>ERZ827108.681-NODE-681-length-54560-cov-6.281919_pt1 | contig 54560 bp, 49 predicted proteins | sample MGYA00519921_ERZ827108 | MGnify/ENA primary metagenome ERZ827108 (study PRJEB31778, sample SAMEA3449258) | human gut metagenome | biome: human gut; feature: human-associated habitat; material: faeces | place: United Kingdom | collected 2010/2012 ...
CATTAATGTAATCATCCGGCTTTTGTTTCAGTTGGGACAAAAGAACAACCGTCTCTACATGTCCGGTGTGAGCGAACTGGTCAAATGCCCGCACTTTTTGCAGCTCATATCCATCGTCTACTAAAATACGCAGATCTCTGGCAAGCGTAGCAGAATCACAACTCACATAGACAATCCGCTCCGGACGCATGGCAAGCATCGTGGACAAACACTGCTCATCGCACCCCTTCCGAGGCGGATCTACCACAATCACATCCGGATGGCGCATACCGGCATCCAGATCGTCACTGTTATAAAACTGCGGCAATACTTCCTCTGCTTTTCCCACAAAAAACTCTGCATTCGTAATGCCGTTTAATGCAGCATTAGTCTTTGCGTCCTCGATCGCCTGCGGAACAATTTCCACTCCGTATACCTGCTTTGCCTTCTGCGACAAAAATAACGAAATGGTTCCAATCCCACAGTACAGATCCCATACCGATTCTTCTCCGGTCAGCCCCGCATATTCCAGCGCCGTACTATAAAGTTTCTCCGTCTGTACCGGATTGACCTGATAAAACGATTGCGGAGAAATGTGATAGGCAATCGCCGTATCTTTCACAGAAAAATCATTTGTATTGCGCAGATGGATATAATCCGTGATATAAGGCATGCCCCAGATACATTCCGTGCGCTTTCCAAGAATAACATTTGTGCGCTCGGTATTTATATTATAAGAAATAGAGGTCATCCCCGGAAGCACCGAAAGCCGTTCGATGAGCGTGTCTTTCTGTGGCAGCCCGTCTCCGTTAATCACCAGACATACCATCACTTCTTCGGTGGTAAATCCATAGCGGATCAAAATATGGCGTACCAGTCCTGTTCCGGTAGTCTCATCGTAAGCCGGAATCTGCTTTAGCAGCATCCATTCCTTTACCGCCATAAGCACATCCTTATTTTCCTCTACCCCAAGCAGACAGTCTTCCACCGGAATGATGGCATGCGTACGTGCCGCATAAAATCCGGTCACAAGTTTTCCTTCTTTATCCAGTCCCACCGGAAACTGTGCCTTGTTGCGGTAGCGGAAAGGATGCTCCATCCCAACGATCGGCAAACATACCTGCTCTAACTCTTCTTTGGAAAATCCTCCAATCCTCTGCAGATTACTGCGCACCTTGTTTTCCTTGAATGCAAGCTGTTCCTCGTAGGAAAGTGCCTGTATCTGACAGCCACCGCAGCGGCGGTGGAGCGGACATTGCGGTTCTACACGGTATGGAGATGGTGTGATAATTTCCTCCACACGGGCATATCCATAGTGCTTTTTCAGTTTTGTGGCACGAGCACGGATTTCATCTCCGATCAGCGCATCCTTGACGAAAAATGTCATCCCATCGTACTTTCCGATGCCTTCCCCGTCGACTCCCATATCTGTAATTTTCAAAGAAAATAAATCGTTTTTTTTCATCCTTTTAACCTGCGAAGTCGGAGTCAAAATATCTTTCGGCTCCGACTTTATCTTATCTTATTTGCTTGTCTTGCGTATATTTGTCTCCAGCAGACGGCTGTACCCCTGCCATTCAAGATTATTATCCGGTACATTTGCCAGAATCTCCCGCATGGTTTCCATCTTTGCATCCACGTTGTCCGCGAAGCTCAAAGCCATCGCTTCAACCAGTGCCGGTTTCTTCGGAGATCCATACTCCAGTTCTCCGTGGTGCGCCAGAATGCAGTGCTTTAACTCATTTTCCAGAACCACCGGAAATCCCTCAATGGAACGGATTCCCTCGCCTACCCACTCGGCACCAATCATAATATGCCCAAGCAGCTGTCCTGCATCGGTATAATCATTTGCCGGAAACGCCGACAACTCTTTTAATTTACCGATATCGTGGAAAATCGCCGCCGTAATCAGAAGATCCCGGTTCAAAAACGGATAATTCTGCGCAAAATAATTACAGTTTCTTGTCACGCTGACGGTGTGTTCCAACAGACCCCCGACAAATCCATGATGTACACTCTTTGCTGCCGAATGAAATTTAAACCGGTCCGCAAATGTTTGATTGTCGAAAAATCTGTGCAGCAGCTGGTTCAGGTAAGGATTTTTCACAGAATCAATATATCCTGTCAATTCGGCATACATCTCCTCCACATCCTTGTCCGTACAAGGAAGATACTCCTTAGGATCAATGTCCTCCTCTGAAACACGGCGTGCACGCCGGATCGACATCTGCAGATTTCCCTGAAAGCTGGTGACATCTCCCGTAACCGCCACATAATCCAGCGCGTCAAACTCATCAATTCCCACAGAACCCGGATCCCAGATCTTAGCATCAATCGTTCCTGTTTTATCCTGCAGGATCACATTGTCGTATGCTTTTCCGGCTTTGGTCAGTGCCGCCTGTTTGAATTTACACAGATATACTTCATTTACTTTTTCTCCTTCTCGGAGAGATTCAATATATTTCATAATAACTCCTTATGTCCAATTTTACTGCAAAACCCCTGCTTTTAATTTACAGGTAATCTTTTTATAACCCTTAGTACCTTCCCGCATAACCGTAACCGAATAGGTTTCTTTCGGTGTCAGCTGCAACAGCACCTCCCGGAATTGCTCTGCACTTGCAACCTCCTGGCCTGCAACGGAACGGATCACATCCCCGCTCTGCAGTCCCGCATCCATGGCAGGCGAATCCATCTCGACTTTTTTGATATATATGCCCTTTGGAATATCGTATTTCTGCGCAATATGCTGGGTAACCGTAGAAATGTGCACACCAAAATACGGCACCTCTTTGTCCGCAAATAATAGATCAATCACCGGCATCAGTTCTGATATTTCCACTGCAGTGAGCGTATTTGCAGAAGCCGCACTATAGCTTTGCATCACAACACCGACAAGTTCGCCATCCATATTGATCAGCACACCACTTCCATTCTCGCTGGCAACAATATCTGTCGTGTATACACTGTAATTATTGTCCGGAGTGGAAATTTCATTGTTGGTCGCCGTAATGGTTCCGGTCAAAATCGAATAATTCGTTCCAAGCGGGCTGCCAAGAGCAATCACAATGCTCCCCTTATGTATGGTATTCAAGCCTGCTGTTTTCATCACGGTAATGGCATTCTGCGTGGAAGTCTCCAGATCCTCCAGATCCACGGTAAGTGCCGCAAGACCGGTATTCCCATCGTATCTGACCAGCTTTGCCTCTGCCACCGCATCATTTACAAAGGTAACTTTGATCTTTGCAGCATCTTTAATCGTTTTTTTCTCCGTAAGAATCCAGAGTTTACCTCCACGTTCTCCAATGATCGTGCCACAGCCCTGACCTTCCCGTTCATAAGAGTTGTTAAACCAGTCCGTATCACTGACCACCCCTGTGATCGTAACGATGGACTTATTTGCCGTATTTCCAATGGCGTACAGCTCTGTCTGAATCTGTTGGTAATCGTCTAGCGTCATCGGCTGTCTCTCTTCCGGAGTCTGTGTCTCCTCCTTTTCCTCAGACCCCTGCTCCGTTTCTTCCACCGATGCCTGCTGTGAATCCTGTGCTCCGGTATCCGGCACAGAACCTTCCTCCTGCCGCAGAACCGGAATCATAAAAAGCAGCACCAGACACACAGCCAGCGCAAATACACCCCCACAGGCAGCAGATTCCCCCAACCGGACCCACATACGTTTATAATTCTTTGGTTTGTCCTTAATCTGTTCTCTGACAAACGCATTCTTTGGTTGCTGTTTATCACTCATAACCACTATTATATTCGCATTTCCATGCACTTGCAACAATCACATTATTTTTCTTTTCCAAAATGGCACTTTGCGTTATAATACAAGAGAGAATACTATATAAAAAGGAATATCACTATGAATCAGAAAGTTTATCATACACTTGAATATTATAAAATATTGGATCGTCTGGCAGATTATGCCAGCTGTGAAGAGGCAAAAGACCGCTGTCACAAACTGGTTCCCCTGACCGATCCTGCGGAAATTGCACACCTGCAGGAAACTACGGCAGACGCACTCAGCCGCCTGTACCGCGGAAGTGGCATCAGTTTTTCCGGCGTTCACAATGTCAACGCTTCCCTGAAACGTCTCGATATCGGTGGCACCTTAAATACCACAGAGCTCCTTATGATCTGTTCTCTGTTGGAAGTTGCCAAGCGGGTCAAAGCATACGACCGAAGCGACCGCAACGATGAAAAAACAGATTCCCTGTCACCGCTTTTTTCACAGATCCAGCCGCTTTCTCCCCTTTTGGATGAAATCCGCCGCTGTGTTGTCGGGGAAGACGAAATTGCAGACGACGCCTCTGCGGCACTTTCTAAAATCCGTAAATCCATCCGGGGGATGAACGACCGCATTCACGCACAGCTGACTGGTCTTATGAACAACACAACCACCCGCAGCTATCTGCAGGATGCTGTGATTACCATGCGTGACGGCCGCTACTGTCTGCCGGTTCGTGCCGAATCCAAAACCTCGGTTCCCGGTATGGTACATGACCAGTCCTCAAGCGGTTCTACCTTATTTATTGAACCAATGGCTGTCGTCAATTTAAATAACGAACTTAAGGAACTGTTTTTAAAAGAGCAGGAAGAAATTGACCGCATTTTAGCAGATCTTTCCAACCGTGTGGCAGAAAACGCAAACGGAATCCGTCAGGATTATACTGTTCTTGCGGAACTGGATTTTATTTTTGCCAAAGCCGAACTTGCCAAAAGTTACAACGGTGTTGCCCCTGTCTTTAATGAAGAGGGGCGGATTAACATCCGCAAAGGCCGCCACCCACTCTTAGATCCTAAGAAAGTGGTTCCGATTGATGTACGTCTCGGTGCGGATTTCCGGCAGCTGATCGTGACCGGTCCAAACACCGGTGGTAAAACCGTCTCTTTAAAAACAGTAGGACTGCTGACTCTGATGGGACAGTCCGGTCTGCACATTCCGGCCGGAGATCGCTCGGAACTTGCCATTTTTCACGAAATTTTTGCAGATATCGGAGATGAACAGAGTATTGAGCAAAGCCTGAGTACGTTTTCTTCCCACATGACCAATATCGTCCGCATTTTACAAAAGGCGGATGACCAGAGCCTGTGTCTGTTTGACGAACTCTGCGCCGGTACCGATCCGACCGAAGGTGCCGCACTTGCCATCTCCATCTTAAACAAACTGCACCAGTATGGAGCGGTCACCATGGCTACCACGCATTACAGTGAATTGAAAGTTTATGCGCTCTCCACAGAAGGTGTTGAAAATGCCTGCTGTGAATTTGATGTCGATACGCTCAGTCCTACCTACCGTCTGCTGATCGGTATTCCGGGAAAAAGTAATGCGTTTGCCATCAGTTCCAAACTCGGACTGGCAGAAAATATCATTGAAGATGCCAAAGGCCGCCTGAGTGAGCGCGACGTCAATTTCGAAGATATGCTTGCCAATCTGGAACAGAGCCGTATCACCATTGAAAAAGAACAGCTGGAAATCCAGAAATATAAAGCAGAAATTGAAGATTTAAAGAAGAAACTGACCGCCAAAAATGAGCGTCTGGACAACAGCCGTGACGAGATCCTGCGCAAAGCCAATGAAGAAGCCGTACAGATTCTCAAAGAAGCCAAAGACCTTGCCGATGAGACCATCCGCAATTTCAACAAGTACGGACAGGGACAGGCGCCTATGTCCAAAATGGAAAAAGAACGCAGCCGTGTACGTGACAAAATGAGTGCCAGTGAAAAAGCACTCTCCATGAAGAAAAAGGAAACGGTCAACCACAAAGTACCTAAAAAGCTGCGCATCGGTGATTCCGTGCGTGTACTGTCCATGAACTTAAAGGGAACCGTGCACACACTGCCAAACGCCAAAGGGGATCTGTATGTCCAGATGGGAATCTTACGTTCCCTGGTCAACATCAAAGATCTGGTACTGATTGATGAAGATGCCTCTCCGGCAGCAAAAAAATACGGAGGTACTTCTTCCGGAAAAATAAAAATGAGCAAAGCGGCATCCGTTTCTACAGAGATCAATCTGATTGGTATGACGGTAGACGAAGCCATTGCCCATCTGGATAAATATCTTGATGATGCCTATGTGGCTCATCTTCCATCCGTCCGGATCGTTCACGGAAAAGGAACCGGTGCACTGCGCAATGCCGTGCAGGCACATCTGAAAAACCAGCGGTACGTGAAATCTTACCGGATGGGAGAGCCGTCTGAGGGCGGTGCCGGTGTGACCATTGCTGCTTTTGATGTTTAAATACCTATTGATTTTTTATAATAAGGAGGGATTTCCATGTCCAAACAGAAAATACTGATTGTGGACGATGACAATAATATTGCAGAACTTATTTCCCTGTATCTGACCAAGGAATGCTATGATACCAAAATCGTCAATGACGGGGAAGAAGCCCTGCACGCATTTGAACACTATAACCCTAACCTGATCCTGCTTGATCTGATGCTTCCGGGCATTGACGGCTATCAGGTCTGTCGGGAAATCCGTACCAAAAGCAACGTTCCGATCATCATGCTTTCCGCCAAAGGCGAAATCTTTGATAAAGTACTCGGACTAGAGCTCGGTGCGGATGATTACATATTAAAACCATTTGATTCCAAGGAACTGGTAGCACGCGTCAAAGCAGTTCTCCGCCGTTTCCAGCCTGCCAAAACCGAGTCCGTTGTAGAATTAAAATGTGTGGAATATCCGGATCTGACCGTCAATCTGTCCAATTATTCGGTCATGTACAATGGGCATCTGATTGACATGCCGCCAAAAGAACTAGAACTGTTATATTTCCTTGCAGCTTCTCCCAACCAGGTGTTTACCCGCGAACAGCTGCTGGATCACATCTGGGGATATGAATACATCGGGGATACCCGCACAGTAGATGTCCACGTCAAACGTCTCCGGGAAAAGATCAAAGACCATGAAACCTGGTCGATCGCAACTGTCTGGGGAATCGGTTACAAATTTGAGGTAAAAGGATGAAAAAAACACTGATACCCAAACTCATTTTCGGCTATGTCCTGTTTGTGGTTCTCGGCTTTATCATCCTGTGTACGTTCACACAGCATGCGATCACACATTATGCCGAAAACCGGGAGGCACAGCAGCTATACCGGGAATCTGTACAGATTGCATCGGGTTATGCTGACAATTATAATAAATACAGTTTTTCGCTGCAGGATTTTCAAAAACAGATGCAAAGTCTTGGCGAATATCTTTCTGCCCAAATCTGGATCATGGACAATCAGGGAAATATTCTCTTTGATTCTACCGATGAATCCGTCGGCAAAAATGCAGCAAATGCCAATTATAAAACGCTCAAAGGTTTCAACACTTCCGACTTTGGCAACCGTTATTATATGACCGGTAACTTTTACGGATCGTTTTCCGAAAAAAACCTTACGGTATTTTCTCCGATCACCAGCAATTACCGGATTCACAGTTATGTCATGATCCATAAGACCGTGTCCTCCATCACACAGAATGCAAACGGTTTTATGAACATTGTTTTTTATACCATTGAATTTGTTTTTCTGACAGCACTGTTCCTCCTTTTGCTGTTTGCACATGGATTTTACCGTCCACTGCACCGGCTGACAATCGTCTCCGAGAGTTATGCCAAAGGAAATTTTGAACCGCGCACACAGATCCACCGGAACGATGAACTGGGATATCTTGCCAACACCATGGATTATATGGCGAATGAACTGGACACACTTGAAGAAGACCAAAGAAAGTTTATCTCGAATGTTTCCCACGATTTCCGTTCTCCGCTGACATCAATCAAAGGATATATCGAAGCCATGTTAGACGGAACCATTCCACCGGAGCTACAGAATAAATATCTGAACATCATCCTGTTTGAAACCGAACGTCTGACCAAACTGACACAGGGAATTCTGGATCTGAACCGTTTTGGACAGCACCGGGGTATGATGCTTGACCTTACAGATTTCGATATCAACCGCATGATAAAGACGACCATCCTCACCTTTGAAGGAACCTGTTCTGCCAAAGGGCTTTCCTTTGATCTTGTCTTAACAGGACAAAAGTTATATGTTCACGGTGATATGAGCAAAATCCAGCAGGTTCTCTATAACCTGATCGACAATGCCACAAAGTTTTCCCACAATGATGCATCAATCAAGATTGAAACAAGCATCAAAAATGAAAAAGTTCTTATTTCCGTGAAAGATTCCGGAATCGGAATTCCTGCAGAAAGTATCAAAAAAATCTGGGACCGCTTTTATAAAACGGACCTTTCCCGGGGAAAAGATAAACGGGGAACCGGCCTGGGACTTGCTATTGTAAAAGAAATTATTCAGGCACACAATGAACATATCAACGTCATCAGCACCGAAGGAGTGGGAACAGAGTTCATCTTTACCCTGCCACTCGCAAAAAAAGAAGTACAGTCATAACTGACCGTACTTCTTTTTTCAGTCAATGGTAAGTTCCTGATCCTTCCGGTCATACACACTGCGATACATCTTTGTATCTATGCTTTCCTTATCCAGAGACCATTTATTTTCTTCTTCCATGGCATCTTCCCGCAGCAGATCCGTTTCAAACCGATACCCTTCCGTTGTCACAGCCCGCAGATAGATACGCAGTTGTTTCCGCGAAGGGGTTTGTCCTTCCTGTGCCTGCGTCTGTTCTACGTCTTCTTTCTGCTGCTGTGGCTTCTCATATACCATCCTGCAGGTAACGGTACCGGAACCTGAATCAACGGTAGATCCTTCCGAATTCTCCTCTACCGCCTGTTCTGTCGTCACCAGATCCTTATCGTCCTTTGATGACTCCTGTTTTTCCTCTAGCAGATTCTGCATCAGATCCTGCGTCCAGATTTCCTCTCCATCCAGGGATGCTGCTATTTCAAAACTTTTAAAATGATACATCGCAACATTATCAAGCGTATAGGTACATTTTCCTTTCAGAGAAAGTTTTCCGTCCTTTAATGCCGGCGTTCCATCTAACGTTCCCGATAAAACCTGATCAAATTTTCCACTGACACCATCAAAGTCCTCCACCACTTCCGTTGTCTTCTTTTTTCCGTTTGCAAGAAGAAACGTGACATTTCCGTTGAATGTTTTGTTAAGCGGAAGTGTGATATTTCCTTTGAACATGTAACCGTCTGCTTTCAGCGGACATTCCGTTGTTCCGAAATAGATGCTCATCGTTGTATTATCGGTATACTCTTTCGGAATCACGGAAACTTCCACCTTATACTCGTGACGGGCAAAATCCATATCCTTTACTTCTATGGAATAATCCTCGACCATACTGGCCTCTTCTTCGAGTGTTTTTTCAATGCTTGACTGCATTCCTCCTACATCCGAAAGAATGATGTTGGTCGTATCCTGCAGATAGGCAAGCTGGTTGGTCAGCTCACTGACTTTGCCATACATCAGAATTCCGAACACCAAAAGCAAGATAAGGATCAGTACAATGAGTATTTTTTTCCAGTTTGCCTTCCATTTTTTCATAGAAATTATTCTTCGCTATCCTCACTCTTTACGATCGCAATACCAAGTTCTTCTAACTGTTTCTCATCCACAGAACCCGGTGCCTCAGACATCAGATCGGAAGCGTCCTTTACCTTCGGGAATGCAATCACGTCACGGATGGAATCTGCATGTACCATGTGCATAATCATACGGTCTACACCGTAAGCCAGTCCTGCGTGTGGCGGCACACCATAGGAGAATGCATCCAGAAGGAATCCAAACTGCTCATGTGCGCGCTCCTTGGTAAATCCAAGCACCTCAAACATCTTTTCCTGAATGTCATCCTGATGAATACGGACAGAACCACCACCAAGTTCGGTACCGTTTAATACGATATCGTATGCCTTTGCGCGAACAGCACCCGGATCGCTGTCGATCTTATCCCAGTCCTCTTCCATCGGCATGGTAAATGGATGATGCATTGCCATGAAACGGTTTTCTTCATCGGACCACTCCAGAAGTGGGAATTCTGTTACCCACAGGAAATTGTACTTGTTCTCATCGATCAGCCCAAGTTCTTCTCCAAGCTGTAAACGAAGTGCGCCCAGTACGTTCCATACGATCTTATTTTTATCTGCTGCAAACAAAAGCAGATCGCCCGGCTTGCCGTTCATCTTTGCAACAAGTGCGTTTAACTCGTCTTCTGTCATAAACTTTGCGAAAGAAGACTTGTAAGTGCCATCTTCGTTAATGCACAGATAAGCAAGTCCCTTGGCACCGCAGCCCTTTGCATGCTCCACCAGCTTGTCAATCTTCTTACGCGGCATATGTCCCTGTCCCTCGACATTGATACCACGGACAGAACCACCGTTTTCCAGTGCACCGGTAAATACACCGAATCCACAGCCCTTTACGGTCTCGGATACATCGACCAGTTCCATACCGAAACGGGTATCCGGCTTGTCGGAACCGAAACGATCCATGGCTTCCTGCCACGGCATACGCTGCAGCGGAATCTGCACGTCCACACCGATGGCTTCCTTAAATACAAATTTTAACAGACGCTCGTTGACATCAATGACATCGTCGATATCAACAAAGGAAAGCTCCATATCTGCCTGTGTAAACTCCGGCTGACGGTCTGCACGCAGATCCTCGTCACGGAAGCAGCGGGCGATCTGGAAATACCGGTCATAGCCGGATGCCATCAGAAGCTGCTTGAACAGCTGCGGAGACTGCGGCAGTGCATAGAAATTTCCCGGATGTACACGGCTTGGCACAAGATAATCCCTGGCACCTTCCGGTGTGGACTTGCACAGGATCGGAGTCTCGATCTCTAAAAATCCCTCATTTGCCATAAACTGACGCATCAGTCCGAGCACGCGGCTTTTCAGCATTAAGTTCTTTTGAATGTCCGGTCTGCGCAGATCCAGATAACGGTATTTCAGACGAATATCTTCCTTGGTCTGGCTGTTCTCCTCAATTGCAAACGGAGGTGTCTGTGACTCGGATAAAATGCGAAGGCTGGTTGCGATCACTTCGATATCTCCGGTCTTTAAGTTTTCATTGACTGCTGCAGAACGCTTCTGTACCGTTCCTTCAACAGCCACTACATATTCACTTCTTAAAGTTCCTGCCTTTGCAAATCCCTCTGCTCCGACACTCTCCTCATCAAACACGATCTGTAACAGACCACTTCTGTCACGCAGGTCGATAAAAATCAGACTTCCTAAATTTCTTCTCTTCTGTACCCAGCCCATAACGGTTACTTTTTCACCGATGTTGGCACTGCTTACCTCGGTACATCTGTGGCTTCTGTGTAAGCCTTTCATTGATTCTGCCATGATTGTCTCCTTTATACTCTCCTTATTCTATTTGTTAAAAAACTCCTCAAATTCTTCGTATCCTTCTTTGGAAAGCTGCTCTTTCTGGAATTTCTTGTTCTTGTTCATGCGGACAACCAATACCTGCTGTCCGTTCTCGCGGGCTTCTTTTGCCTGTTTCATCACATCCACAAGTTTCTCTGCCGGATACTTCTTTTCTACTAAGTAAGCAACTCTCTTCGGACGCTCCGGAATTTTGAACCCGCTCTCCATCAGAAGCAGGATAATACGCTCAAATCCGATGGAAAAACCACATGCCGGCACATCGTTGCCTGTGAATTTTCCAATCATCTTGTCGTATCTTCCACCGCCGCCGCAGGCTGCACCAAGCTCCGGCATTGCGATCTCAAAAATGGTTCCGGTATAATAGCTCATGCCGCGCACGAGTGTCGGATCAAAGACCAGTGTAAACTCTGCATTCTTTGTCGCATTGACTGCCGTTGCGATCTCTGTCAGACTGTCTGCCACTTCCTGATCCAGGAAATCTCCCAGCTTGTCCTTTAAGAATGCCACACCTTCCGCAACATCCTTGCGGTCTTTTAATAACTCAAACAGCTCTAAGTATTTGTCAATCGACTCTTTTGCATAGCCCTCTTCCTCGAGTTCTGCTGCCACACCTTCGAGACCGATCTTGTCCATCTTATCGAGGGTGATGAAAATGCTGTCGTAATCCTTCTCTTCAAATCCGCTGTATGCTGCCATTGCCTTTAAAATCCGGCGCTCATTGATGCGGATCTCAAAATTCTTAAATCCGAGTCTGCCGATGGTGGTGGTTGTCGCAGTGATCAGCTCAATCTCCGCAAGATTACTCGGCTCACCTAAAATATCAATATCGCACTGGGTAAACTGACGGTAACGTCCACGCTGCGGACGGTCGGCTCTCCACACGCTTCCAATCTGCAATGCCTTAAACGGTGTCGGCAGATCATTGGCATGGTTTGCATAGAAACGGGAAAGCGGAACGGTCAGATCGTAACGCATACCGAAATCAACCACATCTGCCTCTTCCTTTGCGGTCTCCAGATTTAACTTCTCGCCACGCTTTAATACTTTAAAGATCAGTTTCTCGTTCTCGCCGCCCTGCTTGTTGGAAAGGTTTGCAATATTTTCCATGCATGGGGTTTCAATCGGCGTAAATCCAAAGCTGCGGTAGGTATCTTTGATCACGCTCGTCACATAATCACGGATTTCCATCTCTGCAGGTAATATATCTTTCATGCCGTTGACCGGCTTTTTGCTCAGTGCCATTTGATTTCCTCCATTTTTTTCTCTTTTTATCCAGCATTTATTATACGTTTCGGGGCCTGATACGTCAAGGATTGTTGCAAAATGCTTTTTCAATCAGACAACTGTGTGTTACAAGTTTACCTCTGAACAGTAACAGATCGTCCAAGAAAATGTCCGCACCCTCCCGTCACGAAATTGATCTGTTTCATCAGTTACTTTCTGATTATATTTTAAGGCAGATGTAAATGTTTCCATTTCACATCTGCCTTAATGCCGTTAATACGCATTTATTTTAATTCATCTTCCAGCAATACTGCTGCGTCCTTTACACAGTCAATGCATTCTCTCCTGACAACCCCATCTGCAATACCTTTGAGTTCTTTACAGATAACGGTACCATTTTGTTCTTTGAATCTGCTGATGATTCGTCTTGCACTCTGCATTGTTTTCTGCGGATTTTTATTGATCATACCCAATACATTTACTGCTCCGATGATTGCTCCGCATGTTGCTTCCATACTGCCACCCATGCCTACCGCAAATCCCTGTGTAAGATTTTTGACTGTTTCTTCATCCAGCCCTGCCTGTTCACAATACGTACATGCCACAGCCTGCGCACAGTTATAACCACACATTTTTCTTTGAACTGCCTCTTTTACTTTTGATTCCATCTTTTTCTTTTCTTTCCTTTTCTTTTTGTAATTAGGAAGGGGATTTCATCCAGCTATTTTTCTGAGAACAACTGCTGCTTGCGCGCAATCATCTCATCAATCCTCTTCATATACAGCCCGACATCTTTGACATTCTCACACCGCTCGATCCGGTGTGTGCCATCCGCATTCGGCTGCGGCCATACCCGTTTGGTAGATGCCCCTGCGCCACAGGCAACGATTGTCTGGCGTTCCTCCATGATTAACACGTTATACACCCCTGCCTTGCCCGGCTTGGCATAGCCCACGTTTTCCATATTTCCCGCCATTCCTTTCTGACGGTACAGATAATACGGAGAGAGTCCCATCTGATGACAGTATTCGGCACACAGATCCATGTGCTCCTGCGTATTGACCATCATCATGCTCTCATAGCGGTCTTTGAAAATGTTTAACCGCGCCGCACGCTTGATGGCAAGTGAATGGATCGTGATATTATCCGGATCGAGTTCTTTTAAAATCTCCATCGTATTTCGCACATCCGCAAGGTTCTCTTCCGGAAGCCCCATAATCAGATCCATGTTAATATTGTCAAATCCCAGCTTTCTTGCCATATGAAAACTTTCTATCGTCTGTTCGACCGTATGATGGCGTCCGATCAGATCGAGCGTTTTCTGCTTCATTGTCTGCGGATTGATGGATATACGGCTGATGCCATTCTTTCGCAGCACCAGAAGTTTTTCTTCCGTGATGGAATCCGGCCGTCCTGCTTCCACCGTAAATTCCAGACAATCTCCCAGATCAAAACTGCACCTGATCTTGCGGATCAGACGATCCAGCTGGTATGGCTCAAGTGTGGTCGGTGTCCCTCCCCCGATATAGATTGAGTTCAGTTTGCGATGATAATTCTTTGCGGCAACATAATCCAGTTCCTTTTCCAGTGCGTCCAGATACGCATCAACCTGTGTTTTCCAGGACGTCAGCGGATAGGAAGTAAACGAACAGTACAGACAGGTGCTCGGGCAAAACGGTATGCCGATATACAGACTGTATCCATTCTTATAATCCAGCCGGGAAAGCAATGCCCGCTCACGCTCTGCAATGGCAATCGACAGATTGATTTTCTCATCGGATGCCAGATAGGTCTGTTTCATATAGGAAGCAATCTCTTCTTTTGTTTTTCCCTCATCAAGCATCTGCATCGGAATCTTCGTCGGACGGATACCGGTCAGTGTACCCCATGGCAGCGGCTGTCCCGTCTCTTCCTCCAGCAGGCGGTACAGATGTTCCTTCAATGCATTCTTTGTCTCTGTACGATTGGAAAAATCCACCGCAAAGGTGCGCCGCACCGGACCATCCGGCGCGTCATCCCAGGCGATGGAAATTCTGTCATCCGCATAATCAATCGAAAAATGGGAACTCCCCGCTTCTTCCTGCTCCACAGAATGATTGGTACACGCCACATTTTTTTCGTCCGCATGCGCTTCTTTCGTATAGTAAAGCTCCACATCTTCCTTCGGGAAAAACGCTTTAATCAGCGAATGAATATCATATTCAAATTCTGTTCTGTTTAATGTTACAGTAATCATAAGTATGGATTGTACATCCTCTCGTTTTCAATGGTCGTTACATCGTTGTGTCCCGGATAAACGGTCGTGCGGTCCGGCAGTGTCATCAGCTTTTCCTTGATGGAACGAATGATATCAGACATGCTTCCGCCCGGAAAATCGGTACGTCCTACCGATGTGCAAAACAGTGTATCTCCGGAAAATACCACATTTTCGTATGGGAAATAGTAACAGCATCCCCCCGGTGTATGTCCCGGTGTGTGCAGTACCCGGATATGAAATCCTGCCAGATCCAGTTCCTGCTCATCCTTTAAATATATGTCCGCATGGAACACGTGGTGTTCCCCTGTCATGTGGCATAAATTCATCTCTTCGTTTTCCAGCGTTTCTTTTTCCGTCTCATAGGCATAGACCGGAATCGAAAATTCTTTTGCCAGATCTGCTGCTCCGGTTGCATGATCAAAATGTCCATGTGTCAACAGAATTGCCACCGGTGTACATCCTTCCTGACGCACACGCTCCGCCAGCTGCTTGGGACTGTAGCCCGGATCAATAATGATCAGTTCTTTTGTCTCATCATTGATTGCAAAATAGCAGTTGGTCTGTACCGGCCCTACCACATAGTGATTTATTTTTAATTTTGCCATTCTCTTCCTCCTGTCGGCGCAACCTTAGCCGGTCGTCCGCTCCACATCCATCACGCTCTCAATCTGTCGGATCTTTTCCACAATTTTTGTGATCTGTCCCTTGCCTTTTGTCTGGAAGGCCACATCAATTGTTGCGATCCCCTGCTTGCTGGTCTTCGAGTGAATCCCGGAAATATTGATCTCCGCCTCTGTAAATACTTTGGTAATATCCACAAGAAGTCCGGAACGGTCGTGACAGAAAATCTTGATTTCCGCATGATACTCGCCAAACTGTTCTTTGTCTGCACCCTCCTGCCACTCAGCTTCAATCAGGCGCACACGCTCCATATCGGACAAATGCAGAATATTGACACAGTCGGTACGGTGGATCGACACACCACGTCCGCGGGTGACAAATCCCACAATCTCATCTCCCGGAACCGGGCTGCAGCATTTACTGAAATGCACAGCCACATCATAAAGTCCCTTGACCACAATTCCGCTCTTGGAATGCTTTGGCATATCCTCCTGCTTATTCTCCCCAACAGCCTCAAGCACTTCCTGATCTGTCAGCGTAATCGGATGATCCTTGCGGTATTCATCGTACATACGGTTTACAATCTGGCTTTCTTTCAATCCTCCGTGTCCTACGGTTGCCAGACAGGAATTCCAGTCATGGAACCCGTATTTGCGGATAATCTTTCCCTGATATTCCGGCTTATTGATTTCTCCGAAATTGATTCCCTTTGCCTTGGCATAATTGTTAATCAGTTCCTTGCCGTGCAGAATATTTTCTTCTTTTAATTCGCTGCGGAACCACTGATTGATCTTGTTCTTGGCCTGTGTGCTCTTGACAATGGAAAGCCAGTCACGGCTCGGTCCCTTGGAGTTCTGGGAAGTGATGACCTCAATCCGGTCTCCGTTCTGGATCACATAGTCAATCGGCACCAGCTTGCCATTGACTTTGGCACCTACCATCTTATTTCCCACAGCAGAGTGAATGCTGTACGCAAAATCAATCGGTGTGGAACCGTTTGGCAGGTTCTTTACATCTCCGGACGGGGTAAAACAGAATACCGTATCGGAAAACAGATCCAGATCACTCTTTAAAAGTGTCATAAACTCTTTATTATCCGACATGTCACGCTGCCACTCAAGGATCTGGCGCAGCCAGCTTAATTTTTCTTCTTCGGTTACGGTCGTGGAAGTGGTTACCCCATTGTTCACTTCCTTGTATTTCCAGTGCGCCGCAATACCGTATTCTGCGGTACGGTGCATCTCAAACGTACGGATCTGGATCTCAAACGGCTGTCCGCTCGGTCCGATCAGTGTCGTATGCAAAGACTGATACATATTCGGTTTTGGCATGGCAATATAGTCTTTGAAACGGCCCGGAATCGGTTTATATTTTTCGTGCATGATTCCCAGAGCCGCATAGCAGTCTTTTACGGTATCCACAATGATACGGATGGCAAACAGATCATAAATCTGATCAATGGTCTTGTTCTGGTTCACCATCTTTTTATAAATGGAGAAGAAATGCTTGGCACGTCCGGAAATCTCCGCTTTGATGCCAGCCTCTTCAATTTCCCTGCGCACATCGGCAACCAGTCCCTGTACATAGGCATCCCGCACATTTTTGCGCAGTGCAACCTTTTCCACCAGATCATAGTAAGCCTCCGGCTCCAGATATTTAAGAGAAAGATCTTCCAGTTCAATCTTGATCTTGCTGATACCAAGACGCTGCGCGATCGGGCAGTAAATCTCCTGTGTCTCACGGGCGATCCGCTGCTGTGCCTCCTTGGACTGGTATTTTAAGGTACGCATATTGTGCAGACGATCCGCCAGTTTGATCATAATGACACGGATATCTTTCGCCATCGCAAGAAACATCTTACGCAGATTCTCCGCCTGCATCTCCAACCGGTCTGCATTCTTGTCCTTCGGATTTTTAATATTATCCGTCAGATGCAGATGCTGCAGCTTGGTTACACCATCCACGAGAAGAAGGACTTCATCCCCGAATTCCTCCCGCATCTGTTCTTCGGTCATCACGGTATCTTCCAGCACATCATGCAACAGACCCGCAGCAATGGTTTCCTTGTCCAGTTCCAGCTCTGCCAGAATGATTGCCACACAGAGCGGATGGATAATATATGCCTCTCCGGATTTACGCACCTGTCCTTTGTGCGCCTCAAAAGCGACATGATATGCCTTTTCAATTAATGTGATATCCGTGGAGGGATGGTATTTCCGGATACTTGCAATCAGTTCGTCATACAAGTCCTCCGGCTTGGAAAATTCCTGAATTGGTTTAATGTTGTCGGAACCCGAATGATACTCGCGCTCAATTCGTTCCAGTTCTTCTGTAGAAATATCTGCCATGCGTTCACCTACTTTTTCCATATGCCATAATATAATAGATTATTATAATTTATAATTTTTCATATTGCAATGGTTTCCCCTAAGAAAACTCGTAGATATAGCGTTGTGTCCGGCTCCCGGAAACATCTGTATCCTCCAGATAGTAAAATCCCAGTTTCTGAAGAAGTGCCACAGAAGCCACATTCTTTTGATCCGTCAGGGCATTGACTCTGGGAAAATCCAGTTCTTCCCGGGCAAATGCAAGAATTGCCTGACACACTTCCGTGGCCAGTCCCTGTCCCTGTCTGTCCGGATCGATCAGATATCCCAGTTCCAGTTCCACGGCATCCGGAAATTCCCGGTGCTCGAGTCCTGCCCTGCCGATCAGTTCCCCGGAAGCTTTATCAAAAACCAGCCACATCCCATATCCATAGTATCCGTACATATTGGTAATATATGCCTGCTGATATTTTTTTTCTTTTTCCTTTGCAAACAATGGTTCAATAAATCCCGGAATCCTCTCTCCGTCTGCATCCAGACGCCATGTTACCCCTTCTTTCTGATACAGTTTTTCCAGGGCGGGAAGATCTTCCAGCGACAATTCCCGGATCACGCACCGTTTCGTGCGCGCAATCTCCCACGGCTGGCCATGGCATCTTTGAAAAATCCGCTCCAGAAATTCATCATCCACTTCCTCAAAACCTTCCATCACCATCCAGGCGCCCGCATAACTCTGTCCCGGAAATGCCGGATCTGCATAGGCAGCCACCGCCATATGCGCACGGACTGCCGCCTGAATCCCTGCATCTGTCGGCGTAATCAGGAGGACTTCCTCTGCATGAAGTTTCCACACAGCAAGCGCTTCTTCCGTTATGTTTTCCACCGGAAATACCGGAAAGCCTGTGGACAATTGCAGAGGATTCCATTCTTTCTGTTGATAGACCAGTGCCTTTAATTTCATCCTGTCAAAAAAGGCAGACTCTTTCGAATCTGCCTCTCCTTTCTAAATATTACACGGTTTCCGGTTCCGGATATTCTTCCCCGAAGGTATCCACAACAACTGTTTTCATCACCTGATCTTCCAGCGGACGATCACTGTAATCGGTAGCGGTCTCTGCAATGGCATCTACCACATCCTGTCCCTCGATAATCTTGCCGAACGCTGCATATGCGCCATCCAGATGCGGAGCGTCTTTGTGCATGATAAAGAACTGGCTTCCTGCGGAATCCGGCATCATGGAACGTGCCATGGAAAGCACGCCTGCGGTGTGGCGCAGATCATTTTTGACACCATTCTGTGCAAATTCTCCCTTGATTCCATATCCAGGGCCGCCCATACCGGTTCCTTGCGGATCTCCTCCCTGAATCATGAATCCTTTGATGACACGGTGGAAAATCAGTCCGTCATAAAATCCCTTTTTTACCAGACTGATAAAGTTATTTACAGTATTTGGTGCAACTTCCGGATACAGCTCTGCCTTCATCACTTTGCCGTCCGCCATTGTAAATGTAACTACTGGATTTGCCATAATATTTGTTCCTCTTCTTTCTTATATAAATTTATTTATTCTTTGGTCAGTGCCTCAACAACTTTTGGAAATTCCATAAAATGAGAAGCCTTAACCAGTACGGTATCTCCTTCTTTTACATATGCCAGAAGTTCTTCCGTCATCTCTTCACGGGTTTTCTTATAATGTACCTCACACTCTGGATTTGCTTTTGCCTCGCTGGCATATTCCTCCGCAAGTGTACCCGCACAGAACAATGCATCAATCCCGGAAGCGGCAACTGCCTTTCCGATACTTCTGTGAAGTTCCTTTTCCTCTGCTCCAAGTTCGCCCATATCGCCAAGCACCGCAATCCGTCTGCCCGACGTATGTGCCAGCACATCGATAGATGCTTTCATGGATACCGGATTTGCATTGTAACAGTCATCAATCACCGTCATTCCCTTTACATGCAGCAGATTGGTGCGCCCGGCAATGGTCTGCACAGATGCAATGCCCTGTGCAATCTCCCGGATGGAAAGTCCCAGCTGCAGTCCGACCGCAGTTCCTGCCAGCGCATTGTATACATTATGTTCACCCGGAATCGGAATCTTCGCATCGAAATCGCCCTGTGGCGTATGGATCTTTGCACACATTCCTTCGAGTCCATGATTTTCAATGTCTGTCGCATAAATATCTTTTTTGATATCAAATGCGGAATCCGCCCCCACTCCATAAAAAATTACCGGTTTTCCGTTTACCTCTTTTTTCGTGGAAAGCTTATCATCATCTCCATTTAAAATTACGGTTCCATCGACCTGCAGATGGTCAAACATTTCTGTCTTTGCCTGCAGAATTCCGTCTCTTGTACCAAGATTTTCCAGATGGCACAAACCAATATTTGTGATCACTCCGATATCCGGCCGTGCCATCGCTGCCAGACGGTGCATCTCTCCAAAATCGGAAATTCCCATTTCCAGTACCGCGACTTCGTGTTTTGCGCGAATCTTAAAAATAGTGAGCGGAAGTCCGATCTCATTGTTAAAGTTTCCCTCTGTCTTAAGCACTTTATACCGCTGTTCCAAAACGGAAGCTATCATTTCCTTGGTGCTTGTTTTTCCGACACTTCCCGTAATTCCAACCACCTTACAGGATAACTGTGTCCGGTAAAAGGCTGCAATTTTTTTCATCGCTTCTGTTGTGGAACTTACCAAAATATAGGGTCCCGTCTCTTCCGGCAGTGCATGATCCGAAAGCACTACCAGTGCTCCCTTTTCAAATACCTGCGGGATAAAATCATGACCATCCACACGTGCCCCTTTGATCGGAATAAACAGATAATCTTTTTGTACCTGGCGGCTGTCGGTCACTGCTCCGGCAATTTCCTTCGTAACCAGGTCCCGGTCCCCGACAAACGTCCCCTCACATGCCGCTGCAATATTTTCAATTGTCATCCCCGGCATTTTATTTTCCAGTTCGTTTTTATAAAAACATCCAAACATGATTATCCCTCATACTTTTTCATGGAAATGGCAATCAGCTTCTCGCACAGCTCATTGAAATTGATTCCAATGACAGCAGCTTCCTGTGGCAGCAGACTTGTCGGTGTCATCCCCGGCAGAGTGTTTGCCTCCAGACAATACATATGATTATTTTCATCCAGCAGGAAATCTGAACGGGAATAGGTATCCAGTCCAATTACTTCGGCTACCTGCTCTGCATATTTACGCATCTGCGCAGAAACCTCCTCGGGCAGATCCGCCGGACAGGTCTCTACCGCACTGCCCGCTTTGTATTTATTCTTGTAATCGTAGAAGCCCTGAATCGGCGCAATCTCAATGACCGGAAGTGCCTTTCCTTCAATCACACCAACTGAGAACTCACGTCCCTTGACATATTCCTCAATGACCAGCTCATCTTCCCAGTGAAACGCTTCATCGAGTGCTTTCTTAAACTCTGCTGCATCCCTGACAATCGTCACGCCGATACTGGACCCTCCGCAGCATGGCTTTACAACACACGGAAGTGTCAGCGGAAGCTTTGTCACATCATCCTCACGATTCTCTTTTTTCATGGCAATGCCTCTCGGTGCAGGAATTCCCGCACTTGCAAACAGCTGTTTTGCCATACCTTTATTCATGGCAATCGCGCTGCTCAAATAATCACTTCCGGTATATTTTACACCAAGCAGATCAAAAGCTGCCTGTAGCTTTCCGTTCTCTCCGTTTTCTCCGTGCAGTGCCATAAACACGATATCTGCCATCTGGCACATACGGATTACATTCGGTCCGAAAAAGCATGGGGACTGATCCTTTCTGGAAGCTTTTACGGCTGCCAGATCCGGTGCTACCTCCGGGATGTCATCTACTTTTACGCTGATTTCATCCGCACGGTCAAAAATTCCGTCCAGATTTTCCTCTTTATCACTGTAACCCATGAACACATCCAGCAAGATCACCCGGTGTCCATTTTCTTTTAATGCAGAAGCAACCATGCTTCCTGTCTTAAATGACACATCCCGCTCTGTGCTGAGCCCACCTGCTAATACTATGATATCCATGATCTGTTTTCCTCTTTTCCATTAATAATAATCCTTCGGATACCGGAACCTTTTTATTTTCCGGCATCAGACCTTTTGTATCATTATATACGTTTGCCCCTGACTAACACAAGATATTATTTTCTTTTAGACACTTTTTTAACAATATCCAGCACTTCTTGTACAGAAAAAAAGAGACTGCTCAGCACTACAGTCTCCTTTTGCACAAACTCCGGTAGGATTCCCCCTTTATTCTATTGCTGCCGGCAAAGCCGCTGCCCTGCGATTCTGTTCCATTTTCCGCACCAGCTCTGCCATGTATTCGAAAAACTTTCTCTCCAGATAGTTTTTCTCTGTGAGATAACTCCCATATTGATACAAAACATTTTTTAATTCTTCGGTTTCCGATAACTCCACTTCAAAAATAAACTGCCTTAACAGCTGCATGCGCTCGTCCTCTATGGAAAGAAGCCAGCTGGCAACCAGTTCTAAAAAATCTTCCCGCTCTATGAGGAACTGCACGTAGCGCCCAATTTTATTTTCTGTATAAATTTTCTTCTTCTCCTTTTTCTTTTGTTTTCCTACCCGAATTTGTATCAAAAACCAACCCCCAATGTCAGTTTCTATATGTAATCATATCTTATTACATATTTGATGTAAAGACGCGATTCGCGTATGCTTTTTACACAAATTATTACTGTATAAATAATGCATTTTACACAAAAAAAGGGCATCCAATGGATGCCCTCCGGTTTCTATGAACTAGCACTCCGGCTCGATCAGACCAAATGTATTTCCTTTTCTCTTGTATACGACATTGACCTCGTCTGTCTCTGCATTGCGGAATACGAAGAAATCGTGTCCGGTCAGTTCCATCTGCACACATGCATCCTCCGGATACATTGGCTTCATACCAAATCTCTTGGTACGCACGATCTTGATCTCCTCATCCTCATCTGCATCACTGTCAATAAATGCCTCGCTGAAATTTTCTGCTACATTCATCTTCTTGGACGCAAGTTTGGTACGATATTTTCTAAGCTGACGCTCGATAACCTCCTCAACCAAGTCGATAGATACATACATATCATTGCTGCTCTGCTCTGAACGAATCACATGTCCCTTAATCGGAATCGTTACCTCAATCTTCTGGCGCTCCTTCTCCACGCTTAATGTAACAAATACATTGGTATCCGGTGCGAAAAACTTCTCCAGTTTGGAAAGCTTCTCCTCTACCGCTGCCTTTAATCCCTCTGTCAGTTCGATATTTCTTCCGGTAATTGTAATTCTCATGATGCCCAACCCCTTTGCTGTGTATTTGATACAAGAAGTATCATGGTTTCATTATATCATAAGTACCAAAAAAAGCAACGAGTTTTATAAAATTTTATGCATGTTTTATATTTTTATTGCAAGTATCCATCCTTAACGATATCTGAAAGATTCTCTGTCGGAACCGAAAATTCTACCAGACCCATATATCCAGGAGCCACCTCATACTTATCAAAGACAAACGTTAACTCTCCATTGTCGCTGATATAAAAATCCGCATCATCCTTAATCTGCTTAAAATCCCATTCCGGTTGATCATCGTCCAGAAAATATGTCTTACTGCTGTCCTTTTTCATCTGGGCACGCATCTGTTCTTTTATACTGTCAGAAATACGCTTTTTATAATCACTTCCCTCGTGGAATAAATCTTTCAGTGTAATCATCTTTCCGGTCTTCTTGTCAATATTGTATATCTTTGTAAAACTGTCCGAACCGCCCATGGCAATAACCGTATCCACGCGAAGACTAAACAGCCGCTCATTGTTTGTGACAATCCGGTAATCCGAAGTGATTTCCTCATGTCCTTCCTCTCCGTCACTGACAGCTGCCACATCTTTCTTGTACCTCTGAATGATTTTGTCCAGATATCCGGATACCGCTGCATTTAACTCCTTTGATTCTCTTGTCAGTGGTTTTCCATCTGTTCCGATGACTTTTACTTCCGGCACCCTGACCGTTGCTTCCATCTGCTTTTTTTCCTGCTTATCCGAATACGTGGTAAAATTCACGATTTTAACAATCGCACCAAGTACCGGCACCTGTTCCATTGCATTAGCCACTGTTGGACTGACATTGACACTGATGACCAGCACTGCAACTGCTGCCGCCACTGCTTCTGCCACGCGGACAAACGGAAGCAGGTGACCTTTCTTTTGATTCCGTTCACTTTTTCCGGCAAACGCTTTGCCGGATTCTTTTTTTTCTCCACACGCATCCTTTTTGCCGCGTTCCATGCTTTGCAGCACACGTTCTTTTAATTCCGCCGGCACCTGAATGTTATCATATGCCTCTTTGATATCATCTAATCTGCTCATACCATCTCCGCCTCCACTTTTCCCCTTAATTTTTTCAGGCCGCGATAAAGCATTGATTTCACCGTATTCGGATTTTCATGCAGACAATCCGCAATTTCGCGGATTGTCCACTCTTCAAAAACTTTCAGCATGATCACCTTACGCTCTTTTTCCTCGAGCGTATCAAGCGCAGCCATGATATCCGTGTCCTCATAGCGATCCTCCTGTCCTTCCTCCTGAACCTGATCATCGCTCACGAACCTTGACTGACGCCGGGTTGCATCTACCGCCGTGTTAATCACAATACGCCACAGCCATGTTTTGATATATTTTTTTTCTTTGATCTGACTGGCATTTTTCATGGCTTTGTATACGCTCTCCTGCACAACGTCCATAGCGTCCTGCTCATTTTTCACGTATGAAAATGCAAGCCGGTAAAGCTTTTCATAAGAAGCCAGAATTTCCTGTTCGACAGCTTTGCTTATATCCGGATATTTCATGCTCTCTTTTGCCCCTTTCTGTTTATTAGACGTTCGGATGCCCAAAAAAGTTTCAGATTATCTTCTTAAATTACAAATTAAAGTGCAAAAATGCTTTACCAATTTACACACATATGTTTTAATAAAATAAATCTATATGGAAGGGGTGTTTTTTATATCATTTTATGAAACTATGCTTTTGCAACAGAAACAGCTGCAGCAAAAGCTGACAGACATTCAAAAACAGTTACAACAGCTTCCCGAAGGGAAACTGATCTGCACCAGATGTGGTAATCGAACCAAATGGTATCGCAGTGATGGGCATACCAAAACATATATTCCCAAAGACCAGAAACCTTATGCCTCTCAGCTTGCTATCCGACGTTATCTTCTGGAAAAGCAAAAGGAATATCAAACTAATTTAGATGCTTTAGCTTATTATTTCCGTCATGACAGTTATAACAGTGGCAAAGCAGAACAATTACTCACTTATGATAGTGCTTATCATTCACTGCTGGCAGAACATTTTCAGCCAGTATCCCAGGAACTTCAAACCTGGGAATCATCTCCATATAACAAAAACAAAAATTATCCGGAACAATTAAAACATAAAACATGCAAAAATGAATTTATGCGTTCCAAATCAGAAGCTATGATTGCCATGAGCCTTTATGTGCAAAAAATTCCTTATCGCTATGAGTGTGAATTAAAACTCGGCAGTATTACACTTTTCCCCGATTTTACGATTCGTCACCCTGAAACCGGAGAAATATTTTATTGGGAACACTTTGGAATGATGGATAAATCCGAGTATGTGAAAAATGCATCAGATAAAATTTCTTTGTATATGAAATATGGGATTTATCCAAACGATAAACTGCTTGTGTCCTATGAAACGCAAAAGCAGCCACTTTCCACTGAGCAGATCCAGCGACTATTACAATTTCATTTCGACTGCCAGTTTCAATAACAAATTATTTCTAAAGGTACTGTCGCATTGGGGCATATCAATAGCAACTGAAAATCGGTAATTCATTTCTATCTTTTGCAACATTATCTATATTTGAAGGCACGCTGGTATCTATAGTATTAAAATTACTTGCTCAGGTGACATTTTTGCCTTATTTCACGCTTCAAATCAGATATTTGTCACCTATAGTCTAAAATCACATCAAAAGATACCGCTTTTTGTCCAAAAGCGGTATCTTTTGATGAATTTTTCTAATATAGAGACTAAACGGTATCCTGCTCATCAATTTTTTTACTATAGAGACCACCGTGGTATCTTTTTTCATGTTTTTACTTCTATAGAGACCGCCGTGGTATCTTTTTCATGTTTTTGCTTCTATAGAGACTACCGTGGTATCCTTTTCATGTTTTTACTTCTATAGAAACCACCATGGTATCCTTTTCCATGTTTTTGCTTCTATAAGAGACCACGCAATATCTTACATCATATTTCTGCCTATAGAAACCATGTCTCTAGCCTTCCAGCTCCTCAAGCTGCTGGGAAAGTTCCTCCCAGTTTTCCATATCCGCCATGATTTCTTCCTCCAGCGCATCGATTTCGCCCTGAATCTCTGTCAGCTTGGAATAGCTGGACTGATATTCCGGCCGCAACAGTTCCTGTTTTAAAGCGTCCAGCTTCTCCTCTTTGACTGCCAGCTCTTCCTCGGCCTTCTTCACTTTTTTTTCAATTTTCGAGCGCTCCTTGCCCGGATTGTAATACGCTTTCTTACCACCGGTTTCCTGTGTGCCTTTGTTCTGCTGAGTGCCACCGTTCTGGCTGATTGCACCGCCTAACGCTGCAGGATTTTTACGATAATCATCCCCGGATTCTGCCGCTTCACGATCCAGTTTTTCCTGATATTCTTCGTAACCAAACTGATACAGATGTGTCGTGCCGTCCTCAAAAACAAGCAGACGGTTTGCTACCTTTCGCACAAAATATCGGTCATGCGATACGAAGATCAGCGTGCCGGAGAAATCTTTTAACATACTCTCAAGCGTTTCTTTTCCCACAATATCCATATGGTTGGTTGGCTCATCCAGCACCAGCACATTCGGTCGACGCTTTAAGATCTTACACAGTGCCAGACGCACCTTCTCCCCACCGGAAAGCATATCAATATTTTTAAATACATCCTCCCCGGTAAACATAAAGGCGCCGAGCGCATTCCGCGCTTCTGTCTCGGTCAGATTCGGGAACTCATCCCAGAAATCATCCAGCACCGTCTTTCGGCTCGAATACATCGCCATCTGCTGGTCAAAATAACCAATCTGCACATTTGTTCCAAAATTGTACTCTCCGGCCAGCGGGGCAAGCTGTCCCACCAGGGTTTTTAAAAGTGTCGATTTCCCCAGACCATTTCCACCGAGGATTCCCAGCTTTTCCCCTTTTTTCAGATCAAAACTGACCGTAGAAAGCGGATGGTCATATCCAATCGCAAGGTTTGTCACCAAAAGCACATCATTTCCGGTCTCTTTGTCCGGCTGGAAATTTGCATGGAATGTCCGGGTATCGAAACGATCCGGAGCTTCGAGTTTTACCATATGTTCAATGGCTTTCTCCTTGGAATGCGCCATGGACACCTTGGTTGGTTTATTTTTAAACCGGTCAACAATGCGCTGCAATCGTGCAATTTCTTTCTGCTGCGCATTGTAATCTTTCATCATCTTATTGTAGTTTTCTTTTTTCCGCTCCATGAAATTGGAGTAATTGCCCGGATAACGGGTCGCTGTGCCGTACTCAATCTCGTACACCACGTCCACCACATTGTCCAGAAACATACGGTCATGTGATACCACGACCACAGCCTTCGGATAATTTTTCAGATACGTCTCCAGCCACTCGATCGTTGTGATATCCAGATGGTTCGTCGGCTCATCCAGAAGCAGAATATCCGGCTTGCTCAAAAGCAGCTTGATAAAGGCAATCTTTGTCTGCTGTCCACCGGAAAACTCGGACAGCGGTTTCTTTCGCTCTTCCTCGGAAAAGCCGAACTTACGGATGATTACATCATACTCTTTTTCAAAATAGTATCCGCCGTCTTCCTTGAATTTTTCTTCCATTGCGGTATAACGTGTCACGGCCTCTTCAGAATAATCAGTCTCAAGTGCCTGTGCCGCAGCTTCCAGTTCTTTTTTCCGGCGTTCCATCGGGGCAAAGACTTTGCGCACTTCCTGCTCCAGCGTAACGGAAGGATCTTCAAACGCAATCTGTTTTAAGTAGCCGATCTGCGGATTGCCTGCTTTTGCAATAAAAATATCCTCATCACTGTCTCTTTTGTCCAGCTCCACATCCCCGTGGATCAGCTTTAAGAGCGTGGTTTTGCCGCAGCCGTTCCGCCCGACGACTGCAATTTTTTCCGTATTTCTTATTTCAAAATTGATGTCATGCAGAATCTCTTCATCGGCAAAAGAGACTGCTCCATGGCAGATCTGATATAACATGTTTTCTCCTTTTATTTAAACGCATCCGGCTGGGAAGCAAGATAGCTGACAAACTGCTCTGCCGTACGTCCGGAAATGCCTCCATGGCTCAATTCCCACTTGTTGGCCTCTGCACGGAGTTCCTCATCCGATAAAGTAACCCCTGCACGTCTTGCCAGATGCAAAACAATATCAAAGTATTCTTTCTGTGTCGGCTTCGAGTAGTTAATGGTCACACCAAAACGGTTCACCAGGGAAAGTTTCTCTTCAACCGTATCGGAATGGTGACGATCATTAGAATTATCCTGATCGTTTCGGTCATTCCAGCTCTCTTTGATCAGATGCCGCCGGTTGGAAGTTGCATAAATCAGAATATTTTCCGGTTTGGTTTCCACACCGCCCTCGATAACAGCTTTTAAGAACTTATACTCAATCTCAAATTCCTCGAAAGAAAGATCATCCATATAGATGATAAAACGATAGTTTCGGTTTTTGATCTCTGCAATGATTTCGGACAGATACTTAAACTGATGCTTGTAGATTTCAATCATACGCAGGCCGTCTTTGTAATACTGGTTGACAATGGCTTTGATACTGGTAGATTTACCGGTACCACTGTCACCAAACAGCAATACATTGTTTGCTTTCTTTCCCTGTACAAACGCTTCCGTATTGTCTACCAGCTTCTTTTTCTGAATCTCATATCCGACCAGATCGTCCAGCATAACGGTATCCATATTGTTGATTGCACGGAATGTAAAGCTTCCCTGCGGTGTATCATCAATCCGGAATGCTTTGTTGAGACCAAACATTCCAACACCGTAGTCTTTATAAAAACCAGTCACTGCATCAAAGAATTCTTTTTCATCCTTTGCCGCCTCCAGTTTTTTGCTTAAAGAGCGGACTTTTTCGCTGACATTTTTGTTGTACATCAGATCCTTTTTATGGATGGCCTTATAATTGGAAATCTGGCTGAAACAGCTGATTCCCAGATCTTTTTCGATTGGTCCGAAATCATAGTCAAACAAATCTTTAAAAATACGGAAATCATTTTCCACCAGTTCATTGACACTTCCATCGCTGGCTCCCACCTTTTCACAGGTCATGCTGAAAGGATTTTCACTCATCATAAGGAAAAATGTCAGATAATTATGCCACAGATTATCATCAAATCCATAATCTGTTGCCACTTTTAAAATCCGTTTTACCTGCGTATTGATATCGCGGACAAGTCCGGTTTTATTATATTCACCGGTCTCATATTTCCCGAATACTTCTCCCATCTGTGCAAGGATTGAATCCTCGTCCAAATCTCCATACATCAGTAACTGTGATATTTCCTGATACATTGTATCTCGCCTCTTTCTTTTCTCTTCCTATTTATTTTACCTATATTACACGAAAAAAGGGACTTTGTAAACCAAAGTCCCCTGTATGCAGCTAAAAAGCTACTGTGATCGTTGTTCCTTTTCCCGGCTCACTTTCCAAATGAAGTACCGCATCATGCAGTTCCACAATATGCTTGACGATAGCAAGTCCCAGTCCCGTACCACCGGTCTGTTTGGATCTGCTTTTATCAACACGGTAAAACCGCTCAAAAATACGTTCCTGCTGGTCTTTTGGAATCCCGATACCATTGTCTGACACAGAAAGCATCGGCTGTCCTTTTTCATAGTACACACGCACGTGCACCTCACCACCTTCATTATTATAACGGATCGCATTCTGACACAGATTTTCCACAAGTTCCGAAATCATGCCCCTATCTGCCCGCAACATACAGGACACGCCTTCATAATACAGCGTTACATTCCGTTTCTGTGCATTCATCTGCAGATTTTTCACACAGGTACCGGCTACCTCATCCAGATCTACCTGTTCAAAACACAGCAGATTATCTTCACCGCTGTCCAGCTCGGAAAGCCGGATGATATCATTGATAAGAGAAAGCAGCCGTGTCGCATTCTGCTGGATTTCCAATGCAAAGCGGGTCTCCTGCTCCGGATCTACCATATGGTTTTCGATCAGCTCCGCATATCCGGAAATTGCAGTAAGCGGTGTCTTCAGTTCATGGGAAACATTTGCCGTGAAATCCTGACGTACTTTTGCTGCCATCAGGATATTTTCATGCTGTTTACGAATCGTATTTACAAATGGCACAAGTTCTTTGTATACAGGTTCTTCTATGGTATCTTCCATGTTTTCAGCAAGCCGTTCAATCGGATGCAGCAATTGTTTGGTCAAAAAATGTGCCAGGACAATACAGATGGAAACAATCAGTATCAGTATCAGCATCACAAATGGGGATGCCGCAAGGAACACACTGTAGACACTGCGTGCCTGTGTTGCCACACGGATAACCGTTCCATTTTCCAGCCGGAGCGCATAATAGTAATTGTCCATCTGCATGGTATCCGACCGCCGGACACTTTCTCCCTCCCCCTGAAACAACGCCTTCTTTACTTCCGGGCGGTTTTTGTGGTTTGGAAGCTGTGAAATATCCAGATCATTATCAAAAAGTACCGTACCATCCTTTGCAATCCAGGTAACACGCAGGTCTTCCCCGACTTCATAATATTCGGAAAGTGAAACATTTGTATTGTCCGGATCATCAAACAATCCCGTGCCGGAAAGCAGTCTTGCATTAATCTGCAGATCCTTGCGCACCTGTCCCTGAAACAGTTTATAATAAATACCGGTCATACAGACCATGGTTACAATCACTGCAATACCTGCAATCAGAATCAGCCGTAAATTGATTCGTTTCTTCATAACAGCTCCTTACTCTATCACATATCCCACATTTCGAACGGTACGGATTTTGCTTCCCGCTTCTCCAAGCTTCTGCCGCAGTGTCTTGATATGCATATCAACGGTACGGGATTCCCCTTCAAATTCCGTTCCCCACACATGACGCATAATCACCTCTCTGGACAATACAACACTCGGATTGGTCATCAGCAGACGAAGCAGTTCATATTCCTTAAACGTCAGTTCCACCGGCTTATCATCCACAAAAACCATGTGGCGCTCATGATCCAGTGTAATGTTTTCTACCTGCAGGACTTTAATATCCTCGGTTTCTGTCCTCCGTAACAGTGCCTTTACTCTTGTAATAAGTTCCATAATGGAAAAAGGCTTCTTAATATAATCATCTGCCCCTTCGTCCAGACCTTTGATCATATCCATTTCTGCGGTCTTTGCCGTCACCATAATGACCGGCAATTTCTTTGTCGCAGGATTTTTCCGCAGTTTACGCACGATATCATACCCGCTCTCATCCGGAAGCATAACATCCAAAAGCACCAGATCCGGCATAATATCCTCCAGTTTTTTATAAAATGTAGTTGCCTTTTCAAATGCGCAGACCATGTAATTGCTGTTTTTCAATGCAATTGTCTCAATCTCCCTGATATTTTCATCATCTTCTACGATATAAATCAATGCCATAACTTTTCCCTCTGTCTATCTTTATATATACCTCTGCAACATCAAGCAGGACGGCCATGCCTGCACAAGACCGCCCTCTCACACGTATTCTATCTGTTTCTTATCATAGCATACGACATGTAAAATCCAAAGTATCGTTTATGTAAAATTTATGTAAAATTCTATCCACTGTCAGGATTCTTTTATTTCTTTTTTATCATTCAATGCAAAGATAACCCATTCTGCAATATTGGTCGCGTGGTCTCCGATTCGTTCAAAATATTTTGCAACCATCAGCATATCCGCCGCCTGCTCTCCTTTTTCCGGATCATGCCGGATCAGTTCAATGATGTCTGCCTTATTTTTATCAAACAGGTCATCTACAATATCATCATGCCTGATGACTTCCTGTGCCTTATTCATATCCTTTTCCACATATGCTTCGATGCTGCGGATCAACATAATTACGGTTTCACTCGCCATCTTTTTGATGTCATCCAGATTCAGCACATACGGTTCTTTTGAAAGCATGATTGTAATTTCCGAGATATCTGCTGCATGGTCTCCGATTCGTTCCATATCCGTTACCATCTTCATGGCTGCGGAAATCACACGCAGATCCCTTGCAACCGGTTGTTGCTGCATCAGCAGATTAAAACAGATGTTTTCAATTTTCTTCTGTTCATGATCCACATCAGAATCTGAATTCATGATTTTTTCTGCAAGCTGCGCATTCTGAGCTATCAATGCTTCTATTGCTTTCTGGATGGAATCCTCAATCATGGTTCCCATATACATCATTTCCTGATTGAGCAGTCTAAGCTGCTCGTCGAACTTTGAGCGCATTAACCAAACCTCCCTGTAATATAATCTTCTGTCCGTTTATCTTTCGGATAAGAAAAAATTGTTTTCGTATCGCCAAACTCAACCATTTCCCCTACAAGGAAAAATGCCGTATCATCCGATACACGCACTGCCTGCTGCATATTATGGGTAACAACAACTACCGTGTATTTCTTTTTCAGATCCTCCATCAGTTCTTCAATCTTTGATGTGGAAATCGGATCCAGTGCAGATGTCGGCTCATCCATCAGCAGAACCTCAGGTTGTACGGCAAGTGCACGGGCAATACAGATACGCTGCTGCTGTCCACCGGAAAGACCCAGAGCGGATTTCTTTAAACGATCCTTGACCTCATCAAAAATTGCTGCTCCCCGCAGACTCTCCTCTACGATGGCATCCAGTTTTAACTTGTCTTTGATTCCATGTACACGCGGACCGTATGCAATGTTATCATAAATACTCATCGGAAACGGGTTCGGCTGCTGAAACACCATGCCAATTCTTTTCCGAAGAACGGTTGTATCTACGCCTTCCGCATAGATATCCTCATCATCCAGTTTCACTTCTCCTGTGATTCTCACGCCATCTACCAGATCATTCATCCGGTTTAATGTTTTTAAGAATGTTGATTTTCCACATCCGGACGGTCCGATAAAAGCGGTCACACAATTCTCACGAATATTCATGTTTACATCCTTGAGTGCATGGTTTTCACCGTAATACAGGTTCAGATCACGGACAGTAATTTTTGTTCGTTTTTCCATGTTTCTCTCCTCATCTGCAATGGTTTTCTCACACTGCAATTATCCATTTCTTAGGATTTATGAATATTATAAAGAGAGATTGTAAAATGCACTGGACTGGGAATGTAAAATTTTTGCAAAATCAATGTAATGGATGTAAGTTTTCTTGACACGCCAAATTTGCAGGTTGATGTTTTAAATATAAGAGTTCTCTAAGTGACGTAAGAAGGGGGACATTTCTTCCTGTTGGTTGGAGAAAATATAATTGAACGACATACCGTTAAATCAATTAATGATAAGACCCGGTATCTATAGATGAAAAATTAAAGCCTAAGGTGACGTTTTCCAGAAATTTTAATGCTAGAAATCTGGACATGTCACCTATATAGTAAAAATTATTTCTCCGGATACCGCTTTTTTCATAAAAGTGGTACCTGAAGAAGCAATTTTTGATCTATAGAGACTTTCCGGTATCTAAATATTAAATTTTCGGTATATAGGTACCACAACGGTATCTTTTACATGAATTTTATCGGCATAGAGACCACGACGGTATCTTCCCGATGAATTTACCGGTCCATCTTTTCCACAAACATGAGCAGAAAACTGATCAGAAGCAGTCCGCTCGATACCCAGATCATATGATATCCAAACCGGATAGAGAGATTTCCTCCAATACCAGCCCCGAGTCCGAAAAATAAAATAATGCCAAAATAATACAGTGCCTTTTTTAATTTTTCTGTGTCATGGGTCTGCAGATAACCGGTAAATGCTTCTGTTCCGCTACGAAGATTTCCGATGCACATTGTGCTTGCATAAGAATATCCGCTTACTTTCCGGAACGTCTGTACCTGCATCGCACAGGCAAAGGAGACGAGTACGGTTGCCAGAAGATCCAAGTGCTTTGGCATGAATCCGACCGCAAACAAAATCACGATCTCCATTAAAAGCACACCCTGCCGCCAGTGCAGGCGCTTTGCATACTTAAACAGCATATGAATCCGCTCCGCAAAAAACACGCCTCCGGCAAATGCCAGAAGTGGAAACAGATAGCGCAGCACGTCAAGCCATTCTCCCATCATCAGGTGCGTGCTCATCAGTACGATGTTTCCAGTCTGTGCATTTGAGAATACTTCCTGCCTCGTAAAATAAGTGTATGCATCCTGAAAACCTCCGGACAATGCCAGAAAAACGCTTGTGACAAACGCTTCCGACATCTGAATATCCGCTTTTTTTATACTGGAACTTTCCAGTTTCATAATTTCACTCCCTCTCAGATATACAAACTGTGTATATTATAAGAAAGATTTATATAAAATGCAACTATTTCATTTCCCTTTGCTCCCTATGCGCACTTTTTTTCCTTCAAATGCAAACCCATAATGACGAATTTGTTTTTCTTCTATTCCCAATGCGAACAGCTCTGCATCGTACTTTTTTTCTTCAATCTGACGTAATGCTGCTTCTACAGTATCCTCAAGTGTTTTTTCTTCGCTGGAATCATGTACCTTAAATTCAAGGATCATTGCAATATCCGTCTTTTGATTCGGTATCAGCATAACATCATATCGTCCATAACCACTTTCACGGTTTGATTTAAGCTGATAACGATCCCGAAGTTCTACCAGCAGGCCCAGTACAAAACCATGATAAAAACGCTCCGGCTGCGCCGCTTCCGAAGGATGACTGCCTGTGTCAAAACTGCTAAAAGTTGCAAGTGCCACATCATTCATATATGCATTCATCTCTTTTAGATTTCCATGTAAGAATGCCTCTATAAACGCATTATAGTTGGCATTATAGTTATCAAACCACCCTGCAAACATATCAGAAAACATGCCAAATGTTTCCAGATTGGTAATGGTCAGATGATACCATGTTTTTTGAAGCATTCCCCGATATTCTACCTTCTCCACCTTCAGATATCCACTTGCAACCAAAAGACTCCAGATTGCTGATGGCGAATAATCAAGCTGATCAAAAACGATTTGCTCATCGAAAGAAACAACGATTTCCTTATGATTTAAGAGATCTTCCATTTTCTCTTTGATATCAGCAGATGCCGTCCGAATCAACCGGTTCACCAGTGTATTTCCACTTGTCGCCGCCCAATATGCCTGAAATCTTTTTTTATCCAGATAATTCGTGATGGACCATGGATTATATATATCTTTGCTTCCTCCGAATGCAAATCCATCATACCATTTTTTCACTTCATCTTTTGTTTCTTCCAGACCATACTCTGCCAAAGACGCAAAGACTTCCTCCTCCGTAAAACCAAAACTTAACCGATAATCATCCGAAGTTGTTGTCACCACATTTAAATTATTCAGATCTGAAAATATAGATTCCTTGGAAACTCTTGTGATTCCGGTCATAATTCCACGTTCCAGGCAGGCATTTGTCTTAAATGTCGCATTCAGGAAACTTCTGATAAATCCCGTAAAACGCTCCCAGTATCCATGAATGTACGCTTCCTGCATCGGTGTATCGTATTCATCAAGAAGAACAATCACTTTTTTCCCATAATACCGTTCCAGATAGCTGCAAAGCAGATTTATGGAAATGGAGCATTCTGCATCATCCATATCCATCGTCATTTTTTCATACTGTGTCAACTCGTTTTTGCTTAAAACTCCACCTTTCACCAAATAACGGTTTTGTTCATATACCGCTGCAATCTGCGCCTTTATCTGGCGTTTTGTTTCCTCAATATTGTCTGCTTTAATAGACGCAAAGCTCAAAAAAATAACCGGATATGTCCCCTGTAACTTTCGATAGGTTTCATATTTCCAGATCGATAAGTTTTCAAACAGATCTCCCCGGTTCGCATAGCGGTTCGAAAAAAAACAGTTTACCATGCTCATGTTTAAAGTTTTTCCAAAGCGGCGCGGTCTGGTGATTAATGTCACATCATCTCCGGACTCCCACCATTCCCGGATAAACGCTGTTTTGTCCACGAAAAAATAGTGGTTCTCCATAATCGATGCAAAATCCTGTTTCCCGATCGCTACGGTTCTTGCCATGCTGCGTCCCCCTTTACGTTCCTGCCATTTTCCTTCATTGTACTATAATCCTTTTATGTTCTCAACCGATAAAATGCGGATATCCTTTCGCTTTTTCTGTCACATAAGGAAAAAAGCGAGTAAAATCGTTCACTCGCTTTTCGAATTATTCTCATTATTTTTCCTTACAGTTCCAGGTTTTCCACTCATCATCCGATGTATAGATCACGGAACCCAGACCATCATCTGTAGCGATTTGCAGTAAGAGATTCCAGGTACTGTCTGCATTTTTTTCAATGGAAATTCCATTCACATAATTACATTTCTTAAATGTGTCAATCTCATACGGTTTCCACGTCTTTCCTGCATCTTCTGTCATATACGCATATGCATCTGCTCCATGATTGCTTACCAGAATCATTCGCATTGCCGGATACATTCCACCCATCAGACAATGTACTATTACGATCTGTCCCCTCCATTATATTCTAAAACACCAATAACGCTCTGATCGTCGACTCTCTGCGTATACAAACAATCCTGACCCTGAAAAATGTATAAATACATATTTGTATTTTGACTGGCTGGCTTTATCACTGTATCGGTTTCCTGATCCAAATCATAGGCCAATACTCCAGCAGATCCATTTACAATCAATGTATGTTCCAGCATGCCATAAGAAAAAAAGTCATCTGTTTCTATCATGTAGATTTGCTTTGCCTTCCGATCATACACATAGATTTTGTTTATTATATTTTTCTCATGCCACACTACATACTGATCATTTATCTGCACATCAGAAACGCTGCGTATTCCTGTATCGATATCTTTTCCGCCTACTTGTATTTGTATCTTCTCATCTGCATCAGTATATATTTTTACGGCTTTGTTACCATCTAATGTGACATGCTGAAATGGCGATACCAAAGAAATATCATCATTCAGAATAGATATGTTTTTATCTGCATATTGATATAAACCATACTTTCCATTATTTTCACTCCTATCATACCAATATACACTGCCATCTTTTTCTTTCAGAGTGACTGCATCCATTGTGCTTTGTGTATCTTTTGCAGAAAACAATAATTGTATGTCATTTTTGTCTTTGGACTGTTTTACAACTCTCCATGTTCCATCTTCACCTAAATAATCTTCCCATATAACAGCATCCCCATCAGATTGTATATCTGAAATTTCAACACAATTATCATATTGATACAGAAGTATATCTTTTTTTGTCTGCACATCGTACCTTCTTATTTGTGTTGCATAATCGTCCGAATACACAAATTCTTTTCCTACTGTCAACATCGATTCCTTATAAAATGTATATGATATTCCATAATAAATATATGGTGAACTATAACAGAAACAACTAATGTCTGCATTTTCTGGTAACGGTAATTTAAATTCTTTTATCGTACAATCACTCCCGGCACGATTTGAAAATTCTTTTTTATTTACCTGTAATGTTTCCTGTGTGTCATAACTTTCTATCTGTGTTTCTGTACTGTCCGACGCGCAGCCATTCAGCAGAAACACAATCATCAATAAAGTTGTCAGAAATATCTTTTTCATAGTCGCTCTCCTCATATATTCAACATAAAAAAGTTACTGTATCTTAAATTTGACAATATCAGAACAGTGCCATCACAACACTTTGATATTGATTCTGATACATGCTTATCTCTTTAATATATCAAATATCTTCCATTTTCTGCTACAACAGCATTATACGCTTCTTTTATAGGAATATCTCTGTGAATTCCATGTTTTCTCTCTCCTAATTTTTATCTTTCAATTCTACATGTATCATTGTATTTGTAGCGTATCATAGTCATTTTCTTTTGTCAATCATTATTTTGTACTTCGTAATATTTACACTTTGCATATTTTATGATATGGTATTAATTATTCAGGGAGGACTTATTGCATGGCATACAAAAACACTCTAATTACAGGAATTACCGATTTTTTAGTATTAGCAATTTTAAAAAGCAAAGGTGATTGCTATGCTTATGAGATAAGTAAATACATTACAAGCGAGTCAAACGAACTGCTCTCCATTTCCCCAAATACGATATATACGGTCATGTACAAATTGGAAAATGAGCAAATGATCAGTGAATATTCTGTTCTTGTTGGGAAAAAACGTACCCGTATCTATTATCATATAGAGTCTGATGGAGAAGCATATTTAAAGGAATTGCAACACGACTATGAAAATATGATTTCTGGTATGTCTGCAATTTTTGATTCTCTTGAGAAAGGAGACACGCATGAATAGCTTATGTAAACAATACATTTCTGAAGTGAAACTCTTACTTCCAGCTATTGGAAAATCAGAAAAAAATTATTTAGCTTCTCTGACAAGTAATCTGGAAGATTTCTGTGATAACACCTCACCTCAGACAATTGATGACTTATATAAAGAATTTGGCACACCTGTAGATACTGTAAATTTCTACATTTCAACGTTTTCCATAGCAGAGTTAACAAAAAGGATTCAAACTCGCAAGTATATACGCCATGTAATCTATTTTTTCGCTATTGTTATTTCTTGCTTTTCTATTTTTTTAAGTATTTTAGCATACCATACTTATCAAATATTAAAAGAACAGGAAGCAGTTTTTGTAGATACCGTCATTACAGATGATTCGACAAACTAATATTTTAACTTGCACCAGAAAGGATTTTTATGAAAAAAACATTAATGCGCACTATCACTATAATCTCTTTTTTATTAATTTTATTTTCTAATACATCTATCGCAAATGCCACCACATTGGAAAAGACTGACAACGATTATTATGTAGAAACTATTATAACAAATGTCGATTCCGACCTTAATTTCATCGCGCTTCACAGCAATTCTCATACTATTACAAAAACAAAAACTGCAAACATAAAAAATGCAAATGGAACTATTTTGTGGAGTGTCTCTATTACAGCAACGTTCATTTATGATGGTTCTACATCTCGCTGTATCTCTTGTTCTCCAAATGCCACTTCTTATTCTTCTGAATGGAAAATACAATCCGTTTCATCTAATAAAAGTGGAAATTCCGCCACAGCATCTGCTACAGCTAATTATGCTTCATTAAAAAACTATACCCCAAATGTTACTATTTCATGTAGTAAAAATGGTACCGTTTCATAATCTTTTCAAATCATTCTTTGACATCATTTGAATGATAAAAATAGTGCTGATACAACGCAAACTTCTATTGTATCAGCACCATTTTTTATTCTCCATCAATCCAAACTTTTTTCCATAAAAAGCAAACCCATAAAAAAGTTCTTTTACAAACCTTCTGTATCTAACTCTACAATCATTTGTCCCAGCTTCTGTTCTCTCAACAGATAACACATGTAGATTGAAAGATTATTGCCCCGTTTTTACAACTTATTTTTTATATTTTGCCCCGTTTTTTCATCTATTATATGCATATTTTGCCCCGTTTTTTTTATCAACAAAAAAGCAGCCGAAAACATTCGCCTGCTTTTTTAAAAACTCTTTGAAAAGATGATCGTTATCTGCGATTGACGTCAAACTTCTTTGCCAATGCTTTGGTAAGTAAGTTGATTCCAAGAACAATCAGCAAAAGAACTACTGCAATACCAAATGCTACCCCGAATTCCCCCTTCGTTGCACTCAGGTAAAGCTGAATGGTAAGTGTTCCCGCCGGCATTTTTGCCTTTGCCAGCAAATCGGTAAAGTTCTTCGGGAGGAGACCTGAACTTCCCGCGGTAAACAGCAGTGCTGCTGACTCCCCAACAATTCGCCCGATGGCAAGAATAACTCCGGTAATGATTCCCGGCATTGCGGATGGTAATAAAATGGTGCGTATCATATGCCATTTTCCGGCGCCCAAACCGATCGCTCCGCTTCGGTAACTGTCCGGAACCGTTTTTAACGCTTCCTGTGTATTCCGGGCGATCAGAGGAAGTACCATCAGAGTCAGAGTAAACGAACCTGTGAGGATAGAATACTTCAAATGCAGAGTCTGTCCAAAAAACATCATACCAAACAAACCAAAGATAATGGACGGAATCCCCGCAAGTGTCTCTGTGGCAAATTCAATCAGACTGACTAATTTTCCCGGTTTTGCATACTCATTTAAATAAACGGCAGCCCCAACACCGATGGGGGTAGCAATCAGCATCGTTACAATGATAATATAAAGCGTATTTACAATATTTCCTGCAATACCGGTCGTTCCCTTTAATACAGATGTCACACTGGTAAGAAACTCCCAATTTACACTCCGGATACCTTTGGCAAATACATAGATAATGATCCCAAGAAGCAGTGCAACGGAAATAATTGCACATACATAAATGGCAATATAAGTAAGGAAATCCGCCGGATGCCTTGTTTTGGTACGAATACTGGTATTCTTTTCTGTCATTGTTCAACGGCTCCTTTCTTTTCCACCTGTGCAAGGACCAGATTGATAATCATAATAAAGATAAACAATACCAGACCTACCGTAAAGAGTACCTCCCGGTGAAGTCCTTCGGCATAACTCATCTCGCTGACGATCTGTGTCGTCAGGAAACGTACCGAATTGAATGGGAACGGCAGATTTACAGAACCTCCGGCAACCATATTGATCGCCATGGCCTCTCCGAGCGCACGTCCGATTCCAAGCACTACACCTGTCATAATACCAGATCTTGCTGCCGGGATCATCACTTTAAATATCGTCTGGATATGTGTTGCCCCAAGTGCAAGAGAAGCCGACTTTAAATGTCCGGGTACTGCACGGATCGAAGAAACACTGATGTTTATCACGGTTGGCAGAATCATAATTGCCAGCACAATAATCGCAGAAAGCAGATTCGATCCACCCGTAAACTGATGGGTGGTGCTGCCTGCAAATACCCGCTTTTCCAAATGGTACATCAATGGATTTAAAACCATAAGCCCCAACAATCCGTAGATTACAGACGGAATCGCAGCCAGTAGTTCTACCGCTGGCTGAACAATTGCTGCCAGCTTTTTGTTGGCTACTTCCGTGATAAATACCGCTGTCAGAATTCCAATCGGTACACCGATCAAAATTGCAACTGCAGTACCTATAATTGAAGTCAGAATAATGTATAAAATGCCATAAGATGGTGTTGCTGCTGTCGGCTGCCATACAGTTCCAAATAACAGGTCAATCACCCCGACCTTTGCCAGTGCCGGGGTGCCCTTTGCAAACATATAAACCGTTATGGAAAGAACTGCTACAATGGCAACGGCTGCGCATACCAGAAATATTACTTTTGCAATCGTTTCCACGATGTGCTTTGTTGCTTTGCCGCCTGTCATATCTTTATCCTCGTTTGCCTGTTTACGTGTTTCTTGCTATATTACTTGTTTGGGATGATCAGCCCTACAGACTTGATAACATTCTGTCCGTCTGCAGAGTTGATAAAGTCGAAATATGCCTGTACCTGCTTACTCTGCTCAGAAATCTCACCCTTGGTAGCCATTACGAACGGTCTCTGTAATACATAGTCTCCTGCAAGAATATTGTCTTCTGTCGGCTCTACAGAGTTGATCTTTAATCCATTTACGGTGTCATCCAGCACATCTAAAGATACATATCCAACTGCTCCCGGAGTTGCTGCAACCTTTGCCAAAACAGCACCTGTAGAATCAAGTTCCTGTGCATATTTGCAGGAATCCTTTACATCCATCAATTCCTCAAACGCATCTCTTGTACCAGATCCCGCCTCACGGCCGATGACTACGATCTGCTCATCCGGTCCGCCGAGATCTTTCCAGTTTGTAATCTCTCCGGTATATACTTTTGCAAGATCTTCAGACTTAATATCTGTGATTGTGTTTGCTGTATCTGTAATAACTGCGATACCATCAATTGCCACAATGTTCTCTACGATACCCTGGCTTTTCTCATCGTCAGAAAGGGCACGGGAAGCATCTCCGATATCAACGCTTCCTGCCTCCAGAGATTCAATTCCTGCACTGGATCCGGTAAACTCTGCGGTTGCGGAAACATTCGGATATTTCTCCATGAATGCTTCATTCATGGCATTTGCAAGCTTCTCCATGGAAGTACTTCCTGCCAGTGTAACGGTTCCACTCAGATCCGCTCCATCTGTTGTATCTGTATTTGCAGTTGTATCAGATGCCGTTGTATCTGTATTTGCATCAGCACTTGCATCACTGCTGTCAGAACCACATCCCATCACACCTGCAGCGACCATTGTTGTTGCTGTCAGTAAAGCCATCATTTTTACAAGTTTGTTTTTCATGATTTTCTCCTCTTTCTTTCATGTTGTTCCTCATTACAGTTGTTATCTTATCGGGTCTGTGTAAAATGCATAACCAGACTAATGTAAATTAAATGTAAAAAATATGTTGTCCTGTAAAACGACAAAACTTACGAATGTTTTAAGTTTATTTAAGGTTCCCGTCTTATCTTCTATGTATAAAGATGTTACCGTAGTCTACGCCATTGTAACCGCACACAAAGGGAAAATTTCTGCCAAAAGTGAAGATGGAAATTCCCTGACCTTTTCCATCCTTTTCAATTAAACATCCCATGTTTCCACAAAAAAGAGAAGAAGATTCTTACATAGCATGCAGAATCTTCTTCTCTTTTTCATTGGATCTTTATAAGTTATTTCAAAAATCCGAAATTGCTGACTATAGCAGTTTCCTTTGCCTTTCCATTGCAGACGTTAACAAAACTGATGATACGGACAACCAGTAAAATGATAAAACATACGGCTGCTGCAATCGGAACTACAACGGTCCAGCAGAACACTACGGTAATCAGTCCCAGCAGAACTTCAGACACAAGGATCCTGATTCCCTCACGCACATGAAATCCGACATAAGGAGAATCCTTTGCCACAAGAAGTGCCACGATGGTTCCCAAAATTCCCAGAAGATATGGAAGCATTGCAAACAGTTTGTGATCTGCAATATCCTTTCCGTCAAATTCTGCGGAATGATCCTTTGGATCTACATAAGGCTGCCCGTACGGCATCCCATTGTTCATCTGTGGATTGCCATAATACGCTCCGTTGTTTCCCTGTGGATTTCCGTAGCCGTATGGCGTCCCCTGCGGATTTCCCTGCTGTGGTCCTCCCTGCGAATTCTGATTTTCCTGTGTTCCTGTATGTAAGCTGGCTCCACATCTGGTACAGAACGCACTGTCATCCGGCATTTCACTGCCGCACTTCGGACATATCATATAAAATTCCTCCTCTTCGTTTGAAATGAACTCTGCGAACATCTCCGCGCTTTTTATTTTATATAAGTTTATGTTGCAAGTCAATTTAGATTCTCTTAAGTTTTCCTTTTCTTTCTTCATAAATTGTTTTCAGAATACCTGTGTGCCTTTTAAAGTTCATTTAAAGTTCCCCCGCTATACTGATCCTATCAAAATAAAGGAGAACCATCATGAGTGATCAAATGATCTTTAAACGATACGAAATGAAATATCTGCTCAACCGTACACAGTACCGGCAGATAACAGAAGCCTTTGAGGGCCGGATGAAACCGGATATCCACGGAAAAAACACCATTTGTAATCAGTTGTCCCAAGCTCACCAGCGGAGAAACGTACACGCTCCTTGCCGGTGATACCACCACAACTGTTACATTGGATTCCCTTGTAAAATCGGTAAAAAAATAAAGTGTGCGCTTACCGCACACTTTCGCGCCCTTGCGGAGACACAGCATCATCTTTGACTCCGCAGGGCGCGCATCTTTGCAGGCTGACCTGCTTTAATTGCCAAGTTCCAGCATGGTATCAATACAGCGTTTTGCTTTTATACGCACTTCTTCGTCCAGCTTGATTTCCTCTCCGCCGGTGCCCTTTACACACTGGTATACATCTCCGAGTGTGGTCAGTTTCATATTGTGGCAGACACAGTCTCTTGATAATGGATAAAACTGCTTGTCCGGACATGCAAACTGCAGATGCTGCACGATACTGTTCTCGGTTCCGATAATGAATTCCTTTGCATCACTTTTCTTTGCATAGTCCATGATTCCGGTTGTACTTCCCCGATAATCCGCCAGTTCGGAAACCTCCGGCAGACATTCCGGATGTACCAGAAGAAGTGCGTCCGGATGTGCCTTTCGTGCTTTTTCCACATCCCGTTTCGACATGCGGACATGCGTTGGACATCCCCCCTGCAGCAGTTTGATATTTTTCTCCGGCACCTGATCAGCCACCCATTTTCCCAGATTGCAGTCCGGGATAAACAAAATATTTTTATTCTCTATATTCTTTACAATCTGAACTGCCGATGAGGAAGTTACACAGACATCACAAATCGTTTTTAACTCGGAAGTCGTATTAATATACGCTACCACGGTATAATCCGGATACATCTTTTTCACCCCGGAAATCAGTTCCACATCCATCTGCTCTGCCATCGGACATCCCGCATTGCTGTTGGATAACAATACCCTTTTCTGTGGGGACAGAATCTTGACCGTCTCTGCCATAAAACGGACTCCGCACATCAGCACAGTGCTCTGCGCTGCCTTGGCAGCCTGCACGCTCAGTCCATAGGAATCCCCTACATAATCAGCCACCTCCCAGATATCATGACTCTGATATGCATGTGCCAGAATACAGATATCCTTTTCTTTCTTCAGGCGGATGATCTCGTCCTGCAGTTCTCTTGTCGTTAACATAAAATACTCCTTTTCACGAAATACCCTTCTATACAGACATTTCTTGTTACATTCAACATATTACATAGAGTATACTCACATGCCCGTCAGGTGTCAAGACACAAAAGAGTTAAAACCACGGAAGCCTGTGAAACGGGATGATAAGGATTTCCTTCGACTTCATGTCATCCGTTGTAATGTAGGTATGTTTCCAATATCGCGCATCCAGGGAAATTTCCCGGTTATCCCCCAACATGAAATAAGAGCCCTCCGGAACGGTAAAGGTTTTATCTTCTTCTCCACAATCCGTTTCGACAGTGTCATCCAGATAAGCCGATTCATCCAGCGGTTCCCCATTGATGTATACTTTTCCTCCGACAAAAGAAACCGTCTCCCCCGGAAGTCCGATCACACGTTTGACCATGGTTTCATTTTCATCTTTCTGATAAAACATGACAATATCGCCGCGTTGTGGTTTTTCTTCCTCATATGCATGACGGTCTCCGATGAGCCAGTCATGAACCATCAGTGTCGGTTCCATACTCTCAGATGGCACCCGCCCGATCATCAAAAAACAACGGAATGTGATAATAATGGCAAGAAGAACTGCTATGTAAATCACCCACCCCACGATATCTTTTCGTTTTTGTTTTGTCTGTTCGTCCATAGATTCCTCCCTGTATGTTTTTCATTTGGAATTAATCATATCATACCAGAGGCAAAGATGTATAAATTTTTTTAAGATTGTAAGTAACGTGAAAAATTTATGCAATTACTGTAAATCTCTGTGGATATTTTCGGTTGTGAGAACCCCGGTGTTTATGTTAAGATGGGGGTGTCTGTTATAGAAAGGAGAAACAGATTTCGAAAAGTTAAAAACTTTAGCGCCATGTACCCTGTGATACAGCTTTCGCTGTACCGAAATAAGGAGCACATTGCATGAAAATTCCGCTTTCGCGGAAGCAATGTGCAAATGTGATACAGCTTTCGCTGTACCACAAGGGTTAACGAGGATTCAGGTGATCGAAGATTCGGCGGATGCCTGAACGCAGGAATGGGGCTGCGCATACGAATCACAAACAGGATGGTAACATCCGAACAAAGGATTCGTACCCCGATGGAGCCAATTGCATGAGAATTTGCTTACGCGAAGCAATTGGCATATGTGATAACACTTACGTGTTACCACATAATGCACAATGAAAAATATTCTGATGAACGAAAACAATATCGGGATCATAAAATTATATGAGAAAAAGGAGATTTCAATTATGTGTGGAATTATTGGATTTACAGGTAAATTAAAAGCCCAGGATGTCTTATTGACAGGACTTGCAAGCCTTGAGTACCGTGGATATGACAGTGCGGGAATTGCGTACTTTAAAGATACCGGAAAAATTTCACTTCGGAAAACTGTCGGAAAAGTAAAAGATCTTCGTGCCATCTGCGATGATGATAACAATTCTACGTGTGGAATCGGCCACACCCGCTGGGCAACCCATGGTGGCGTTACCAATGCCAATGCACACCCTCATAAGGTCGGACAGGTTGCATTAATCCACAATGGTATCATCGAGAACTATCATGATCTCGCCACCAAATACGCTCTGACGGATGAACTGATTTCCGAGACGGATACCGAAGTTGCCGCCGCATTGATCAATAAACTCTACGAAGGAGATCCAAAAGAAGCTCTGCGCAAAGCAGTAGCCGAAATTGAAGGTTCCTTTGCCTTCTGCGTTCTGTTCAAGGATCATCCGGGTGAAATTTATGCGGTAAGAAATGTCAGCCCTATGGTTGCAACATACTGTGATGACGGTGCTTTTATTGCATCTGACCTGACTGCTTTTATCGCATACAACAAGCGTTATTTCATCGTGCCGGAATATCATATTTTAACTATGACTGCGGACGGCATTACGTTAGAAGATTTAGACGGTCATTCCGTAGAACCGGAATATATGGAAGTAAACTGGGATGTTACTGCAGCCCAGAAAGATGGTTATCCGCATTTCATGATCAAAGAAATTCATGAACAGCCGGCTGCCATCACAAGAACCATTACCCCACGTATCAAAGATATGCTTCCGGATTTTTCGGAAGATGCCATTGCGGATTCCTTCTTTGAAAATGTAAGCGACATTACGATCGTTGCCTGTGGTACTGCAATGTACGCGGGAATGGTAGGAAAAACCATGATCCAGAACCGCCTGCATATTCCGGTTACCGTGGCAATCGCATCGGAGTTCCGCTATGAAGAACCGGTAATCAATGAAAAATCCATGGTGATCGTTGTATCCCAGTCCGGAGAAACCATTGATACTTTGGAAGCTCTTCGCCTTGCAAATAAATATACAAAGAAAACACTGTCTATTGTAAATGTAAAAGGCTCCAGCATTGCACGTGAAAGCAGCTATGTATTATATACACATGCCGGTCCGGAAATCGCTGTTGCAAGTACAAAAGCATACACCGTTCAGGTTGCTTCTTTTTACCTGCTTGCATGCAAACTTGCCATGAAACAGCAAAAGATTTCTGTCGAAGAAGCACGTACATTTATTGGAACACTGCAGGAAATTCCAAATTACATCGAGGAAGTTCTTGCACAGGCTCCTGATATTGAACAGCTGACCAAACGCATGATCAATGCCAACAACGCGTTCTTTATCGGCCGTGGACTCGATTATACCCTTTGCATGGAAGGTGCTTTGAAATTAAAGGAAATTTCTTATATTCATGCCGAAGCCTATGCTGCCGGTGAATTAAAACACGGAACCATTGCTCTGGTCAGTGAAGGGGTTCCTGTCATTGCCGCTGCTACCCAGAAACATGTATACAGCAAAGTTATTTCCAATATCCGGGAAGTAAAAGCCCGTGGTGCTTATGTCATTCTTTTGTCCAAAGACAAAGAAATCACAGATCCTTCTATCTGTGATGTACACATCAATCTTCCGGATGTATCCGACGAATTTACGATTTTTGAATCTGTTGTAATTTTCCAGCTGATTGCATATTACACATCCGTTGGAAAAGGCTTAAATCCGGATCAGCCACGTAACCTGGCAAAATCTGTAACGGTAGAATAAGAAAAAACTGTCGCGCGAAAATTCGTGCGACAGTTTTTTTGACATAGAGCCTTTCTAAAACTTTTGAAGGCAAAAAAAGAACCCCAGAAGCTCTCTAAAAGCCTCTGAGGTTGCCCCTGCCAAGGATTCTCTCACCCATGTACCGGAATCCTTGTATCGTCGGCGCGACAGGATTTGAACCTGCGACCTCTGCGTCCCGAACGCAGCGCTCTACCAAGCTGAGCCACGCGCCGTTTCAACTGCCCAATTATAGTAACACATTCTCCGGTGTTTGTCTAGTGAATTTTTTTAATTTATGGTACAATATAAAAAAAGAACGGAGAAGAACAATGAAACATACTGCTTTGATTACAGGTGCATCCCGTGGAATCGGTGCAGCCCTGGCATGTCGATTTGCCGCTGAAGGCTATCATCTGGCTCTTTGCTGCCATAACTCTTATGAAACGCTGCAGGCACTTGCCACAAAACTTGAAACAACCTGCTCCATACAGGTGCTTTGCTTCCGTGGTGATGTAGGAGACTATACTTTTATCTGTGACATGGTGCAAAAAACACTGGATACCTTCGGCCAGATTGATGTGTTAATCAACAATGCCGGCATCTCTTATATCGGTCTGCTCACCGACATGGATATTACCGACTGGAACCGAATAGTTGCGACAAACCTCACATCCGTCTTTTCCACATGCAGACAGGTCATCCCCTCCATGGTTCATGCCAAATCCGGACATATCATCAATATTTCTTCTGTATGGGGAAATGTCGGAGCTTCCTGCGAAGTTGCCTATTCTGCATGCAAAGGCGGGATCAATTCCCTTACACGCGCTTTGGGCAAAGAACTTGCCCCTAGCAATATCCAGGTAAATGCCATCGCCTGTGGGGTAATCGATACGGATATGAACCGTTGTTTCTCCGAGGAAGAACGCTCTGCACTCATCGAAGAAATTCCTGCCGGCCGGATGGGATCCCCGGAAGAAGTTGCTTCACTGGCATATTCTCTTGCCACAGCAAGCAGTTACCTGAATGGACAGATTCTCACCTTAGACGGCGGATGGATTTAATTTCTTATCTTTTTGGAAATCTTTTTCCATTTATTTAAGAATTAAAACGCAATACGCGTTTTCTCTGTTTTTTATATCAACTTTCTATAAAATCATTTGTATGAAAACGAATGATAAAAATAAATACAAAGATTTTGGTGACCGTCTGAGTCTGATTATGTATAAACAAAATATTTCCAATATCCAGCTGGCAAATGCAATGTTTGTTTCGCCGTCCACGATCAGCGGATACCGTACCGGTCGTCGTTCTCCGACCGTTGCGGATCTTGCAGCCATCGTGCAGATTCTGAATGTTTCTGCAGATTACCTCATCGGAACCAGTGAAATTACAACCAGACCCGATACCACCGAAAAAAAGAGTTGAGCACGCCCTGTTTCCAGAGCGGTGCTCAACTCTTTTTTTATAAATCATGTTCTGCCAGTAAAATTACCGTAGAACGTTCCGGAACACGCACACGTGTCTGATCTCCCTGTGTCTGAGCTTCAAAATCTGCCCCATCCTGGTATTCACAGAAAGTATTTACTACAAGTTTCCAATGATAAGACTCCGGCAACGAAGGCAGGCGCATCTCCAAAGGCTCCCAATACGCATTCATTCCGTAAAAGATCATATCATCATCCGTATCATCGGCATTTCTTCCCGCATACATGATTCCAATTAAATGTGTATTATAGTCCGTATAATTCCGGTTCGGCTCTCCGTTATGGATACTTACGGAAGGTAACCCGCAGACTGCCGGCTTTGTATCCCTTCGCAGAATCGGATGCTTTGCACGGAAATGGATCATAAAACGGGCAAAATCATGAATCTCCTGAAATTCTTCCAGTCTGTTCCAGTCCAGCCAGGAAATAATATTATCCTGACAGTATGCGTTGTTATTTCCATACTGCGTATTACAAAATTCATCCCCTGCAAAAAACATAGCCGGTCCACGGCTGCATAACAACGCGGCAAATGCATTTTTTACAAGCCTGCGCCGCAGGCTCATAACCGCCGGATCATCCGTCTCACCTTCCACCCCGCAGTTCCAGCTCAGGCCGTTGTTATCCCCGTCCGTATTGTTCCATCCGTTTTTCTCATTATGCTTTTCATTATACGAATACAGATCATACAACGTGAACCCATCATGACAGGTCAGAAAATTGACGGATGCACTATATCCGCGGCTTGCCGGATCATACATGTCGGAGGATCCGGTGATACGTGTAATTGCACGCCCTGCGACGCCACTGTCGCCCTTTAAAAAGCTTCTCATATCATCACGGTATCTTCCGTTCCATTCGGCCCAGCGGTTCCAGGACGGAAAACTTCCAACCTGATACAAGCCACCCGCATCCCAGGCTTCTGCGATCAGCTTCATATCCCCCAGAATAGAGTCAAATGCAAGGGCTTCCAGAATCGGCGGATTCTCCATCGGTGCACCATTCTGATCTCTTCCCAGAATCGATGCCAGATCAAACCGGAATCCATCCACCCGGTACTCTACTGCCCAGTGCCGCAGACAGTCTGTAATAAACCGCCGTACCACCGGATGGTTGCAGTTTAAGACATTGCCACAGCCGCTGAAATTGTAATAATATCCATCCGGTGTAAGCATATAATAAATATTGTTATCAATCCCCTTAAAGCAAAAACATGGACCGTCTTCATTTCCCTCTGCCGTATGGTTGAATACCACATCAAGAATGACTTCAATTCCATTTTCTTTCAGTTCGCGGATCAGACGCTTTAATTCATCACCCTCATGATTATGCTCCTGATGAAATGCATAACTTGTATTCGGGGCAAAAAAGGAAACCGTATTATAGCCCCAGTAATTGTACAACTGCACGCCATCCACCACACGGGCACTTTCCATTTCATCAAATTCAAAAATCGGCATGAGTTCTACCGCATTGATTCCCAGATCTTTCAAATACGGAATTTTCTGTCGCAGACCTTCAAATGTTCCCCCACCTTTTACACCGGAGGACGCATCTTTGGTAAATCCCCTGACATGCATCTCATAGATCACCAGATCTTCAAATTTGTAATTCAGATTCCGATACCGCCCCCAGTCAAAATCACTTTGCACCACACGGGCTTTATAGACAAAATCCTTTCCGCCTTCCGGTTTTTCTCCCCAGTTTCTCTGACCGGTAACAGCTTTCGCATATGGATCAAGAAGCGTATGTTTTCTGTTAAACAGTAACCCTCTCGCCTGATCGGCAGGACCGTCCATCTGATAGGCATACTCAAAATCCTCTGCTTTTAAGCCAAAAACAAGGATAGAATACGTATTTCCAATTTTATAACTTTCCGGAATGCGGATTCTTGCATACGGTTCCTGTGCCGCCGGCCGGAATAACAGCAGGACACAGCTCGTGGCACCATGGGAGCTTACGGTAAAACTTACCCCTTCCTCTGTCTGATATGCACCATTCATCTGATAAAATCCCGGACGTACATCAAATCCACCGATATTATCGAGTGGATGAATGACTTCCCCGAGACTTTCCATTTCTTCGTCTATCGGCCAGCTTTTCTGTTTTGACGGATAATTCCAAAAACTTGCATTCATGTGCTGATTCCTCTTATCATTATTATTTACTTGCCACATAAAATTATATTATCCCCCTACTCTTCCCTGATGATTACCCTGCCATTTGCGTCAAATCCGATTTTACTGTACTTTTCCGAATACTCATTCATATGATCAATAATCGTCTGTTTTCTGTCGCCTTTTGCTATGGCAGGCTGAAAATTATTTCTTTCTGATGTGGAAGAAATGCTGCATGGTATCATATCGGCTGATATATCTGTCTGCAGTACCCCATCCACAAAGGTAAAGGTCTGTTCATAGATCGCCGTATCTTTGTCTTTTGGATTCCTGTTCCCCCCAAAGCAGAAATTTCCAAGACTGTAGCAGATCATTTTTCCGTTGTATAATTCCATTCCCTGCAATACATGAGGATGTGTACCGACCAGCAGATCTGCTCCCCAGTCAATCACCTGGTGTGCCAGCTTCTGCTGATAATCATTCGGATAATGATCCCCCTCTATCCCCCAGTGGCAACAGGCAATTACCAGATCCGCTCCTTCTTCCCGAAGTTCTGCAATCCCATCCCGGATATAATTGGCATGTGTTTCATCAGCGGACAGCTGGCTTGCGGAGACAATTCCGATTTTGATACCATCCTTCGTGGTATAGGTATCCACATGATCATTGAATCCGAAGATAATCCCTGCTTTATTTAACACTTCTCTGGTATCATCAAGTCCCTGCTGCCCATAATCAAACGTATGATTATTTCCCAGACTTGCCCCCTCCACAGAACTGTCTGTCATAATACCAACATACTCCGGTTTTCCTTTTAAGTTCCACGTTTTTTCCACACGCTCGGTCGCATTTGACAACACACATTCCAGATTGATCAGTGTAAAATCATCCTGCTCAAAAATACTTCTGACATTTTTAAAAAAATAATCCTGCCCGTATTTATCATAGTATTCATGAAAGGAACCTGCATACCCATGCGTCTGTGTTGCCCCAAGCGTACAGTCACCTGTCGCCGTAATTTTTACCGTCTGTATCACCGGTTCCTGCTGCGTTTCAGTTGCAGTCCCGGTTTCCGTTTCTTCCAGCGTACCCGGTTCTTCCGTCATCTGTGTCTCCGTGATTTTTTCCGTAGAAGAGGGCAAAGCCGATGACGTTGCTGCAGGAGAAGAACATCCCGTCAGCAAAAATCCTGACATTAGGATTGGCAATATCCATTTTTTCATACGTTTTCAGCCCCCTCTTTCACAAGAATATCCACCGTGTGACCGCTTGCACCCATAAGATCCATCCGTTCACAGGTTGCCAGATGATATTGCAGAAACGCATCAAACTCTTCTTCCGTCAGCGCATTTAAAAACGGACGCATATAATTTGCTGCACCGTCTGCCGCTATGATCTGCCGGCGCCTGACCTCTACCTGCCGGTCCAATGCTTCAATATCTTCCAGACGAACCATGGAATACAGAGGATTGGCTTTTGAAGTACAGTGATAATCCTCTGTGAGCATTCCCTCCTTAAGTGCCTCCAGGATATGTTTTTCCTTAAATGCATACGTGATAACGGAAAATTCATTCATAATATACGCCACGAGAATCTTGCCTCCGGGTCTGGTCACCCTCACCGCCTCCCGCAGCGCAGCAAGCTTGTCCTTTTCCTCATGCAGATGATACATCGGCCCAAACAACAGGGTTACGTCAAAGGAATCATCGGAAAATTTTTTCAGATTCATTGCATTTCCCTGATATGCATGCACTCCTGCACCCTTCTGTTTCAAGCGTCCCAGATTATGCTTTACCAGTTCCACGGCCGTCACATCGAACCCTTCCTGTGCCAGCGGTACGCTGTATCGTCCGGTTCCCGCCCCGATATCAAGGATATGAATTTCCTCTTTTGCACGTTCTTTTACAATTTCGTCCAGACACTGATGGATATAATGCATACTTGTCACAAATTCCACCCTGCCGTGTCGGCTGTCCAGACGCTTCTCTTCATTAAATTTATTATAATAGGCTTCTAAGTCTGTCATATTTTAATACTAACACATTTTCTTTAAAATTTCACTCACAATCGCTGATGCGACATCCGCTTTGCTCATTATTTCCAGTTCCCTGCAGTCATCTGCCGTAATCAGCGTCACCACATTGGTATCTGTACCAAATCCGGCTCCGGCTACCTTCAGGTTATTCGCCACAATCATATCTGCATTCTTTTTTGCAAGTTTTGCACGGGAATTCTCCAGCATATGTTCCGTCTCCATGGAAAATCCACACAGAAACTGTCCCGGTTTTTTGTGCGCGCCCAGATACGAAAGGATATCTTCCGTGCGTTCCATCGTAAGAGTGGCATCCCCGTCTTTTTTCTTGACTTTCTCATCGACCGGGTGATCCGGACGATAATCCGCCACAGCTGCCGCTTTGATAATAATATCCTGTTGCTCTGCGGTCTCCTTTACGGCTGCTGCCATATCCGCGGCAGATACAACCGGAACGACCTTTACAAACGGCGGCGGAGTGATTGCCACCGGTCCCGTGATCAGCGTCACTTCCGCGCCACGGCGCATACAGTTTTCCGCAATTGCATAGCCCATTTTTCCGGTAGAGTGATTCGTAATATAACGCACCGGATCAATCTTCTCCTGTGTCGGTCCTGCTGTGACCATCACTTTCTTTCCGACCATGTCCTTTTCGCAGGCAAGATCTTTCATAATATAAGAAAACAGTGTTTCCGGTTCCGGCATTTTCCCGGCTCCGGTATCCCCGCAGGCAAGATAACCACTCGCCGGATCAATGATATGAAACCCATAATGCTCCAGCTTTTTGATGTTATCCTGTACGATCGGATTTTCAAACATATTGGTATTCATGGCAGGGGAAACATACTTCGGGCATTTTGCCGCAAGAATCGTTGTTGTCAGCATATCATCTGCGATTCCGTTTGCCATCTTGCCGATCACATTAGCAGAAGCCGGTGCTACCATAAAAATATCTGCACGCTTTGCCAGTGCCACATGCTCGACATTGAACTGGAAATTCCGGTCAAACGTATCGACCAGACACTTGTTGCTTGTGAGCGTCTCAAACGTGATAGGATTAATAAAATTGGTTGCATTTTCCGTCATGATCACATGCACATCCGCATGCTGCTTGACGAGCGCACTTGCCAGATAGGCGATTT
>ERZ827108.696-NODE-696-length-53683-cov-25.770885_pt1 | contig 53683 bp, 44 predicted proteins | sample MGYA00519921_ERZ827108 | MGnify/ENA primary metagenome ERZ827108 (study PRJEB31778, sample SAMEA3449258) | human gut metagenome | biome: human gut; feature: human-associated habitat; material: faeces | place: United Kingdom | collected 2010/2012 ...
TTTTGACAAATTTCGAGAGGGATTTTTGGGCAAGGTGCATGTTGGGGATTTGCTGCGCATTGGCCACAAGTTGTGGTATCGGGTAGGTTGCGGGCCGGGCATGCCCGGCCCCTACATGGCGGCGGTGGGTTAGGTTGGTGGTATAGGCAAGGTGCGCGGGCGGCATGTATGCCGCCCCTACGGTTTTAGGTTGAACAGAATGTAATGGCAGGGTTGCGGGGTGGCGGTGGGTTAAGTTGGTGGTATGGGTGAGGTGGGCGGGTTGATTCCCTTATAACATGTAACAGCAAAGGGAGAGGTTTTCCCTCTCCCTTTGGCTTACTATATATGTATATAAAACTATCGCTTATCTTTTATGGTACATGCGGTCATCCTCTTCGTAGGTGGGGTCGCAGGTCAGATACATGCCCAGCTTTTTCAGGGTATCGGCATCGACACTGGAGAGGATGACGGTGGAATGGATATCGCAGCCCTTCAGGTTGGGGATCTGCTCCATTGCCTTGGCGGCGTATTCGTTTTCCGAAACCGAGCTGGAGAGTGCGATCAGGATCTCGTCGGTATGCAGGCGGGGGTTTTTGCTGCCGAGGTAGGTCGTTTTCAGCGTCTGGATCGGTTCAATCGCGTGGGCAGACACGAGGTCGATCTCCTGGTCGATGCCTGCAAGTTTTTTCAGTGCGTTCAGCAGCGCGGAGGAAGCTGCACCAAGCAGCGGGCCGTTTTTACCTACCACGATCGTACCGTCCGCCAGCTCGATGGCGGCGGCAGGCTGCCCGCCGGTCGCATCGGAGCAGGCATGGGCGCGCTTCTCGACCGCGCGCTCCCCGAGCGCAATGCCAGCCTGATTCATCAGCAGCTCCAGCTTGAAGCGTTCCTGCTTCACCACACCGCTCGCTTTCTGGTCGCACAGGCACTTGAAATAACGGCGGACGATCTCGTTCAGCGACGCCTCTCGGCAGACCTCATCGTCAATGATGCAGTTGCCCGCCATATTGACGCCCATATCCGTGGGCGAACGATACGGACTCTTGCCGGCGATCAGCTCAAACATGGCATTGACCACCGGGAATATCTCGACATCACGGTTATAATTAACGGTCGTTTTTCCGTAAGCCTCAAGATGGAACGGGTCGATCATATTGACATCGTTCAGATCGGCGGTGGCGGCCTCGTAGGCAAGGTTGACCGGATGCTTGAGCGGCAGGTTCCAGATGGGGAAGGTCTCAAACTTGGCATACCCTGCCTTGACCCCGCGCTTATACTCATGGTACAGCTGGGACAGGCAGACCGCCATCTTACCGCTGCCGGGGCCGGGGGCCGTGATGACCACCAGCGGGCGCTCGGTCTCGATATAATCATTCTTGCCGTAGCCATCGTCACTGACAATGTGGTTCACATCGTTGGGGTAGCCGGGGATCTTATAGTGGCGGAAGGTACGGATGCCCAGACTGTTGAGCTTCTGCTCAAAGGTCGTGACCTCGGGCGCATCGGTAAACTTTGTCACGCAGACACTGCCCACAAACAGGCCGACCCCCTGAAAGGCATCAATCAGGCGCAGCACATCAACATCATAGGTAATGCCGTAGTCGCCGCGCATCTTGTTGGCCACGATATCCTCGGCGCTGATAACAATGACGACCTCCGCCTGATCCTTGAGCTGCAGCAGCATCTGCAGCTTGGAGTCGGGCCGGAAACCCGGCAGCACGCGGGACGCATGGTAATCATCGAACAGCTTGCCGCCAAATTCCAGATAGAGCTTATTGTCAAACTGAGCGATACGCTCCCGGATATGGGCAGACTGCATCGCAAGATATTTATCGTTGTCAAATCCGATCCTCATCTATATTCCCCTTTTTCCTATGCTTTAACCAATGTCCTACATGGATTTAGTATAGCATTTTTTTCGTCAGCTTGCAACGGTCTTTTGCAGCAGGGGCACACCTTCCTGGCCGGAGGAGGCCCTGCGCGCCAACATACTGGCCCAGATCAGTCTGGCGCTGAACCGCATCTGGACCGAGTGGTACCCCAGCCGCGGGTACAGCTTCAACATAACAGGCTCGCCGGGGTACGATCAGGCCTATGTCAAGGGGCGCACCGTGTTCGCCGTCATGGAGCGCCTTACCGCCGAATTGTTCAACACTTATGTGCAGCGCAGCGGTGATGCCGAACCCTACTACACCGAATACTGCGATGGCCGTACCGTCACCTGCCCCGGCATGAAGCAGTGGGGCACGGTCGAGCGGGCTAAGGAGGGCAAGAACGCCCTGCAGATCCTGCGGTATTACTACGGCAAGCGGGTACAGCTGGTCACAACGGACAACATTGCATCCATACCGTCCAGCTATCCGGGCAGTCCGCTGCGCCGCGGCAGCAGCGGGACCAATGTACGCATCCTGCAAAAGCAGCTGTCCCGCATTGCGAAAGACTACCCCTCCTTCGGCAAGCCGGTGGTGAACGGCGTCTTTGACGAGGCCACCGAGCGCAGCGTCAAGCGCTTTCAGAAGCAGTTCAGCCTGACCGCCGACGGCGTGGTGGGCCGTGCCACATGGTATAAAATCAGCTTTATCTATGTGAGCGTCAAGGATCTTGCCGAGCTGACCAGCGAGGGCGAGACCGCCGAGGGCACGCAGACCACCGGCGGTTGGCCGGGCACAGTCCTGCGGCGCGGGTCGAGCGGCAGCGCCGTGGAGCAGGTGCAGTTCTGGCTGTCCGACCTTGCACAGTTTGATTCCGCGCTGCCGCGCGTCACGGTGGACGGCCGCTACGGGGCAGCGACCGAGCGCGCCGTGCAGGCGTTCCAGAAAAAACAGGGCCTAACGGCGGACGGCGCAGTCGGGCAGCGCACCTGGAATGCACTTTACGCCGCTTGGGTGGACGCGCAGAGCGACCTTGGCGGCACCGCATGGCCCGGCACAGTGCTGCGGCAGGGCGACAAGGGCATGGAGGTGCGGCTGGTGCAGTTCTGGCTGCGGCTGGCTGCGGACAACTACCGCGCACTGCACACCATAGCGGTGGACGGCAGCTTCGGTGCCGCCACCGTCAGCGCTGTGCAGGCGTTTCAGAGTGTTTTCGGGCTGACGGCCGATGGTACAGTGGGCCGTGCGACATGGAACAAGCTGAAGGAGGTCGGCTTGGCGGTCGCAAACAGACTCGTGGACGCAGACATTGCCCCGGGGCAGTTCACGGTCACCACGCGGGAGGGCAGCAGCGGGACCGCCGTGCGGGCTGTGCAGTATTATCTGCGCCGGCTCGCGGCCTACTACAGCGATATTCCGTCCGTGACAGTAGATGGGCGCTTCGGCGCAGCAACGGCGCGGGCCGTCAGGGCATGGCAGGCGCGGGCCGGTCTGCCTGTGGACGGTGTGGTGGGGCGGCTGACATGGCAAAGCCTGTACGATGCCGCCGCAGCGCTGGACAGCAGCGGCCCCGTGGTGCGCATGATCCGGCTGCCTGCCCCTGCCGCCGCGCTGCGCCCCGGTGACAGCGGTGCAGAGGTGCTGCGGCTGAGCCGGATGCTGCTGTTTCTGGGCCAGTGGATTCCCGAGATCGACCTGCCCGAGACCAACACACCGACCAGCACCTTTGACCCTGCGCTGGAGACCGCCGTGCGCAGTGCCCAACGGTATTTCGGGCTGACCGAGACAGGCATTGTGACCGCCGCGGACTGGACGGTGCTGCGCGAGGCCGCCGAGCGGCTGCTGGCTGCCAACCCCGCCGGAGCCAGCCCCAAGCCCGGCGGCGTATGGCCCGCCGGGGCGTTGGCGCTGGGCAGTGCAGGGCCTGCCGTACTGCAGGTGCAGCGTTGGTTGAACATCATTGCCGCCGCCAACCAGACCGCCGATTTTGTACCCGAGACAGGCATCCTTGGGCCGGAAACTGCGTCCGCGCTGGAAAGCTACCAGCTGACCGCCGGGCTGCAGACGCTTGGCATCGTGGACGCCGACACATGGGAAAGCCTGCGTCTGGCTGCGCAGGGGCTTTGCCGCGAATGTAAGGAGGCATAAGCCATGGCAAGAGTTTACGTCTACGATTCCTATGATAACAAGTTCTTCCGCTACAACCTGAGCGAAAATGACCCGATGCCCTACAGCACCGGCACGACCCTGCGGGTGCGGGAATTCCGCGGCTCAAGCAAATCCAATGTACTGTGGACCACCACCGCTGCCATGGAGGCATGGAACCTGACACGCCGTACCTACGGCAGCGGCATTCCGGTGGGGTACGCCTTCAAGCGGATCTGGGAGGGCGGCCACGGCACCACCAGCCAGCACTACGCAGGTGTCGCCTTTGATGTCGGGCAGCGCAGCACCGCCGCCGAGCGCCGCAAGATCTACCGGGCCGCTGTTCGCAGCGGAGCGTGGGGCTATGTGGAGCCTACATCGATGACGCCGACCTGGGTACACTTCGACCGGCGGTACGGCAAGCCCGCCTGCGCGGGCACCACGGCCGGTTACCCCACCTTGCGGCGCGGGAGCCGCAGCACCTATGTACTGATCCTGCAGGATGCCCTGAACGCACTGGGCTATTCGACCAACACGCTGGACGGCATCTTCGGCCATGCGACAGAAAGCGCTCTGAAGGCCTGCCAGCGGCGGTTCGGCCTGCGGGCGGACGGTGTCTGCGGCTGTGCAACATGGAAAAAGATCGCCGGTGCCACGGTGGGTATCGGCCGCACGGCAACCGTCATTGACAAATAAGGCATTGGGTTGTATACTGTAGGCAGACTCTGCCCGCTGCCGGGCCTTTATAAAGTAAGGAAGTGTTCTGAAATGGATATGATGGAATTTTTGCGCACCCGCCGCACCTACCGCCGCTTTGAACAGCGTCCTGTTGCGCCGGAGATCCTGAACGAGGCCATTGATGCCGCCCGGCTGGCCAGCTGCGGTGCCAACCGCCAGACTGTGCGGTATATCCTTGTGCAGAGCGCCCGCGCCGTGTCCGCCGTGCAGCCGCTGGTCCATTGGGCCGCCTACCTGCCGCCCGAGCAGGGCCAACCGAAACCCGAGGAGCAGCCGACCGCCTTCATCGCCGTTTTGCAGGACACCCGCCTGCCGGGGTGCAGCGATGTGGATGTAGGGCTGGCGCTGGGCAGCCTGACTGCCGCCGCTTGGGCCCACGGCGTGGGCAGCTGCATCATGGGGGCCATCGACCGCCCGGCGCTGACCGAGCTGTTGGCCCTGCCCGAGGGGCTGCGGCTCTGCTATATGGTAGCGCTGGGATACCCCGCCCACAAAAGCCGCGTGGTAACGATGCAGGACAGCAGCGTGAAATATTATCTGGACGAAAACCGTGACTACTGCGTGCCGAAGCGCAGCATGGACGAGGTGCTGCTGAAAACGCTGTAAAAGTAAAAATCGCAGTCCCGATGATGAAATCGGGGCTGCGATTTTTTGTATCCGTCAGAAGCGGCGTCTTTCAGCCTTATCCCAAAATAGCAAAGCTCTGTGCGCCCAGAGACAGCGTGTCGTTGACGATCTCCGCCTTGCCGATCGTGTACTGAATTTTCAGATCCTCGGCCAGCTCCAGCGGCAGCTCGATGGAGACACCCGCCGGGTTGACGGCGCAGATCAGATCGCCGCGCTGCCAGACGAACGGGCGGTAGTCGCCCTTCGCCTTAGGTGCGTACAGCACCTTGAACGGCGCGTCTGCGTTCAGGTCAGCGTGTGCATGACGGAAAGCCAGCAGCGACTTCACGCTGTTCAGCAGGCTGTCGGGGTCGTCCGCCTGAGCGGCCACGGTGGGCGCATCGGCGGCAGTGTCCACAGGCAGATAGATATCCTGCGCGTCGGCGGTAGAGAAGCCGTGGTTGGCCGTGTCGTCCCACTGCATCGGCGTGCGGGAGCCCGTGCGGAAGTAGCCGCCCTCCTTGGTGGGCAACGGCAGATAGCGCATACCGATCTCGTCACCGTAGTAGACGAAGGGCGCACCGGGCAGCGTGAAAATTGTCGCGTAGGCCAGCCGCAGCTCGTCAGTCGTCAGGCCCGCGGAGGGGCGGATCGTGTCATGGTTGCAGGTGATGAAGCACCACAGACCGTCCTTGTGGGTGGCCTTGTAGGCCGGCAGATACTCGTCCAGAAATTTGTCAATGCCGGTGCCGGAGTTCTTGCAGAAGTACGCTTTGCCGATGTTGTGCGGGTTCGAGTCCATCGCACCGTCATAGTTGCGCATGAGCCAGCTGTAGCCGTTGCCCTGCCAATTGAGATAAAAGTCCATGTCAAAGCCGTTTTTCAGCGACATGCGCGGGCCGTTCCACTCGGCGATGAGCGCGGCCTCGGGGTACTCGACATCCAGCATATCCCGGATATTGCGCCAGATTTTGCAGGTGTACTTTTTGTTCTTAGTGTCATTCTTTACAAGGCTCGACGCCATATCGACGCGGAAGCCGTCGCAGCCCATGTCCAGCCAGAATCGCATGACATCCTTCATGGCCTCCACCGTTGCCACGCAGGCGGGGTCGTCGGTGGGCTTCTGCCACTTCTGGTTGATCTTTCCATAGCCGTAGTTCAGCGCAGGCTGGCACTTGAAGAAGTTCAGGATATATGTGCCGTTGCGTTCGGTCTCGCCGCCGATGAACGGCATCCCGTCGCCGGAGGCAAAGCAGGAATCCGTCCAGATAAAGCGGTCCGAGTATTCGTTGTGCCCGGGCTTGCAGCTGGCCTTGAACCACGGGTGTTCCTCGCTCGTGTGGCCGGGCACCAGGTCGAACAGCACACGGATGCCCTTCTCATGCGCGGCCCTGAACAGCGCGGCGGCGTCCTCGTTCGTGCCGTAGCGCGGGGCGATCTTTTTGTAGTCGCGCACATCATAGCCCGCATCCTTGAACGGCGAATCAAAGCAGGGGTTGATCCAGAGGGCGTTGCAGCCAAGCTCCTTGATATAGTCGAGCCTGGCAATAATGCCCCGCAAATCACCGATGCCGTCGCCGTTGGTATCATAGAAGCTCTGGGGGTAGATTTCATAGAACACTGCGTCTTTCAGCCACTGTTTCATGAGATGTCTCCTTTACTATAATAGACAGATAGAATATCCACGGCAGCCCGCAGGGCGCATTTCCTGTGCGCTCGGGAGGTTTTCCCCGCCGCGCACGGCCACGGGCGGATATGGAATCCGCCCCTACGGCGCTCCCTGTCAGTTTGCCGCTTCACGAGCATGGAAATGTTTCATCCGTTTCTACCCCTATACTATCCCCTCCTTCTCCCTTTGTCAACGCAGCAAAGCAGACAAAACAAACCACAAATTTTCTACATTTTGCACCAAAAATCAGCATATTGCTATTTTGTGAACAATGTGTTGACAAACAAAGAACATCGCAGTAAAGTAAAGTGCACAAGCGATTGTAAAATCTATTAGGAAAGAGGGATTCATTCAAATGAATACGCTTGTAATCGTTCTGATTGCCGCGGTCGTTCTGGTATGTGCGTACGCCGGATACGGTCGTTGGCTCGCCAAGACCTGGGGTGTTGACCCCAACGCCAAGACTCCTGCTGTGCGGCTGGAGGATGGCAAGGATTATGTTCCCACCAACGGCTGGACGGTGTTTGCGCACCAGTTCTCCTCCATTGCCGGTGCCGGCCCTGTTACCGGTGCTATTCAGGCTGCGGCCTTCGGCTGGCTGCCTGTGCTGCTCTGGGTGCTGATCGGCGGCGTCTTCTTCGGCGCTGTCACTGACTTCGGCGCTCTGTACGCCTCCGTCAAGAACGACGGAAAATCCATGGGCCTGCTGATCGAGAAGTACATCGGCAAGACCGGCCGCAAGCTGTTCCTGCTGTTCTGCTGGCTGTTCTGCGGCATCGTCATTGCTGCCTTTGCAGACATGGTTGCCGGCACCTTCAACGCCTTTGATGCAGAGGGCGCACCGGTCGAGGCCGCTTTCACCAACGGTGCGGCCGGCATGGTCTCCATCATGTTCATGGTGTTCGCCGTTGTGTTCGGCTTCATCCAGAAGAAGTTCAACTTCTCCGGCTGGCGCGAGGCCGTCATCGGCATCGTCTTTATCGTCCTGTCCTTTGCCATCGGCATGAACTGCCCGCTGGTGTTCGGCAAGGCTGCATGGAGCTACATCACCTTCGTTTACATCTTCTTTGCTGCCGTCCTGCCGATGTGGATGCTCAAGCAGCCCCGCGACTATATGACCACTTTTATGTTCGGCGCAATGATCGCCGGTGCTGTCATCGGCCTGCTGGTTGCCCACCCCACGATGAACCTGCCCGTCTTTACCGGCTTCAACAATGCCAAGCTCGGCACCATGTTCCCCATCCTCTTTGTCACGGTTGCCTGCGGTGCCGTCTCCGGCTTCCACAGCCTGGTTTCCTCCGGCACCTCCTCCAAGACCGTTGAGAATGAGAAGGATATGCTCAAGGTCGGCTACGGCGCCATGGTTCTTGAGAGCCTGCTGGCTGTCCTCGCCCTGTGTGTTGCCGGTGCTGCCGCCGCTGCAGACGGCACCCCCGCCACCGGTACCCCGTTCCAGATCTTCAGCCGCGGCGTTGCCGGTTTCTTTGAGATGTTCGGCGTGCCCGTTTCGATTGCAACTGTCTTTATGACAATGTGCGTTTCCGCGCTGGCACTGACCAGTCTGGACGCCGTGGCCCGCATCGGCCGCATGAGCTTTCAGGAGCTGTTCAGTGTCGATGATATGGAGCATGCAGAGGGCTGGCGCAAGCTGTGCTGCAACGTCTACTTCTCCACCTTCATCACGCTGGTGTTCGGCTTTATCCTGACCCAGATCGGCTATGCCAACATCTGGCCGCTGTTCGGCTCCGCCAACCAGCTGCTCAGTGCGCTGGTTCTGGCTACCCTGTGCGTCTTCCTCAAGGTCACGGGCCGCAACAACAAGATGCTCTTCCCGCCGCTGGTCATCATGCTCTGCGTCACCTTCACCGCACTGGTGCAGCGCCTGATTGCGATGGTCAAGGCCATCTCCGCCGCTGCGTCCACCGCCATCCCTGCCGGTGAGACCACTTGGGGCGCTGTCTTTATCGCCAACGGCCTGCAGCTGATCCTTGCAGTGCTGCTGATCGTGCTGGGCCTGAACATCGTGTTCCACAGCGTCAAGAGCTACACCACCTGCGATGCGCCCGAAGCAAAAGCCACTGTTTGAGTGTAAGCGGCACTTGACAAACCGGCTCCTATAGAGTAATATTTATACATAGCCGCAAGGGCGCGGCCGCACGCTGCGCTATCCGGCAAAATCATGTTTCAAGCTCCGGTATCCGCAATCAGGACGCCGGGGCTTTTTGCATGAATATGAGGGAAACACTTATAAAGGTAAAGGAGAGTTCAAGATGAAGCTCAAGAAAATGCTTGCCCTGACCATGGCCGCTGTGCTGGCCGCCGGTCTGACCGCCTGCGGCTCCAGCGCCGACACCTCCGCCGCCCCTGCTGCTGAGAGCACTGCGGATGCTGCCGGTGCCCCGGACGGCGACGGCGACCCCACCACCCTGACCGTTGCGATGGAGTGCGCTTACGCCCCCTACAACTGGACCCAGAGCGATGATTCCAACGGTGCCGTTGCGATCCGCAGCTCCAGCGACTACGCCTACGGCTACGATGTCATGATGGCCAAGAAGATCGGCGAGGCACTGGGCCAGCAGGTCCAGATCGTCAAGCTGGACTGGGACAGCCTGATTCCCGCCGTCATGAGCGGCGATGTGGACTGCGTCATCGCCGGTCAGTCCATCACGGCTGAGCGCGCTGCACAGGTCGATTTCAGCAACCCTTACTACTACGCCTCCATCGTCACCCTGACGAAGAAGGACAGCGCCTACGCCAATGCGGCGAGCGTGGCCGATCTGGCCGGTGCGACCGCTACCAGCCAGCTGGGCACCATCTGGTATGACACCTGCCTGCCCCAGATCGAGAACGCCAACATCCTGCCCGCGCAGGAGACCGCGCCTGCCATGCTGGTGGCCCTGAACAGCGGTGCCTGCGACATCGTTGTCACCGACCGCCCCACCGCGCAGGCCGCGCTGGTCGCCTACCCCGACTTCACGCTGCTGGATTTCGGCGGCGGCGACAATGACTTCAAGGTCAGCGAGGAGGACATCAACATCGGCATCTCGATGAAGAAGGGCAACACCGCCCTGCAGAGCGCCATCAACGAAGTCCTGTCCACGATGACCGCTGATGATTACAACGCCATGATGGACGACGCCATCAGCGTTCAGCCCCTGAGCGAGTAATTTTGCCCGCCTGCCCCTGCCGTTTTGTGCGGCAGGGGCTTCGGTGTTGGTAAAGTGAAGAAATCACAAAGGAGAATTTCATGCAAGACTTTTTCATGAACTGTGCCATAGTGCTGCAGAAGTACGGCTTTTCGTATCTGCGCGGCGCGGGCACGACCCTGCTGCTGGCGCTGGTCGGCACATTTTTCGGCTGCCTGATCGGCTTTGCGGTCGGCGCACTGCAGACCATCCCCATCGACAAGCAGCGCGACCCGGTGTGGAAGCGTGTACTGCTGAAAATCCTGCACATCTTCCTGCGCTGCTATGTGGAACTGTTCCGCGGTACGCCGATGATCGTGCAGGCCGTGTTCATCTACTACGGTCTTTTGCAGGTGTTCGGCATCAAGATGGGCATGTGGCAGGCAGGCTTCTTCATCGTTTCCATCAACACCGGTGCCTATATGGCGGAGACAGTCCGCGGCGGCATCGTGTCCATTGACCCGGGCCAGACCGAGGGTGCCAAGGCCATCGGCATGAACCACTGGCAGACGATGCTCCATGTCATTCTGCCGCAGGCGCTGCGCAACATCATCCCGCAGATCGGCAACAACTTCATCATCAACATCAAGGACACCTCGGTGCTGTCGGTCATCTCGATCACCGATTTGTTCTTTGTCCACAAGAGTGTGGTCGGCGCGCTGTACACCTACTTTGAGAGCGCTGCCATCGTCATGGTCATCTACCTGACGATGACCCTGTTCGCCAGCTACCTGCTGCGCCTGTGGGAGAAAGCGCTTGACGGCCCGCAGAACTACGACCTGAACACGACCGACTCGCTGGCCTACACCAGCGGCATGTACAACGCCCCGGACCCGAACCATGAGTCCCAGAATCTGGATATGAAGGGAGGCGCAGCCCATGTCTGAGCCTGTTATTGAGGTACGCCACCTCTCCAAGAGCTTCGGCACCCATGTCGTTCTGCGCGATGTGGATTTCACCGTCAACCCCGGCGATGTCACCTGCATCATCGGTGCGTCCGGCAGCGGCAAATCGACCCTGCTGCGCTGCATCAACCTGCTGGAGACCCCCACGAACGGCAAGGTGCTGTTCCACGGCAACGACATCACGGCCAAGGGCAGCGACCCATGCGCTTACCGCGCCAAGGTGGGCATGGTGTTCCAGAGCTTTAACCTTTTCAACAATATGACGGTGCTGGACAACTGCACGGCGGGCCTGCGCTATGTGCTGCACATGGACAAGGAGGCCGCCGAGCGCACCGCACTGGACAATCTGGAGAAGGTCGGCATGGCCCCTTATATCCATGCCAAGCCGCGCCAGCTTTCCGGCGGGCAGAAGCAGCGTGTGGCGATTGCCCGTGCGCTGGCCATGCAGCCCGAGGTGCTGCTGTTTGACGAGCCGACCTCCGCGCTGGACCCCCAGATGGTGGGCGAGGTGCTGGCCGTCATGCGCCAGCTGGCCAAGGAGGGGCTGACGATGCTTGTCGTCACCCATGAGATGGCCTTTGCCCGCGATGTATCGACCCATGTAGTCTACATGGCGGACGGCGTCATCTGTGAGGAGGGCACCCCCGCCGACATCTTTGAGCGCCCGCAGAACCCCAAGACCGTTGAGTTCCTGAGCCGGTTTAGACAGGCGTGACAATATAAAAGCGACCGATGGTGCGTGATGTACCATCGGCCGCTTTTTTGGTTATGGGGCAGTAAAGGTATCGTTGCGGGGCGTCGAGGACGCCGCCCCCTACGGCTAAAGGATAAAGTCATTCTAAAGGCAGCGTGCGGCGGCCTGAGGGCAGGCCGCTCTACAACTGTAGGCATACGGGAGGGCAAGGGAGGGCTGCAGCCTTCCCCTGACGGCGCGGGCGGAGCAGAGCCCCGCCCCTACGGACATCCCATTCTCACTGCGGGGGTTCGGGGGCGCTTGGCGGCGCACAACGAGCGCCGCCAGCCAGCAAAGCTGGCCCGCTCGTGCGGTTGTTTGCCCCGCAGGGGCAAACATTGCTCGCTCCCCAGTTTCGCTCCGCTCAACTGTGGCCCCGCGCTCGCAACCCCGCAACACCCGACTCAAAAGTGGAGGAAGGCCCGTTGGCGTTAAGCGCGAACAGTAATACTGCGTTCGCGTAGCCAACGTGCCTTCCGACTTCCGCTTTGGGGTTCCTAGGGGCGTGCAGCCCCTAGGTCGCGGGTCCGCTCCGTCGAAAGAGCGGCAATTTTCTTTGGTTCTTTCTTTTGTTGGCAAAAGAAAGAACACCTCCCGGGAGGATGCCGTTCATCCTTTAGCCAAGCGGCACATCAATCTCATCTCCGATGGCAAAGCTGTAGATCGTCAGTTTCGTCACCGGCACGCTCAACCGCTGGGCAAACGCCCGGCGGTAAAGCCGCAGCTGGGCGGCGTACTCGTCAATATAATACTGCGCGTCGCGGCTGCGGTCGGTCTTGTAGTCAAGGATCTCGGCATGCTCGTCAAACACCAGCACAAGGTCCGCAATGCCCTGCACCAGTACCTCGGCCCCGGCAGCGCTCCCCTGCTGTGCGGCGGGGGTAATGTCGGCGGCGGGCAGCGCCGTGATGAACGGCTCCTCGCGCAGGATACAACGAGCCAGTCGGATCCGCCGCCAGACCGCACTGTCAAAGAAGGGGCGTACGGCATCCAGATCCAGCTTGTCTGCCAGCGCGGCGTCCAGCAGCTGCAGCCCGGTCTGCCGCTGCACCTCGGCCGCAAGATCGGGGGCCGGACCGTCGAAGGGCACACTCTGCATAAAGGCGTGGATGGCGGTGCCGCGCTCGGCGCCGGTCATGCCGCTTTTTTGCAGAAAGGCCGGGCGCTCCAGCGCAACCGGGCGGGCGGCGTGGGCCACCGCGCTGACGCTGACCTTGGCGGGGACCTTTTCGAGCGCGGCGCGGGGGCTTTGCCACGCAAAGCTGGCCTGCAGCTGCGCCACCAGCACAGGGTCCGCCGCAGCGGCGGGCGGCGCAGGCGGCTGCTCCGTCTGCTCGGGCAGGGGCAGCAGCCGGATGTCCAGCGGCACACCGGTTTTGCGGTGGTGCGGCAGAAAGTTCGTGCGCGCCCAAAGCGCATCGCTGCCCGGGTGCAGCATCGCAGCGGTCAGCAGCCAGCCTGCCCAGCTGCCCATGCCGCGCATCGACTCCGGGCCGGTGGCCTCGGCTGCGGCGCAGAGGGCAGGCAGCTTCAGCGCACTGTCGGTCCGCTTGAGCGGCACCGTGATGATCAGCGCATCCTGCGCGCGGGTCAGCGCAACATACAGCACGCGCATCTCCTCGCTCAGTGTCTCGGTACGGATGGCCTGCGCCAGCGCCGCATAGGGCAGCGTTTTAAACCGCTTGGCCGCCCGCGGCGCACGCAGCATGACGCCCACGCCGAGGCGGCTGTGGGTCAGCACCGGCCGCACGGCGTCACTCTGGTTAAACTGGTGGGCTGTGTCCGCCACAAAAACGACCGGAAATTCCAGCCCCTTGGAGCGGTGTACCGTCATGATAGAAACACAGCCGGGGCGGGTCTGCCCGCCCGCGCTCTGGTTCAGTCCGCCGTTGTGGGCGGCGGCGTCCATCGCGCGTATCAGCGCGGGCAGCCCCGCGCGCCCGGCCCCGGCAGCCCACGCCGTAAAGCTGAGCAGATCCTCGCGGCAGCGCAGGCCGTCAGGCAGCGCCCCCACGGCGGCGAGATAGCCGGTGCGGGCCAGCAGCTCCCCGAGCAGCTCCTCCACCGGTAGGGTGCGGGCGAGGCGGCGGTACTCGGCCAGTGCCTCGATAAAGGGGGCAAACCGCGCCTGCTCCCCGCCAAGGACCGCCCCGTACAGACTGCCGTTGGGCCTTGCACGGCGCAGTGCAACAAGATCGTCCGCCGTGTAGGGGAACATCGGGCTCAGCAGCACGGCTGCCAGCGGAATGTCCTGCGCCGGGTTGTCGATAACACGCAGCAGCGCCGCAAAGGGTCGGATATGCGGCTCATCAAGCAGATCGGCGGCGGAATCCGCAAAGACCGGGATGCCCGCCGTGCGCAGCGCACCCTCATAATCGGCAAAGCCCTTGCGGCCGCGCAGCAGGATACAGAAGTCCTCATACCGGCAGGGGCGCACCCCCTCCTTGCCGCGGACGGCAAAGCCGGTTTTGACCATCTCGGCAATGCGCCGGGCAATGACAGCGGCATCCCCCGCGGTATCGGCCCCGTCAATGACATCGATCTCGCACAGGCCCTGATAGGCGGCGCATTTATCCCCGCCCACGACAAGCCGCTGGCCGTCCCCATAGGGTACGCCGCCCAGCCCCTGCGTGAAAAACACCTCAAACAGATAGTTGATCCCCTCGATCACGCCGGGTGCGCTGCGGAAGTTTGCATCCAGCGCCAGCGTGGCCGGGCTTGGGGCCGGCTGCGGGTGGGGCTTCCACTGCTGCTGCTTGCCCACAAAGATACCGGGGTCTGCCAGACGGAACCGGTAGATGCTCTGCTTGATGTCGCCCACGAAGAAAAGGTTGTCCGCTTCGGGGCGGGCCAGCGCAAAGTAGATAGCGTCCTGCAGGGCGTTCGTGTCCTGATACTCGTCCACCAGCACCGCCGTGTAGCGGCTGCTGACCGTGCGGCACAGCGGTGTGCGCTCGTTGCGCTCATTGACGAGCAGATCGAGCGTCAGATGCTCATAATCCGCGTAGTCCAGCACCTTTTCAGCACATTTCGCAGCAAAGCAGTTGTCGGCAAAGGTCTGCGTTACCCGCACAAGAGCTGCCACCAGCGGCGCAGCGCGGCGGCGGTCGGCGGCAAATTCCTCAGCCGTGCAGAGCAGTGCGTCCCGGCGCAGGCTTTCAAGCTGCTTTTTTGCGCGGTCGCGCAGCTCGGACGCAGCGGCGGCAGACTGGTTTGCGTCCTTGCCGCCCTTGATGCGCCCCGCCGCACGCCAGCCCGACAGAACCAGCTCAAGCGCCGACAGGCATTTGTCCCAATCACCCTGCTCCAGATGGTAGCAGAGGTTCTCGACCCGGGCGGCATCATCAAGCATGACGGCCGTGTAGGCGGCATCGGCCTTTTCGTCCCGCGCTGCGATGGCTGCGCCGCTGTCCAGCAGCGCCTTGACGCCCTGCGCCCGGGCCAGCGCGATGCCCAGCAGCTCACGGCCCCATTCGGTCTGCTGCGGCGGGGCCTCCTGCTGCCACATTTCGGCAAAGGCAGTCAGCGATGCCGCCGGGTGGGGCAATGCCCGGGTAAAGTGATAGAGATCGAGGACCGCATCCCCAGCCGTGCTGTCGGTACGGCCCCGGTCGTACAGGTCGGCAAAGGCGCGGAAGTCGGCGTCCTGATAGGCTGTCTCCAGCGTAGCGGCCAATGTTTCCTGCTCAATGCGGGCAAGGTCGGCCTCCTCGGCGGTCGTAAAGTCAGGGGGTACATCGAGCATGGCAAAATGCTGCTGCACAAAATGCAGGCAAAAGGCATCCACCGTGCCGATGGACGCGCGCTGCAAAAGCAGCTGCTGGCGGCGCAGGTTGGTATTGCCGGGGTGGGCGCGCACCTCCTGCGCAAGGCGGGCCGTGATGTCAGCCCGCAGCTTGGCCGCCGCCGCATTTGTGAAGGTCATGATCAGCAGCGAATCGGCATCCGCCGGGTGCTCAGGGTCCGTGATAAGCCCCACCACGCGCTCGACCAGCACACGGGTCTTGCCCGAGCCGGCAGCCGCCGACACCAGCAGGCTGCCGCCCCGTGCCCTGATGGCAGCCGCCTGCGCCGGGGTGAATTGTATCTTGGGTTGTTCTGGCATGGGGTGTCTCCTTTATGTAGAAAAGCTTCCCCCTAGGGGGAAGGCGTTCTCATTCCGCAAACGGGTCGTCCTTGATTGAAATCGTCCGTTCGTGTTCCCCGTCGCGGTGGGTGCAGGCGCAGCGGAAGTCGCAGTAGGTGCAGGGGCTTTTGCCGCCGGGGCAGAGCGGCTCGGCATCAATGCGGCCGCTGTACAGGTTTTCCGCCATATCGATGAGCAGGCCGTCCAGATGATCCCGGATGCGGCCCAGCTTCGCCTCATCGGCCAGCGTGCTTTTGCTGTTCAGCACCTTGCCGGTCTTGGCGCTGAAGCTCAGCGGCACAAACTCACCGGTGCCTTTGGTATCCATGGCACGGTAGATGCTCTCATCATCGAGCAGCAGGCCGTTCATCGGGTAGGTCGGCGCGGGGTCGGCCTCCTCGGTCAGCTCACGGCGGTCAACGCTCTCGGGTGCAGGGTCGGCCAGCAGGTACTCTACCCCCGCCGCCGTAGCACCGGGGAAGGCCTCCTGTGCGTTGCGCTCCAGCGTAAAGAGGTATAGCAGCATCTGGCAATCCAGACCGTAGTAGACCTCCTTCAGCTTGAACTCCTTGCCGCCGGTCTTGTAGTCCACGACCCGCAGATAGGTCTTGCCGCGTTTTTCCAGCGGCATCGCATCGACACGGTCCACCGTGCCGACAATGCGCACCGTATGCCCCGCCCCATCGGCAAGCTGCACCGGGTCGATGCGGGGGGCGTCCGGGTTTTCGGCATCGGGGCGGTCGTCAATGCGCAGCTCAAACGCAACGGGGCGAAAGCCCGACTGCCGCAGATCGCGCTGGATAAAGCCCAGCAGCCCTACCAGATTGCGCCGGATCCGGCCGATCAGGTAGTCCATCCGCACCGTCATGCCGGGCAGGTTTTCGGCCACATATTCGTCCACCAGAGCATTGACAAGGGCCTCCACCTCCTCCGGCGTCAGCGTCTTGAACGCCTCGCCGCGGCGGCGCAGGGCGTTTTCCAGCACCCAGTGGGTCAGCGTGCCGCTTATATTGGGGGCAAGCTCGGCCTTTTTGCGGGGCGCCGCCTTGATGATGTACTGCAGAAAATAGCCAAAGGGGCAGCTCTGGTATTTTTCAAACCGGGTGGGGCTTATGCGCAGCCCCCGCCCAAGTAAGGCTTCAAGCGCGGCGGTGTCCTCGACCCGCTGCTCTGCCCCGGCGGTGTCCACCGCACGGCGCACAGCGGCGTAGGCGGGGGCCAGCGCAGGGTCAGCGTCCAGCACGGCGCGCACTGCCGCACCGGCACACTGCCGGTCCGGGTCCTGACTGAGCATACCCAGCACATCAAGCGCAGCGGCCGGGGCGGCAGCCAGCTGCACCGCCGTGGGGGTGCAGGGCGGCACCTGCAGATACTGCAAAATCGGTGCCAGCGCAGCGCTGGCGGGGGCGGCATCCTCGGCATGGGCCGCTGCGGGCCAGCTGAGCCACAGATAGCTGCGTGCCACAGTCAGCGCCTTGTAAAAGCAGATCCCCTCGCGCAGGACCTTGTTGGCAAAGCAGTCGGGCAGCTCGGCGCCCTGCTCCATCATAATGTCGCGGTCGGCGTGGGTCAGCAGGCCCTGATCGCCGGGCGTCTGGGGGAACTCCCCCTCCAGCAGGCCGACCACAAAGACGGCATCGGTCTCGGGCAGGCGCATACGGCCCGCCGTGGTCACGATCACACTGTCAAGGCTCTGGGGGATATGCCCCATGTCGGTCGTGCGCAGCAGAAGCGTAAAAAGCTCGGCGTACTCGGCCGGGGGCAGCTTTTCACTGCCCAGCAGACGGGCAAGCTGGTCAAGCAGCCCCATAACGACATTCCACTCGCGCAGGACCTCATCCGCCTCGGGCAGGCGGCCCTCTGCGCGCAGCTTCTCTGCAAGGCTCTCAAGCGCCTTCTCAGCCCCGAGGGACTGCAGAAACAGGAAGATCTGCCTGGTCAGTGCCGCTGCGGGGGCACCGGCCGCCTTGGGCACAAAGTCCGCCAGCCGCACCATAATGAAGGCGCGGGCGCACTCGGCATCGGCCAGCACCTGCCGGTCCTGATCGGAGTCATGGCCGTCATACCCCGCCGCGCTGCGGGTAAAGGGCTCCCGCCAATCGGCGGCGGTCAGCTGCCATGTGTAGGCGTAGTTTTCAAGGGCGCACTGCTGGCTTTCCGGCAGATCGACCAGCCCGGTCTTGAGCAGGTGCAGCACGCTGCGGCTCGACACGCCGCGCAAAAGCTCCAGCGCGGCATGGACCGCCCGCGCCGGGGCGGTGTTTTCGGGGGTAGTGGCCTCATCGCAGAAAAGCGGTATGCCCTGCAGGCGGAACTCATACCGCAGCGGGGCAAGGTACTGCTCGGCATTGCGGCAGATGACCGCCATGCGGCTGTAGGGGGTGCCCTGCCGCGCGCGGGCCGCGATCTCGGCGGCCACCGCCTTGGCCTCGGCCTGACGGGACGCCGCCGCGTGGTAGGTAATGGCCGGATGCGCCGGATGGACCACAGCCTCCGGCGTGTAGGCGGGGTCCGCCAGCAGCAGGCCCAGCTCGGCCAACGCCGGGGCATCGGCATGGCGGCGATCCTCGGTCAGCAGCTCGGTATGGGTGGGCACACCGGCCTCTGCGGCCATCCGCTTGAGGGTATTGACCACATTTTTGGCACCGCTGAACAGCCCCATGCCGCCGTCCCGGTCCTGCTCGCCGTCACAGCAAAGGCAGACCGTTACATCGGCCACCGGCAGCATGGCCGCCAACAGGGCGCGCTTCGGCGCATTAAAGGTATCAAACTCGTCAATGTACACGGCGCGCCCCGCAAAGAAAGCTGCGTCCAGCCGCTCCGCCGCGCGCTGCTGGCGGTCGCCGGGGTCCATAGCGCTCTGGGCCAGCAGCCCCTCATACGCAGCATAGATCAGGGCCAGTTCATCCAGCTTTTCGCGGTCGGCTCCGGGGGCCTTTGCATACTCTGCCAGCATTTCCGGCGTTACACCGGCGCTTTTCAGTTCGCTGACGGTCTGGGCCGCCTTCTCGCAGAAGGCGGCGCTGCGCCGCTGGCGGCTGTAGTACACGACCTTGTCCAGCAGCGAATCCGCCGCCCGGCGCAGCAGCAGCGCACGGCCCGCCTCGGTCAGGGTGGGCACGGCCGCCCCGCCGTAGCGGCGCAGCAGGGCCTCCGCCAGCGAGGTGAAGGAGTAGCTTTCGACATAGGCGGAAAGGCTGTCCCCCAGCGTGCGGTAGAGCTGCCCCTCGGTGGAGGAGGTAAACTGCTCCGGCACGATAAGGATGCTGCGCTCCCCCCGCGCCGCGCGTGCGCGCAGGGCGGTCAGCATGGTATGCGATTTGCCCGAGCCGGAGGGGCCCAAGATGAAGTTTAGCATGGTGGTGTCCTTTCTGATAGCCTTCTCCCTTGGGAGAAGGTGGCCCGAAGGGCCGGATGAGGGGCGCGTGTGCGCAGCGACCCATTTGCGGGCGGCAGCGGCAAGGCCGCCCCTCATCAGTCAGCGGGCAAGCCGCTGACAGCTTCCCCCGCGGGGGAAGCCAATCTGCCTATAAAGTCCGCAACTGCCAGTCTTACCTCAAACCGGCCGAACACCAGCGCGTTTTCATCGGCGCCGGGGTAGGCGGCGGTGCTGCCGGAAATGCAGAGCGAGGGATAAAGCACACAGAACCAGTTGCGGCCCTGCGCGGTGCCCAGCTCTATGCGCAGGGCGGTGTACTCCCCGCCGGGCAGAGAAAAGCTGCCGTAATCGCGGGCAGAAAAGTCGTGGCTCTCCAGCCGCAGGGCGGCCGTTTGCGGGCTGTGGGCGCGGTGCAGGGCGCTGTCGGCTGCAGCCTGCAGGGCGGGCAGCGCCGTCTGCAGCGCCCGGACAGCCTGCTGCGGGCTTTGCGCCTGCGTCACGGCGGGCGGCAGGGCAGCCAGCACGGCATCCCGCACCTGTAATTTCAACAGCTGGTCATCCCATGTATCGCTGTTGGCTAAGATGTGCAGCCGCACGGTGTCGGCCCGCACCCGGGCGGCGGTGCGTTGGTGCCAATCGGCATAGGCGGTAAGTACAACAGTCAGTGCCAGCGCCAGACCGGCGCCCAGCTCCAGCACGCGGCGGGTATGCTTCGTCATAACAGTTCTCCCCTTTCCAACCGGAGTATGGGCAGAAAGGGGAGAAAATAATCATAATGCAATACCGCATAATTCTAAGTGCCGCTACGGCGAGCGAGGTGCGGCAGCTGCTAAGCCAAAAGCGCAGATAATACTGGATGTCTTATCGAGCATTTTGGCAACGCAGATGCCGTGCCGCAGCCGCCGGAGCGGTGCTTAAGCCGTCAGGCGGGAATTGTGCGGTGTTGCCATAAGATTGTCAGCACGGCGCGGGATCACTTTTTTGCGCCGAACAGGCGGCGGGCCGTCACGAAGGGGCCGCCGCGGGTCGGCTTGCAGAGATAGACCTGCCGGTAGCTGCTTTTGAGGGCGGCCATAGCCCTGCGGGCGGCGTCCTGCCTGTCAAAGATGCCAAAGACGGCCGCACCGCTGCCTGTCATCTGGGCTGTCACGGCACCCTGCGCCCGCAGCGTTTTGCAGATGGCGGGTGTTTCGTCCGCACCGGAGCAATGCTCGAGCGCATTGCCGGCCGCCGCGCAGACGCCGGGCAGGTCGTTTTTGCGGATGGCCTGCTCCTGTGCCTCGCAGTCAGGGTGGACAGGGCTGCCCATTGTGTCATAGCGGGCAAATGCCTCGGGCGTTGAGACGCCCACGCTGGGCATCGCCACCACAAACCAGCAGTCCGGGCAGGGCGGCAGGGCTTTCATCAGATCGCCCACGCCCCGCACGCGGCAGGTGCCGCCCATCAGGGCAAACGGCACGTCCGCTCCGATGCCCGCACCGATGGCGCACAGCTCACTCATCGAAAGCTTTGCACCGTACAGCTCGTTCAGACCGACCAGCACCCCGGCGGCATCGGCACTGCCGCCGGCCATGCCGGCCCGCACCGGTACCCGCTTGTAGATCGTCATATCCACGCCCGCCAGCAGGCCGGTATAGGCAAAGAAGGCCAGCGCCGCCTTGACTGCAGTATTTTTATCGTTGGCCGGCACAAAGCTGCCGGGCAGATTCAGCGTCAGGTCATGGCTGCGGCGCAGCGTGATTTTTTCATACAGATCAATGGTCTGCATGACCATATCCAGATCATGGTAGCCGTTGGGCAGCGTGCCCACGACATCCAGCGACAGATTCAGCTTGGCCGGGGCCAGCACCGTCACGGAACGGTATTGCATAGGGGGTCACTCTCCTGTTATTTGCTCTGCGGATGGCAGGGTTACTTCGTCCAGCCGTTTTCGCTCAAAAATTCGCGGATGCGCTTCATTGCGATCTGCAGATGATCCACGCTGTAGGCATAGCTGATGCGGGCGTACCCCTCGCCGGAGGCACCGAACGCCGAGCCGGGGATAATGGCAACCTCTTTTTCACGCAGCAGCCGCTCGCAGAATTCACTGCTCGTCAGGCCGCTGATCTGGATCGAGGGGAACACATAGAACGCGCCGCGCGGCTCAAAGCAGGTCAGGCCCATGTCGTTGAGCGCCTTGACCACATAACGGCGGCGGCGGTTGTACTCGTCCCGCATCATCTCGATCTGGTCATCACACTGGCGCAGCGCCGTGACCGCTGCATACTGGCTGGTGGTCGGGGCCGACATGATGCAGCTCTGGTGGATCTTGGTCATAACCTTGATGAGCGGCGCAGGGCCTGCGGCATAGCCGAGACGCCAGCCGGTCATGGCGTAGGATTTGGAGAAGCCGTTGACAACAACGGTGCGCTCGGCCATGCCGGGCAGCGATGCAATGGACACATGGCGGTCGAGCCCGTAGGTCAGTTCGGAGTAAATCTCGTCCGACAGCACCAGCACGTTCGTCTCGCGCAGGACGGCGGCGATCTTTTCCATCTCGGCGGCGCTCATGACCGCGCCGGTGGGGTTGTTGGGATATGGGAAGATCAGCAGCTTTGTCCGCGGCGTGATGGCCGCCCGCAGCTGGTCGGCAGTCAGGCGGAACTGATCCTCGGCGCGGGTGGCAATATGCACCGGCACACCGCCGGTCAGCTGGGTGATCGGCTCATAGCAGACAAAGCAGGGCTCGGGAATGATGACCTCGTCCCCGGGCTGGACCACCGCGCGGATGATCAGGTCGATGGCCTCACTGCCGCCGACCGTGACAAGGACATTTTCCTCTTTATAGTGCAGGTCAAAGCGGCGGCCAAGGTAGCTGCAGATCTCACTGCGCAGCTCCTTCAGGCCGGCGTTGGCTGTGTATTTGGTGCGGCCCAGCTCAAGGCTGCGGATGCCTGCATCGCGGACGCTCCACGGCGTTTTAAAGTCCGGCTCGCCAACGCCCAGAGAGATGCAGTGCGGCATTTCAGCCGCCAAGTCAAAGAACCTGCGGATGCCGGACGGGCGCATCGCCTTGGCGGCAGGGGCAAGCAGTTCATCGTAGTTCATCACAGGACGGTACACTCTCTTTCATCGGGTTCTTCGGCCAGATACAGCCGGCCGCCGCGCTTGTAGGGGCGCAGCACAAAGCTGGTGGCGGTGGAGAGCACATCGTCCAGCGGGGAGAGGCGCTTGGCCACGAAGATCGCAATTTCCTGAAAGCTGCGGCCCTTGATGATGACCTGCAGGTCGTAGCTGCCGCTCATCAGCAGCACGGTATCCACCTCATCAAACTGGGCGATGGTCATACCGATGTCGTCAAAGCCGCGGGCCTTGTGGGGGGTCACACGCAGCTCGATGACAGCCTCCACCAGATTGACGCCGGCCTGTTCCCAGTCCACCAGCGTTTCATACCCGCGGATGTAGCCCTTGGCGGCGGCCTCGTCCATCATGGCGGCGATCTCCTCGGGGGTCTTATCCAGCATCGCCGCGATGTCCTCGATCGGCATGCGGGCGTTCTTTTCCAGAATACGGAGCAATTCTTCCATAGTACCACACCTCACTCAAGTATATGCAGCTATTATAGCATATTCGCGGCAGGATTGCACCATTGTTTTTTGCGGCAAAGCCCTGCCGCACACAAAAAAAGCAGCACCCCCGTGCCTTACACAGGGATGCTGCTCTGTTTTTTGTCAGCCCTCGGCAGACTGTTCGTCTGTTGTCTGGGGCTCCTCCGGCTCTGCGGGCTGTTCCGGCTCTGCAGGCTCCGGCGCAGGCTCTTCAGCTGCGCTGGGCGCATCGGCGGTGCCCAGCTCCTCGTTCTGCAATTCCTCCACAAGGGCATCGGTCGGCGCAGGGGTGGGCGTGACCTCCACCTGCATCTCACTCTCCCGCAGGGCGGTCAGATACCACTGGCGGTTTTCCCCGCGGGTAAAGACATAATCCATATACTTCGTCGGCTCGGTGGGGGCCGTCAGCGAAAGCTCACCGGTGGCGTTGTTCGTGGCGGTGGGCACATAGCCGACCGTGACGATGCGCTTGCCGTCCCGGCGGCTGATCTTCTCGACCGTCGGCGTGTACTGCGCTACCGAGCTGGTGACAGGCACCAGATAGGCCTGCTTTTCCTCATCGTACTGGTAGACGAATTCCTCGGTGCTGAAGGTTCCCTCCGGCACCTTATACTCAGGGCCGAGAAGGTTGGCGATGTAGGTATCGACCTCCAGCGCGGGGATCATGGCCGAGCCGGTATCGGGGTCACGCTCATACTGGTCAAGGCTGCCGCCGCTGTTCTGCACCTGATAGACGGTGCCCCAGATGGCGGCCTGCTTGAATACGCCGGGGTCAACGCTGTTCACATCGTCAAACGCCACGGGATCCAGCATGACCATGCCGTACAGGCGGTCACGGTACGCCTTGCGCAGGCCGCTGTCGTCCAGCGCCGAGCGCACAAGCCCTACGATCCAGCCCAGCACGGTAAACAGGCCGATGAGCGCAAGCAGCAGCGCCACGCTGCCCACGACCTGCCGTGCCAGACGGCGGTTATTGCGGATATGTTCTTCTCTGTAATTTGCCATTGTGGATGTGTTGCTCCTTTGGGGGGATTGAAAAGCGGTGCGGCGGGGTGAGGGCACCCCGCCCTACACGCCCATTGAACGGGGGATCGCAGAGCGGCATGCCCCCATGCCGCCGCAGGCAGGCCTTTTACTTATTCTTGTACATCTGCTCGTAGTATTTCTGGTAATCACCGCTGGTGACATGGGCCATCCAGTCGGGGTGGGCCAGATACCAGTCGATGGTCAGCACGATGCCCTTCTCGAACGGGGTCTCGGGGTACCAGCCCAGATCCTCCTTGATCTTGGTCGGGTCGATGCCGTAGCGGCGGTCATGGCCGAGGCGGTCAGCGACATGGGTGATCAGCTCCTCGCTGATGCCCTCGTCCTTCAGGCGGTCATGCAGCTGGGCAATGACGGTCTTGACGATGAAGATGTTGGGGCGCTCGTTATGGCCGCCGACGTTGTAGACCTCGCCGTCCTTGCCGCCATTGGCGACCATATCGATGGCCTTGCAGTGATCCATGACATACAGCCAGTCGCGGATCTGCATACCATCGCCGTAGACGGGCAGCGTCTTATGCTGCTTGGCATTGTTGATGAGCAGCGGGATCAGCTTCTCGGGGAACTGATAGGGGCCGTAGTTGTTGGAGCAGCGGGTGATGTTCATCGGCATGCCGTAAGTGTCGTGGAACGCCTTGACGAACATATCGGCGCTGGCCTTGGAGGCAGAGTAGGGGCTGTGCGGGCACAGCGGGGTCGTCTCCATGAAGTAGCCCTCTGCGCCCAGTGCGCCGTAGACCTCATCGGTGGAAACCTGCAGATACTTCTTGCCCTCTTTCCACGTCTTTGCGGCGGCATCATACCATGCGTCCTTGCAGCACTGCAACAGGTTCACGGTGCCCAGCACATTGCTCTCGACAAAGATCTCGGGGTTTTTGATGCTGCGGTCAACATGGCTCTCGGCTGCAAAGTTGATGACATAATCCGGATCGTACTTAGCAATCAGGTCGGTGACGAGCGCTTTGTCGCAGATGTCGCCCTGCACAAAGATATGACGGGCGTCATCCTCGATGTCCTGCAGGTTCTCGAGGTTGCCGGCATAGGTCAGCTTGTCGAGGTTGATGAGGCGGATGTCCTCATACTTTTCCAGCATATAGTGGACAAAGTTAGAGCCGATAAAGCCGGCACAGCCGGTTACGAGATAAGTCTTCATATATCAAAGTTCTCCATTCCAGTTTGCAAAAAAGTCCTTGAGGGCGTCCTGCCAGTCGCGCATCTCATCGCCGACCGTGCAGCGCAGCATACGGTTTTCGAGCGCGCTCCATGCCGGGCGGTTGGCGCTGGCCGGGTTTGCGGCCGCGTACTCGGCGCTGGTGACAGGCTCGACCTTACAGGAAAGCCCTGCCCTCTGCATGATGGCGCAGGCGAAGTCATACCAGCTGCAGATGCCATTGCCGGTGCAGTGGTAGATGCCGTAATCGTGGCTGACGGCCAGCTTCAAAATATGGTAGGCCAAATCGACGGCGTTCGTCGGGTTGCCAAGCTGGTCGTTGACAACGGTGATTTTATCGTGGGTCTGACCCAGACGGACCATCGTCTTGACGAAGTTTTTGCCGTAGGCACTGTAGAGCCATGCCGTGCGCACGATGAAGTGTCGGCGGCAGAACCGCTCAACATACTGCTCGCCCAGCAGCTTGGTCTGGCCGTAGGCCGAGATGGGTGCAGGCACGGCGCACTCGTCCAGTGCCACACCGCCGTTGGCGGTGCCGGGGAACACATAGTCAGTCGAAACATGGATCAGCCGTGCGCCGATCTTCTCGCAGGCGAGCGCCAGATTGCGCGGGCCGAGGGCGTTGACCCTGAACGCCGCATCGCGGGCGGTCTCGCAGCCGTCCACATTCGTGAAGGCGGCGCAGTTGATGACCGTATCCGGCTGGTGGCGGCGGATATAGTTGATGGTGGCCTCGCGGTCGGTGATGTCCAGCTCATCGACATCCACCGGGATAACGGTGGCCTTGCGCAGACGCTCGGGCAGGGGGCCGATGGTACAGCCCTCCTCCGCAAGCTGGCGCTGCAGCTCGGTGCCCAGCTGCCCACGGCAGCCAGTAATCAAAATTTTCATAGATTCTCTCCCCCGCTCCGATCAATACTGCAGCTTGTCGTCTGCGACATTCTTCAGGTGCTGACCGTAGGGGCTCTTGCCGTAGCGGGCGGCGCTCTCGAGCAGCTTCTCCTTGGTGATCCAGCCGTACTTGTAGGCGATCTCCTCAGGGGCCGAGATTTTGATGCCCTGACGCTGCTCGATGGTCTGCACAAAAGTAGCAGCCTCCACAAGGGAGTCCATCGTGCCGGTGTCAAGCCATGCATAGCCGCGGCCGAGCAGCTGGACATCCAGCTTGCCCTGCTCCAGATACATCTGGTTCAGGGTGGTGATCTCCAGCTCACCGCGGGCGCTGGGCTTGACCTGCTTGGCCATCTTTACGACCTCATTATTGTAGAAGTAAAGGCCGGTGACAGCGTAGTTGCTCTTGGGGTTGGCGGGCTTTTCCTCAATGTCGGTGGCGTGGCCGTCCTTGTCAAAGGCCACAACGCCGAAGCGCTCGGGGTCGTTGACATAGTAGCCGAAAACGGTGCTGCGCCCTGCTGCGGCGTTGGCAGCAGCGGCCTTCAGCCGCTTGGAGAAGCCGGCGCCGTAGAAGATGTTGTCGCCCAGAACCATCGCGCAGCAGTCATCGCCGATGAACTCCTCGCCCAGAATAAAGGCCTGTGCCAGACCGTCCGGACTGGGCTGGACCTTGTACTGCAGGTGCAGGCCGTACTGGCTGCCGTCACCCAGCAGCGCCTCAAAGCGCGGGGTGTCTGTGGGGGTGGAAATGATCAGAATGTCCTGGATGCCCGCCAGCATCAGCGTAGACAGCGGATAGTAGATCATCGGCTTGTCATAGACGGGCAGCAGCTGCTTGGATGTGACCATTGTCAGCGGGTAAAGTCGGGTGCCGGCGCCGCCGGCCAGGATAATACCTTTCATCGTTTACAACTCCTTATTTTATTGGTGCAGTGCGCGCCGCCCATCCCATCGGGGCATAATCTCACACAATACGATTAAAGTTATTATACAGCATTTAAGGGCCACACGCAAGGGGGAAAATTCTCTTACCCGCCCAGCTTACCTGCCCGCATTTTTTGATACGCCGGCCGGCATAGCCGCACCCGGCGCACCCCTGCAGAAGCAGTTTCCCGCCCGCCTTTCGCCTAAAATTGTTTCCGTTTTGTTACGATTTCTTTGCAGCACCTTGACGTAACGCGCCGGCTGTGCTACAATACAGAAAGTATAAATCACGATGGCACGTTGCTGCATCGTTTCCGATAGAAGCTAAAGACTGAAATTGAGGAGGCGTTTTCTCGATGAAACGCTTTTTTTGTGCGGCCTTTTTTATTGCCGTCATTACACTGCTGGCCGCCTGCGGCGCTTTGAATACCACCACCGCCGCCGCGCAGGCCACCGCGACCCCAACCAGCTCTACCTCCCGCGCCCAAAAAACACCGTCCACCGTCAAGGTGAACGAGACCGCCGCCAAGGTGGAGGTCGTCACGGCCCAGAGCAGCGCCACACCGGAGTCCACGACCTCCGCTGCAGCCGAGACCCCGGCCACCGGGGATTTTCCCGTGATGTATCTTGTCGGCGTGGTCGGGCTTATCCTGATTTGCTCCGCCGGTCTTTTGATGCTGCGCAAAATTTGAGTTTTGAACGCCCTGCGGGGCGTTTTTTGTTTTTATTTTCAGGTGCTTCCGCACAACCGCAAGCTTCAGTCAGAATGCCTTTACAAATTGTTGAACCGGAAAGGAGTCCCCGCTGTGCCCAAACGCTACCGCAAGCTGCGCGGGGATACCGCGTACTACCCCTTTGCCGCCCGCACCGGGCTGCGGGCGCGCCAGCGCCGCCATGCGCGGGCACTGCGCATCGCCGGTGCCGCCGCACTGATTCTGGCCGCCGTGCTGGCCCTGCGGCAGAGTGTATTCCGCGGCGGCCAGCCCGATGCACCCGCCCCGCTGCCCAGCACAGCCCCCGCCGTCACCGCTGCACCGGGGACCGCCCATGTGAGCGTTCAGCCGCTGGCTGCCACGCGGGACGCATTGGCTGAGACCCAGCAGGCCGACACGCAGGCCCACACAACACCGGAAAGCGCCGTCCAGCCCTCTGCCGCCCGCACGGCTGAGGTCCTGCCCCGCTACCGCAGCCTTTATGAGCAGAACCCCGACCTCATCGGCTGGCTGCGCATCGACGGCACCGGCATCGACCTGCCCGTGGTGCAGACCCCCGGCGACAACGAATACTACCTGCGGCGCGGCTTTGACCGGTTTTATGCCGTGGGCGGCACGCTGTTCCTCGACGAGCGCTGCTCGGTGGAGCCGGACGCGCCCACTGATAACTGGCTCATCTACGGCCACAATATGCGGGACGGGTCGATGTTCGGCCAGCTGGTGCGCTACCGGGACGAGGCCTTCTGCCAAGCCCACCCGACCTTTACCTTTGACACGCTGTACGAGACCGCCACCTGGCAGGTCGCAGCCGTGCTGGACACCGCGCTGGGCGCAGACGAGCTGCCCTACTACACCTTTTTTGACGCCGACAATAAGCTGGACTGGCAGCGCCGTGTGGCCGCCATCACCGAAAAATCGCTGTATGACACCGGCGTCACCCCGGCATACGGCACCCAGCTGCTGACGCTTTCGACCTGCGGGGATACCCGCATCGGCACCGATGCCCGCTTTGCCCTGCTGGCCGTCCGGGTAGGGTGAGCGGATTTTCCTCTTGCATTTTCGGAGCGAATCCGCTATTATGGTGCTTACACAATTTTATATAAATAAAAGGAGTCTGTATCATGGCAGAATTTACCTATGAAGTTACCGAGCGCATCGCCGTTCTTTCCACCAATGCCCGCGGCTGGGAGCGTCAGCTGAATATGGTCAGCTGGAACGGCAACCCGCCGAAGTACGACATCCGCGACTGGTCCCCCGATGGCAGCCGCATGGCCAAGGGCATCAGCCTGACCGAGGACGAGCTGAAAACGCTGAAGGGCATTCTGGACGACATGGAACTGTGAGGCTTGTATGCAGGACTATCACGCCGAATTTGTGGAGATCTACAATAAGAATATCACCCGCCCCGGCGCTGACCGCCTGCTGAGCTGGCTGGAAACCACAGATTTTTTCACCGCGCCGGCCTCGACCCGGTTCCACGGTGCCTGTGAGTGTGGCCTTGTCATGCACAGCATCAATGTGTATAATGCGATGATGCAGCATTTTTTCACCGAGGGGGAAAGCGCCGAAAGCTACGCCATCTGCGGCCTGCTGCATGACCTGTGCAAGGCAAACTTCTATAAGGTAAGCACCCGCAATGTCAAAAACGATGTGACCGGCCAGTGGGAGAAGGTTCCCTTTTATCAGGTAGCCGACCAGCTGCCCTACGGCCACGGGGAAAAAAGTGTCTATCTGATCGAGCATTTTATGCGGCTGAAAACGGCCGAGGCCATTGCGATCCGGTGGCACATGGGCGGCTTTGACGATGCCGTGCGCGGCGGCAGCTTTGCCGTCAGCGATGCCTACAACACCTATCCCCTCGCCGTCAAGCTGCACATTGCCGACTTGACTGCTACCTACCTGCTGGAGCAGGGCACCAGCGAGGTCGAGAACGGCCACGAGAAGAAAAAATAAAGGGGATAAAAAGAAGCTCCCTGACCGGGACACGGTCAGGGAGCTTCTTTTTTTATGCCGGTGGCGGGGGTCGAACCCGCACGGTGTCACCACCAACGGATTTTGAGTCCGTCTCGTCTGCCAATTCCAACACACCGGCTTGTAAACAGCGATATTATTATAACTGCATTGCGCCGCGTTGTCAAGCCGGGCGGAGGGATTTGTCGTTTTTTAAAAAAACAGATTTTTTTGAAAAAATCTGTTGACAAACGCCCTGCGCACCGCTATAATAATATGCGTCGCCTGATGACAGGCGCAGCGTTATATTGCCCCATAGCTCAGTTGGTTAGAGCACCTGACTGTTAATCAGGGTGTCGTCCGTTCAAGTCGGACTGGGGCAGCCATCGCCTTGAGGATTCCTCAGGGCTTTCTATTGCCCCATAGCTCAGTTGGTTAGAGCACCTGACTGTTAATCAGGGTGTCGTCCGTTCAAGTCGGACTGGGGCAGCCATCAAGGCTTGAAGCTTCTGCTTCAAGCCTTTTTCTTTTGCCCCGTCTGCTGAAAATTGGCCGATTTAGGGCTTCTGTGTCAATTTCTTGCGGTTTCCTCTTGCAATCCCTATAAAAATAGTATAGTATAGTTCGGTAGAGCAAAACTATCCGGGGGAGCTTTCTGCCCGTATCCCGGTTTTATACCACTTGGAGGTGTTTTTTCCATGAGCAGTCCGCTGCTGGAAGTCAAAGATTTACAGGTCATCGTTGGGGAGGAGCAAAAGGTCCTTCTTGATGGGCTGAACCTGACGGTGAACGCCGGTGAGACCCATGTTCTGATGGGCCATAATGGCGCCGGTAAGTCCACCCTTATGAGCGCCCTGATGGGTGATCCCCGCTATACCGTGACCCGCGGCCAGATCCTCTTCCGCGGTCAGGATGTCACCCACGAGACCGCCGATGTCCGCGCGCGCGCCGGCATGTTCCTCTCCTTCCAGACGCCGGAGGAGATCCCCGGCATCACGCTGGAGAGCTTTCTGCGCACGGCAGCCGGTGCCGTTGCAGGCAAGCCCGTCAAGGTCATGAAGTTCCGCCATGAGATGGCCGCCCAGATGGAGGCGCTGAACATGGACCCGTCCTACGCCGACCGCTATCTGAATGTCGGCTTCTCCGGCGGTGAGAAGAAGAAGGCCGAGATTTTGCAGCTGCTCATGCTCAAGCCCAGTCTGGCCCTGCTCGACGAGACGGACTCCGGCCTCGATGTGGACGCCGTCAAGACGGTGGCCAGCGGCATCAAGGCCTACCACAACGCCGACAATGCCCTGATCATCATCACCCACAATGCCAAGATCCTTGAGGGCCTGCAGGTCGATTATGTCCATGTGCTGGACGATGCCCGCATCGTGCGCACCGGTGACGGCAGCCTTGTCAATGAGATCATTGAGGAAGGCTTCACCGCCCTGAAGGAGGACGAAGCCAAATGAGAGCCTTCGAGACTGAAAAGACCGAGATTGCCGAGGTTGACCGCAGTGTCTACGACATCAAGGACAAGGTCAACGCAGCGTTCGAGGTCAACTCCGGCCTGACGGCGGAGATCGTGGAAAAGATCTCGGAGGAAAAGCACGATCCCGAGTGGATGCGTGAGTTCCGCCTGAAGGCGCTGGACACCTACAATCGGATGTCCCTGCCCACCTGGGGCCCCTCGCTGGAGGGGCTGGACATGAGCAACATCGTCACCTATGTGCGTCCCAACACCGAGATGCGCGGCAAGTGGAGCGAAGTGCCTGACGACATCAAGAACACCTTTGAGCGTCTGGGCATCCCGCAGGCCGAGCGTTCGAGTCTGGCCGGCGTGGGTGCGCAGTACGACTCCGAGGTCGTTTACCATAATGTAAAAGAGGAAGTTGCCGCGCAGGGTGTCATCTACACCGATATGGAGAGCGCGCTGACCGGCCCCTACGCCGATATGGTGAAGGAGCATTTCATGAAGTGCGTGCCCCCCACCGACCACAAGTTTGCGGCGCTGCATGGTGCCGTTTGGAGCGGCGGCTCCTTCGTCTATGTTCCCGCAGGCGTGCATGTGGATATTCCGCTGCAGTCCTATTTCCGGCTGAATGCCCCGGGTGCCGGCCAGTTTGAGCACACCCTTATCATTGTGGACAAGGGTGCCTACCTGCACTTTATCGAGGGCTGCTCCGCCCCGAAGTACAATGTTGCCAATCTGCATGCAGGCTGCGTGGAGATTTTCGTCGGCGAGGGTGCGCGCGTGCGCTACTCCACGATTGAAAACTGGTCCAAAAACATGTACAACCTGAACACCAAGCGCGCCCGCGTGGAAAAAGGCGGCACGATCGAGTGGGTATCCGGTTCCTTCGGCTCCCACACGGGCTGCCTGTACCCGATGAGCGTGCTGCAGGGCGAGGGTGCCCGCATGGAGTTCACCGGCATCACCTTTGCGGGTGCCGGGCAGGATCTGGACACCGGTGCCAAGGTCGTGCATGCGGCCCCCAACACCACCAGCCACATTTCCACCAAGAGCATCGCCCGCGATGGCGGCGTCTCCAACTTCCGCTCCTCCGTTGTGGTGCTGCCCAACGCTGCGGGCAGCAAGTCCAGCGTGAGCTGCGAGTCCCTGATGCTGGATGACCGCAGCCGCTCCGACACGATCCCCGCCATGGACATCCGCTGCGATGCCGTGGATGTCGGCCACGAGGCCAAGATCGGCCGCATCAGCGAGGAGGCCATCTTCTACCTGATGAGCCGCGGCATGACCGAGGAGGACGCCCGCGCCCTGATCGTCGGCGGCTTTGCCGAGCCCATCGCCAAGGAGTTGCCGCTGGAATACGCGGTGGAGATGAACAACCTGATTCATCTGGAGATGAAGGGAAGCATTGGGTAAAGATAATAGATAATAAATAAAAGATAAGAATTATGGTGGAGTTTTTGCCAAAGGCAAAAACAAAATTTTATGTGTGCTTCAGCACACATTCCACATTTTTTATTATCTATTATCTTTTATCTCTTATCTTACAACTGCTAATAAGGTGATATTGCTATGACTACAACCATGAACCGCCTGCCGGTTTCCACTTGGAACCCGCTGGGCGTGAATTATGCGCCGGCATCGGCGGCACTGCCCACTGTGCCCGCTGACGGCTGGACCAAGACGGAGATTCTCTCCCCTGCCCTGCCTGCCGGTGTGACCGCCCCTGCCGAGGCTGACTTTACTGATTTTGCCGCCAGCGGCATGGGTGCCGAGACAGATGCCTGGCTGGCCGAGAACGCCAACCTTGTGAACCATCTGGCCGTTTCCGGCACCGCCGATGCGCCCGTTGTGTTTGAGAATACGCTGGACGCCGACCACCCCCACGCGCTGACCTGCCTGACCATTGATGCTGCCGAGGGCAGCAGCCTGACCGTTGTGCAGGTCGTGCGCGGCGATGCTGAGGACGGCGTTTCCGCCAACCTGACCCGCATCCGCGCCGCTGAGGGTGCGCATGTCGTTCTGGTTCAGGTCCAGCTGCTGGGCAACCGTGCCCGCCGCTGGAACGCTGTTGCCATTGAGCAGGGCACCTCCGCCCGGGTCGAGCAGGTCCGCATTGAGCTGGGCGGCGCAGTCGTTGCCTGCGGCACCCGCACCCTGCTGAACCACAACAAGTGCGAGTATGACCTTGACGCCGTCTACTTCGGCCACGGCGAGGACGTGCTGGACTTCAACGATGTCTCCGTCCACACCGGAAAGGATACACTGTGCGAGATGCACACCGCCGGTGTGCTGACCGGCCACGCTGACAAAATCCTGCGCGGCACGGTGGATTTTCAGCGCGGTGCCAAGCGCGGTGTCGGCCATGAGAGCGAGGATGTGCTGCTGTTCAGCCCCAACGCCCGCAACCGTACCGCCCCCCTCATCCTCTGCGGTGAGGAGGAGGTCGAGGGCCAGCACGCTGCCAGCGTGGGCCGCCTTGACGAGAACAAGCTGTATTATCTGCGCTCCCGCGGGTTGAGCGAGGCACAGGCCCGCCGCCTGATGGTAGATGCCCGCTTTGCCCCCGCCATTGACAAGATCCCGCTGGAGAGCCTGCAGGACGAGGTGCGTGAAAATGTTGCAGGGAGGCTCAACGATGAACTGGACGGCTGATTTCCCCATTCTGGCTGCCGATGAAAACGGCAAGCGCCTTGTCTATCTGGACAGCGCCGCCACCACCCAGCACCCCACGCAGGTTCTGAACGCGGTGGTCAACTACTATACTAAAGAGAACGCAAACCCCCACCGCGGCGTTTACGAGCTGGCGATGCGTGCCACCGATGCCCACGAGGGTGCGCGCCATACCGTGGCGCAGTTCTTCAACGCCGAGGACGATGAGATCGTCTTTACCCAGAACACGACCGAGAGCCTGAACCTGATCGCCTACAGCTACGGCATGAATTTCCTGCATGAGGGCGATGAAATTGTCATCTCCGTGGCGGAGCATCACTCCAACATGGTGCCGTGGCAGCGCGTGGCCAAGGCCACCGGCGCAAAGCTCATCTATATGTATCCCGGCGAGAACGGCCGCCTGACGACCGAGGAGCTGGACAGGAAGATCACCCCCAAGACCAAGGTTGTCGCCGTGGCGATGGTCTCCAATGTGCTGGGCCTGCGTGCCCCCGTGGAGGAGATCGTCAAGCGCGCCCATGCCGTGGGTGCTGTGGTGGTGCTGGACTGCGCACAGAGCGCCCCCCACACCCCCGTGGATGTCAAAAAACTGGATGTGGATTTTGCCGCCTGCTCTGCCCACAAGCTGTACGCCCCCATGGGCGTAGGCGCCCTGTACGCCCGTGCGGAGCTGCTGGAAAAGATGCCCCCCTTCCTGAGCGGCGGCGATATGATCGCCGCTGTGCATGAGAGCGGCGCCACCTGGGCCGACGGCCCCCGCAAGTTCGAGGCCGGCACCCGTAACGTCGGTGGCGAGGTCGGCTTTGCCGCCGCCATCGACTACATGAACGGCATCGGCTGGCAGGCAATGGAAGCACACGAACATGCGCTGCTGGACCGTATGCTGGCCGGTATGCGCGCCATGCCGTGGCTGACCGTTTATGGTGAGCCTGTGGCGGACGGCCGCTACGGTGTTGTCAGCTTCAATGTCAACGAGGTCCACCCCCACGATGTGGCCACCATCCTTGATGCGGGCGGCGTGGCTGTCCGTGCCGGGCATCACTGCGCCCAGCCCCTGATGGAGTTTTTGGGCATCGGCAGCTGCTGCCGCGCCAGCGTAGCCATCTACAACACCGCCGAGGATGTGGATGCCCTGCTGGAAAATCTTGAAAATGTCAGAAAGGTGATGGGCCTGTGAACCTGAACGAACTGTATACCCAGATCATTACCGAGAACAGCCGCAGCAAGGAGAACCGCCACCCTGTCGAGGGGGCGACCCACAGCTTAGAGGGTGTCAACCCCAGCTGCGGGGATGACATCACGCTGCAGCTGCGCGTGAAGGACGGCAAGATCGAGGACGCCGGCTTTATCGGCAGCGGCTGTGCGATCTCGCAGGCCTCCGCCTCCTTGATGATTGACCTTGTGAAGGGCCGCACCGTGGAGGATGCGCACCGCCTCATCAGCCTGTATTTCCAGATGATCAAGGGCAAGATCACGCCCGAGGAGCTGGACGATCTGGAGGATGTGGCCGCCCTGCAGGGCATTGCCCATGTCCCCGCCCGCGTCAAGTGCGCGGTGCTTGCCTGGCACACGCTGGAGGAAGCGCTGGACGGCGAGGGCAAAACCGATAAGGTTACGACCGAGGATAAAGAGTAAAATTTCATGATAACCCCGCAGCAAGCCACTTGTGCTTTGCTGCGGGGTTTTGTTGTATATCTGTAGGGGCGGGGCTCTGCTCCGCCCGTGCCCGCTTGCGGCAGGGTGAACTTTTCGGGCGCATATGGAATGCGCCCCTACGGTTGTAGGGGTCGGCGTCACGCAAACATGGTGGCTGCGGCAGCTTACCGGGCGGGGCAGAGCCCCGCCCCTATGTTTTGCTGAATATTTTACGGGCATACTTTTCTTTTCCCTGCATCTGTGGTACAATATACAAATATATAAGTAAAATTCTGTCTAATTGTTCTATAGATAAAACGAAAGGGAAATTACCATGTGTGGCTTTGTTGGCTTTACCGGCCTGCGTGAACAGCGCGAGGCCATCCTGCACAGAATGGCAGACCGCATCATCCACCGCGGCCCCGATATGGAGGGCTACCATATCAGCGGCAATGACCCCCGCAGCGCCATCGCGCTGGGCTTCCGCCGTCTGAGCATCATCGACCTGGCCGCAGGCAAACAGCCCATGTACAATGAGGACGGCACCGTTGTCTGCGTGTTCAACGGCGAGATCTACAATTTTATGGAGCTGCGCACCGCGCTGCAGGCCAAGGGCCACATCTTCCAGACCCACTGCGACACCGAGGTCATCCTGCACGGCTATGAGGAGTACGGCACAAAGCTGGCCGGTATGCTGCGCGGCATGTTCGCCTTTGTCGTGTGGGATACGAAAACCAACGAGATGTACGGCGCACGCGACATCTTCGGCATCAAGCCGTTCTACTACACCCAGACCGAGGCAGGTGAGCTGCTGTTCGGCAGCGAGATCAAGAGCCTGCTGGAGCACCCCGGTTTCCGCCGGGAGGTCAACGCCGAGGCGCTGCGCCCCTACCTGACCTTCCAGTACAGCGCCATGAACGAAACGTTCTTCAAGGGCACCTACAAGCTGCCCCCCGCCCACTGGTTCACCTACAAGGATGGCAAAATGCAGATCGAGCGGTACTGGGACGCCGATTTCCGCCACCCCACGACGCTTTCTTATGAGCAGTGCGCCGATCAGATCGACGCCCGCGTGCGGGAAAGCGTGGCCGCCCACCGCATCAGCGATGTCAAGGTCGGCTCCTTTCTGTCCGGCGGCGTGGATTCCAGCTATATCACGGCCTGCCTGATGCCCGATGAGACCTTCTCGGTCGGCTTTGCCAGCCCCGACGGCACCCACAAATTTGACGAAACGACCGAGGCCGGGGAGCTTTCCGACAAGCTCGGCATCAAGAACTACCGCGAGATGCTGACCAAGGAGCAGTGCCTTGACGCCTTTGCGGATATTCAGTATCACATGGACGAGCCGCAGTCCAACCCGTCCAGCGTGCCGCTCTACTTCCTGTGCCAGCTGGCCCGCCAGCATGTCACGGTCGTGCTCTCCGGCGAGGGCGCTGATGAGATCTACGCCGGTTACGAGTGGTACGCCGACACCCCGCTGATGCAGAAGTACAAGCACCTGCCCGCACCGCTGCGCCATCTGGCCAGCGATGTGAGCCAGCAGCTGCCCTACTTTAAGGGGCACGACTTCATCATCAAGGGCAGCGGCCGCCCGGAGGACTGGTTCATCGGGCAAGCCCATGTCTTTGAGGAGAAGGACGCCTGCAACATCCTGAAGCCGAAGTACCGTGTCGGCCCCACCGCCCGCGAGGTCGCAGCGCCGATCTATGACCGCGTGAAGGATCTGAGCGAGCTGGAAAAGAAGCAGTACCTCGATCTGAACCTCTGGCTGCCCGGCGATATTCTTTTGAAGGCCGACAAGATGAGCATGGCCCATAGTCTGGAGCTGCGCGTGCCCTATCTGGACCGTGAGGTCCTGCGCGAGGCCGAGTGTTACCCCGACAGCTACAAACTGCGCGGCGACACGAAGGCCGTGCTGCGCACCGCCGCCAACAAGACGCTGCCCGACGCATGGGCGAACCGCACGAAGAAAGGCTTCCCGGTGCCGATTGCCAAGTGGCTGGAAGACCCGGAATTTTCCGCCAAGGTGCGCAAGAGCTTTACCAGCGATGTAGCGGCCGAGTATTTCGATCAGGACAAGCTGGTCGCCATGCTGGCCGACCCCAAGCACGAGCGCCGCAAGATCTGGACTGCCTACACTTTCCTGACCTGGCATGAGCAGTTCTTTGAGAAGTTTGACGCGTAAATCATACGTGCCTTCCCCCTAGGGGGAAGGTGGCCGAGGCTCCGACCGAGGCCGGATGAGGGGCGGCGCGCCCGGCACAATCCGTTCGCAGGTGGCTGCGGCAAGGCTGCCCCTCATCAGTCCGCTTCGCGGACAGCTTCCCCCGAGGGGGAAGCCTATTTTAGAAAATTGGAGATGTACTTTCCCATGTCCGACATTATCCCTGTATTCCTTGGTGCAGACCTGAACTGCTACAACTTTGCCCGCGCATTCCATGAGGCCTACGGCGTGGAGAGCTACGCCTACGGCCGCTACCCGATGGCGCCGACAAAGTATTCCAAGCTCGTACACTTTACCACCGTGCCCGATATGGACAACGAGGATACCATGCTGCGTATTCTGCATGACTTTGCCGCACAGCATAAGGGTAAGCGCCTTTACCTGTTCGGCTGCACCGATGACTACGCCGCCATGATCATCCGCCGCAAGGCCGAGCTGACCGAGTATATTGCCCCCGGCCCTGCTGCCGACCTGTACGGCTCGATCCAGAAAAAGGCCGAGTTCTACGAGGTCTGCGATAAGTTCGGCATCCCCTACCCGGACACCAAGATCCTGACTGCCCCGGTGGACGCCGCCGAGCTGACCGAGGAAAAGCTGGGCTTTGCCTATCCCATCATCGTAAAGCCGTCGTCCAGCGTTGACTACTGGAAGCACCCCTTTGACACGATGAAGAAGGTCTACACCGCCGCCACCCCTGCCGAGGCCGCCGAGATCGTGAAAACCATTTACGCCAGCGGCTACCCGGACCGGATGGTGCTGCAGAAGCTGGTCCCGGGCGGGGATGACCACATGCGGGTGCTGACCGCCTTCTCGGACGAGAACGGCAAGGTCCGCGCGATGTGCTTAGGGCACACGATGGTCGAGGAGCACACCCCCCACGGCCTGGGCAACCACGCCGCCATCGTCAGCGAGGACACGACATCCCTGCCGCTGGTAGAGAACATCCGCAAGATGCTGGAAGCCTGCCACTACACCGGTTTTTCCAACTTTGACATCAAGTACAGCGGCACCCCCGGCGACTACCGCGTGTTTGAGATCAACCTGCGCCAGGGCCGCAGCAACTACTATGTAACCGCCACCGGCATGAACATTGCCAAGCTGGTCGTGGAAAAGTGGAGTGACGGCGGCACAGACTGCGTGCTGAACAAGAACGAGGTGTTCTGGCACCATGTGCCGGCGCAGGTAGCCTTCACCTACACCGAGGACAAGGACCTTGTCGCCCGCGCCAAGGCGCTGAAGGCACAGGGCAAGGAGGCCTGCTCGCTGCTCTACAAGCCTGACCTTATGTGGAACCCGGTGCGCTACGCCTGCGTGCTGGAGCAGCTGAGAAGGCAGTTTAAGAAGTTTAAGACATATTACCCGGTACAGAAGTAAGGGAAAAGGCTTCTCCCTTTAGGGAGAAGCTGTCCGCGAAGCGGACTGATGAGGGGCATGTCTGCCGATGCACCCCGTAAGCGGGCGGCCACGATACCCCGCCCCTCATCCGGCCTCGCAGGCTCGGCCACCTTCCCCCTCGGGGGAAGGCTTTTTAATAAAAAGGAAGTTTTTATATGAAGTTAAACGACCTTGTCAACCGCATTCCTCACACCGGTGCATCGGACACCGACATCACCGCGATCACCTACGATTCCCGCAAGGCCTGCGCCGGTTCGCTGTTCGTCTGTCTGGTGGGTGCGTGGCTGGACGGCCACACCTACGCCGCCAGTGCCTATCAAAACGGCTGCCGTGCCTTTTTGGTGGAGCACACACTCGACCTGCCCGCCGATGCTGTGCAAATCGTCACTGACGACACCCGCGCTGCGCTGGCCGTTATCGGGGCGGATTTCTACGGCAACCCTGCCGATAAGCTGCACCTGATCGGCATTACCGGCACAAAGGGCAAGACCACGACCGCGCTGCTGACCGCCGCGATCATGACCGAGGCCGGCCTGCCCTGCGCCTACATTGGCTCAAACGGTGTGGATATTGCCGGCTGCCACGAGGCCACCGCCAACACCACCCCTGAAAGCCTTGAGCTGCACCGTCTGTTCCGGAAGATGCTGGACGCCGGTGTGCATCACTGTGTATTGGAGGTCAGCAGTCAGGCCCTGCGCCACCATCGCGTGGACGGCGTTCCGTTTGAGGTCGTGGCCTTTACGAACCTGTCGGAGGATCACATCGGCCCCGGCGAGCACCCGGATTTTGAGGACTACAAATGCGCAAAACGCCGCCTGTTCGCCGAGTACAACGCCCGCACGATGGTTTACAATGCAGATGACCCTTACAGCGATTTCATGCGCGATGGCTTTCGTGGTGAACAGGTCAGCTTTGGCATTAAGGCCGAGGCTGACTACCGCGGCGTGATGCTGGCACAGTATCGCAGCAGCACCGCGTTGGGCATTGATTTTGTCTGCCGCCATGCCGGGCAGAGCACCCATGTTGAGGTCATGTCCCCCGGCGCGTTCAGCGCGTCCGATGCGCTGTGCGCCATCGCACTGTGCGGGGCATTCGGCGTAATGCCCGCGCAGGCTGCCGCCACATTGGCCCACACCCCTGTGCAGGGCCGGTTTGAGGTTGTGGAGGGGCTGCCCGGCCGCACCTTTATCGTGGACTACAGCCACAACGGTCTCTCGCTGACCAGCGCTCTGCAGACGCTGCGCGCCTACAATCCGCACCGCCTGATCTGCGTGTTCGGCTCGGTCGGCGGCCGCACGCAGGTCCGCCGCCGCGAGCTGGCCGAGGCCTCTGGCAGATATGCCGACTACACCGTCATCACAAGCGACAATCCGGACAACGAGCCGCCGGAGGATGTCATCCGCGACATTGCCAGCTATATGCCCCCGGACGCCCCCTATACCTGCATCACCGACCGCCGCGAGGCGATCTATGCGGCCGTAAAGATGGCACAGCCCGGCGACATCGTTCTGTTTGCGGGCAAGGGCCATGAGGATTACCAGCTCATCCACGGCAAAAAAGAGCATTTTGTGGAGCGGGAGATCATCAAAGAAGCCTGCGCAGCGTTAAAAAAGTAAGCCTACAAAGCAACAGCGGCCCACACTTCGGGATACGAAGCGTGGACCGCTGTTGCTTTGTAGGGGCCGGGCATGCCCGGCCCGCATGTATACGGCAGACGAGCAATAACGGGACAGTTGCGGGCCGCACATGTGCGGCCCCTACAACTCTACGAAAATGCAATCGTGCAATTTTTCAATTACGCGCCCGCCAGCGGCAGCAGCAGCACGGCGGCCAGATAGAGAATATACAGCACCAGACATACACCGCCCTGCCAGCGCTTGAGCTTGTGTTTGCACAGCGGCGGCAGCAGCAGCACCAGCGCCATGGCGGCGCAGACCGGGACCTCATAGCTGCGGAACTGGGCGCCCACCGGCAGTCTGTGGCGGTACATCAAGCTGGAAAGCGGCAGCGCCAGCGTCAGGTTTAAAATTGCGCTGTTCAGAAGCTGAATCGGCAGTGAATCCGGCGGGTAGTACCGGCAGCGGATCGAAAACCGCTTCCAGACCGAGCCGAGCGGGTGGTCAAGCGCCTCGACCAGCAACGGGATGCAGAACCCCAGACTGATGAGCGTTGCCGCCCAGAGGGCCTGAATCGTGCCGGTCAGGTTGGCCAGCGTTGTGGCGCTGTAGACCAGCGCCCGCGCCCCGGAAAAGAGCAGCGCCAGCCCGCCCAGCACACCGGCCAGATTTTTCAGCGCGTTCCAGACGCTCATGACCGGGAAGGCCATCGTATGGGCGGTATAGCCGTACCTCTGCGCATCCAGCCGCCGGCGTGGCGTTTCCTCCGAGGTGGAGAGCACCTCGATCGTCTCACCGTAGGTGAACCTGTGCTGAAAGACGATGCTTGTCAGCACGAACAGCACAAACAGCCCCATCAGCAGGCCGGTGCCGGTGTAGCTAAGCTCACCGTCCCGCACAAAGACCGCCAGCACACCGCAGGCGGCCAGCAGCAGCACGGCCTTGCGGCAAAGCTCATCGCGGTCAGCCACAGCATACCGGCGGCGGCTGAGCAGGCAGACAGCCAGCGCCAGCCCCAGATTGGTGACGGCACCGGCCAGTGCTGTGCCGACCGCCAGCGCCGTGACCGACATGCCTGCAGCGAGGAACGCCAGCACCAGTTGCGGCAGTGCCAGACAAAGGGGCGTAACTGTGCCCCCCACGACCCACATAGGCAGACCAAGCAGCGCACAGCACCAAGTAGTGCAGCGCCCCGCCAACCGGCTGCCCACCGCCGTAAGAACCAGACTGAGGGCGTAAATCAGAAGTGTTGCAAGTAAAATTTTCATCATCATATCGTAGGGGCGGATTCCCTATCCGCCCGTCAGGTGGCTGCACGGTTCGGGCGGATAGGGAATCCGCCCCTACAGGATATACAAGAAAAGGGATGCCTTGCAGCATCCCCTTTTTCTTAGTACGCTACGCCCCAGACGACCATCTTCTGGGCGGGCTTGCCGCAGACCGGGCAGACATCGCTCAGCTGCTCCTGTGCAAAGGGCATGCAGCGGCTGGACAGACCAGCCTCGCTCTTCATGGCCTCCTCGCAGGCCAGATCACCGCACCACATCGTCTTGATAAAGCCGGTGTGCTCCTTGGCGATCTGCTTGACCTCCTCCATCGTGGTGGCGCTGTAGGTGCGGCGCTCGCGGTTCTGCAGTGCGCGCTCATACAGGTCCTTTGCCAGAGCCTCCATGGCAGCGGGGATGGCCGTGGCCAGATCCTCAAACTTGACAAACTGCTTCTCGCGGGTGTCGCGGCGGACCAGCACGCACTGGCCGTTCTCGATGTCGCGGGGGCCGATCTCAAGGCGGACGGGCACGCCCTTCATCTCCCACTGGGCAAACTTCCAGCCGGGCTGCTTGTCGCTGTCGTCCAGCTTGACGCGGGCATACCGGCCGATCTCGGCAGCCAGCTCGCGGCACTTGTCCAGCACGCCGGGCTTGTGGGCGGCGACCGGCACGATCACGACCTGAATGGGCGCGATGGCCGGGGGCAGGATCAGGCCGTCATCATCGCCGTGGGTCATGATGATGGCGCCGATCAGGCGGGTGGAGGCACCCCAGGAGGTCTGGAACGGATACTGCAGCGTATTGTCGCGGCCGGTAAAGGTCACATCGTAGGCGCGGCTGAACTTGTCGCCGAAGTAGTGGCTCGTGCCGCTCTGCAGGGCCTTGCCGTCCTTCATCATGGCCTCGATGGTGTAGGTCGCCTCCGCACCGGCAAACTTTTCCTTGTCGGTCTTGCGGCCCTTCAGCACGGGGATGCACAGGTCATGCTCGGCAAAGTCAGCGTAGCAGTTCAGCTGCTGCTCAGTCTCGGCCTTGGCCTCCTCGGCGGTCTCATGGATGGTATGGCCCTCCTGCCACCAGAACTCACGGGTGCGCAGGAACGGGCGGGTGGATTTTTCCCAGCGGACAACGCTGCACCACTGGTTGTACAGCATCGGCAGATCACGGTAGGAGTGCAGCACATGGCTGAAATGGTCGCAGAACATCGTCTCGCTGGTGGGGCGCACCGCAAGGCGCTCCTCCAGCGGGTCGCTGCCGCCGGCCGTGACCCACGCAACCTCGGGGGCAAAGCCGTTGACCAGCTCGCCCTCCTTCTTGAGCAGGCTCTCAGGGATCAGCACGGGCATCGCCACATTCTCATGGCCGGTCGCCTTGAAGCGGGCGTCCAGATCCTTCTGGATATTCTCCCAGATAGCGTAGCCATAGGGGCGCAGCACCACAAAGCCCTTGACGCTGGAATACTCTACCAGCTCCGCCTTGGTGCAGATGTCGGTATACCACTGGGCAAAGTCGACCTCCTGTGCGGTGATCGCCTCAACCATCTTTTTCTTATCGTTCGCCATTTTTCTTATCCTCACACTCTCTTGAACAAAAGCGGGGCTGTTGTTCAGATTCTTTCTTCCAGATAGTTGACCACATCGCCGACGGTGTGGAAATTTTCGATGTCCTCATCGGGGATCTCAACGCCGAACTCATCGGACAGGGTGGTGATCATATCAATAACATCCAGACTGTCAGCGCCGAAATCGTTGACGATGTCGCTGTCGGCGGTGATTTTTTCAGGCTCGACCTCGAGCTGCTCTGCCAAATAATCACGGATGCGGCTGAAAACTTCGGAATCCATAATTTAACTCCTTTTTATACACAGATATACATTTAATATATATCGTATCTTTCTGTGAATGTCAAGGGGTAAGTGGTAATTTTTCCCCCGCCCGCATAGGATTTGCGGGGAGGTGGGCCTATGGAGCTGAATTTCACGAAAATGCAGGGTGCGGGCAACGATTACCTGTATCTGGACTGCCGCAGAACAGGGCTGCTGCCCGATGCCGCCGCGCTGGCGGTGCAGCTTTCGCGGCGGCATTATTCTGTGGGGGCAGATGGGGTGATCTACCTCTGCCCGCCGCTGCTTGCGGACGGTGACGCCACAATGCGGATGTTCAACGCCGATGGCAGCGAGGGGGCGATGTGCGGCAACGGCGTGCGCTGTGCGGCGGAATTTTTATACACCCACGGTGTACGGCGGGACTGCCTGCGCATCGACACACCGCGCGCCGGGCGGCGCATCCTGCGCCGTGTGGGCACAGGGCTGTGGCAGGCCGAGATGGGCCGCTTTACCGCTGCCGGGGATGCCGTGGGCGCGCAGGTGCTCGGCCGCGGGCCGTTGCTGGAGCAGCCCCTGTGCGCGGGCGGGCGCAGCTGGCGGGTCAGCTGCGTGGCTGTGGGCAACCCCCACTGTGTCATCTTTACCCGGGAGACCCCGCCCGCCGGAGAGGCACTGGCCCGGTACGGCCGCGCGCTGGAGCATCACCCGGCCTTTACCGGCGGCATCAATGTTGAGTTTGTGCAGCAGCTCAGCCCGCTGGCTTTGACCGCTTCCGTGTGGGAGCGCGGCAGCGGGGCCACGCTGGCCTGCGGCACCGGGGCCTGCGCCGCAGCGGCCGCCGCCGTGCTGACCGGCCGTTGCCCGCGCGGTGCGCCCATTTTGGTGCAGATGCCGGGCGGCACACTGGAGGTACAGGTGTGCCGGGATGACACTGTGCTGCTGACCGGTGATGCCGTCACGGTGTTCTGCGGCACGGTGCAGCTTGAGCCTTGCAAAGCGCCGCCGGGTGTGGTATGATAAGAATACTATTATTCTGTTTGGAAGGAGGCTGTGGCCATGAATATTCACGAATCCGCAGAGGATTATCTTGAAAAGATCCTGATGCTGCAGGAAAAGAAGGGCTCCGTGCGCTCGATCGATATTGCGGTGGCCATGGGGTTTTCCAAGCCCAGCGTCAGCGTGGCGATGAAAAACCTGCGCGAGAACGGCTATATTTCGATGGATCCGGATGGCTTTATCAAGCTGGAGGCCCCCGGCATGGAGATTGCGCAGCGCATCTACGGCCGCCACCGCGCGCTTACGGCGTTCTTTGTGGCGCTGGGTGTTGACCCTGACATCGCTGCCAAGGACGCCTGCAAGGTGGAGCATGACCTGAGCGAGGAAACCTACCGCAAGATGATCGACTTTGCCGAGAAAGCTACACAGAACCAGTGACCCCAACGCCTGAAGCACAGAGGGCAGTGCGCGCCGCCGCGCCGCTGCCGCCTGTGCTTTTTTGCTTATCCGGGGGTGCCGTATGCTGCGCCCAACATTTTTTCACAATCCACCGTTTCTGTTCTTTTTTTGTCCACAATTATGCAGTATAATAAGAATATTAACCGCCCTGTGCGGCTGTGGGAGGAAACCAAGATGGCAAACGAAAAAATTCTGGTCGTCGATGACGATAAAAATATCTGTGAGCTGCTCCGCCTCTACCTTGTCAAGGAGGGCTACAATGTGACGATGGTCCATGACGGCTCGGCCGCGCTGACCGAGTTTGACAAGCTGCACCCCGATCTGGTGCTGCTTGATGTCATGATGCCTGTCATGGACGGCTGGGAGGTCTGCCGCAAGATCCGCGCCAAGGACAACACCCCCATCATCATGCTGACCGCCAAGGGCGAGACCTATGACAAGGTGCTGGGCCTTGAGCTGGGTGCCGATGACTATATTGTCAAGCCCTTTGACGCCAAGGAGGTCACGGCCCGCATCAAGGCCGTGCTGCGCCGCTCCTCTGCCAAGGAGGAGGAGAACAAGGGCGTCTACGACTTTGACAACCTGCACCTCGACATGAACCGCTATGAGCTGAAGGTCAAGGGCAAGGTCGTCGAGGCCCCGCCCAAGGAGCTGGAACTGCTGGCCTGTCTGGCGGGCCACCCCAACCGTGTCTACACCCGCGACCAGCTGCTGGACGAGGTGTGGGGCTTTGAGTACTACGGCGATTCCCGCACGATCGATGTTCATGTCAAGCGCCTGCGCGAAAAACTGGAGGGTGCCTCCGAGCAGTGGAGCCTGAAAACCGTCTGGGGCGTCGGCTATAAGTTCGAGGTCAGGGAATGAGCCGCCGCAACACGATCAGCCGCGAGTTTTTTGCGACCATCGCCGCCGTGCTGGTGCTGGGCCTGAGCGTTATGTGCGCCATCCAGACCGCGCTGTCGGCGGCCCATTTTATCAGCGAGCGCAAAAGCTCGCTGACCGATGTGCTGAACGGCGCGACCGCGCTGAGCGAGCGTTTTGCCGATGAGGGGGCGGTTGTGACCCGCCCCCTGCAGGGTGAGGATCTTGTCGAGCGGGCCCAGAGCGGGTTTGAGCTGTTCAACACCACCTCCGGCGCACTGATCTTCATTGCCGACAAAAACGGCAGTATCCTGCTGCACACCGGGGACGAGGCCTTCACCGGCGCGGATGTGCCGCCCGATTACATTGCGCAGCTTGATGAAGGCAGCGATATTTTTGAGACCGGTACGCTGGACGGCGTGTACAACGCAAAATACTACACCGCCGGGCGGCGCATTACAGTGGGCGGGCAGGACGGCTACCTGTTTGCCGCCAGCCCCATGAACGCCTTAGGCAGCTACATGACCGACATGCTGGCCATGTTCGGCATTTCGGCCGCTGCTATCCTGCTGCTGTGCAGCGTGCTGTGCTGGGTATTGGCCCGCCGCATCACCGGCCCGATTGAGGGCATCAGCGAGGCCGCGCGGCGGCTGGGCAGCGGTGATTTCACCGCCCGCGCCCCGGTGGACGGCTGCGTGGAGCTGGCCGACTTTGCGACCACCTTTAACAATATGGCGGCCCGACTGCAGACCATCGACAATTCCCGCGGGCAGTTCATGGGCAACATCGCGCATGAGCTGCGCACCCCGATGACGACCATCAAAGGCTTCATCGACGGTATGCTGGACGGCACCATCCCGCCCGAGGAGACAAAGCACTACCTCGGCATCGTCTCGCAGGAGACAGGGCGTCTGGCGCGGCTGGTCCAGAACATGCTGGACATCACCAAGCTGGAGGCGGGCGAGGTGCCTATCCACGCCCAGACCTACGATCTGTGGAAAACTGTCACCGATGTCGTACTCAGCGATGAGCAGCGCATTGAGGACGGCAAAATCGACATACAGGGGCTGGGCGGCGACCCGCTGCCGATCTATGCTGACCCGGATTTTGTACATCAGGTCGTGTATAACATCGTAGACAATGCCATCAAATTCACCCCGGCGGGCGGTGCCATCAGCTTTGCCGCCGAAAAGCACGGGAGCATGGTGGAGGTGCGCATCGAGAACACGGGTGCAGGTATTGCCCCCGAAGCCCTGCCTTTTGTGTTTGAGCGTTTCTATAAGGAGGACCGCTCCCGCGGCATGAACACGCGCGGCAGCGGACTGGGGCTGCATATCTGTAAGATCCTCATCAACCTTTCGGGCGGGCAGATCCACGCCGAGAGCGAGGAAGGCAAATGGTGCCGGTTTGTGTTTACCCTGCCGGCAGGGCAGTAAAGCAAAACCTACAGACGCTGTGAAAACGGCGTCTGTTTTTTTGTACGCGGGAAAGGCTTCCCCCTCGGGGGAAGCTGTCAGCGGCCCCGCCCGCTGACTGATGAGGGGCAGGTGTGCCACGGCAACCCGGGAACGGGCAATCGCAGCGAACTCGCCCCTCATCCGGCGCTTCGCGCCACCTTCCCCCTCAGAGGAAGGCATTTTTAGTGAATCTGTAAGATTTCCCGTCCCGTCCCGGTCTATATAGTCAGAACCCACAAAAAGGAGGAACCACCCATGAAAGACCGGGAATTGACCCGATTGCTGCAGACGCACCCGGAGGAGGGTCTGGAGGCAGCCATGCTTGCCTACGCGCCGCTGGTAAAGGCGGTGCTGAACCGCATCCTGCCGCAGAATCCCTGCGACCGGGAGGAATGTATGGCCGATGTCTTTGTTTCGCTCTGGCGCAATGCGGCCAAGCTGGATCACACCGCCACGCCGCTGCGGCCGTGGCTCATTGTCACGGCGCGCAACAAGGGCATCGACCGCTACAACGCCCTGCGCCGCCGCGAGGCGCTCTCGCTGGATGACGGTCTGGCCGAAACGCTCGGCGAGCTGGCCGAGTTTGACCGCGCCACCGCCGATGCCGCCGACCTTGTCGGGGCGCTGGTAGCCGCCATGGCCCCGCCCGACCGGGACATCTTTCTGCGCAAGTATTATCTGCTGCAATCCGGCAGGGAGATCGCCGCCGCACTGGATATGAGTGTTGAGAGCGTCAACACCCGCCTGAGCCGCGGGCGTGACCGTCTGCGCCGCCAACTGACCGAGAAGGGAGTGTACACCCATGCGTAACAAAAATTTTGATGTCGATTTGTTGAAAACGCTGAATGAGCAGCCGATGCCCGCCGCCCCGCTGACCGATGATGAATTTGCCCGCGTACTGGACGCGGCCTGCGCCAAGCTGCCGCAGGCAAAAAAGACCGTCAAGCGCCGTTTTCCATGGGGGCGGGTGGCCGCAGCAGCCGCAGCCTGCATGGCCGTGGGGCTGGGCAGCGTCAACTTTGCCGCCCCCGCCGTAGCCGAGCAGCTGCCTGTGGTGGGCAGCCTGTTCAGCTGGCTGAACCGCGGCGGGCAGGACGACTATGTTTCGCTGCAAAGTGAGCAGCTGAACAAATACGCCGAGACGGTGGAATCCACCGCAGAGAGCGCCGACACGCCCTACACCCTGACGCTGGGGCAGGTGTTTAACGATGGCGATTGGCTGCGCATCAGTTTAATGCTGACGAGTGAGGACGACAGCTTGGCCAGGTTCAACGCCATCGGCCCCAGCGAGGACGCCGTAGAAAAGGCACTGCAGAACGGCGGCGGGCAGTACGGCACGCTGGTGCTGGACAACGGCACGGAATTGAACGGCGCTGTTACCTTTGAAAAACGCGATGACCGCACCTTTGTGACGGGCATCAATTATGAGCTGTTCCTTGCACCCGATGATTTGGCCGGGCACACGGCAACGCTGACGCTGTCCGACCTCGTGGCCTGCAACAAGAGTATTCTCGAAACCGATGGCCAGAGTTATTGGCACTATGACTACGCAGACCAGACCCCGCTGCCCGGCAGCTACACGCTGACCTTTACCATTCCCGAGGTCAGCGATGCGGGCGTGCGCACGATGGATACACCCATGGAACAGAACGGCATCACCCTGCAAAGCGTCACGGCCACGCCCGCCGCGACCAAAGTGCTGCTGTCTTTCCCGCCTGAACAGCATTGGGTGAATGTGAGGCTGTTCACCGAGGATGGCACGGAGCTGGGGCACGAGCGCGGCGAGGGCGGCTGGTGGACGGACGGCGCATGGACGGCCGACCCGGCGGACTTCGACCACCCGGAACAATGCACCAAGGCCAGCTATGACTACTTTGCTGCCGTGCCCGAAAACTGCCGCAGCCTGACGGTAAAGGTCTACGATTTTGACACCGATGCGGAGCTGACGACCTTTACCGTGGAGCTGCCGTAAATGGTAAGCGGCTTTCCCCTCGGGGGAAGGCAGGAGTTTACTCCACCACCTCACACCCCGGGAAGTACCATTCCAAAATTTCCCGCCAACTCTTGCCCTGCTCGGCCATGGCTTTCGCGCCGTACTGGCTCAGGCCCACGCCGTGGCCGTAGCCGCGGGTCGTAAAGGCAAATGCGTTCTCCCCCGCGTCATAGTCCACGGTGAACGCTGCAGACCGCAGACTGAGCGCACTGCGCAGCCTTGTCCCGGCAAACACCTGCCCGCAGACCGGCATCTGCGCCAGATACCCCGCTTCGTCCCGCACACCCTCGCCGAACCAGTCGGCGGGGGTGTTTTGTATCTCCTCCGCCGCAAGGCCAAGGCCAAGCAGGGCGGTATAGACCTGCTCGGCGCTGTAGGTGACGGTCATTTCATACCCCGGCACGTCGGCATCCCACGGTGAGTCGACCCCCTGTAAGTACGACACCGCCTGCGTCCAGACATTTTGGCTTGCCTCGGTCCTTCCTGTGCTGATGCTGTGGTAGCAGGCTGCAGCGGGCGCACCGTCCCAGCACAGCACCGCCCCCGCTGCAGTCTGCGCCAGTGCGGCAAGTCTGCCATAGCTGCTGTCGAACGCATCGCCCCAGCGCGCCTGCAGCACCTCAGCATCGGTCCAGCCTGCACAGCGGGCGCTGCTGCAGCTAAACGCTGCGCCGTTCAGGCTCAGGGCGTAGCTGTGGGCGGCCACCATCTGGGCCAGAATTGCATCCTCGGGCCAGTCGGGCGGCATCTCACTGGCGGCTGTGCCGATGAGAAACGCCTGCACGCTGACGGTACGCGTCTCGCCGTCATCCTCTATAAGTATCGGCGCAGCCGCATCAAAGCTGCGCTCTGCCGGCACAGCGGTGGGCTGCGGCTGCGGTGTAGCGGCGGGCTGCGCGGCGGCGGGCGGCGGCTCACTGCTAACAGCCGTCGGCCTTGCCAGTGGCAGCGCCGCAAAGGGCGCGGCAAGGGCCAGCAGAGTCAGCAGCGCCGCACGGCGGAATGTTTTTTTCAAGGGGCGTGCCCTCCTTGCAATTTGCGGCGCAGGGCGGTACAATAGGGGTATCCCGCGCGGCTTGTCCCATGTATATGCGGCGGCCGCGCCCTGTATGAAACGAGGCACTTTCATGAAAAATAAACATCCCAACGCCATTGCAGTGCTGGCTTTAGGGCTGGCCATGGCCGGTCTTCATCTGGCCGACCTGCTGCTCTGGACAGACGCCGACACCGGCTTTGCCACGGCGGGTTCGGTCTGGCTGCGGTACATTCCGTGGCTGGCGGCGCTGGCACTGCCCTACCTGCCCGCCCGCCGCGCGGCAGCCCAGCCTGCGGGTCTGCAGGATACCTGCCGGCCGCTCGGCATCTGCATGGCGCTGACCGGCGCTGTGCTGGTCGCCGCCGGTTTTTCCGCCGTCAATGTCGTTTTCTATGCCGTGCAGTTCCCCGCGTTCTTCTCCGCCGGTTACCCGATGTGGGCGGCCTGGGCGGATTTTCTGCTGCCGGTTTTCTGCGGCGGCTGGCTGCTGTATTACGCCGTGCGGGCGTTCAGCGGCTTCGGCATGCAGCGCCAACGGCTGGGCCGCCCGCTGTTGGCCGGGGTCGTGCCGCTGTTCTTCCTCTGGAAGCTGCTCTGGCGCTTTCAGTTCACCCCTGCCTCGCTCCATCGGCTGCCCTGCTCCCTGCGGGTTCTCAGCGCCGCAGCCGCCCTGCTGCTGGCGGTCGTGTTGCTGAAGGTGTTCCTTGTGCCGGGGCTGCCCTGCGGCCACACGCTGTTTGCGGCGGGCACCGGGGCGTTTCTGCTTTGCACCGGGCTGGAGCTGCCCCAAACCCTGTTTGAGGCAGTGCGCGGCATGCTGGTCCTGCCGGACCTGCTGACCGGCATCGGCATCGGCCTGTTCGGGCTGTGCGGGCTGGTCTGCGCGTGGCAGGCCTGCGGGGAGGAAACCGAATAACACCGCAGGGGGCGAGTCAGACTCGCCCCCTGCATTTTTTATAGCCGGTTATTCCTCCTCCACGCAGAACCCCTGCAGGTAGACCCTTGGCGCGCTGTAGCGGTCCAGCAGCAGCTCTGCCAGTGCGGGGGCCTCCCGCAGCGGCAGACCCTGTGCCGGGGCCATGCGCACCGCCGCTGCGTACCGTCCGCCGTCCCCGGTCGTGACATAGGCACCGCAGCGGTGCAGCAGCGCTGGCAGATCCCCGGGCATCCTGTCCGGCCTGCCGCCCTGCAGGGTCAGCACGGCGGCCTCGCCGTGCGGCAGCACGCGGATCACCGCCCGGCCGCCGCTGCGCAGCACCCCGCGCAGAAAGCTCAGCACAACACCGTGCAGCAGCCCGCGCGGCAATGCGGCGGGCTGCACCTCCTCTGCCGGGCAGAGGTACAGCCAGCCGCCGCGGCAGGCTGCCAGCTCCCGGCAGGCATCGCACAGCACCTCCAATTCGGTGTTCAGCTCCAGCGCCTGCGCCGGAACCGGGGCTGTCAATGCCTCGGCCGTCATAACCAGCCGCAGCGAGGACAAAATGTCTGCCCCGCGCGCCGCAGCCGCCGCCAGCGCCGCGCGTGTCTGCCCGAAAACCGGCATGGCATTCCCCCACTTTCTCTGCAAATTCTGCCCTTAGTCTGCCCCGCGTTTACGCCCGGCGCAGTGGTAATAGCTGGAATTTCAAAAAATATGCAGATTTTTTGAAAAAATCGTGTTAAAAGAATAACACCCCTCTTGCAGAAACGCTGCAAATGGGGTACAATAGTACCATACCGACGAGCGGGTGACCGCTCATAAGGTGAAAAAGACAAATCTTGGGAGGATTTCACTATGGCTGTTAAAGTTGCTATCAATGGTTTTGGCCGTATCGGCCGTCTGGCTTTCCGTCAGATGTTTGAGGCTGACGGCTACGAAGTTGTCGCCATCAACGATCTGACCAGCCCCGCTATGCTGGCTCACCTGCTGAAGTACGACACCGCTCAGGGCTCTTTCCTGGGCAAGATCGGCGAGAACAAGCACACCGTTGAGGCTGGCGAGGATTACATCGTCGTCGACGGCAAGAAGATCACCATCTACGCAATTAAGGATGCTAAGGATTGCCCGTGGGGCGAACTGGGCATCGATGTCGTTCTGGAGTGCACCGGCTTCTACACCAGCAAGGCTAAGGCCGAGGCTCACATTCAGGCTGGCGCCCGCAAGGTCGTTATCTCTGCTCCCGCTGGCAACGACCTGAAGACCATCGTCTACTCCGTCAACGAGAAGACCCTGACCGCTGACGATCAGGTCATCTCCGCTGCTTCCTGCACCACCAACTGCCTGGCCCCCATGGCCGACACCCTGAACAAGGCCTTCCCCATCGTCTCCGGCATCATGACCACCGTTCATGCTTACACCGGCGACCAGATGATCCTCGACGGCCCGCAGCGCAAGGGCGACCTGCGCCGCGCTCGTGCTGGTGCTCAGAACATCGTTCCTAACTCCACCGGCGCTGCCAAGGCCATCGGCCTGGTCATCCCTGAGCTGAACGGCAAGCTGATCGGCTCTGCTCAGCGTGTTCCCGTCCCCACCGGCTCCACCACCATTCTGGTCGCCGTTGTCAAGGGCAAGGACGTCACCAAGGAAGCCATCAACGCCGCCATGAAGGCTGCTGCCTCTGAGAGCTTCGGCTACAACGAGGATCCGATCGTTTCCTCCGATGTCATCGGCATGCGCTACGGCTCTCTGTTCGATGCCACCCAGACCATGGTCGCTAAGATCGACGACGACACCTATCAGGTTCAGGTCGTTTCCTGGTACGACAACGAGAACTCCTACACCTCTCAGATGGTCCGCACCATTAAGTACTTCGCTGAGCTGTAATCGAAAGATTTCTGCGAAGTATCGCACTAAAGTAAACATCCAATTAACAGTTGACCGCGCCGCTTAACCGCCGCGCCGCGCAAAACTCAGTTTTGCTGCGACAATTGTTGAGAAAAATCGTAGCTCAACTACGATAGATGTTATAGTACGATGTAAGCCCCTTTTGGCTGCTGTATGGCAGTTGAAAGGGGCTTTTTTAATGCCCGCCAGCCATCGGCAGCCTTGAAAAGATGCACGATGTGTGATATACTTTGTTTATATGTCAAAATCCAATGACGGGAGATACAAAACGCTATGAAATTAGGTATCGGAGGACCGCTACCTGATTTTATATCTCAATAATCCTCAATAAATACGAATATTA
>ERZ827108.698-NODE-698-length-53525-cov-6.757453_pt1 | contig 53525 bp, 50 predicted proteins | sample MGYA00519921_ERZ827108 | MGnify/ENA primary metagenome ERZ827108 (study PRJEB31778, sample SAMEA3449258) | human gut metagenome | biome: human gut; feature: human-associated habitat; material: faeces | place: United Kingdom | collected 2010/2012 ...
TGACGGCAGTCGATGTGATTCCTGAGAAAGTAGATATGCTTAATCGTAAACAATCACCTATTCAGGATGAGTATATAGAGAAGTATCTATCCGAAAAGGAATTAGATCTAACCGCTACGCTTGACGGTTTCAAGGCATACAGTGACGCTGATTTTGTGGTTATAGCGGCTCCTACTAACTATGATCCTGTGAAAAACTATTTTGATACTCATCATATAGAGGATGTCATTGACTTGGTTTTAAGTGTCAATCCTGATGCTGTGATGGTAATCAAATCTACTATTCCTGTAGGATATTGTCGGGGACTTTATATGAAATATGCCCGTAAGGGAGTCAAGAAGCTTAATTTGCTTTTTTCTCCGGAGTTTCTTCGTGAGAGTATGGCTCTTTACGATAACTTATATCCAAGTCGTATCATTGTTGGTTATCCAAAGCTGATTGATGGCGAGCAGTTTGACGAGGAAAACGAAGCTATTAAGGCCATTGCTGATGTTCCTGCTCTAGAGAAAGCTGCACATACTTTCGCTGCATTACTTCAAGAGGGAGCAATCAAGGAAGATATTCCTACTCTTTTTATGGGTATAAAGGAGGCGGAAGCTGTTAAACTGTTTGCTAATACTTACCTTGCTTTGCGTGTCAGTTATTTTAATGAATTGGATACTTACGCAGAGATGAAAGGTCTGGATTCTCAGTCAATCATACAGGGTGTTGGTCTTGATCCTCGTATTGGTACACACTATAATAATCCATCGTTTGGTTATGGCGGTTATTGTTTGCCTAAAGATACAAAACAACTGTTAGCCAATTATCAGGATGTTCCTCAAAACATGATGACCGCTATTGTAGAAAGTAACCGTACAAGAAAAGATTTCATAGCAGATCAGGTTTTGCGTAAAGCGGGGTATTATACCGCCTCCTGTTCATGGGATGCTCAGAAAGAGCAAAAAATAACCATTGGTGTATATCGTTTGACCATGAAATCCAATTCTGACAACTTCCGCCAAAGTGCCATTCAGGGGATTATGAAGCGTATCAAGGCGAAGGGTGCTACTATTGTAATTTACGAGCCTACTATGCAAGATGGTGAGACTTTCTTTGGAAGTCAAGTGATCAATAATCTGATTAAGTTCAAGGAAATAAGTCAAGCCATAATCGCCAACCGTTACGACGCTTGTCTGGATGATGTGAAAGATAAGGTATATACTCGTGATATTTTCCAAAGAGATTAACTTTATGGTAATATACAATGTTAGTTTAGAGGACAAAGTGGTGCTGGTGACTGGTGCAGCCGGGTTTATTGGGGCCAATTTGGTGAAACGTTTGCTAAATGAATTTGATAACGTGAAGGTTATCGGTATTGATAGTATTACCGAATACTATGACGTATGTTTAAAGTATGAACGCTTACAAGAATTGTCTGCTTACGGTGACAGATTTGTTTTCATAAAAGACAGCATTGCTAATAAGGAGATCGTTGAGTCCATTTTCACTAACTACCATCCTCAGGTAGTAGTGAACCTTGCTGCCCAAGCTGGGGTGCGTTATAGCATCACTAACCCCGATGCCTATATTGAAAGCAACCTTATTGGATTTTATAATATTTTAGAAGCCTGTCGTCATTATGGTGTGGAGCACTTAGTATATGCTTCTTCCAGTAGTGTATATGGTAGCAATAAGAAAGTGCCTTATAGTACCGATGATAAGGTGGATAATCCTGTATCACTTTACGCTGCTACTAAAAAGAGCAATGAGTTAATGGCACATGCTTACTCTAAACTCTATAATATCTCATCAACCGGCCTCCGTTTCTTTACTGTCTATGGTCCTTGCGGTCGTCCTGATATGGCATATTTTGGCTTTACCAACAAACTTCGTGCGGGTAAGCCCATCCAGATATTCAATTACGGCAACTGCAAACGCGACTTCACCTACGTTGATGATATCGTAGAGGGTATTGTCCGTATTATGCAGCATGCTCCTGAGAAGAAAAATGGCGATGATGGATTGCCCATTCCTCCTTATAAGGTATATAACATCGGCAATAACTCTCCAGAAAATCTTTTAGACTTTGTAACAGTCCTTCAGGATGAACTTATCCGTGCAGGTGTACTTCCCAACGACTATGACTTTGAATCCCACAAAGAACTAGTACCGATGCAACCTGGAGATGTGCCTGTGACATATGCTGATACGACTCCTTTGGAACAGGATTTTGGATTTAAACCGTCAACATCATTACGTGAGGGATTGAGAAAGTTTGCAGGTTGGTATGCTAAGTATTATGGCACATTTAAATTCCATCCATAAATCGATTATATAAAAATAAAAAGATAAAATCATTATGAGCATTTTTGCAGGTAAAACCCTTATGATTACTGGTGGAACAGGTTCCTTCGGCAACGCAGTGTTGAATCGTTTCCTCCGTACCGACATCGGTGAAATCCGTATTTTTTCACGAGATGAGAAGAAGCAGGATGATATGCGCCATGAGTATCAGGTAAAGTATCCTGATGTAGCGCACAAAATCAAGTTCTTTATTGGCGATGTACGTAATTTGCAGTCATGTAAGAACGCAATGCCTGGTGTTGACTATATCTTTCATGCTGCGGCTTTGAAGCAGGTTCCAAGTTGTGAGTTCTTCCCTATGGAAGCTGTGAAAACCAATGTAATCGGTACTGATAACGTTTTGACAGCTGCTATCGAGGCTGGCGTTGGTGCTGTGATATGTCTATCTACGGATAAGGCTGCCTATCCTATCAATGCTATGGGTATCACCAAAGCTGTTGAGGAGAAGATTGCAGTAGCTAAGAGTCGCTACTCTGGTAAGACCAAGATTTGCTGTACGCGTTATGGCAATGTGATGTGTTCTCGTGGTTCTGTAATTCCTCTGTGGATAGAGCAAATTCGCAATAGCAATCCTGTAACTTTGACTGAGCCTACGATGACCCGCTTTATCATGTCGTTGGAAGAGGCGGTAGACCTTGTACTTTTCGCTTTCGAACATGGTCAGAATGGTGATATCCTTGTTCAAAAAGCTCCGGCTTGCACCATTCAGACCCAGGCGGAGGCTGTTTGTGAACTCTTTGGTGGCAAGAAAGAAGACATCAAGGTTATCGGTATCCGTCATGGTGAGAAGATGTATGAGACATTGCTCACCAATGAAGAATGTGCCAAGGCTGAAGATATGGGTAATTTCTATCGTGTGCCTGCTGATAATCGCACTCTCAACTATGATAAGTTCTTTAGCGAGGGCGAAGCTGAACGCAATAAGCTTACAGAGTTCAACTCAAATAACACACGCATCTTGAATGTAGAGGAAACCAAGCAAAAGATTGCATCTTTGGAGTATATTCAGAATGAATTAGAAGGCATTGATAATATTGCTAAATAATCATGGGTATGGATATTAAGCATTTTAAAGACAATGGTAAGTTGAAGCTCCTCATTATCGTAGGAACTCGCCCTGAAATTATTCGTTTGGCAGCTGTTATCAACAAGTGCCGTAAATACTTCGATGTACTCCTAGCTCACACAGGTCAGAACTATGACTACAACCTGAATGGTGTGTTTTTCAAAGACTTGAAGTTAGCTGATCCTGAAATCTATATGGAGGCTGTAGGTGATGACCTTGGTGCTACCATGGGTAACATCATAGATAAGAGCTACAAGGTCATGGTAGAAACCAAGCCAGATGCAGTTCTCGTTCTTGGTGATACGAACTCTTGCTTGTCAGTAATTGGCGCAAAGCGTCTGCACATTCCTATCTTCCATATGGAGGCTGGTAACCGTTGTAAGGATGAGTGTCTTCCTGAGGAGACCAACCGTCGTATCGTTGATATCATCTCTGATGTCAACCTCGCTTATTCTGAGCATGCTCGTCGTTATCTCGCTGATACAGGTCTTCCAAAGGAACGTACTTATGTGACAGGTTCACCAATGGCTGAGGTGCTTCATGAGAATCTATCTGAGATCGAAGCTTCTGATGTTCACCAGCGTCTTGGTTTGGAGAAGGGTAAATATATCCTTCTTTCTGCTCACCGTGAGGAGAATATCGATACAGAGAAGAACTTTACATCACTTTTCACAGCTATCAACAAGATGGCAGAGAAGTATGATATACCTATTCTCTATAGCTGCCACCCACGTTCACGTAAGCGTTTGGAATCAACTGGCTTCAAATTGGATGAGCGTGTCATTATGCACGAACCTCTCGGTTTCCACGATTACAATTGCTTGCAGATGAATGCTTTCGCTGTAGTATCAGATTCTGGTACACTCCCAGAGGAGTCTTCATTCTTCACATCTGTTGGTCATCCATTCCCAGCAGTCTGCATTCGTACTTCTACTGAGCGTCCAGAGTCTCTCGATAAGGCAGGCTTTATTCTGAGTGGTATTGATGAGAAGGGACTTCTGCAAGCGGTTGATACAGCTATTGAACTTGTCAAGGATGCTGATTATGGTATACCTGTACCTAACTATACAGACGAAAATGTATCTACCAAGGTAGTTAAGATTATCCAGTCATACGTTGGCGTAGTCAATAAGATGGTATGGCGTAAGTTCTAAGATAAAGGTTAAGCAGGTACACAGGTGGGACACATGTCTATGGTTCAATACCATTCCTGCTACAAATTTTAATAATGAATATTATGAAGATATTGGTTGCAGGTGCGAAGGGGTTTGTTGGTAAGAACCTCTGTGCTCAACTGAACAACATTAAGGATGGTAAGGTCCGCTGTTGTGGGAACCTTACCATTGATTGCGTTTATGAATACGATATTGATAGTACTCCAAAGCAGTTAGATGCTTGGTGCAAGGATTGTGACTTCGTATTCAACCTTGCAGGTGTAAACCGTCCAAAAGATCCAGAAGAGTTCATGAAAGGAAACTTCGGTTTCGCTACTACATTGCTTAATACCCTCAAGTTTCACAAAAATAGTTGTCCGGTAATGATTAGCAGTTCTATCCAGGCAACCCTTGCTGGACGTTTCGGTAATAGCGAGTATGGAAGGAGTAAGAAGGCTGGTGAGGAGTTGATGTTTGAGTATGGTAAAGAGACTGGCGCGAAGGTACTTGTTTACCGTTTCCCTAACCTTTATGGTAAGTGGTGTCGTCCTAACTACAACAGTGTAGTAGCAACATTCTGTAACAACATTGCGAATGACCTGCCTATACAGGTAGATGATCCTAATATTGACATGGAACTCCTCTACGTAGATGATCTAGTTGAGGAGATGATTTGCGCACTCAAGGGCGAGGAACATCATTGCGAATTTGATGGTGTTGATACTGTTATTAAGGAGGATGGCAGTTATTGTTGTGCTCCTATCACTCATCATGTGAGGTTAGGGGAAATTGTAGATCTGCTTTACAAGTTTGCAGAACAACCACAAACATTGATGATTCCAGAGATTCCTGCGGATTCGTTTGCGAAGCGTCTTTACAGTACTTATCTTTCTTATCTCCCAGAGAACAAAATCGCTTTCCCTCTGAAGATGAATAAAGATGATCGTGGCTCTTTCACAGAACTCGTTCATACTCTCAATTGTGGTCAGGTGAGCATCAATATCTCAAAGCCAGGTATTACCAAAGGTCAGCATTGGCATAATACTAAGTGGGAGTTTTTTATTGTTGTTTCTGGTCATGGATTGATTCAGGAGCGCGATCTTAATACAGGTAAGCTTGTGGAATTTGAGGTGACAGGTGATGAAATACAGTGTATCCACATGCTTCCTGGCTATACCCACAATATCATCAACCTCTCTGAAACAGAGAACCTCGTCACAGTTATGTACTGCAACGAGATCTTTGATCCTAATCATCCTGATACATTCTTTGACCCAGTTGTCAAAGAGTAGTAAATGTTCGTGTTTCTTGAATCTGTTGTGACTCCTTCGCTGTCTCTCGTACTTCGGATTATTCGCAAGGTTATTAATTCTAATTCAGAGGTTATTATACCTGCAGATGTTAAATGGACAGAAGTCATAGACTTTTCGATGAAACAAGGAGATTTTTTGTAAATAGGTGGAAACGTAGAATTGTTTATAAGGAAGGATTATTCACCCAATTCGTTAGTAGTAGCTATGCTCATCTGAATCATTGGAATACAATTAAAGATTAAATACAAATGAAACTCGATTATATATTATTCGAAAAACTAGCTGAAGAGGCGGCAAAAAATCCTCGTCTCCGTAAGCATTTAGACTTGCGTGATTCTGAGGAAGAAAACGGTCAACGTATGTTGAATGTTCTTCAGCCTGGTTCTATAGTAGCTGCGCATAGGCATTTGGATACAGCTGAAGTCGTTGTTTGCATCCATGGTACTGCTATTGAGAGATATTATGATGAAAATGGTAATGAGACTGATGTTTTTATGCTTAAAGCAGGTGGCGAATGTCCGGGTCTCTTAATTCCTGCAGGTCAGTATCATTCACTAGAAACAAATGGGGAAATGACAGTTATTATAGAAGCAAAAGCAGGGCGATATGATCAATGTTGTAACGAATTATTGAAAAAATAGTATTATACGATATTAATTATGGTTATTACATGCATTATCTAATAGTTATTGTTGTAGGACTATTTTTTTTCTGTTGCTATTGATAGGTTTGTTAAGACAATAATTCGAACGAAAATAAGAAATATTATATATCATGTTCAATCTTGATAAATTCATTGCTGACTCAGTGACTAACCGTCCTGTCAGTATGTTTGCAAAAGACATAGAGGCAAACAAAGAGAAACTTACAGAGGAAATCAAAGGTAAGAAAGTATGTGTAGTTGGAGGAGCAGGTTCTATAGGCTCTAGCTTCATCAAAGCTGTTCTTCGATTTGAGCCAGCATCAGTTGTGGTCGTAGATCTCAATGAGAATGGTCTTGCAGAACTAGTTCGTGATGTTCGTTCTACGGAGGGTCTCTTTGTTCCTAATGAGTTCCGTTGTTACACCCTCAACTTTGCAGACCCTATCTTTGAGCGTATATTCCGTGAAGAGAAAGGTTTTGATATTTTTGCAAACTTTTCTGCTCACAAGCATGTACGCTCGGAGAAAGATCGCTATAGTGTACAGGCACTTATCGAGAACAATGATATCAAGGCAAAGAAGTTGATGGATTTGCTTACCGTATATCCACCAAAACATTTCTTCTGTGTATCAACAGATAAGGCAGCCAATCCAGTCAACATTATGGGGGCATCAAAGCGCATCATGGAGGATTTGGTGATGGCTTACAACAAGTATTTCAAGGTCACAACTGCTCGTTTCGCAAATGTAGCCTTCTCCAATGGATCTCTTCCTGACGGATGGATTCATCGCCTTCAGAAGAAACAGCCACTTGCTGCACCATTAGACGTGAAGCGTTACTTTGTTTCTCCTGAGGAGTCTGGTCAGATTTGTATGCTTGCTTGTATCCTTGGTAGGGGGGGGGAAGTCTTCTTCCCAAAGCTAGGTGAGGATCAGATGCTCACATTCTCTTCTATCTGCGATGATTTTGTAAAGGCAGAAGGATTCAAGAAAGTTGAGTGTGATAATGATCCATTTGCGAAAAAGTATGCAGCAGATATGGACTACGAGTCAGATACATATCCTGTTGTTTATTTCAAGAGCGATACTACTGGTGAGAAGGCATACGAGGAGTTCTATGTACCAGGCGAGAAGATTGATATGGAGCGTTTTATGGCACTTGGTGTTGTTGAACAGACTACACGTCGTAACATGGATGAAGTTGATCAGTTCTTCGTTGACCTGAAGAAGCTCTTTGCAGATATAGATTTTACCAAGGCCCAGGTCGTTGATGCAATAAAGAAGTTTATTCCTAACTTTGAGCATGAAGAGAAGGGAAAGAATCTTGATCAGAAAATGTAATGAACATGCAAAGAAACTATTCTATTGATCTTTTGAGAATCATATCCATGATTATGGTTGTTGTTCTTCATATTGATTTGTTTGGACATATCAATCGCCTTTCTCGTACAACTTCGGATTTCTCTTTCTCATACACGGTCAATTTATATCAGCAGTTATGTATTGTAGCAGTAAATGTCTTTGTTATCATATCTGCTTGGTTCCTATGTGATAGAGATAAAATTGCGACTAAGAAGATTGTACACCTTTATATAAATGTCTTTTGGTGGACAATAGTTTGTTCTCTTATTGCAGTAGGATTAGGTGTCTCTCCTTCAATCAAGGATTTTATTTTGATGGTTCCATTCTTTGGTAATGCATATGATTTTATTTCAGGATATGTTATTATGTATATTGCGTCTCCTTATCTGAATAATATGCTTAATACATTATCAAAGAGAGATTTCAAGATAATTGCTCTAGGTGCTTTCGTTATTTTTTCTCTTTGTTCATGTATTAATCTTTGTGGGTATTTGGATGTCTCTAAAGGCTATAGTTTCTCGTGGTTCATTTTACTATACATAATGACTAGCTATTTAAAGCATAATTTTACCCCTTCCAAGTTGTTAAAATATCAAAAGCTTAAGTATCTAGGTATATACCTAATATTGGCAATTATAGGAGCATTTCTAAGGTTGTATCATATACCTAGACTGGGTGATGGGAATTATAATAATCCGGTAATAGTTATTGAGGCCTTTTCTCTTTTCCTTTTCTTCAATAATATGCAAATTAAAGGAAAGTATGCTACAAGAATTATAGGTTTCCTTGCTCCATTATCTCTTGCGACATTTCTGATTCATGCAAATCCTCTGATAGAGAAATGGTTCTCTTCATTAGACTTTCATACCTATTTGGGAGAGCATACATTATTCTATGCAATTTCTGTTCCATCAATGGCATTATGTGTTTTTCTTGTATGTAGTCTTTTGGAATTTCTTAAAAATAAATTATTCAATGTTTTAAATATAAAAAAAATAGAGTTGAAGATTTCAAACATAGTCAATGACTCGTTATCAAAAATTGGTAATCATGGCTGATTATAAAAATACAATAGACTTTATTAAGTCAGTATATGGCAACCAAGAGTTTACCCCTTTGGCTGTTCCTGTTTTCGTGGGCAATGAAAAGAAATACCTCAACGAATGTATCGACACTACCTTTGTTTCTTCTGTAGGTAAATTTGTTGATCGTTTCGAGGAGGATATGGCAAAATATACAGGAGCTAAGAAGGCTGTAGTTTGCGTGAGCGGTACTAATGCGCTTCATATGGCTTTGCAACTTGTTGGCGTGAAGAAGGATGATGAAGTTCTCACACAGGCTTTGACCTTTATCGCAACCTGTAACGCATTGAGCTATATTGGTGCCCATGCAGTATTCTTGGATGTTGACCGTTCGACAATGGGGCTTTCTCCTGACGCTATGAAAGAATGGCTCCGGAAGAATGCTGAGGTTCGCAAGAACACCCGCATTGGTGAACTAGACAAGAGCTTCGACTTCGCTTATCAGGAAGATGAACTTGCTTGCTACAACAAGAATACCGGTTGCAGGATCAAGGCTTGTGTGCCAATGCACTCTTTTGGTCATCCTGTACGTATTGAGGAGTTGGTTGCCCTCTGTGAGGAGTGGCATATTGAACTTGTTGAGGATGCTGCAGAATCAATCGGTTCTACATACAAAGGAAAACACACAGGTACCTTCGGCAAGGTCGGTGTCATCAGCTTCAATGGTAACAAAACTATCACCACTGGTGGTGGCGGTATGATGCTTTTCAATGATGAGGAGTTTGGCGCTTATGCAAAGCACATTACCACACAGGCAAAGATTCCACATCGTTGGGAATTCCGTCATGATCACGTTGGTTACAACTATCGAATGCCGAACGTGAATGCCGCTCTAGGCTGTGCGCAGCTTGAGAACCTTGATATGTATGTAGCTAGTAAGCGTAAGGTAGCAGCAGAATATGAAGCATATTTCAAGAACATAACAGAAATTGAGTTCTTTGTTGACGCACCTGATACATATTCTAACTATTGGCTCAATGCTATTATCCTCAAAGATAAAGCGGCACAGATCGACTTCCTTACCCAGACAAACGACAATGGAGTGATGACTCGTCCTATTTGGGAACTCATGAGCCGCCTGCCAATGTTTGAGAAATGTGAGAATGACGGATTGAAGAACACCATCTTCTTTGCAGATCGTGTTGTTAATATTCCAAGTTCTGTACGTCTTACAGATTTACCAAAGGAATAATGCAGAAGCCTATAATATTAGTTGGAGGAGGCGGTCATTGTCTATCTGTAATTGAGGCTGCTGAAAGTGAAGGAAAGAAAATTTTGGGAATTCTCGAGATTCCTTCTGAATTTGGAAAGGAAGTTCTTCCTGGTCACAAAGTAATTGGTTGTGATGATGACATGCTAAAGTATGTTGAGGAAGCTGATTTCATTAATACAATAGGTTTCATCTCAACCCCATCCCTTCGATTGAAAATTTCAGAAAAGATAAACAAAGCCAGGGGAACACTCACATCTGTTATTGCCTCTACTGCTAATGTTTCAAAATATGCAACTATTGGAGAAGGTACTGTAATACTTCATCATGCTTCAGTTAATGCAGCAGCTGTAGTAGGCTGTAATTGTATTATAAATACATCTGCAAATATTGAACATGCGTGTATCGTTGGCGATCAAACACATATTTCTACGGGTGTTATGATTAATGGTGATAGCAAGATAGGCAGTCAATGTTTTATTGGCAGTGGTGCAATAATTGGTCATAGCGTGAACATATGTGATTATGCCATTATTGGATGTGGAACTGTTGTTATCCGTGACATCACAGAACCAGGTACTTATGTAGGCAATCCTGTAAAAAGAATTAAATAAAGCCCATGAAGGATTTTAAGAAACTTGCAATATCGAGTGACACAACAATTCTCCAGGCTCTTAGAGCTATGGATGAATTACGTCATAAGTCGCTTCTTGTATTCGAGGGAGAAGATTTTTATTCCATTATTACAATCGGTGAACTGCAAAGAGCAATTATTAAGAATATCCCTTTTGATTCTCCAGTTAAGGATATCATCAATGTAACAAATAAGACTTACGCAAGTACTTCTGATTCCAAGGCAAACATCAAGCAGCAGATGGTAGCTATCATGGCTGAACTGATGCCTGTCTTAAATGAAAATGGAACACTTGTAGAGGTATATCAGTGGACAGACTTTTATGCTTCTAGCAAATTCTCTAACGAGAAAGTTCCTGTCGAACTTCCGGTTGTCATCATGGCTGGTGGCAAAGGAACACGTTTGAAGCCTATCACTAATGTCATACCAAAACCATTGGTGCCAGTTGGTAATAAGACTATTCTTGAGGTTATTATGGATCAGTTTGAAGGTATTGGTTGTCACAAGTTCTACATGTCAGTCAACTATAAGGCTGATATGATGCAGTTCTATCTCTCGCAGTTAGATCATAAGTATGACATCGAGTTCTTTATGGAGGATAAACCTCTCGGTACTATTGGCAGCGTATCACTCTTGAAGGGCAAGATTACCACCCCATTCTTCGTGTCGAATTGCGACAGTATCAACGATCAGGATTATCGTGATGTTTATGAATACCATAAGAATAACCGTAACGACCTCACTATTGTTACGATGGTCAAAAGTTTTAAGATTCCTTATGGTGTGATAGAGACTGCAGAGGACGGATTGATGGTTGATTTAAAGGAAAAACCGGAACAGACATTTCAAGTAAATACTGGTGTTTATGTACTCAACCCTGAATTGATTGATGAAATTCCTGAGGGTGAGTTTTTCCACATCACCTACCTTATGGAAAAGGTTCGTGCGCGAGGAGGTCGTGTTGGTTGTTTCCCTGTAAGTGAAGGTTCATGGCATGATATGGGTGAATGGCCAGAATATTTGAAAATGATTAATGTATTATAATATGGAACAACCATTAGTATCAGTAGTTACGATAACACGTAATCGTGGGAAGCTGATTGATCGTTGTATCAAGAGTGTTCTTGGTCAAACCTATCAGAATATTGAGCACATCATTGTCGATGGTGCATCAGATGATGAAACGGATGATGTTGTAGCATCATTTACTGATTCACGACTTAAATATATTAAACTTGATAGCAACTGGCCTATCGCAAAAACCATCAACTATGGTGTAGAGCAATCTAAAGGTCAATTTGTCACTTTTCTTGATAGTGATGATGAGTATCTTCCAACAAAGGTAGAAAAGCAATGGGCAAAGATTCAATCACTCCCCGAAGAATATGGTATGGTTTATTGTTGGATGACCTATTTTGATCAGGAAACAATGAAGATAGATCATATCCACAATCCTCAAGTGAGAGGCGATGTTTCGGAGCTTGTAGTAGAGAAGCCTGTCGTCTCTGGGACTCCAACCTATTTCTTCCGCAGAGAAGCTTTCCTTGCAAATGGAGGATGGAAGGAATCAGAGGAAATAGGTATTATCTCGGATTGGGAAATGGGGGCTCGCTTCTGCCAGAAATGGAAGGTTGACTATGTGCCTGAGTCACTTATTAATGTGTATGTAAACCATGGAGTCATGCGCATGAGCGAGAATAGGTATTATAAGCAGAAACTCGAGAAACTGATCAAGTTTGAGAAATATTTCTTGCAAGAGTTTTATAATGTTTTCAATAAGTATCCTGAAAGAGCTTACAAACATTATTATGACCTCTCTCGTGCTCTTATGCTTATGGGTAGGTATTCAGAAGCATGGCCTTACTATAAGAAGCTTTTATTCAAAAGACATACTTTCAAAGATATTTTTCTTATACCTTTCTGTCTCACACATAAAGCTGAATAAACATGTTGCAAAATATAGATTCTAAATACAAGGATAAGATTGCTATTGTTACTGTGGGCTACAATAGACTGCATGGTTTTAAGCGTTTGCTAGATTCTATTGATCGAGCTCATTTTAAAGATAATGACATTCCTCTTGTTATTAGTATTGATGCCAGTGGAAATGAATCCCTTTACAGATTTGTAAGAAAATATCAGTGGAATCATGGTCAGAAGTATGTAAATATCGAGAGTGAACGACTAGGATTAAAGAAGCACATTTTCCAGTGTGGTGACTTGACTAAGTATTTCAAGGGAATTATTTTGTTGGAGGATGACTTATTTGTTTCTCCAGAGTTCTATAATTACGCCACTGCTTCTTTAGAGAAATATGATAATGATGAGAATGTAGCAGGTATAGCCTTCTATTCCAATGAATTTAATGGTTTCGTAGGTTTGCCATTCCATCCATTAAACAATGGTAGTGATTGTTTTGCTATGCAGTCGGTATGTTCTTGGGGACAAATGTGGAATGAACGCATGTGGAGTTGTTTTAAAAAATGGTTAGTAATGTGGGATGAAAATTTTGCTCCATTTGATATGCCAGAAACTATAAAGAATTGGACACGTGCTTGGTCGAAGTATTTCTATGCTTATATAGTTGCAAATGAAAAATACTTTATTTTCCCATTCGTTTCGCTGACAACCAATTTTAATGATGGTGCAGGTGAACATGGTTCCAGTTCTTCACCATTTGTACAGGTTCATCTTCAATATGGTCATAAAGAATACCATTTTAGTAATTTCCCTGAATTGGTAAAGTATGATATCTATCAGCAGAATATTAGTCTTTACGAAAAAATCGGTTTAACAAAAGAAGAACTTTCACTTGATCTCTATGGTCAGAAACTTTCAGATGGAAAATCGGCTAAGTATATTCTTTCTACACAACAGTTGGATATGAAGGTTGTGAAAAGCTATGCCCTTAAAATGCGTCCTATTGAGCTGAATATTCTTGAAGATATTCCAGGGAATGGTATCTATCTTTATGAGAACCAGGGTGTTGTAAATGTGAGATCTTCAGTTCCTGAATCCATGATAGATTATATGCTTGCTTGGTTTAATAGAAGTCTTCTGAGCAAATACTGCTTGAAATACCAGTTAAATAGAGTGAAAGGTAAATTCAGTAAATAATCTAATGGGAGACAGTATTAATATTTTTGTTTGTGGAGATATTGTAAACCTCATCGGCAACGATGCTTTTATCGGTCAGAATTTAGCAGAGGAAATCAACCATGCCGACTTTGCAATAGGTAATCTTGAAGGTGCTGAGTTTAAAGTTGAACAGGGAGTTCCAAAATGTCCAGCTCAAACAGCAGGTACTATTAGTTATCTCTCTGAGGTCGGTTTTGACATGATGCTTCTTGCTAATAATCATATAACTGATTTAGGTGCAGACCAGATGCGTTATACCATTGATAGAATAGAGCAAGAAGGAATGTATCATATTGGCGCTGGATTCTCATGGGAGGATACATACAAGCCTGTTATTGTTGATATTAAAGGCAAGAAGTTCGGTTTTATTAATATTTGTGAGGCCCAGGTCGGTCAGATGTTATCATCCGAACAGCAGTTTGGGTATGCATGGATGGGGTATAGCCAAATATTTGATGATATCAGATGTTTGAGTGTTGAGGTTGATAAAGTTATCGTATTTGTTCATGCCGGTCTGGAACATTATTCATTACCACTTCCAGAAATCCGCTCCTTCTACAGGCGAATTTGTGATGCAGGAGCTTCTGCTGTGATTGGTGGTCATCCCCATATTGTTCAAGGTTATGAATGTTATGGCAACTCTTTCATTGCATATAGTCTTGGTAATTTCTTTTTTCCTCATTCTTCTGTTATGTATGAGAATGAGAATAGAGCATTCTCTTTATTATTGGAGTTTACATGTGATGGAAGAATCGTATCCAAGGTCATTCATCATACTCAAAAAGGAGGAAAAGTAGAAGTTGAGTCTGATTTAGACAAGCAAGTTAAAATCACAAAACTCTGTAGTCTTCTTGAAAACAATTATGAATCCCATGCTAACGAAATGTGTTTAAAAGCCTACCAAGGTCTTTGTCGTAAATTATTAGTGCAGTCATTGTGTGGTGAAGAAGAACCTAGTAGCAAGATTGAGATTTTTAAGAGTATTATCCGAAGAACTTTATTTCGCAAAAAATACATTAATTCAACAAAACAACATAGAGACAAACAATTACTTCGTCTTTTTGAGAATGAGACTTACAGATATACAATTATTAGGGCGTTAAAATATTTGAACAAATGAATATAATTAGAAATATAAAAGATTTCGGATGGTTCTTGTTTGAACGACTTCCATATAAATTGCATTATTATCTCCTGTTTATTTGGGAGAAGAAGCGACTTCCGTGTCTAATGAATCCTCAGGATTATAGCGATTTCGTATTTAGAGATAGCTTCTATGGACGTCATAATAAACATGCATATCTTGCTGATAAGTATGAAGTGCGTCAATATGTAGAAGGAAGGGGGCTTGGTAAAACACTCACAAAATTATATGGTGTTTGGGATGATGCCAATATAATTGATTTCGACAAGTTGCCAAATGGATTTGCACTGAAATGTAACCATAGTTGTGGTATGAATATTATATGTACGGATAAGTATAAGCTAGATATAGATGCTACCAGGAAACAGCTCAATGAATGGTTAAAGATGAAACATCCAAAATTTTTTGAACAACACTATAACCATATCAAGCCGATGATTATTTGTGAGGAATTGATCCAACCAAATACAGATGGTTCTTTTCCTAATGATTATAAGATTCACTGTGCAAATGGTAAGCCTGTCTTTATTCAGATTTGCTTTGAAAGGACGGAGAAAAGTGTCGGTTACAGAAAGATTTATAGTAATGAATGGAAGGATCTTCATTACGTTGTAGAGGATTACCATTATTCAAAAGAAGATGTGCCTGCTCCAAAACATTTGAAGGAAATGCTGGAGGATGCAGCTATTCTATCAGAAGGATTGGATTATGCGCGTATAGATTTCTACGATACTGATGATCGAGTGATCTTTGGTGAAGTTACACTTACTCCAATGGGAGGCTGGCTGAGTTATTTCACTCAGGAGGCTCGCGACAAAATGGGGGAAGAAATCCGAAAAGGTTTGAAGAAATAGTCTGATTATGCAAGAAAATACAAATAGAGCCATATTCATTAATTCGATTATTTTATATGTTCGTCTTGTGTTTACAGCAGTATGCGGCCTGCTAACTACAAGATTTGCTTTACAGGCGCTTGGCGTTGATGACTTTGGTGTTTTTTCGGTTGTTGGTAGTGTGATTTCATTTATTGCTGTTATCAACACGATTATGTTGAGTACTTCGAATAGGTTTATTGCAACAGCGATAGGAAAGAAAGATGACCAACTTATCAATGATACGTTTAATGTGAATTTGTCAATTCATGTGGCTATTGCAATATTGACGATGATATTGGCTATACCTTTGGGTGAATGGTATATTAGAAACTACATTAACTATTCTGGTAGCATAGAGAATGTATTACTTGTATATCGTATAACAGTCATTGGTTCTGTAATCTCTTTTGTGGGTGTCCCCTACAACGGTTTGCTGCTAGCCAAAGAAAGGTTTATTGTTTTTTGTTCTACAGATGTTGTTTCTAATATAATTAAGTTGTTTGTAAGCTATCTTCTTATTAGTTGCTTCTCATCAAAGCTGACGATCTATGCTTCAACAATCTGTTTTTGCACAGCCTTTCCCACACTTATTTTTTGGTGGTACTGCAAGCGTATCTTTCCTGAGTATGTGAAGTTCCGCGTGGTTCGCAAAAAATCGATGTATAAGGAAGTCTTCGGTTTCTCAGTATGGGTAGGGTATGGTGCTATTGCCACAGTTGGAAAATCACAAGGTGCTGCTGTTATCGTTAACATGTTCTTCAATACTGTAATGAACACGGCTCTTGGTTTGGCAAATTCCGTGAATAGCATTTTGCTTACTTTTGCTAATAATGTAACAAAGTCCATCGCACCGCAAATCGTAAAGAGTTATTCGGCAGGAGATTTCAAACGAAGTGAAGACTTGGTTATTATGTCTTCAAAGGTTTCTTTCCTAATCATGCTTCTTGTTTCGTCTCCGTTCTTGATAGCACCCGAATTGCTTTTCAATATTTGGTTAGATTCTGTCCCAGACCATGTTGTGGTATTTACGACCTTAATTATTATTGATGCACTTATCGGAACTCTTAATGCTGGAATTCCGGAATTGATTTTTGCAACAGGAAAGATAAGAAATTATCAAGTCATTCTCAATACAGTATTTTTGTTGTCTGTGTTTGCTGCATTCTTTGTTTTGAAGACTGGGGTTCCTGCTTTTTATCTTCTTGTAACATATATAGGATTTTCTGTAATTGCTCTTATTATTAGGCAAGTAGTATTAAATAAAGTGGTAAGATTTAACAATAGGCGACTGTTTTTTGAATCTTATTTCCCTTGCATACAGATAGTTTTATTCTTTACACCTTTTATTTTTATAAAGCAATTTCTCGGGACATGGTCTGCCCTGGCACTGGGTGTTCTCTATTTGGCAATATTGATATTTTTATTAGGGTTAAATACAAAAGAAAGAAGTCTAATAATTGAAAGAGTAAAAAAAATATATTGATAAGCAATGACATTGTTCAATAAATTAATTGGTAATAATACTTTGAAGTCATACGTAAAGTTTGATTTTTTTCTGCTTTTAGCTGGGATTCTACTCCAACAAGTGCATCCTATGTACACTAGTTGGATTTTTGCTCTAATTATTATCAGGGATTTTCAACATAGAAAAATGTATGCATTTGCAAATTTCTATACCCTGATGGCAATATTGATATTTATACTATTTTCTTACAATGGTTATACTAATGGAAATTTGACGGTGCATAATGCAATATGGTCTTCCCTTCCATCCATTCTAGGAGTCATAATTGGTCATAACTTTTCGTTGAAAGTAAATGATTCCAATTCGATATATTTACTTTTATTCTTTTTCGCATTGTTTCTTGCATTACCTCATTTAACAATTACGCTACAAGATATTATGAAATCTGGATTGATTAATCCCCAAAGAGGGTTATCAATTTATGGTTATGATGAGATTCAGCGTGCTATCACAGCTCGTACTGTAGAAATGTCATTGTCGATAAGTGGAATTTCTGCATTATTTTTACGAAAATCAAAAGCTCCTGCTAAATTAACTACCCTATTCATTATAGTTGCAGTATTAGCTGAATTGTGTACAATACATTTTGTATCAAGAACAGGTTTGACACTTTTTTTGCTTGCTTTGGCTATTGGCTTCTTATATAGAACAAGATCAACTAAACAAATTCTGTTGTATCTATGCCTATTTATAGTTCTTTATTATGCTTTTCAGGAGTCCTCTTTGTCATCTCTTTTTGCAGATAGAGAAATAGAGGGAAGTACTATTTCTGATGCTGGCGGACGTTTGGAAAAATGGATTTTGGCTTTTACTCTTCTATTATCCCATCCCCATGGCTATAGTGCTCAATTCTATGCTCATAATTTTTGGCTTGATTTTGGCAAAGTAGGAGGACTTCTGTCATTTTTCATTTTATCGCTGTATTCTCTTCTTTTACTAGTAAAAACAATAATGTTACAAAAGGTATCAAAAATCGTATTTTATAATAGATTCATGATTCTCGTTTTTTCTATAACCTTTATTGCAGCTTTGTTTACAGAACCAGTTCATAGGGGTGCACCTGCATATATGTATATGTATTTCTTATTTGCGGGTTATGTAGATGGTTTGTCTAAATTGTACAAAAGATGAATATTTTATATATTGGAACTTTTCGTCTTCCAAACTATGATGCTGCTGCTGCTCGTGTATTGAGTAATGCGAAGGTTTTTAGAGAAGTTGGTCATGAAGTGTCGTTCTTGGGATGGGATGGCAAGTATCGAAATGAAGACCTCTGTGAGGATGGCAAGTATAGAGTGGATGGCTTTGAGTATTTTATCACAAACGAATTAATATCTACAGGTTCGTTACTCAATCGGATGTTGTCAAAACGACACCGGGGGGAGAAATCATTGTCGTTATTGAATCAGATGAAACAGCTTCCTGATCTTATTATTTTATATAACGCTAGTAATGGATGGACAAAGAAGATGATTCAGTTTTGTGATGAACATGGAATTTATTTAGCCAATGATATTACAGAATGGTATGATAATAATGAGCTTCGTATATCTGATATATGGTCAAATTTTAAAAATATGACGAAGACTCAGCGTAAAGTTAAAAATAAAATTGTAATAAGTAGTTTTTTTGATAATTATTATACAGAAAGTAATAATTTGCTTTTGCCGCCTCTTTGTGATTCGCAAGCAGAGAAATGGAATGGAACGGTTGAAAATGAACGTGTTCAATCGTTTGATGGAGTAACGCTAATATATGCTGGGAATCCAGCCCGAAAAGATTGTGTGCATACTGTAATTAATGCTGTCAATACTCTTGCTAATGCTGGAAAGAAGATACGTTTCATTATTCTTGGTACTACAAGAAAAGATTATATAAAGCATTATCGTGATAAACTGTTATCTAATAATTTGCATGATAATATCATTTTCTTGGGACGTATTTCACAAGATCTAATTCCAGCCTATTATAAAAAGGCAGATTTTATGGTTCTTCTACGTGAACCATCTCGTAAGAATATGGCAGGATTTCCAACAAAATTTGCAGAATCAATGACTGCAGGTGTTCCAGTTATTGCCAATGCTACAAGTGATATTGCTAATTATATTCAAAATGGTAAAAATGGTTTTCTTGTTGATGGCTTTAATTATGAGCAAATTTTTAAAACTTTACAAAATTGCATACTTACTCTGAATAAAGAGAATAGAGAGGAAATGAAGATATACACTAAGAGGTTTAATTCAGCTTTCGATTACAGAGGCTATAAAAATTCTGTTAGTCTGTTTTTAAATACCCTAAGAAGATGATTCAAAATAAGCAAGATTTGGCATTTTATATTGTCGCTGATAGAATAATGAATGGGTATCCAGCCAAATGTTCATTATTATCCAAAATAAAAGAAACTAAGGTGATTGGCGGGGGGAAGACTATTATAATGAATTACCTCTCCCATCTTAGGCGTTATGCTTATTATTATAATGCGCATAAGAGAACTTTTTCATGGAATTCTGTAATGATGGCTTATGAGCACTACAAAGTTGCGAAGCTTGGAATTAAATGCGGATTTAGTATAGGGCACAATTCTATTGGATACGGAGTGGTAATCCCGCATTATGGTACTATTGTCGTAAATGATAATGCTAGAATTGGTAACTTTGCTGTGCTTCATACTTGTACTTGCATAGCTGGTGGCAATAAAGTGATAGGAGATGGATTGTACTTATCGACAGGATCTCAAATAGTCGGTTCGTTAAAACTAGGAGACGGTGTGACTGTTGCTGCTCATTCATTGGTTAATAAATCATTTGATAATAATATTCTACTAGCAGGAGCTCCATGTGTTGTTAAGAACGGCAATTATTCTGTGTGGTATGTTCGAGATGGAGAAGAATACATTAATCGCGTAGAATTAGTCAATCAGGTTCGAAAAGAAATATATAAATGAAAGTTATAGTAAATACAATATCTACGAAAAAAAATGCTGGTGGAGCCTTTCAAATTTCGCAGAATTTTTTACTTAAATCTCTTGAGCATACTGAAATAGAATGGTATTATATTACTTCTCAGGACTTAGATGATGCGATTGGTGAAAGGTTTTCGACTATGAAAGGTAGCAAATACTTTGTGTTTCCAACGCAACCAGATTTCTTAGGGACATATAAAAAGGTCAAGTTCCAGTTACGAGAGATAGAAGCCAAGATACAACCTGATTTGGTTTATTCGATTACAGCTCCAAGTTATTTCAAATTTCATGCTCCTGAGGTGATGCGGTTTACTAATCCATGGGTTACGCATCCAAATAAATTTGCTTGGAGTATTCTTTCTTTGAAGGAGAAAATTCAATATTTTCTTTATAGTTTGAATCAAAAACGGATGATGAAAGCCGCTCATTACTTTATTACGCAGACAGAAACTTGTGCTAAGGGAATTTGTAGGATTACAGGCGAACCTTCGGATCATGTTAAAGTGGTACATAATGTGCTTCCAGCAATATTTAAATCCATTGACAACACACCTATTATAGAAGATGACCAAATTAATATAGCATGTGTTGGTGCTGCCACAACACATAAAAATTTCGACATCATTCCTAACCTAATTCAGGAACTGGATAATTTGGGGGTAAAAAATATTCGTATACATGTGACTATTCCTTTTGAGAACTCTATGATAAAGACAATTAATGCTAACCTGAAAGCTATGAATCTCTCTGATCGTATTGTTAATCATGGGCATCTTTCACAAGAAGAACTTGCTAGAATGTATTGCAGATGTCAGTTCTGTTTCTTACCGACACTTTTGGAGGTGTTCTCTGCAAGCACTGTTGAAGCTATGTATTTTCAGTTGCCTATTGTAGCAACTTATTTTGATTTTAATAGCGAAGTTCTTGGTGCGTCATGCCTATACTATGAACCGAAAAACGCAAAGGCAGCTGCTCAACAGTTTCAAAAACTTGTTGCTGATAAACAATTACAGGAGGTTCTTAAAGGTAGAATGTTGAAACAACTAGCTATTTATGGTGACTATGATGCTCACTTTAATGCGATTGAAGAATTTTTAATAAAGATAATAAGTAAAAAAAATGATTTCTAGTTATAGACATGACATTGATGCAATTAAGGGTATCTCAATAATTGCAGTCGTATTATTTCACATGGGGCTGCTGAAATCTGGTTATTTGGGTGTAGACGTTTTTTTTGTAATCAATGGATTCTTAGTAATACCATCAGTGGTGAAAAAGATTGACTTATCTTCATTCTCGTTCTTAGGCTTCATTAAGAAGAGGATAGTTAGGCTTTTGCCTTTGATTGTTCTTGCCTCTGTAGTTGCGTTGGGATTAGGATATTTCTTGATGATGCCGGATCATTATGAGAATCTGGCTCAATCAGTCATTGCCAGCAATTTGATGTCTGAGAATATTCTATCTGCCCTCACTACTAAGAATTATTGGGATGTGGTAAATGAATACAAGCCGTTGATGCATCTGTGGTATGTAGGCATTTTATTTGAGTTCTATATCATAATGCCTATCATGATGTTATGTGTAAATATGTGTGCAAAAGTGATGAAAAAAGATGGATATCAGTGGATGGTTTCTGCTTTGGCTATATTGACTTTAGTATCACTTGTGCTTTATCTTCTACCCAATATATCTGCTGGCAATCGGTTTTACTATCTTCAATATCGATTCTTTGAGTTAGGATTAGGCGGTTTAGTGGCTCTCTTTGTTCATAAGTGGGGGCAATATTCAAAAACTTATATCCAGAAAGTTGCAGTAGTTCTGCTTATTGCGGTAGTATTTTGCTCATTGTATAATATTATTATAGGGAGAGATATCACAGGCGTCGTAATAGGTAAGGAGATGAGTACCAATACAGGGCTTCCTTTCCCTTCTATTCTTGCATTGCTTCTTACTGTTATAATAACATTTGTACTTGTCGCTTGTAAGGATGGTGGTAGTCTTATTTTGAGGTCCAAATCTTTGGCGTGGCTAGGAAAGATGAGTTATAGTATCTTTATTTGGCATCAGGTTTTGCTTGCTTTTTATCGCTATTTTATAGCATATGATATGAGCCTTGCTACTATCATTACATTTCTTGTTGTAACGCTCGGAGTTTCGGTGATCAGTTACTATTGGGTTGAGAAGAAAATATCGGAAACTCATCGTTCATTTGTTTTATGGGTTATTGCTGCAATTCTTGTTATGCTGCCTTCTGGTTATCTTGTTATGCATGCAGGTGTGGTAAGAGACGTTCCTGAGTTGGATGTGGTCAAAGGTAAGGAATATCGTGGAATGTTTGGTGAATATTGTGATAGAGTCTATCAGTATAAAAATTTCCCCAAAGTTGCTAATGGTAAAATTAATGTGCTTGTAGAAGGTGTAAGTTTTGGTCGTGATTTTGCGAATGTACTATTGGAGTCAGAATATAAGGACAGTATAAACCTTGTTTACTGCTACACTTGGAATGACAAGAATATTACAGAAAAAATAAAGAATGCTGATTATATATTCGCATTTAATGCAAAGAAAGAAATTCCACAGGAGGTGTGGGATAATATTAAACCAGGTTGTATCATTAAAGGTATTAGTACAAAGAATTATGGCTCTTGTAATGGTATTATTTATAAAAATCGAGCTAGTAAAGATTATTTCAAGCAAGTTGCCACAATTGATGATGGTTATCAAGAATTGAATGAAGAATGGAAACGACAATGGGGTAATAACTACATTGACCTTCTATCTCCTTCCATGGTTGATGGTAGACATGTAAGAGTCTTTACTAATGATAATAAGTTTATTAGTCAAGATTGTAGGCATCTAACACGGGCTGGTGCTAAGTGGTATTCTTCTTTATTAAATTGGAATGTTATTTTTTCTAAGTAAAACATATTTTTATTCTTATAAAAATAAAAATATTATATCATCTAGAATATTAAAGATAGGATGAATTTATTATTTTTGACATTAGACAGATTCCTAAATATCAATGATCGAGAGATTTCTGAGGACTTGATGAGGAAATTTAATGCAGAAGGACATAACGTATATGTAGTATGCCCGAGAGAGCGTTCTTTTAATATGCCTACCAGTTTGAAAGAGCAAGATGGAGTTCATATTCTTGGCGTAAGAACATTGAATATGCAGAAATCAAGCGTAGTGGAGAAAGGGCTGGGTACTCTTTTGATTAAAGGGCAGTTTGAACGTGCTATCAAGAAGTATTTAAGTGATGTAAATTTCGATTTAGTTCTTTATACTACTCCTCCTATTACTTTTACGAATGTAGTGAAGTATGTCAAAAGAAAGAACCCAGGTGCAAAAAGCTATTTACTACTGAAGGATATCTTCCCTCAGAATGCGGTAGACATAGGAATGTTCAGCAAGAAGAGCCCTTTGGGGTGGTATTTCAGAAAGAAAGAGGTGGAGCTTTATAAGGCAAGTGACTTTATTGGTTGCATGAGTCCTGCAAATGTAAAGTTTGTTTTGGATCATAATAATTTCGTTGATCCAAAGACCGTAGAGGTTGCGCCAAACAGTATTGAGTTAACTGAACAGGTTAAACTACCAAAGGAGGATAAGGAAGAAATACGTAAGAAGTATAAGCTTCCTTTAGATAAGCCCATACTTATATATGGTGGTAATCTTGGTAAGCCTCAAGGTATTCCATTCTTGGTAGAGTGTTTGGATGCTAATAAGAATCGCGAGGATTGCCATTTCTTGATTATTGGTAGTGGAACAGAATATGGACGGTTAGAAGAGTGGTATAAGAGTGTAAATCCGAAGTCTGTGAGTCTTTATCAACGATTACCTAAGGCTGACTACGATAAGTTAGTGCAGTGTTGTGATGTTGGTTTGATATTCTTGGATTATCGTTTCACTATTCCAAACTATCCTTCTCGACTTCTGTCGTATTTGGAGTATGAGATGCCTATTTTAGTAGCAACTGATGTAAACTGTGATATGGGTAGTATAGCTAGTGAAAATGGTTATGGATTTTGGAGTCCAAGTAATAATGTGGAGGCTTTTACGGAGAATGTTAACATAATCTTGAAATCTGACATACAGTATATGGGTGAAAAGGGTTATGAATTCTTGAAAGCAAACTATACCGTAGACAATACGTATCAAGCTATCATAAAGCATTTTTAATGTGGTATAAGAGTTTGGAAATATGTACAAGTATTTTTTTAAGCGTTTCTTTGATTTTTGGATATCACTTGTGGTATTGATCTGTATATCACCAGTTTTATTGGTTGTGACAGTTTGGCTGCATTTTGCTAACAAAGGAGCTGGAGCTTTCTTTTTACAACCAAGACCTGGTAAGAATGGAAAGATATTCAATGTGATTAAGTTTAAAACAATGACGGATGAAAGAGATTCATCAGGTAATCTATTACCTGATGAGAAGAGATTAACAAGAGTTGGTCATTTCGTTCGTTCAACTTCATTGGATGAGTTTCCTCAATTTATCAATGTACTGAAAGGAGATATGGCGTTGATTGGTCCTCGTCCGTTGCTAGTAGATTTTCTACCATTATACTCTCCAAAACAGGCTCGCAGACATGATGTAAGGCCCGGTATTACAGGTTGGGCTCAGGTTAACGGTAGAAATACTTGCAAGTATAGCCAAAAGTTTAAGTATGACGTATGGTATGTAGATCATCTCTCAATGCTACTCGATTTGAAGATTATTTTCATGACTATCAAGAATGTTTTAGGTCGTGAGGATATTGGTGAGGATCAATATGATGAAACAGATGACCTTGGATGGAATCAGTATATTAACAAAAAGGCATAGTACCCCAAAAAATGTTTGTATCAGGGCAAAATTACTTTTTGCCCTTAAATAACAAAGCATAATGTTCAGAATTTATACAATCAAGGATCATAAAGCTTGGGATGAGAAAGTTGTTTCATTCCCAAACCATGATATTTACTATTTGAGTGGATATTTGAAAGCGTTTGAAATACATGGGGATGGAGAACCTATACTTGTGTATTACGAAAGTGAAGGGGTGAGAGGTATATGTGCCTATATGCTTCGTGACTTGGTCGACGAGAAGTGGACAGAAGATCTCCAGAATGGTGATTTGAGAGATGTAGTAACTCCTTATGGATATGGAGGCTGGCTGATGGATGGTGATTGCTCGGAAGAGAAACTGAATGGTTTTTGGAAGGAGTATGAGGCATTCATGAAGGAACAAAAAATAGTATGTGCTTTCACTCGATGGTGTCCTTGGTTAAAGAACCAGGAGACCATGAGAGGTCACTCAAATATTATTGATCTTGGTAATACTATATTCATTGATACCACTACTGTAGATGGTATCATGGAGAATATCAAAAGTAAAGACAGAAGTACCATCCGTAAGGCTGTAAAGAATGATATCACTGTGGAATTGAGCGATGATCCTTCTTTGTTTAATGAGTTTATAGAAATATATAATGGAACAATGCTTAAAGATAATGCTGAGGAGTATTATTTCTTTAAGCAAGAGTTTTACGAATCCATTATTAATGATCTGAAGGGCAAATGGTTGATGGCCACTGCTCGTTGGGAGGATAAGATCATAGCTATGAGTATCATGCTGTTCTGCAATGGCAGAGTCCACTATCACTTGTCGGGTAGTATTTTGGAGTACAGACGTTTGAATGCTACAAACCTGATTATTTATGAAACAGCTAAGTATGGTGCTGAGCATGGATATCAGCTTTTCCATCTTGGTGGTGGTGTGGGCTCTGGTGAGGATCCGCTGTATAAGTTTAAGAAGAGTTTTAATAAGGATGGAGACTTGCAATTCTCTATCTCTAAGGATATGTTTGACCAGGATGCATATGATAAGCTCGTTGCAATGCGCAAGGCAAATGATAGTGAATTTACAGAGACCGGATTCTTCCCTGGTTATCGAACAGTTGTAGATAATTTTATTTAAAGATATTATGTCTGTAGAAAGAAAGACTATTTACCTCTGTCTGGCTCATATGTCAGAAGAAGGATGGGAGCAAAAGTATGTAAAGGAGGCTTTTGATACAAATTGGGTAGTTCCAATGGGTCCTAATGTGAACGCATTTGAAAAGGACTTACGCAAGTTCGTTGCAAGCAATGCTAAAAGTGCTGTTTATAGAGACTCTGAAGCTAACCTTGCTTCATGGCATTTTAATCCGGCGTTAAATGATACAACTGTTGTATGCCTTAGCTCTGGTACAGGTGCTATTCACCTGGCACTTATTGCTGTTGGTGTTCAAGCTGGCGATGAGGTATGTGTGCAGAGTTTTACATTTTGCGCATCATCCCATCCTATCACTTATTTGGGTGCAAAACCTGTGTTCATCGGCTCTGAGAAGGATACATGGAACATGGATCCTGAACTTCTAGAAAAGGCAATTATTGATCGTAAGGAGAAGACAGGTAGGTATCCAAAGGCAATTGTGCCTGTAGCTCTCTATGGTATGCCTTATCAGATTGACAAGATTTTGGCTATCGCAGATAGGTATGGTATTCCTGTCATTGAGGATGCTGCTGAAGGTATGGGCTCACGCTTTAACGGTCAGGTACTTGGTACTTTCGGCAAGTTCGGCGTGCTCTCATTCAACGGAAACAAGATGATCACTACATCTGGTGGTGGTGCTTTGATTTGCCGTAATGCAAAAGATGCCAACACGATTATGTGGTATGCTACTCAGGCTCGTGATGCTTATCCATACTATCAGCACACTGCTATCGGTTTCAACTACCGTATGAGCAATGTATGTGCTGGTATCGGTCGTGGTCAGATGACAGTTCTTGATGACCATATCGCTCACCACAAGCATGTACAGGCTCTCTATGAGGATCTGATGAAGGATATCCCTGGTGTGAAGATGAACTGCCAGCCTGCTGATCCTCGCTACGATGCTAACTACTGGCTTTGCACCATGGTGCTTGATCCTGAGGTAAAGGTCATTGGTCAGGAGAACGCTTACAAGGAAGTTATCAAGATTGCCGTTGGTGGAGCAGCAGGTGTCATCCATGCTGTTGATTCACCAACTACCGATTGCCAGCCAAACGATAACGTAGAAGCAATGCGTGTATTCATGCTGAGCAAGAAGGTTGAGTGTCGTCCTGTATGGAAGCCAATGCATAAGCAGCCTGTCTATGTAAATGCTCCTGTTTACACCAATGGTGTTGAAGAAGATCTCTTCAAGGTAGGTATATGTTTGCCTGCAGGACCTTATGTCACCGATGATGATGTAAAATACATCGTAGATTGCATTAAGGAGGCTATTCTCAGGTAATGATAGAAAGAATCAAGAAAATAGTAGGAGCAATGCGTAGGTTGTGTATATTCCTTTTCTTGCCTCAGAAAACGGATAAAACGAGATATGACCATTGCTGGCAACATGGAGATGCAGGCAGAATTCCAATAATATAATATACCATAGTGTCCGGGCGAAATGGGGATACCCGGTCTTGCGAAGAATTGTATAACCCCAGCAAAAAAGAAATGTATGAAACGATTGAAACAATTATTCTATTGTGTATTGGCGGCATTAATGTTTACCGGCTGCCAGTCCTACAAAAAAGTACCTTACCTGCAGGATGCTGAAGTTGTATTGTATAGTACTCAAGATGCACAGCTGTATGATGCCAAGATCATGCCCAAGGACCTGTTGACTATTGTGGTGTCATGTACAAGTCCCGAACTGGCAGCACCCTTCAACCTGACAGTGGCTACTCAGAGTAATGCCACTTTAAGTACTACTACCACTCAGCCTGTCCTGCAGCAATACTTGGTGGATAATGACGGTAATATAAACTTTCCCGTACTGGGCGAATTACATGTGGGCGGCCTGACCAAGAAGGAGACTGAACAAATGATCGTAGAAAAACTGAAACCTTATATTACGGAAACGCCTATTGTGACGGTGCGTATGGTGAATTACAAGATCTCTGTGATCGGCGAAGTTGCCCGTCCCGGTACATTTACGATTTCCAATGAAAAAGTGAACATCCTGGAAGCTCTGGCTATGGCAGGTGATATGACTGTGTATGGTCTGCGTGATGATGTTAAGCTGATACGGGAGAACGCCAATGGTAAGCAGGAAATTATTCCTTTGGATCTGAATAAAGCGGAGACTATCCTTTCTCCTTATTATTATTTGCAACAGAATGATATTATTTACGTAACTCCGAATAAGGCAAAAGCAAGGAATTCGGATATCGGAACTAGTACAAGTTTGTGGTTCTCTGCTACTTCTATCCTTGTTTCTGTTGCCAGTTTGTTGTTTAACATCTTGAAATAAAAAGAAAGAGTTATGAAGGAAGAAAATCAAAACGTGAAGGAACGTGAAATGCCTGAAGAGCAGATTGATTTCCGGGCACTGCTTTTTAAATACATCATTCACTGGCCCTGGTTTGTAGGTGCTGTGTTGCTATGTTTTGTTGGTGCATGGTTTTATTTACACTGGGCTACACCCATTTATAATATTTCCGCTACCGTCCTAATAAAAGACGAGAAGAAAGGCGGAGGTGCAGGACTTTCTTCGGAACTGGAGGATATGGGGTTAAGCGGTGTGATGACTTCTTCTAAAAACATTGATAACGAGTTGGAGGTGCTGCGCTCGAAAACTCTTGTAAAAGAAGTTGTTAATCAGTTAGGGTTGTATATAACTTATAAAGATGAGGATGAGTTTCCTGCTAAAGGTTTATATAAGACCTCTCCAGTACAGGTAAGTTTGACACCTCAGGAAGCTGAAAAACTGAAAACTTCGATGGTGGTAGAGATGACCTTACAGCCTGAAGGTAGTATGGATGTGAATGTGACTGTAGGTGAAAAGGGCTATCAGAAACATTTTGAGAAATTACCTGCCATTTTTCCGACTGATGAAGGTACATTGGCTTTCTTTCAGGAAGTTGATTCGGTTACTTTACAGGATGGAACTAAAGTTCCTCGTATAGAGAAGAACGTACGTCATATAACTGCGACAATAAATAAACCGATGAGAGTGGCAAAAGGCTATTGTAACAGTCTGTCTATTGCTCCTACTTCTAAGACTACTTCCGTAGCTGTGATTTCGTTGAAGAACTCCAGTTTGCAGCGTGGACAGGATTTTATCAACCAGTTGCTTGAAATGTATAATCGCAATACGAACAATGATAAGAACGAAATCGCCCAGAAGACGGCAGAGTTTATTGATGAACGTATTGGTATTATCTCAAAAGAATTAGGTAGTACGGAAGCTAATCTGGAGTCCTTCAAGCGTGATGCGGGTATCACGGACTTGACGAGTGAAGCTCAGATAGCTTTGGCCGGTAATGCGGAATATGAAAAGAAGAGTGTGGAGAATCGTACTCAAATCAGTCTGGTGAATGACTTGCGTAAGTACTTGCGAGGCAATGAATACGAAGTATTGCCGAGTAATGTTGGTTTGCAGGATGCAGCCTTGATTGGAGCCATTGAACGTTATAACGAGATGCTTATTGAACGTAAACGTCTGCTACGTACATCAACAGAGAATAATCCTGCTATTGTAAACTTGGATACGAGTATCCGTGCCATGAAAGCTAATGTACAGGCTACCCTTGAAGGAACCTTGCAGGGGTTGATGATTACCAAAGAGAGTCTTGACCGTGAAGCGAGCCGCTACTCTCGTCGTATCAGTAACGCTCCGGGACAGGAACGTGCTTATGTAAGTATTGCCCGTCAGCAAGAAATCAAAGCCGGATTGTATCTGATGCTGTTACAGAAACGTGAAGAGAATGCGATTGCGCTTGCTGCTACAGCAAATAATGCGAAGATAATCGATGAAGCGATAGCTGACGATATTCCGGTATCCCCCAAACGCTCTATGATCTATTTGATTGCATTGATGCTTGGTGTTGGAATTCCGGTTGGTATCATCTACTTGGTTGAACTGACGAAATTCAAGATCGAAGGTCGTGCTGATGTGGAGAAACTGACAAGTGTGCCTGTTGTCGGTGATATTCCATTGACTGATGAGAAGAATGATAAGAATGGTTCTATTGCCGTCTTCGAGAACAAGAATAATCTGATGAGTGAAACCTTCCGTAATATTCGAACCAATCTTCAGTTTATGCTCGATAATGATCAGAAGGTGATCCTTGTGACCTCGACTATCAGTGGCGAAGGTAAATCATTTGTTTCGTCGAACCTGGCAATCAGCCTTTCTCTTTTGGGAAAGAAAGTGGTGATTGTCGGACTCGATATTCGTAAGCCGGGGTTGAATAAAGTATTCCAGCTCTCTAATAAGGAGAGAGGTATTACTCAGTATCTTTCCAATCCTGAAACGGATTTGATGGAACTTGTTCAGCCTTCTGATGTAAATAAGAATCTGTTTATTCTTCCGGGTGGTACTGTTCCTCCTAATCCGACAGAATTGTTAGCCCGTAACGGTTTGGACAGAGCGATAGAAACTTTGAAGAAGAACTTCGATTATGTCATCCTTGATACTGCTCCTATCGGCATGGTGACGGATACCTTATTAATAGGTCGTGTAGCAGACTTGTCAGTTTATGTATGCCGTGCTGACTACACTCATAAGGCGGAATATACATTGATCAATGAACTGTCTTTTGAGAAGAAGCTGCCTAATCTTTGTACTGTCATTAACGGCGTAGACCTGAAGAAGCGAAAATACGGTTATTACTACGGCTACGGTAAGTATGGCAAGCATTATGGATATGGTAAACGTTATGGTTACGGCTATGGATATGGTCAGACCAAAAGTGAAAGAAAAGACTAGTAAATTTGAAATAAAATATGAAAAAAGCGTAGGAAATGGGTGAATAATTTTGTATCTTTATTGCTTATAAACCAAGCATAAAGATACAATGAATCAACCTGATTTTGTAGTGAAATGCTACAATAAACAAGACTTAGCCCAAATGTATTTCCCTGATATAACTGTTCGCGCTTCAGTAAATAAACTTCGTCGCTGGATGCGTAGATGTCAACCATTAATGGATGAAATACTTTCTACGGATTTTCATCCGAAAACGAAAGCTTTTTCTGTGCGGGAAGTAAGGTTAATCACCTACTATTTGGGTAAGCCGGGAGATTTGTAACCCCAAATCTTTTTTATTCATTCAACAAAAAAACTACGGGAGGCAGCACTTTCGCCATCTCCCGTAGTTTTTTTATAATCCTGAATATTCTTTTCTCGGATCGTAGCAAGGACATGCCTTGTGAATCGTAGCACTCAGCTGATAATGTCCCGCTATCTGCGCCTCCGGATACTGATGCTTGAGAATCGTCAACAGATCGAGCAGAGCAAAGCGTTGTGCCGTAGTTCTCGTATCCGCCGGTCTGCCATTTTCATCCAGCCCGCCTTCATAACAAATCCCGATACTATGCCTGTTAAATCCACGCACATGGGCACCGATTTCGGAGACGGGACGACAATGATGAAGAACTCCGTCCCGGGTGATATAAAAATGATAGCCAATATCACGAAAACCCCGTTGCAAATGACATTCTCGAAGCCGTTCTACAGGGAAGGAAACATTGCAGCGCGTAGCGCTGCAATGAATCACCAACAACTTAATCTCTCTCGGGAGATACTCATCATTAGAACTTTCCATGCGGATGTATTACAGATGAGCCGTACAGGACGTTACCCCGATAGCAGAAATGATAGACGTTGCAATTGTCACAATGAACTGAAGAATATTCTTCCAAACTTGCTTTTTCATACAATTTTAATCTTTAATAGTAAATAATGATTGATTAAACAGTCGGGTCCGGAGCTTCATCGCCATCGTCACCTGAACCACCGCCGGGCTGATCGCCCTTACCATCGTCCGGCAACGGTTCGTCTCCCGAATCGGGCTTACCGTCACTCTTATACAGTGCAAAGTCCAGTGTTTTACACAACTTGCGGAGATCACTTCCCGGATAGAAAAGCACTTTACCTTTCTCGATACACGATGCCTTGAATTCCTTCTCCGTTGCGGTAGCCGTTGCCGTCTTAAGACTCATGCGGAAATTCCCCAGATCGCCCATCTGAACGATATTCCCTTCATCCAGTACATTGACGATTTCGAGCAGAAACTCTCCGATACAACCTTCCAACTCGCCTTTTGAATAAGACGAACGTTCGGTAATACGTTTGCAGACCTCCTTGACGGTCACTTTCCGTCCGCTACGTGCCACTGCATAATACTTGGGAGCTTCACTAGGTTTCAACAGGTTCTTGCGAGCCATAACAACATAATTCTGTGCCATAATTTTTAATACTTAATACTTATTACTTAATACTTATTACCTGTAACCGATTACACAACAAAGATACTACATGGGCAAGTGCCCGTGATGTGCACTGACGCACACAGACGCACTGATAAAAGGAAAAAACATTGAGAAGATTGTATTGAATCTTCCCAATGTTTGCATCCGATCATTGAGAAGGTTTTTTCAAACTTCCCAATGTTTTCAGAGAGTCTTCAAAAGGACAAAAGGACAAAAATGACAGATAGGACTATTTTATGAGATCTTCTGATACTTTCCATGAGATATCTTATTGATTTTGACGCCAATGAACGATTTTATCAGCCTGCTGATCTTGCGGTGGCTGAAATCGTATTTTACGCCGATCTGCATTGCATCTTCGGTAGTGAATGTTTCTGGCAACTCGCCGATGAACTTCCGTGTACTGTTCGGATCTTTCAACGGATGGAGCTGGGAAGACGGCATAGAAGACAATAATAGCCTGCTATGCTCATAACAGCAGAGAACGATCTGGAGAGAACGATCGAAATCTACATCCTCACAATAGATATCCGGTGCGCCATCATTCGCCTCGAACTGGCGGATGCGTGCCTGGATCATGCTGATGCGCATCACAAGACAGGCATACCGCTTGACAACGGCCTGAAGGTCATCGTTACCTTCCAGAACCACTTCGGCAAGCAGCTTAGAAAACGTATGATTCAGATAATCCCATTGAGAACGGCTGAAGTGAAACAATACAGGATGATTCTTGCAGAAATGATAAAGCTCGAAGACACGATGTGCCAGCGGCTTGAAAGACTCTTCAAGCGAGATACTGTCATCTCCCATGGGCTTCCACTTCGGAATGCTGCGGAAAGTGTAGAGCATGATACGGCTCGGAAGTCCTTTTTCCGAAGTCTCTATCAGTGAAGCCATCTGACTCGGGGTGCCGGTGAGGAACATGGCAAGCATGGGAAAACGGATATAAATGGGGGTTAAACCATTGATCTTGAAAGCGGAATCGATATTCTCATGCTCGAATGCCTTGCGGAGCATATCGTCAAAGTTACCGCAATCCAGATGATTGGCTGTAGCCAGCGTCTGCGCCTCGGTATCGAATATGATGCTTCCTTGCGGACCGTTGTCCCGCATTTGGATCTGCATACGGCTGTAGCTGGTAGTGGCAGGGAGAAAAAGCATTTTGTAAGCTGGTTTTTCCGGCTCTTCGGGACACTCTTCATGTGCCTTTTTCTTATAAGTACAGTCCAGTTTCCATTGGGTGTACTTATGGTTATAAATTTTCTGCTGAAGTTCGCTATTGGAAAGTATCCAGTCGTGGACCTCTTCCAGCAGATAACGTCCTGTTTGCGCAATGCTCTTGTTGCTCCCAGCGGGGGCAATGCCGAAACTGTAGAAATGGGGAGAATACTTTTTGTGATTATAGATGCCGAATGTGCCGGGCAGTACGGAACTCAATGCGGTGAGGTTGGAGAGAAAGGAAAGATCCTGTTCACGATCACCTTCCTCTTCGAGGATACATTCGTTCAGCAGATCGGGCAGATATTTGTACACGCTTTTGGGAAAACAGGGCGTTTCTTTTCTGAATTCTTCGCCTTGCCAATACGCTTCATCTGCTTCATAGACGTTTTCGGATGGGCTATATGTCACTTTTGTCATTTTGTCCTTATGAAGAGAAGAGCAAAGCGGAGAGGCGGAGACGGATGGAGTAGAGGTAACTTTTTGGTAACCAGATTGTAGGATGCTCCTGATTTCCTGTGCGGGAAAGTCGGAGTGCTCAAAATAAACCGTAATCCCGCGTAATATGCTTTCTTGCGAATATCTTCTCCGGCAAGCTTCGCAGGCGAGTTTAAACAGATTGGTGTGTCGTTGCCCGGCGGTCAATGGATTTAAGAAAATGTAGGACGAAAGGAACAAGTTGACTTCCTCTTCCGAGAAGTTCTCGGAGGTTTCGTTTGCTTTTGCAGGTAGCGGAGGAGAGGGGAGGTTTTCTGCTGTCGGCTGGAACGGTTGTGTTTCCACAGCTGCTTCCAGAACGAATGACTGATAGAGACTGGCTACGTATCCGTCCGGTGAATAGGTGAAATAGCACAGGCGGCTTTCGTCTTTACAGGCGGGATCGCTGGTGAGCCCGGTCAGCTGGTCGTAGTAACGGCTGACCAATAGCTGCCCTTCTCGGTGATGGCCTTCGATGCCTTCCACATAGGCGAAGATTTTCACGCCGTCCGTAGGGCTTTCCAGAGCAGCTACGGTATGAGGGTCGGCAGCGCAAAGACGGATGATCTCCAGCCGATTGGGAACGTGGTCGTAGTCGAGTCCGATAATGTGACTGGGCAACTGGAAATTTCGGATGGCATGCGCTCCGTCGAAGGTGCCGGCAGGAGTGAAGCAGGGGAGCTGGCTTTTTAGTTTTTGGGCGGCTTCATGGTCGCCTTCCTGATGATACCGCCGGATGGATTGGATGATGGAAGCATAAACCGGATGAATACACATAAAGATGACTTCGAGGAAAGACATGATTTTAGGCTTTTTGGAATACACATTTTCGTAAACGGAAACTTTAATTTCTTCGAGTACTTGCATTTGATTTTGATGTTTTATGATTGTATATCCCACTATCGGGATAGCGGGTGCAAAGGTAAAGGAGGGTGAATTAGAACTTGTTTCATAGGTTGAAACAGATTGAATAACCAAATATATATCTATTTTTTATTAAATTTTAAACAAAGAGTAAACATGACAAAAGAAAATCATGGACCTTATGAGTTTTTGGGAAGTATGGTAGTGAACCTGATGAATATCGACAAATCGATTTCGTATTCTTTTCTGGAAGATGAGTTGCATATCTCCGGAAGGGATGTGAGTGCCATGCGGCAGGGGAAGGATTTACACGTTTATCAGTACGTGCGTGTCGTCAGCTGTATCATGGATGAGATACATCTGGAAATTCTGTTGAATGCACTGCTGAAGGAATTGAAGAATGTATTTGCAGCCCATTGTGATTTAGTGATCGGTACGATTCCACATCGGCTTTACGGAAACGGACAGCCGGCAGAATGGGTGGTAGTGATGAGATGGGACGGGGTAGGGGTCTGATCCTTCTTGTCATACCCGGATTGCTATCTTAGTCTTCTAAAGTACGTCCGCATTTTTTTCATGATCTTGATACCCAAAACTACTCCGTCAAAGATGGCCATGCCGGTATTGAACGAACGCATGAGCGAATCCGCTTTGTTGGCGGCGGGTGCAAGAGGCGAGAATATTTCGCGGGTGGTGGCCGTCATAGCTCGTTTTTGAGCCTGAATTTCATTCAAGAGCTTCTTTTTGCGTTGGGTGATCTCTTCTAATGTAATTTTGGCAGGTGTTTGCGCACTCATAACTTCATTTATTTTGAATCGGTTAAAAACAAGTTAGCGAGGAAGTTTACCATCGGGGAGATGATAAGCTGTTTGCGGAAAATAATGACTAAAGCCATAATCAGTATATTGATGCCGGCAATGATAGCGAAGCTTGCCATAAGTCCGCCTACCAGAGGTTCCAATACATAAGCCAAGGCAAATAACAGATAAAACAGGGCTACCATGCCAAGGATGATAAGTATTACAATCATGATTAACGTTGAAAGAAGTATGGTCAGCTTCTCCGTCAACTCTAACTTGGTGTATTCTTTTTGAAGTTCCAGATACTTTTTGAACTCAAAAAACAACTGTTGAAAGTTCTCAATACTTTTATCGTCTGCAAACATGGTCGCTCTGTTTTAGTCCTTTACTTACTTATTCTCCTATTTCTCCTTTAATTTCAGCTGCGATTTCGTCAACGAGATTTTCCATTTCGTTGCGGTTCAGCTTGATTCCTTTTTTACGAAGAATTTCTGCGATCTTATTACGGGTATCTTCTCCCTTTTCAGGAGCAAACAAAATACCAAGGGCTGCACCTACGGCTGCACCACCCAGAAAAGCTGCTAATACATTTAATCCTTTCATAATTTATACTGTTTAAAATGATTATGATACAACAAATATAACATTTTTCTCCAAAGGTTGTTCGCAAAAACAGAAAAAAAGTACTTCCTTTTTATCATTCTTGATTTCTTTTATGGTTTAATCTTATTTAACTAGACTTTTGGACTAACAAATGAGACTTAAGGCGTACTTTTGTCATTCAATATTGTAATTCAAAACATAATGAAAGCGAAGATTGTTTTTATAACCGGAGCGAGCAGCGGAATCGGCGAAGGATGCGCCCGTAAATTTGCTAAGGAAGGATGGAACCTGATTCTGAATGCCCGTACAGTGTCGAAGCTGGAAGAACTGAAGGCTGAACTGGAAAAAGAGTATGGAATACAGGTCTGTGTGTTGCCTTTTGACGTTCGCGACCGAAAGCAGGCTGCCGCCGCACTGGAAGCGTTGCCGGAAGAATGGAAATCGATTGATGTATTGATTAACAATGCCGGACTGGTGATCGGTGTGGACAAAGAGTTCGAAGGTAGTCTGGACGAGTGGGATATCATGATCGATACGAATATAAGAGGTTTGCTCGCCATGACACGTCTGGTAGTTCCGGGCATGGTGGAACGGGGATGCGGACACATTATTAATATAGGTTCTATTGCCGGAGATGCCGCCTATCCCGGAGGCAGTGTTTACTGCGCCACCAAAGCTGCCGTGAAGGCACTTTCGGACGGACTTCGGATAGACTTGGTGGATACGCCGCTGCGGGTGACGAATATCAAGCCGGGCATGGTGGAAACAAACTTTACAGTGGTTCGTTACCGTGGTGACAAGCAGGCGGCTGACAATTTTTACAAGGGAATCCGCCCGCTGACCGGAGATGATATTGCTGAAACGGTATATTATGCTGCCTCGGCTCCTGCGCATATTCAGATTGCAGAGGTGCTTTTGATGCCGACTTATCAGGCAACGGGCACTATTTCTTATAAGAAGAAGGCGGAATAGATGTTTTTTCGCTCATTTTCTTTGCCGGATGATAAAATTTCTATTATTTTGTTGCCCGAAAACTAAATGTGAACGAACAAGATTATTGAATTATTAATTAAATACAGAATATTGGATATGAAAAAATTGGTCGTATTAGGAATGGGAGTATGCATGGTGCTTGCGTTTGCATCTTGTAAATCCAGTGAAAGCGCCTATAAAAAAGCTTACGAAAAAGCAAAACAGCAAGAATTGGCAGAACCGCAGGTGGAAGCTCCGGTAGAAGTGACTCCGGTAGTTGCAGCTCCTGTGACAACACCTAAGGCTACAGATACAACCGGCGTTCGTCAGGAAAAGGTGACAGTCGTTTCCGGTACCGACGGATTGAAGGATTACAGCGTAGTAGTAGGCAGCTTCGGTGTGAAAGCGAATGCTGAAGGCTTGAAAGACTGGTTGGACGGACAAGGTTACAACGCAACAATCGCATTCAATGCGGAAAAAGCAATGTACCGTGTGATTGTAAGCTCATTCGCTGACAAAGCGGCTGCTGTCGATGCACGTGACGCATTCAAGGCTAAATACCCGAGTCGTACAGACTTCCAGGGAGCTTGGTTGCTGTATCGTATTTATTGATTTCTTTTTGGTAATATATATCGGGATGGATAACCTGTTTTCCCGAAATAAGAAGGCGGTAACTGGGAAGTTACTGCTTTTTTGTTACACATTGTAAATTCGTTTTTTAGAAATTTTTATCATTCTACTAAAAGAAGTTATAAATAGCAGGTGGGAAACTTTTTTCGTAAATAAAGTTTTTACTTTTGTCATTATGAAACAGAAATATGTAATGGCTGCTATCGATGCAGCGTTGAAAGCAGGTGAAAAAATCCTTTCTATCTATGAAGATCCGAAGTCGGATTTTGAAATAGAGAGGAAGGCGGATAACTCTCCCTTAACGATAGCAGACAGGAAAGCCCACGAGGCGATTGTGGCCATTTTGAATGAAACTCCTTTTCCGGTTCTTAGTGAAGAAGGAAAGCATATGGACTATGCAGTGCGGCGAGGCTGGGATACTTTATGGATTGTAGACCCGCTGGACGGAACGAAGGAGTTCATCAAGCGTAACGGAGAATTTACGGTAAATATAGCTTTGGTGCAGAATGCTGTACCTGTAATGGGTGTTATTTACGTGCCTGTAAAAAAAGAACTTTATTTTGCAGTGGAGGGGACAGGTGCCTATAAGTGTTCCGGCATTGTCGGTCTGGAAGACGAGGGAGTGACCTTACAGCAGATGATTGAGAAATCGGAACGGATGCCATTGGCGGATGCGCGCGACCATTTTATTGCTGTCGCTTCCCGTTCACACCTGACGCCTGAAACTGAAACATATATTGCAGACTTAAAAAAGAAACACGGCAATGTGGAACTGATATCAAGCGGAAGTTCCATTAAAATCTGTCTGGTTGCCGAAGGAAAGGCGGATGTCTATCCGCGTTTTGCTCCGACGATGGAATGGGATACGGCTGCCGGACATGCGATAGCCCGTGCCGCAGGGATGGAAGTATATCAGGCAGGGAAGGAGGAACCTTTGCGATATAACAAAGAGGATCTGCTGAATCCGTGGTTTATCGTTGAAGCAAAAAGAGAACGCTAATTAATGTTTATATGACATTTGAAATTGTATTTGTACTATTATCCTTATTAGGAATGATGGCTGCCCTGATCGCGGATAAGATGCGGCCGGGCATGGTGCTCTTTTCGGTAGTGGTTTTATTTCTGTGCGTCGGCATTCTGACTCCGAAGGAAATGCTCGAAGGTTTCAGTAATAAAGGAATGATTACCGTCGCCTTGTTATTCCTGGTTAGTGAAGGTATCCGTCAGTCGGGTACATTAGGGCAAGTGATCAAGAAACTGCTTCCGCAGGGAAAGACGACGGTGTTTAAAGCGCAGCTGCGTATCCTGCCGTCTGTTGCATTCATTTCTGCCTTTCTGAATAATACTCCGGTGGTAGTCATCTTTGCCCCGATCATCAAGCATTGGGCGAAATCGGTAAAACTTCCGGCCACCAAGTTCCTGATTCCCCTTTCTTATGTGACTATCCTCGGCGGTATCTGTACGCTGATCGGCACTTCTACCAATCTGGTAGTGCATGGTATGATTCTGGAAGCCGGCTATGAAGGCTTCACCATGTTCGAACTGGGAAAGGTCGGCATCTTTATTGCCATTGCCGGTATCATATATCTTTTCATTTTCTCCAAACGGCTCTTGCCCGATGCACGTCCGGATACGGCTGTACCCGATGAAGAAGTGGAGGAAGGAGAGAAGCTGCATCGTGTAGAAGCTGTATTGGGAGCCCGTTTCCCCGGTATCAACAAGAAACTGAGTGATTTCAATTTCCAGCGTCACTATGGTGCGGAAGTGAAAGAGATCAAAACACGTAACGGTCAGCGCTATGTCGATCATCTGGAGGATGTAGTGCTCCGTGAGGGTGATACGCTTGTGGTGATGGCGGATGATACGTTTATCCCGACTTGGGGAGAATCTTCGGTATTCGTGCTGCTTACCAACGGCAATGATCCGGATACTTCGGGAAAGAAGAAGCGCTGGTTGGCGCTAATCTTGCTGGTACTGATGATTGTCGGTGCTACGGTGGGCGAACTGCCGGCAACCAAAGAGATGTTTCCCGATATCAAGCTGGATATGTTTTTCTTTGTCTGCATTACTACTATTATCATGGCGTGGACCAATATTTTCCCCGCCCGTAAGTATACCAAATATATTTCGTGGGATATTCTGATTACGATTGCCTGCGCATTTGCCATCAGCAAGGCTATGGTGAACTCCGGTGTGGCCGATTGTGTGGCAGGATTTATCATCGGTTTGAGTGACGATTACGGACCGCATGTATTACTTGCTATATTGTTTGTCATCACGAATTTGTTTACGGAACTGATCACGAACAATGCGGCTGCGGCTCTGGCATTCCCGTTGGCACTGTCCATCTCGGCGCAGTTGGGCGTAAGTCCGACACCTTTCTTTGTCGTGATCTGTATGGCTGCGTCTGCCAGCTTTTCCACACCGATCGGTTATCAGACTAATTTGATTGTGCAAGGTATCGGCAACTATAAGTTTACGGATTTTGTCCGTATCGGTCTGCCGCTCAATATCATCACTTTCTTAATCTCTGTGATCCTGATCCCGTTGATCTGGAACTTTTAATAAACATATTCTATAAATGGAAGAAAAAAATCATATATATCCGATTTTTGACCGCATGATGACGCGGGAGGACAAAGAAGAACTTCTGGGACAGCATAGCGTGATGATCTGGTTTACAGGTCTGAGCGGATCAGGTAAAAGTACGATTGCGATTGCATTGGAACGTGAACTCCATAAGCGCGGACTGCTTTGCCGTATTCTGGATGGAGACAATATCCGCAGCGGTATCAACAATAATCTGGGCTTCTCCGAAACTGACCGTGTAGAGAATATCCGTCGTATCGCCGAAGTATCCAAGTTGTTTCTGGACAGCGGCATCATTACGATTGCGGCATTTATCAGTCCCAATAATGATATCCGTGAAATGGCAGCGAATATTATCGGAAAAGATGATTTCCTGGAAGTTTTCGTAAGCACCCCGCTGGAAGAGTGTGAAAAGCGGGATGTGAAAGGACTGTACGCCAAAGCGCGCAAGGGAGAAATTCAGAATTTCACCGGAATTTCCGCACCGTTTGAGGTGCCCGAACATCCGGCTCTGGCATTGGATACTTCGAAGCTGAGTCTGGAAGAATCGGTCAACCGCCTGCTGGAGATGGTGTTGCCGAAAATAGAAAAGAAATAAATGAAGAAATTTCAAAAAAGATGGAAGAATATAAACTGAGCCATTTGAAAGAACTCGAAGCCGAGTCAATTCATATCATCCGCGAGGTGGCGGCGGAATTTGAGAATCCGGTGATGCTGTACAGCATCGGAAAAGATTCTTCGGTGATGGTGCGCTTGGCTGAAAAAGCGTTTTATCCGGGAAAAGTTCCCTTCCCGTTGATGCATATCGATTCGAAGTGGAAGTTTAAGGAAATGATCCAGTTCCGCGACGAATATGCCAAGAAACATGGCTGGAACCTGATTGTGGAAAGTAATATGGAAGCGTTTCATGCAGGGGTAGGACCTTTCACGCATGGAAGCAAGGTACATACGGACCTGATGAAGACTCAGGCATTGCTGCATGCGCTGGATAAATATAAATTTGACGCTGCATTCGGCGGCGCGCGCCGGGATGAAGAAAAGTCACGTGCCAAGGAGCGTATCTTCTCTTTCCGTGATAAATTCCACCAGTGGGATCCGAAGAACCAGCGTCCTGAATTGTGGGATATCTACAACGCCCGTGTACACAAAGGTGAGAGTATCCGTGTGTTCCCGATCAGCAACTGGACGGAGCTGGATATCTGGCAGTATATCCGTCTGGAGAATATTCCGATCGTTCCGCTGTATTATGCCAAGGAACGTCCTGTGATCAATCTGGATGGTAATATCATCATGGCGGATGACGACCGTCTGCCGGAAAAATATCGTGATCAGATCGAAATGAAGATGGTGCGTTTCCGTACTCTGGGCTGCTGGCCGTTGACGGGCGCAGTAGAGAGCGGTGCGGCTACCATCGAAGAGATCGTGGAAGAGATGATGACGACTACCAAGAGCGAACGTACTACCCGTGTGATCGACTTTGACCAGGAAGGCAGCATGGAGCAGAAGAAACGTGAAGGGTATTTTTAAGCAATTAAAAATGAATGATTAAAAAAACTAAAAGTTGGAAATGGATAATAAGCTGGATATAAAGGCCTTTCTGGATAAAGACGAACAGAAAGACTTGCTGAGACTGTTGACTGCCGGTTCGGTGGATGACGGAAAATCGACTTTGATCGGACGTCTGTTGTTTGACAGTAAGAAACTGTACGAAGATCAGCTGGATGCATTGGAACGTGACAGTAAGCGTGTAGGTAATGCAGGCGAACATATAGACTATGCTTTGTTGCTCGATGGATTGAAAGCGGAGCGTGAGCAGGGGATTACGATTGATGTGGCTTACCGCTACTTCTCTACCAATGGCCGTAAGTTTATCATTGCGGATACTCCGGGACACGAACAGTATACACGTAATATGATTACCGGTGGCTCTACGGCCAATCTGGCAATTATCTTGGTAGACGCCCGTACGGGTGTGATTACCCAGACCCGTCGTCATACTTTCCTGGTATCTCTGCTGGGCATCAAGCACGTGGTGCTGGCGGTCAATAAGATGGACCTGGTGGACTTCTCCGAGGAACGGTTCAACGAGATTGTATCGGAATACAAGAAATTCGTAGAACCGCTGGGAATTCCGGATGTGAACTGTATTCCTCTTTCTGCCTTGGACGGTGACAACGTTGTGGATAAGTCCGAACGCACACCATGGTATAAAGGAATCTCTTTGCTAGACTTCCTCGAAACGGTTCATATCGATAATGATCATAACTTCACGGATCTCCGTTTCCCTGTGCAGTATGTGCTGCGCCCGAACCTTGACTTCCGTGGTTTCTGCGGTAAAGTGGCATCGGGTATTGTCCGCAAGGGAGATACAGTGATGGCATTGCCTTCCGGAAAGACTTCCAAGGTGAAGAGTATTGTGACATACGACGGCGAACTGGATTACGCTTTCCCGCCGCAGTCGGTTACACTGACACTGGAAGACGAAATCGACGTATCCCGTGGTGAAATGCTGGTGCATCCGGACAACTTGCCGATCGTTGACCGCAACTTCGAAGCGATGATGGTATGGATGGATGAAGAACCGATGGACATCAATAAATCGTTCTTTATCAAGCAGACTACCAATTTGAGCCGTACCCGCATCGACGCGATCAAATATAAAGTGGATGTCAACACGATGGAGCATCTTTCCATTGACAATGGACAACTGACAAAGGACAATTTGCCATTGCAGCTCAATCAGATCGCCCGCGTTGTCCTGACTACTGCCAAGGAGCTTTTCTTCGATCCTTATAAAAAGAATAAATCTTGCGGTTCCTTTATCCTGATCGATCCGATTACGAATAATACCTCTGCCGTAGGTATGATTATCGACCGGGTGGAAATGAAAGATATGGCTGCCACGGACGACATCCCCGTACTGGATTTGTCGAAACTGGACATCGCCCCGGAACATCACGCCGCCATAGAAAAAGCTGTGAAGGAACTGGAACGCCAGGGACTCTCCATAAAAGTGATTAAATAAAATGTAGAACGATGGGATTACTTGAATTTAATAAACTTCCGATTAATACGTTGGTAGGTGCCGACTGGAAAACGTTTAAGGCAATCACTGCCGGCCGTGATATTGATGCTGCTTATAAAGGCAAGTACCGGTTGACGAAAGCGGTGTGCCGCCTGCTTTCTCCGTTGGCTGCATTGCAGGATAAACGCTACGAAAAGTTGTTGGCCAATCAGCCGCTGGAACATGATCCGGTATTCATTCTGGGACACTGGCGGAGTGGAACTACTTTTGTACATAACGTGTTCTCCTGCGACAAGCATTTTGGGTATAACACAACTTATCAGACCGTATTCCCGCATCTGATGATGTGGGGACAGCCTTTCTTCAAGAAGAATATGAGCTGGCTGATGCCGGACAAGCGTCCGACGGATAATATGGAGCTGGCAGTGGATCTTCCGCAGGAGGAAGAGTTTGCATTGTCGAACATGATGCCGTATACCTATTATAATTTCTGGTTCCTGCCGAAATATCAACAGGAATATGCGGACAAGTATCTGCTGTTTGATGATATCACGGACAAAGAACTGAAAGTGTTTGAAGAGGTATTCACGAAATTGATCAAGATTTCTTTGTGGAACACCAAGGGTACGCAATTCCTCAGCAAGAACCCTCCTCATACGGGCAGGGTGAAAGAATTGGTGAAAATGTTCCCGAACGCCAAGTTTATCTACCTGATGCGTAATCCGTATACGGTATTTGAATCTACACGCAGTTTCTTTACCAATACAATCCAGCCTCTGAAACTGGAGGATGTCAGCAATGAACAATTGGAGGAGAATATCCTTTCTATTTATGCAAAGCTGTATCATAAGTATGAATCGGATAAGAAATTCATTCCGGAAGGCAATCTGATCGAAGTGAAGTTTGAAGACTTTGAAGCGGATGCGATGGGAATGACGGAGAATATTTATAAGTCACTTTCTATCCCCGGCTTCGCCGAAGCACAAGGAGATATCGAAAAATATGTCGGCGGCAAGAAGGGATATAAGAAGAATAAGTATAAATATGATGACCGGACGATTCGATTGGTAGAGGAAAACTGGGATTTTGCTTTGAAACAATGGAACTATAATTTATAAAAGAAAGGATAAGTATTGATGATTAAGAAAATGGTTCATCGCCTGTTTCTGACAGGCTTCGTTGCATTTTTTTCTTCCTTGTCTTTGATGGCGCAGCATAAAGTGGAGATGGTCCCCTTCGGGGATATGGACCAATGGGTGGACCGCCAGATAAAAGAGTCGGGGATTATCGGAGGGAATACGAAGAATGTGTATGAGATTGGTCCGACGACTGTAATTAAGGGAGATCAGGTGTATAAGAATATGGGTGGCTCACCGTGGGCGACTTCGAATGTGATGGCGAAAGTGGCAGGTATTACCAAGACAAATACGTCGGTTTTTCCGGAGAAACGGGGAGACGGTTACTGTGCACGCCTGGATACGCGTATGGAGAGTGTGAAGGTACTGGGGCTTGTCAATATAACCGTATTGGCTGCCGGCTCTATCTTTACGGGATCTGTGCACGAACCGATCAAGGGTACCAAAAACCCGCAGAAGATGCTTCAGACGGGGATTCCGTTTACCAAGAAGCCGGTTGCCCTTCAGTTTGACTATAAAGTGAAGATGTCCGACAGGGAAAAACGTATACGTGCTACCGGTTTCAGTAAAATTACAGATGTAGCAGGCAAGGATTATCCGGCTGCTATTTTATTTTTGCAGAAACGCTGGGAGGATGCCAACGGAAATGTTTATGCCAAGCGTATCGGAACGTTGGTGACTTATTACTATCACTCTACCGACTGGAAGAATAATGCCACGTATGAAATTATGTATGGAGACATTACCAGCCGTCCCGAATATAAACCTCACATGATGCGTCTGCAGGTGACTGAGAACTATACAGTCAACAGCAAAGGTGAAAGCGTGCCTATCCACGAAGTGGCATGGGGGGATGAAAATGATGAGCCGACTCATCTGTATCTCCAGTTCACATCCAGTCATGGCGGAGCTTACGTCGGTTCACCCGGAAATTCATTGTGGATTGATAATGTAAAACTGGTATATTAATTAAGGTAGCGGAAAAAATAAGGGATAACCAATGATATAGATTATCATTGGTTATTTTTTTGCTTTTATTTTTCTTTCAAAAATGTTGGCTATACCCTTTGTAGGCTATCCAACACTTTTATCATCCCATATAAATATCACGAAGAAATGTTTTTTTACGAGTTTTTTTGTGTGTATTACAATAAATATCTATATTTGCACTAAATTTAAAGAAAAAGGGTAGAGATTTATATCTCTTTGTTTAAGATTTAGAGCCTGTAGAGTTGTGGTTATAGCGTAACACAAACTGCATTATATTATTTACTAAAATAAATTGAGATGAAAAAGGGTTTATTGTTTATTTTAATGGTAGGGGCTTCTGTGTGCCTGTCTGCTCAGGAAAAAGGAAAAACAGAAGGTAAAGCCTACACTGTAGAGACTAATCGTTTTGGGGCCAATTGGTTCATTAGTGGTGGCGTTGGTGGTCAAATGTACTTTGGCGACAACGACGGTAAAGCGGATTTCGGAAAACGCATTGCTCCGGCACTTGATATTGCCGTAGGTAAATGGTTTACTCCGGGTATCGGATTGCGTGTTGCATACAACGGTCTTCAAGCTAAGGGAGCTGCTCCTAGTGCTAATGACTTGTATACAAAAGGTGGCAAGTATTCTAACGGTTACTACAAGCAGAAATGGAACATGGCTAACTTCCATGGTGATGTTCTCTTCAACCTTTCTAACATGTTCTGCGGTTACAACGAGGATCGTCTTTATTCATTCATTCCTTATGTAGGTGCAGGTGTGGCTCTTTCTTGGTCAGAACCTCATCAACAAAACTTAGGTATCAATGCCGGTTTGATCAACCGCTTCCGTGTATCGGATGCTTGGGATATCAACCTTGAATTGCGTGGCCTTTTGATGAAGGATGCATTCGGCGGAACTTCTAAAGAAGGTATGGCCGGTGTAACTGTAGGTGTAACTTACAAGTTCAAAAAACGCGGATTCAACGCTGTTCCTACTGTACCGATGGTACCGGAAAGTCAGTTGGACGACATGAGAAACAGACTGAACTCTCTGAAGGGTGAAAACGAATCTCTGAAACGTGACTTGGTTGAAGCACGCAACAAGAAGCCGGAAGTAATCGTTAAGAAAGAAGGCGGATTCGTTCCACGTCTGGTTGTTGTATTCAACATTGGTAAGAGCAACATCAGCAAGAGAGAGTACATGAACATCGAAGCAATGGCTAAGGGTATCAAAGCTAATCCGGAAAAGACATTTACTGTTACAGGATATGCTGACAAGGGTACTGGTTCTGCTGAGTACAACATGAAGTTAAGTAAGAAGAGAGCTGAAGCTGTACGTGACCTGATGGTGAACGAATTCGGTGTACCTGCTTCTCAACTGAAGGTTGATTACAAGGGTGGTGTAGGCAATATGTTCTACGATGACGCTAAGTTGAGCCGTGTTGCTATCGTGGAAGAATAATCCACAGTTGAAATAATAGAATAAAAGAGACGTTTCCTTTCGCGGGAAGCGTCTTTTTTGTATTTTTGTACCCCATATGAGCAGAATAGTAGCTATAGATTATGGAAGGAAGCGCACAGGGATAGCTGTGAGCGATACGTTGCAACTGATTGCAAACGGGTTGACAACTGTACCCACACATGAACTTCTGAACTTTATCGGTGAGTATGTGGCAAAAGAACCGGTAGAGCGGATTATTATAGGATTGCCCAAGCAGATGAATAATGAAGCTTCGGAAAATATGAAGAACATCGAACCCTTTGTTCGTTCATTGAAGAAACGTTTCCCGGAACTTCCTGTAGAATATGTGGACGAACGTTTCACATCTGTTCTCGCACACCGTACGATGCTGGAAGCCGGACTGAAAAAGAAAGACCGGCAAAACAAAGCATTGGTGGATGAGATAAGTGCCACTATTATTCTGCAAACATATTTGGAGAGTAAACGTTTTTAATAATAAGACAGAGAATAATTTAATTTTTTAGTAGAGTATAAAGTATGATTTTACCAATTTATGTATATGGCCAGCCTGTTTTGAGAAAGGTGGCAGAGGACATAACCCCGGAGTATCCGAACCTGAAAGAGCTGATCGCGAATATGTTTGAAACAATGGTGCACGCCGATGGCGTGGGACTGGCTGCTCCACAGATCGGCTTGCCTATCCGTGTCGTTACGATTACATTAGACCCGCTTTCGGAAGACTATCCGGAATTTAAGGATTTTAATAAAGCTTATATCAATCCTCATATCATCGAAGTGGGTGGGGAGGAAGTCAGTATGGAAGAAGGTTGTCTGAGTCTGCCCGGCATTCATGAGTCTGTGAAAAGAGGAAATAAGATCCGTGTGAAATACATGGACGAGAACTTTGTAGAGCATGATGAAGTGGTGGAAGGCTATCTGGCAAGGGTGATGCAGCATGAGTTCGACCATCTGGACGGAAAGATGTTTATCGACCACCTTTCGCCATTGCGCAAACAAATGATAAGAGGAAAATTAAATACGATGCTGAAAGGAAAAGCGCGTAGTTCATATAAGATGAAACAGGTGAAATAAAGATAAAAAACGTTTATATCCCTGTTAAGTAAGCGAAAAGCATTATTTTTGTTTCGTTTACAAGCATAAAATATCAATGATTAAAAGAATACTAACAGTTTTATTGCTGTTCCCCACACTGGTTTGTGCTCAGATTAATACGGAGCGGGTGATGACTATTGCCCGCAATGCGCTGTATTTTGAGGACTACGTGCTTTCTATTCAGTATTTCAACCAGGTAATTAATGCGAAGCCATATTTGTATGAGCCTTATTTTTTCAGGGCGCTGGCAAAGGTGAACCTGGAGGATTATCAAGGAGCGGAAGCGGATTGTGACGAGGCTATCAAACGGAATCCGTTTGTAGTAGGTGCATATCAGGTTCGTGGACTGGCACGGATTCGTCAGAGTAAATTCGACGGGGCGATTGAGGATTATCAGAAAGCATTGCATTATGATCCGGAAAACATCACCTTGTGGCACAATCTGACCTTGTCTCATATTCAGAAAAAGGATTATGACGCAGCCAAGGAGGATTTGGAGAGCTTGCTGAAAGTTTCTCCGCGCTATACACGTGCTTATCTGATGAGGGGAGAGGTTTCTTTGCAGCAGAAGGATACGGTTGCGGCACTGAAGGACTTTAATACGGCTCTCGAACTGGATAAGTATGATCCGGACGCATGGTCGGCAAGGGCTATTGTCCGCTTGCAGCAGTCCAACTATGCAGAAGCGGAATCGGATCTGGACCGTGCGATTCATCTGAGCGCGAAGAACGCGGGTAATTATATAAACCGTGCTTTGGCCAGATTCCATCAGAATAATCTGAGGGGTGCTATGAGCGATTATGACCTGGCTTTGGATATTGATCCCAATAACTTTATCGGGCATTATAACCGTGGTTTGCTTCGTGCCCGTGTCGGGGATGACAACCGCGCTATCGAGGACTTCGATTTTGTGATTCAGATGGAACCTGATAATATGATGGCTATCTTTAACCGTGCGTTGCTTCGTGCTCAGACGGGAGATTACCGGGGTGCTATCAAAGACTATACGACAGTTATCGACCAGTATCCGAACTTCCTCGCAGGATATTATCATCGTGCGGAAGCCCGCAAGAAGATCGGCGACAAGAAGGGGGCCGAACAGGATGACTTCAAACTGTTGAAGGCTCAGCTTGACAAGCAGAATGGAGGGACGAACAAAGACGTTGCCCAGAATCAGAATAAGGATAAAGAAAACCAGAGCGGCGAGAACGGTGACGAAAGCGAGGAAGGAAAAACTCGTAAGAAGTCTGACAAGAACATGAACAACTATCGCAAGATTGTGATTGCCGATGATTCTGAAGCGGATCAACGCTATACAAGTGATTATCGCGGACGCGTACAGGATAAGAATGTGAACATAAAACTGGAACCGATGTTTGCCTTGACTTATTATGAAAAGTCGAGCGAAGTGAAGCGTTCGGTGAATTTCCATAAGTTTATTGAAGACCTGAATCTGTCGAATGTACTTCCGAAGCGTATCCGTATTACAAATATGGAGGCCCCGTTGACGGAAGAACAGGTGAAATTCCATTTTGCCCTGATTGATGCGCATACATCGGCTATTGTGGACGATGACAAGAGTGCTCCGAAGCGTTTTGCCCGTGCCATTGACTTTTATCTGGTACAGGATTTCTCCAGTGCGGTTGCCGACCTGACTCAGGCGATATTGCTGGACGGAGATTTCTTCCCGGCCTATTTCATGCGTGCACTGATTCGTTGCAAACAACTGGAATATCAGAAGGCTGAACAGGCTGCCGAAGCGGATATGCCGAGTGGCGCTGCTGTCAAGGAAGTGAGTGCGGTGGATTATGAAGTTGTCAGAAAGGACCTGGATAAGGTGATAACTCTGGCTCCGGACTTCGTTTACGCTTATTATAACCGTGCCAATGTGGCGGCTATGCTGAAAGATTACAGGGCTGCGATTGTCGATTACGATAAGGCGATTCAGCTGTCTCCGGACTTTGCTGACGCTTATTTCAACCGGGGACTTACGCATATTTTCCTGGGTAATAATAAGGCGGGAATCTCAGATTTGAGCAAGGCCGGTGAACTAGGAGTTGTTTCTGCTTACAACGTGATCAAGCGTTTCACGGATCAGACAGAATAACATTTTTTTGATAAAAAATAGAAAACTCAAAAGATTTCGTTACTTTTGCGTTCTCATTATGAAAATATAACATCATCATATTATGATAAAGATAACATTTCCCGATGGCTCCGTTCGTGAGTATAACGAAGGAGTGAACGGTTTACAGATTGCAGAAAGTATCAGTTCGCGCTTGGCACAGGATGTACTTGCATGTGGCGTGAACGGTGAGACTTATGATTTAGGACGTCCTATTAATGAAGATGCTGATTTCGTACTTTACAAATGGGACGATGAAGAAGGCAAACATGCATTTTGGCACACAAGCGCCCACTTGCTGGCTGAAGCTTTGCAGGAACTTTATCCGGGTATCCAGTTTGGTATCGGACCGGCTATCGAAAACGGTTTCTACTATGATGTGGATCCGGGAGAAGCTGTGATTAAAGAAAGTGATCTGCCTGCCATCGAAGCAAAGATGCTTGAATTGTCGGCAAAGAAAGAAGCGGTAGTCAGAGAAAGTATTTCGAAGACGGACGCTCTGAAAATGTTTGGCGACCGTGGCGAAACGTATAAATGTGAATTGATCTCAGAACTGGAAGACGGACATATTACTACCTACACCCAGGGTGCGTTTACTGACCTTTGCCGTGGTCCTCACTTGATGACGACTGCGCCGATCAAGGCTATCAAGCTGACAACTGTTGCCGGTGCTTACTGGCGCGGTCACGAAGACCGTAAGATGCTGACCCGTATCTATGGTATCACATTCCCGAAAAAGAAAATGCTGGATGAATATCTGGTGTTGCTGGAAGAAGCCAAGAAACGTGACCACCGTAAGATCGGTAAGGAAATGCAGTTGTTCATGTTCTCTGAAACAGTAGGTAAGGGACTTCCGATGTGGTTGCCGAAAGGTACTGCACTGCGTTTGCGTCTGCAAGAGTTCTTGCGTCGTATCCAGACCCGCTATGACTACCAGGAAGTAATTACTCCGCCTATCGGTAATAAGTTGCTGTATGTGACTTCCGGTCACTATGCAAAATACGGTAAGGATGCGTTCCAGCCGATCCATACTCCGGAAGAAGGAGAGGAGTATTTCCTGAAACCGATGAACTGTCCGCATCACTGCGAGATATATAAGAATTTTCCGCGTTCATACAAGGACCTTCCGTTGCGTATTGCAGAATTCGGTACGGTTTGCCGTTATGAACAAAGTGGTGAGCTTCACGGTTTAACTCGTGTACGCAGCTTTACTCAGGATGACGCACATATTTTCTGTCGTCCGGATCAGGTGAAAGATGAGTTCCTCCGTGTGATGGATATCATTTCTATCGTGTTCCGTTCGATGAATTTCCAGAATTTCGAGGCTCAGATATCACTCCGTGATAAAGTGAACCGTGAAAAATACATCGGTAGCGATGACAACTGGGAGAAAGCTGAACAGGCGATTATCGAGGCTTGCGAGGAAAAAGGCCTGCCGGCTAAGATTGAGTACGGTGAAGCTGCTTTCTATGGTCCCAAGCTCGACTTTATGGTGAAAGATGCCATCGGCCGCCGTTGGCAGTTGGGAACCATTCAGGTAGACTATAACTTGCCGGAACGTTTTGAACTGGAATATATGGGCTCTGACAACCAGAAGCACCGTCCGGTGATGATTCACCGTGCGCCATTCGGATCAATGGAACGTTTTGTGGCTGTATTGATCGAACACACTGCCGGTAAGTTCCCGTTGTGGCTGACTCCGGATCAGGTAGCTATCCTGCCGATCAGTGAAAAGTTCAATGAGTATGCAGAGCAAGTGAAGATGTATCTGAAAATGCATGAAATCCGTGCTATTGTGGATGATCGTAATGAAAAGATCGGCCGCAAGATCCGTGATAATGAAATGAAACGCATTCCTTATATGTTGATTGTGGGTGAAAAAGAAGCTGAAAATGGTGAAGTTTCTGTTCGCAGACAAGGGGAAGGCGACAAAGGAACCATGAAATATGAAGAATTTGCTAAAATTTTGAACGAAGAAGTTCAGAATATGATAAATAAATGGTAACTTTGCAGCCGTTTCATGATAAATATTTAGTAGAACAATAAAAAAATCAAACTAGGAAGTAAACGTTTTTAATGAAGAATGACACTTTAAAAGGGCAATATAGAATCAATGAACAGATTCGTGCCAAAGAAGTCCGCATCGTGGGCGACGAGATTGAACCGAAAGTATATCCTATCTTTCAGGCCTTGAAAATGGCTGAAGAGAAAGAGCTGGATCTAGTTGAAATTTCCCCCAATGCTCAACCTCCTGTTTGTCGTATTATTGATTACTCTAAATTTCTTTATCAATTAAAGAAACGCCAGAAGGAGCAGAAAGCGAAGCAGGTAAAAGTGAACGTAAAGGAAATCCGTTTCGGACCGCAGACTGACGATCATGATTACAACTTTAAGCTGAAACATGCCAGAGGATTCCTGGAAGACGGGGATAAAGTGAAGGCATATGTATTCTTTAAGGGGCGTTCCATCCTTTTCAAGGAACAAGGTGAAGTGTTATTGCTTCGTTTTGCCAACGATCTTGAAGATTTTGCAAAGGTGGATCAGATGCCGGTACTTGAAGGTAAGCGTATGACAATCCAGCTTTCTCCGAAGAAAAAGGAAATGCCTAAAAAACCGGCGGCTTCCAAACCGGTAACTCAGGGACAGAAGGCTGAAAAGCCGGAAGCGGGCGAGGAAGAATAAAAAAGAATGAATGCGTGGCGCGCAGGTATAGTGCGTCACCATTATATATTTAATAATTTTAAAAACAAGTAAGATGCCAAAGATGAAGACTAACTCCGGTTCTAAAAAAAGGTTTACCCTT
>ERZ827108.704-NODE-704-length-53291-cov-4.028928_pt1 | contig 53291 bp, 45 predicted proteins | sample MGYA00519921_ERZ827108 | MGnify/ENA primary metagenome ERZ827108 (study PRJEB31778, sample SAMEA3449258) | human gut metagenome | biome: human gut; feature: human-associated habitat; material: faeces | place: United Kingdom | collected 2010/2012 ...
CAATGGCAGTTCTGAGCACCCACGTCAATGTTCGACTTGTCGAAATCGAGCACCGTGAACACTGAGCGCAAATCGATTGTCGGCGGACACAACACCACGTCAACCTTGTTCCACTTGCGAGAATAGCGGTTGGAAATGCCCTGGGAAAGCACCACGCTCTCGGCAGGCGTCTTATTCATTTTCCAGTTGCCGGCAATTAAAGGCTTGCGAGACATAGGATTCCTTTCGTTGAATCGCAGACGCTTTTGGACATGCCTTGCTTTCCGACATGATACCTGAGCTCGCGCGGAAGCCACATTATGTGGCTTCCGGCTCGTGCGGACGGTCGAAAAGCAAGGCATGCCCAAAAGGAGCGATGCAATGCAACACATTGCGACAAAAAATGACATGCGTTGGGTCTCGGCGTGCGGCTGGTGACGGCCGTCCACACAAGCCGAACAGCCCACTGGGCTGTTCGCGCGAGCTCAGGTATCGCGCCGCCACCAGGTGCACACCGAGACCCTCGGTAGGATTATCGTAACGCTTCGACGCCGGGAAGCGGCTTGCCTTCAACGAGCTCCATGGATGCGCCACCGCCCGTGGAGATAAACGTCATCTCGCTGGCGAGGTCGAACTTATTCACAGCAGCCACGGAATCGCCACCACCGATGATGGTCGCGGCTTCCTTGTTAGCGGCAACCGCTTCGGCCACAGCCTTCGTGCCATGCTCGAACGCCTTCATCTCGAACACGCCCATGGGGCCGTTCCAAAACACCGTTTTGCCTTCAGCGATAGCGGCAGCGTAGGCGGCTTCGGTTTCGGGGCCAATGTCGAGGCCCATCATGTCGGACGGCATCGCATCGGCCGTGCAGGTCGCCGTATTCGCGTCTTCGGCAAATTTATCGGCAACAACTACATCGGTCGGAAGCAGCATCTTCACGCCGCGCTCTTCAGCCTTCTTGAGCATCTCGCCAGCGCGCTCGACCCAATCTTCTTCTTTGAGAGACGTGCCAACCTCATAACCCTGAGCAAGCAGGAAGGTGAAGCACATGCCGCCACCGATGATGATGGTGTCGGCTTTGTCGATAAGAGCGTCGATAACGCCGACCTTATCGGATACCTTCGAGCCGCCCAGAATAGCAACGAACGGACGCTTGGGGTCGTCGAGCATGCCGCCAAGCGTCTTCACTTCACCAGCCAGCAGGAAGCCCGCGTATGCAGGAAGCAATGCAGCAACGCCGGCCGTGGAAGCATGAGCGCGGTGGGCGGTACCGAACGCGTCATTCACATACACATCGCCCAGCTCGGCAAGCATCTTGCAGAACTCGGGATCGTTTTTCTTCTCGCGCTTGTCGAAGCGGAGGTTTTCAAGCACAACAATTTCGCCGTCGGAAAGCGCTGCAATCTTCGCCTTTGCGTCATCGCCCACGGTATCGGCGGCAAAGACAACGGGGGCATCGATAAGCTCTCCCAAACGAGCAGCGGCAGGCGCAAGCGTGAACTTTTCCTCAAAGCCCTCGCCCGCCGGACGGCCCAAGTGGCTCATGAGCACGACTTTCGCGCCGCCCTTTACGAGGTATTCGATAGTCGGCAGCGCCGCGCGAATGCGCGTGTCGTCGGTCACGACGCCGTCTTTGATGGGCACGTTGAAATCGACGCGCACGAGCACGCGCTTGCCAGCGACGTCAACGCCCTCGATAGTCTTGATATCGGCCATAAGGAAACTCCTCATCAGTCAATTTCGATACATGGAACCTGTTAAATGCTCCGAGCATTCAACAGGTTAATAAACGGAGGTTTCGCTCGGGCGGAGGCTTCTGCGGAAGACCTCTGAGCTTCAAACGAGTTCTTCATATTAAAACGAAGCGAAGGAGTGAGGCGCGAAGCGAGCGAGGCGAGCGGTAGCCGAACGCGTCTTCCGCGAAAGCCTCCGCCCAAGCGAAACCGGGCAGGTCATATAAACAAAAAAGGCCGGAAACAAGTCCGGCCTTTTCCCAATAGCCTAAAGAAGAATCTTGGCCAGGTCTTTCACGCGGTTGGAATAACCCCACTCATTGTCGTACCAGGAAACGATCTTGACCAGGTCAGAATCGTCGCCCATGACCATGGTGAGACCCGAATCGAAGATGGAAGAATGGTCGTCGCCCACGATGTCGACCGAAACGATGGGGTCTTCGGTGTAGGCGAGAATGCCCTTGAGCGGGCCTTCGGCGGCAGCCTTCATAGCGGCGTTGATTTCTTCCTTGGTTACCTTGCGAGAAAGCTGCACGGTGAGGTCGACCATGGATCCGTCGGGGGTGGGAACGCGGGTCGCGAAGCCGTCGAGCTTGCCCTTGAGCTCAGGAAGAACCAGAGCCACGGCACGAGCGGCGCCCGTGGTGGTCGGAATCATGGACAGCTGGGCAGCGCGGGCACGACGAAGGTCCTTATGCGGAAGATCGAGGATCTTCTGGTCGTTGGTGTAGCTATGAATGGTATTCATGTAGCCGCGCTCAATACCAAAGTTCTCGAGCAGCACCTTGGCAACAGGAGCCAAACAGTTCGTGGTGCACGAAGCGTTCGAAATGATGTTGTGAGCTTCCTTGTCGTAATCGCCGTCGTTCACGCCCATGACGACGGTGATGTCTTCGCCCTTGGCCGGGCACGTAATGACGACCTTCTTGGCGCCAGCGTTGATATGCTTGGAAGCAAGTTCGCCCGTCTTGAAAATGCCGGTGGATTCAATAACGACGTCGACGCCGAGCTCGCCCCAGGGCAGGTTCTCGGGATCGCGCTCGCAGAGCACCTTGGTGGCATGGCCGTCGGCCACAAAGCCGTCTTCGGTAACCTCGACCGTGTCGAATGCACGGCCGTGGACGGAATCGTATTTCAGCAAATGGGCCATCGTGGGAATGTCGCCCAGGTCGTTAACCGCAACGACGTCGAGCTCGGGATCGTTCGCCATCGCGCGATAGACGAGACGACCGATACGGCCAAAGCCGTTGATGCCAACCTTGATTGCCATGTGCAAACCCCTTTCTTAGGTGCATTACTGCCTCGAATTATAGGTGAGAGCGATGAAAGGACAACAAAAAGCGGTCCAAAAGCACGGCGAGCGGCCCAAAAGCACCGCTCGCGGACATGGGAATGACAAGCTCGCCCCAAAGTCAGCGAAAAGGGCCCTGGCGAGTGCAGCTCGAGTGAAGACAAGGCGACGCGTACTTCGGTACGCGAGCCGAAGGCCGAACCCGAAATGCGCCGCCAGGGCCGTTTGCAGCGTCGAGTAGTTGCGTCGTTCGTCAGAACGACGCAACTACTTCAGATCCATATTCTGCATCATTTCCTGCAGCTGCTTCATATCGGACATTTTCATGCCACCCATGCCCGGCAAACCAGGCATGCCGAAACGGGACTTCTTGACCTTCTTGCCTTTCTTGCCCTTCTTCGTGGGACGACCCGCATTCGCGGCCGCAGGCATCATTTTCTTCATCATCTTGCGCGTTTCGTTGAACTGCTTCATGACCTGGTTCACTTCCTGAACCGAAGTGCCGGAGCCGGCCGCGATGCGCTGGCGGCGGCTGCCATTGAGCAGCTCGGGCTTTTCGCGCTCGGCCTTCGTCATAGAGAAAATGATGGTCTCCATGCGATCGAGCGCGCCCGTATCGACCTGGCCCTGCGCCATGGCCTTATCGCCACCGGGCAGCGCGCTGATGAGCTTCGAGATGCCGCCCATCTTGGAAACCTGCTTCTTGATTTCAAGGAAGTCGTTCAGGTTAATGTTGGCCCTTTGAACGCGCTCGGCGGTTTCGGCCTCAATCTCTTCAGCCTGAATTTTCGAGGCGTGCTCAATAAGCGAAACCACATCGCCCATGCCCAAAATGCGCTTTGCCATGCGGTCGGGATGGAACGGCTCGAGCGAATCGGGCTTCTCGCCCGCGCTGATGAATTTAATCGGCTTGCCGGTGACCTGCTTGAGCGACAGCGCGCCGCCGCCACGGGCGTCGCCGTCCATCTTCGACATGATCACGCCGTCGAAATCGACCTTCTCGGCGAAGGCCTGAGCCACGTTCACGGCATCTTGGCCGGTCATGGCGTCGACGACCATGAGAATCTGGTCGGGCTTCACGGCGGCCTTGATATTAGCGGCCTCTTCCATCATCTCTTCGTCGACATGCAAACGACCCGCCGTGTCGACGATAACCACGTCGCGCAAGTTATCGATTGCGAAGCGAACGCCCTCGCTCGCGATTTTCACCGGATCTTGGTCGTCTCCGCGATAGACTTTCACGCCCATCTCGTCGCCGAGCGTTTGCAGCTGATCGGCCGCAGCCGGGCGATACACGTCGCAGGCCACGAGCAAGGGGCTGTGACCCTTGCCCTTCAGCAGATACGCAAGCTTGGCGGCAGCGGTGGTTTTACCCGAGCCCTGCAAGCCGACGAGCATAATCACGTTGGGAATGCGGCTCGAGAGCACGAGCCCCGAATCGGTTTGGCCGAGCAGCGCCGTGAGCTCGTCGAGCACGATTTTCACAACGTTTTGCGCCGGCGTGAGCGAATCGAGCACCTCGGCGGTCAGGCAGCGCTCCTTCGCATTCGCGATGAAGCTCTTAACGACCTTGAAGTTCACGTCGGCCTCGAGCAACGCCATGCGAATTTCCCGCATGGCCGCATTGATGTCGTCTTCAGTAAGGCGACCCTTCGATTTCAGGCCGCTGAAAATGCCTTGCAGGCGATCGGAGAGGTTCTCAAACATACAAGCTCCTTGCTATCGCGCTTCGCGTTCGTCGAATTCGCCCACGAGCGCTCGCGCGAAATCGTGCGCGTCGAAATCTTTCAAATCGCCCAGGCCCTCGCCCACGCCGATTTTATAAATGGGCAGGCCAAGCTCGTGGCTCACGGCCAACGCGATGCCGCCCTTCGCGGTGCCATCGAGCTTGGTAACGATCACGCCGTCCAAATCGAGCGCTTTATCGAACACGCGCGCCTGCGACAAGCCATTCTGGCCGGTGGTCGCATCAATCACGAGCACCGTGAACACGGGCGCCTTCGAGCGCTTGCGCACCACATTCACGACCTTTTGCAACTCGCGCATGAGGTCGTCAGACGTATGCAGGCGTCCCGCCGTGTCGATGAGTATCAAATCGCAGCCATCGGCCTCGGCGCGTTCGATGGTGTCGTAGCACACGCTTGCCGGATCGCTTCCGCGCTCGCGCTCCACGATGGGAACGTTCGCGCGGCGGGACCATTCTTCGAGCTGCTCGATAGCCGCAGCACGGAACGTGTCGGCGGAACCCAAAATAACCTTGCGACCGGCATCGGCGCCTTCCTTGGCGAGCTTGCCGACTGTGGTGGTTTTGCCGGCGCCGTTAATGCCGACGAACAGAACACATGCGGCATCGCCGCCAAACGGATCGGCCTCGGTGGTGGCAAACGTGCTTGCAAGCTCGTCATTCAGGCGATCGAGCACGGCATAGGCATCGGGCAGCGCCTTGCGCGTGGCTTCGTCGCGCAAGTTTTCGACGACCTGCGATGCTGCCGAACCGCCCATGTCGGCCAGAATGAGCGTTTCTTCCAAATCGTCCCAAAAATCGTCGTCCAAATTAGGACCGCGATCGAGCAGGACGTTCATTTGCTCGGTAAATTTTTGGCGCGAGCGCGATAGACCCTCGCTGATTCGATCAAAGAATCCCATGAAAATGCCCTTTCATGCGAATGGAAAAGTCAACCTTGTTAGCCTACCACAGCAAAAAGCCCGCCAACGCGCAAGCTGGCGGGCTTTATTTAATCAGCGTTCGGAAGCGCATCTTTCAGACGCTGTGAGAAGACCTTCGTCACGCCATCGGCTTGCATCGACACGCCATAAAGCACGTCGGACATCTCCATGGTGCGACGCTGATGCGTGATCATAATGAGCTGCGTCTCGTTGCGCAGCGTGGCCAAATACGCGATAAGGCGCCTGAGGTTGCTGTCGTCAAGCGCCGCTTCCACCTCGTCGAGAATGTAAAACGGGGCATGCCGAATGCGATACACCGCGAACAGCAGCGCGATAGCCGTGAGCGACTTCTCGCCGCCCGACATGAGCGTCATCTTCGAGATTTTCTTGCCGCGCGGCTGCGCCTCGACCTCGACGCCAAGCGAGCTTTGGCCCTCTTCCCCACCGACAAGCGAAAGCGAAGCGGAGCCACCCGGGAACAGCTGGGCGAAAATAGTCTTGAAATTCTCGTTCACCTGCTCAAACGTTACATCGAACTGCTGCTGCATGCGCTCGTCGATTGCGGCGACGATACGCTTGAGCGATCGACGCGCGGCTTCCATGTCTTCCACCTGAGCGGCCATGAAGTCGTAGCGCTCCTTCATGGCCCCGTATTCCTCGGCAGCCGAAGAATCGATGGTGCCCATGGAATTCAGGCGGCGGCGCATTTTGAACGCCTCGCCCTCGGCCGCGACACGATCTTGCGGCGCGGGAATCTCGAGCGCAGTTTCAAGCGGCGTGCCGCATTCGTCGACGATGGTCGAAATCGCGGCTTCTACCTGCACTTCGAGCTTGCCCTTCTCAATGCGGACCTCATTGAGTTTCGCCTGCGTCGCCTCAAGTTCGTCATGGGCGGCACGCGATGCCGCGCGCGCCTCGTTGATGGAAGCATTGAGCGAGGCGGAATTGCTCTGCTCGAGCGCCGCTTTCCCCGCGAGATCGTTCACCCATGCGGTGGCCGATTCTTTCAGGTTTTGCAGCACGTCGTGCAACGGCTCGATGCGCTTGCTCGCGGCATCGAGCACCACGAGGTCGCGCTCTGCTCGCTCTTTCGCGTGTTGGGCACGCTCCAAATCGCGCACGCGTTCGCGATGCTCGCGCGTGAGCGAAAGCGAGCGTTCCTTCGCCGTGGCGAATTCGAGCTTGCTTTCGGAAAGCTTGCTCGAAAGAGCCTGTTCGCGTTCGTATGCAATGGCGCGAGCGCCCGAAATATCGCTCATGCGTTCTTCGGCATCGGTGCGCGAAACGCGCAAGGCTTCGATGGCTTGGCCAAGTTCCACGACTTCAGGCTCGGTTTTAGCGAGCTCGACATTCACGCGGGCCAAGTCTTCCGCAACGCTTTTCTGCGACGCCTGAAGAGTTCCCACGCGTTTCGCGAGGCGCTCGCGCTCGGCCTGAGCGCTTGCTTGAGCACCCGCACGCTGTGCATGAGTTCGAGAAAGGTCCAAGCTCATGGCGCGCTTGCGTTCCAAATCGCCCTGAAGGCGCTCGAGCTCTATTTGCGCCGTAGCCTGCTCCTCATTGGAAGCCTCGAGCTGCGCCCGCAAATCGTCGAGTTCTCTCTCGCGAGCAAGCATGCCCTCTTCGCCGGCGGTACCCATGCGCACCGTGATTTTCGCGCCCGGCCACACGACGATCCCATCTTTGGTCGCGAAACGAGCGCGAGCGCTTCCCGCTCGGGCCCCAAGACCCTCTTCGAGCGAGTCGACCAAGAACACGTCGCCCAAAAGCGACTCCAGAAGCCCCCGCACGTGCTCGGGGTATTCAAGCGAATCAAGCAGACGCGGCTTGTCGCACGAAATGGACTCGGGCGCGCTACCGGCGACGAGCACCGATGCGGTGCCGGTTGCACCCGTCTGGGAAAGAGCGTCCACAATGCTTTGCGCAGAAGCAGCCTCGCGCACATACATGCTCGCGATGTCTTCGCCAAGAAGCTGCTCGACAAGAGCCTCAAGGTCTTGAGGGGCGCGAACCTCTGCGGCGAGTGGCGCGATAGCCGCGTCAAATTCCTCGCCATGCTCGGCAACCCATGCCGACGCATCGTTTTTCGAGAGCATGCCGCGGTTGATTTCCTCAAGAGCGGCGATTTTGCCTTCAAGACGCTGGGCGGCTTTGCGCTTGTCGTCGAGCGTGGAAGTCGCCATGGCCACAGCACGCTCAGCGGCTGTCACGTCTTCGGTAGCTGCACGGCTCTTCTCGAGCAGCTCGGCCAGCGCGGCGGTTTCTTCATCGAGACCTTTGCATTTCTCATCGAGCTCAACCGTTGCGCTCTCGAGCTCGGCATCAATCTCGTCGCGTTTCGATTCGAGCAGCTGCTTGGTTGACACGCGCCCAGAAAGGGCGTCTTGCAAACGCGCGCGCTTCGCCGTTTTCTCGTCGATTTCGCGCTCGCGCTGACGCAGGGAGCGCTGCACTTCAGCCAGCTCAACGTCGCGCGACTGGCGTTCGGCCTTCGCTTCGTCGAATTGCGCCTTCAGCTCTTCAACCTGCGTGGCCAGCGCATCGCGGCGAGCCGTGCGTTCCTCGAGTTGCTCTTGCAGCGCAGCCACTTCCTCTTCGTAATTCGAGATGCGGCGAGCACTGCCCATCGCGGTGTTTTCGGCCTGCTCGCGACGGGACCGAATCGAACGAGCCTTTTCGGAAAGCAGCATATCGGCCGACTCGAAACGCTCAACCACCATATGGAAGCGCCCGCGCTGCGCGGTGAGGTCGCCCACATACAGGCCTTTTTCCTGAAGTGCAAGTTGCAGCGCTTCGAGTTCTTCCTCGGCTTTCTGGGCTTTGATTTTCTGCACATCGATGCCTGCGGCGGCTTCGTTCTCGCTTTTCAGCGTTGCGTTCCACTTGCCCTGCAGCGTGCGCAAGTCATCGACTGCAAGCACCAGGTCAAGTCGAGCGAGCTCGTCGGCCAAGCCTTGGTATTGCTTGGCTCGCTGCGCCTTGCGAGCAAGCGGCTTCAGCTGGCGCTCAACCTCGGCCGTGACGTCTTTCACGCGCGCGAGGCTCGCGTCCATATTCGCAAGTTTGCGCTCGGAGCGCTCTTTGCGCTGCTTATGCTTCAGAACGCCCGCAGCTTCTTCAATAAGCGTGCGGCGGTCTTCGGGCTTGCTTGCGAGAATAGCATCGAGCTTGCCTTGGCTGATGATGGAATGCGCGCCCGTGCCAAGACCGGTGTCGTGCAGGATGTCCATGAAGTCCATGCGGCGGGCGGGCGCGCCATTGATGAGGTATTCGCTTTCGCCGGAACGGTACATGCGGCGAGTAAGCGATACCTCGTTGAAATCGACGGGCAGCGTGCCGTCGGAGTTGTCGAGCACGAGTTCGACTTCGGCCACGCCGACGCTTTTGCGGGCCGAAGAACCCGCAAAAATGACGTCTTCCATGGCCTGGCCACGCAAATTCTTTGCATTGCGCTCGCCAAGCACCCACAGCACGGAGTCGGAGATATTCGATTTTCCCGAACCGTTCGGACCGACGATTGCCGTGATGCCCGGTTCGAGCGAAATCACAGAACGGTCGGCGAACGACTTAAACCCTTTCAGGATCAGGGATTTCAGATGCATGTATGCCTACTCCTGGCTATGCTTCGCAGCTGCCTTCGCACGCTTTTCCTGCTCGCGCTTCTCGCGCTTCGCACGTTTTTCCTGCTCGCGTGCCGCCTTAGCTTCCGCCTTCGCGGCTTGCTTGGAGTTCATTTCGTCAAGCGCGGTTTTCGCCGCCTGGCTCTCGGCTTCCTTCTTCGTGCGGCCCATGCCCGAAGCAAGCGCCTTCATGCCCGCGAATACCTGCGACACGAAGGTGCGATCGTGCGGGGGGCCCTGAGTCTCGATAAGCTTGTAGGTCGGCGTGATGCCCACTTCCTGCAGCTTTTCCTGCAAGGCGCTCTTCGGGTTTTCAGGTTCCTTCGCCATATCGATGCTCATGCGCGGAATAAGCGTGCGCTCAATGAAGAGCTGTGCGCCTTCGATGCCGGCATCGAGATACAGAGCCGCGACAACGGCTTCGTACACGTTTTCAAGCGCCGAGTGCAAGCCGCGACGGCCCGTGCCACGTTCGGAAGAGCCGAATACGATGATATCGGCGAAGCCAAGCTTTTCAGCGACGTCAGAAAGGCTCGCGCCAGAAACGAGCGCCACCTTGATGCGCGTAAGGCCGCCTTCATCGATTTCGTGGTAGGTATGGAACGCCTCGCTCGCCACCACGGCGCCCAAAATGGAATCGCCAAGGAACTCAAGGCGCTCATACGAGAACTTGACCGGTTTGCCCTCGGTTGCGGAAGGATGCGTGATTGCCGCAAGCAGAATTTCGGGGTTTTTGAACTCGTAGCCCAAAATCTTCTGGGCGAGCTCAACCTTCTGTTTCTGCTCTTCGGTATGGTTTTCGGTAAATGTCATCGGGACACCGCCTGGGAAATAAGCCCGCACACATCTTCGCGCACGACCTTGCTGGATGCATGGATGCCGTTCTTAATAGCATCGGCATTGCTTGAGCCATGGCCCACAATGCAGGCCCCCTTGACGCCGAGCAGCGGCGCACCGCCAAATTTGTCGGGGTTGATGCTATTTGCGAGCTCGGAAAGCTTGCCCTTGATGGCAAGCGCGCCAAGCTTCGTGGCGAGGTTCGAAAGGAAGACCTTCTTCACCGACTTGAACAGGGTTTTCGAAGTGCCTTCGATGGTCTTGAGCACGACATTGCCCGTGAAGCCGTCGGTGATGATGACGTCGTAATTCGCGGCGATAATATCGCGGCCCTCGCAGTTGCCCACGAAGTTCGGCACCTTTTCCTTAAGCTGTGCGAATGCGGCCTGCGCGAATTGGGAGCCCTTCGTGTCTTCTTCGCCAATGTTGAGCAATGCGCACTTCGGGCTTTTAATGCCAACGATTTTCTCGGCATAAATGGAGGCCATCTGGGCGAATTGAGCAAGATATTCGGGCTTGCAATCGGCATTCGCTCCGATATCCGCCATAACGACCGGCGCCACAGGAGACGGGATTACGCTGCACAAGCAGGGGCGAGAAACGCCCTTGATGCGGCCAATGCCGAGCGTGGCACCCGCCAAGCATGCGCCTGTAGAACCAGCGGAAAAGAAGCCTTGCGCCTTCCCTTCTTTCACCAGCTTGCAGCCGATCACGATGGAGGAATCTTTCTTTTTGCGCACCGCTTCGGCAGGATGTTCGGCCATGCCAATGACCTCGGTCGCGACTGCGGCAGTGCAACGGTTGTGCGTGCTTGCGAACGGCTCCACGACATCGGCAGGACCAACGAGCACGACCTGCAGGTTCTCGTCTTCGACGAGAGCGGCGGCAACACCATCGAGCACAACGGAAGGCGCATTATCGCCGCCCATGGCATCGACTGCGATGGTAACGTTTTCGGTTAAGGGCATCGATGAACCCCTTTCGTCATTGTGGTAACAAACGCGAAAATACGACAGCCCCGTTTCGAAAACGACTTACAATAAAAGGCTGCGCTTCGCATTGAAAAAGTCCTAGAAACACGAATGCCGACCCAAAACTGAGTCGGCATATTGACCGTGCATGTGGTATCGAGCGAGATTACTCGGTCTCGACAACCTCGCGACCCTTGTAGTAGCCGCAGTTGCCGCACACGCGGTGAGGCAACTTGACCTCGCCGCACTGCGGGCACACAGAGCGAGAGGGCATAGCGCAAACGTCATTGGCGCTGCGACGGGAGTGGGTACGAGCACGACCGGTTTTTTGCTTAGGCACTGCCATGGTTGTCACTTCTCCTTATCGATCTCGGCCGACCTTCAGCCGAAACGCTTCAAATGCTTGAATTCAGACGAAAGCAGATGATAGCAAAGCATCACGGTGCATGCAAGCATAAAACACCACTTAGCATGGAATTTTGATGCGGCAAGCCCAGATGGACCCAACTGCTTTCTGTACGGCAGTAAAGTATACGTCAGAAACTAAAGGCGCAAGGGCGCACACGAGCATTCCACACCTAAGGCGCATATCGAAAGGGGTCTCACGTGGCGGACAACCAGCATTCATGCGAAATCGCACCAGGCATTTTCCTTATCAAGGTGCCCCTGCCCGAAAACCCGCTCAAGCAGCTGAATTCCTACTTAATCCTCGATGAAGACCGTCCCACGCTCGTGGACGTCGGCTTCAACCGCATAGAGTGCGAGCAGGTATTGCGCCGAGCCCTCGATGATTTTGGCCTCGACTTCCAAGACATCGATGTGCTTGCGACACACAGCCACCCCGATCACGTGGGCAACCTCGATCGCATTTGGCGTCCGAGTATGCGCGTATACGCCCATATGCATTCATTCGAAGAGCCGCGCATCATGAATAAGCTGCAGAGCAGCACGTTTTTGCCCATCGTCGATGCGGTGACCCTGTGCGCCGAATCGCAACGCCAGCCCTCGCGCGTATTCTCGACCGACCTTTCCGCCGTGAAGGGCGACTACCCCGTGACCTATCTGAAAGATGGCGACATCTTCCGCCGCGGAAGCTACCGCTTCCAAGTCATCGAAACGCCCGGCCACCACATGACGCATATCTGCCTCTATGACGAGGCGTCGAAAATCATGCTTACGGGCGACCATGTACTCGAGCGCATCACCCCGAATATCTCGTCATTCATGCTCGAGACCGACGAGCTCGGCGACTTCCTTGCGAGTTTGCGGAAGGTACGCGACTACGACGTGAAATTGGCGCTCCCCGGCCACGGAGAGCCCTTCAGCGGGCTCGCGCGACGCGTAGACGAGCTCATCGCCCACCACGAGGCGCGCCTCACCGAAATGGAAGACCTTGTGCGCGCCGGCCATCACGACATCATCGACATCACGAGTAACGCGAGCTGGAAATACCCCAATTGGGAAAGCTGGGCAATGGAGCAGAAGTTCTTCTCCCTCGGCGAAACGCTCGCCCATCTCGTGCATGCCGTGCATTGCGGGACGATTCGCATGATCATTGAAGGCGAAGTCGTCGAATTCTACCTCGCGGAATAGCGAGGAGGTTTCGTTTCGCTATACACGAACAAGCTTGGTCACGGCGGTTCTGCCTTGCGGCGGCCTCCCCAAGGGCCGTCTGAGTTCATGCATGCTTTTATTCAAAAGCTAAACGAAGCCAGGCGAGCGCATAGTGAGCGCAGCGAACGGTAGCGAGCCGTGGCCTTGGGGAGGCCGCCGCAAGGCAGAACCGCTCGCCCAAATATCCAACAAAGGCGCATATGAAAAAAGGACGCTTACGCGTCCTTTTTTTCTATTCGAACTTGAAATTCTTAAGCGCGGCGAATTGACTCGGCTTGCCGGAATCGGTTCGCACGACATCGTCCTCGACGGGCTTGCAGCCGCAAGGGCCGTCGTTGAGGTTCGCACCGCATTGCGGGCACAAACCCTTGCAGTCTTCAGCACACAACGGCACATAGGGCAAATCGACCAGCACGGCAGCCCTGAGGATAGGCTCGAAATCGAGCTGATTGTTCTCGGGAAGATAGTCGAACTCGTCTTCATGCATATCTTCGGGCGCTTCCGATTCGCCCGGAATAATAAGATACGCCTCAAGCTCGCCATTCACATCGTATTCGACTTCGTCGAGGCAGCGAGAGCATTCGGTCGCAACAACACCGGTGATGGAGCCCGTAACAAGCAAGGCACCGCCAACATTGCTCACAAAAGCGTTCCACTGCATGGTGCCAACCGTTTTGTAATGGTCGGGGCCGAAGTCAAACTCGCCCATGTCATAGGTTCCCTCGAAAGAAGAGCTCTCCGCCGGGGCGAAGAGCTCTGCAGGAACGTCTATGACCAGCGGATTATTTTCCACGGTCGCAGCCATTAGCGGCCGATTCCCTGGTTGTTCAAGCGATCGCGGCAACGGCGAACGCTCGTGATAAGCGTATCGAGACTCTGCTCGACGTGGCCAAACACCTCGTCAGCGTAGTCTTCGGCGCCAGCGCGCGTCTGACGCTCGAGCTCGCGGGCGTCGGCCATGATGGTGTCGGCCTGCTGCTGCGCGATGCGCACGATTTCCTGCTCGCTGGCAATCGTCATAGCCTGGCTGCGAGCGTCTTCGATGAGGCGAGAGCTCTCGGCTTCCGCGTCGTCGAGGAGGCTCTGGCGCTCACGAACGATTTGGCGCGCCTGCGCGAATTCGCCCGGGAACGTATCGCGGATTTCATCCATAATCTCAAAAGCCGCGGTGATGTCGACTTGGCGAAGATTGTTCTTGCCGAACACCGGTTTCGAATCCTCAAGAAGGATAGAGAGTTCCTCAATGAGACCGAGAACTCCTGTTTCGTCCATTGCATCCCTTTCATGCCTGCTGCGAATATGCTGCATTTCAATACACTGCGGAAGGCCGCAGGTTGCTTTCATTGCAATCGATAAGATACTTGGCACCTTATCGCAAGTCAAACTATTCTAGCATGAAAAACGAGCACGCAAGGCTTTTTCCACACCAGGCGTCACAAGCTCAGAAATATTGCCATGGAACGAAGCGATTTCGCGCACGATGGAGCTCGACAGGTACATATATTGCGGCGGAGACATGATGAACACGGTCTCGATCGAATCATTCAAGCGATAATTCGCCGCGGTCATTTGGAATTCGTATTCGAAATCGGTGATGGCGCGCAGGCCTTTCACAACGAACTTGCAGTCGATTTCCTCGGCGAAATGCACGAGCAAGTCGTCAAAGCCCACAACCGAGACGTTGTCCAGGTGGGCAGTGGCTTCCTTCGCGAGCGCGACGCGCTCTTCGAGCGTGAACAAGGGGCGCTTTTTGTCGCTTTTCGCAACGCCCACAATAACCTCGTCAAACATCTGAGATGCGCGGGCAATGACGTCGATGTGCCCATTGGTAATAGGGTCGAATGTACCCGGAACCAACGCTCTTCTCACGATAATCCTCCTTATATGGGAAACGCATTCCCTTCCACTGCGCTATTCCGCAGGCTCAGCGTCTTCCTGAAACGAAAACAGCACGAAGCCAACCTTGGACTTGCCAAAGATTTTGTTCGCATGAATCTCAACGGATTCGCCCGTTTGCTCGATGAAACCCGCTACGTCAACCTTCGAATGGTGTTCGTAGGTTATCACTGCATCGGGCGCGAGCATACCACGCTCACGCAACGTTTGGACGAACGCCCACACTTCTTCGGTAGGATACGCGTACGGAGGATCCAAAATCACGATGTCGAAAGGCGCACCGTACACGGGCGGCGTGGCAAGCACATCGGCCTGGCGAACGCGAGCGCGCTCCTGCGAAAGCTTCAGCATATCGATATTGGAGCGCAATGCTTCGAGAGCAGCCTTGTCGCGCTCGAAAAACACCGCCGATTCGGCGCCGCGCGAGAGACATTCGATGCCAAGGGCGCCGCTGCCCGCAAAGGCATCGAGCACATGCGCGCCCTCGAGCGAGCCATAGGCCGAAATGAGCGAGCTTATGAACGATTCCTTCACGCGATCGGTAGTCGGTCGCGTATCCATTCCCGTGGGGGCTTTAAGGTTTCTGCCCTTGAAATCTCCTGCGATAACCCTCATCGCACGCCTCCTTTTTTCGCTGTGTGCGTCTTACGCTGCGCTTCCGCGGAAAACACCGCATCCACTTCGCGCAGATAAAGCTTTGATTCAAGCGTATTCGCACGAACCTGAGTTTCCATATATTCACGCGCGTCGGCGTGAGCGGCCTCGATCACAGCTCCGTCGCGAACCACGTTCACGAGCTTAAGCACCGAGGCGCCATGTTGGCGATTGCCTAAAATATCGCCTTCGCGGCGAAGTGACAAGTCATATTCGGCGAGCTTGAAGCCATCTTCGGTTTTCTCCATAGCCGAAAGGCGTTCGCATGCCGCCTTATCGCCCGTGGCTGAAATCAAACACATGAAACCGGGTTTTTCACCGCGGCCCACGCGTCCACGCAACTGATGAAGCTGAGAAAGGCCGAATTTATCAGCGTCTTCCACAATCATCACCGTTGCATTGGGCACGTCAACGCCGACCTCGATGACCGTCGTGCTCACAAGCACATCAATCTCGCCTGCGCGGAAGCGCTCCATGACCTCGCGCTTCGCCGCCGCTTTCATGCGACCGTGCAAAAGCCCCACCCTATACGCCGAAAATGTTTTCGCCTGCAGGAATTTCGCCTGAGCCTCGGCCGCCTTCGAATCATCGCCCGAGAAATCGTCGAACGAATCGATATACACCGGCTCGCCCTGCTCTCCGGCGGTTCCGGAATAGCCGAAACGCGAGCGCTCTTTAGGGCGCGGCCCAGAAGCTTGCGCAGCCGCGCCGCCCTGGGAGCCGACCAAGGGGCACACGATATAAGCTTGCTCTCCCCTTTTACATGCCTCAAGCGCCACGTCGTAAGCGCGGCCACGCTCGCGAAAGCCATACACCTTCGTCGTGCGTGGCGGGCGCTCGAAGGGAATCTCGCGCAAATACGACTGCGTCATAGAGCCATACAGCGCCAGGGCGAGCGTGCGAGGAATGGGCGTCGCGGTCATTTCGAGCACATCGCACGCCGCACCCTTCGCCATAAGGGCTTCACGCTGGTCAACGCCGAAACGTTGCTCCTCGTCAATAATCACGAGCCCGCAATTGCGGCACACCACATCATCCACAAGCAGCGCATGCGTGCCAAAGCACACCGAAATCGAGCCCGAGGCCAAACCTTCGAGAATCGCCTCGCGTTCTGAAGCGGGCGTCGAGCCTGTAAGCTTCGACCAGGTCACGCCCGATTTTTCGAGAAGGGGTCCCAAGCCTTGCGCATATTGGTCGACGAGCACCTCAGTGGGGCCCATCATGAGGGCCTGCTCACCAGAATCGGCCGCCATAACGAGTGCAAACGCCGCAACCATGGTTTTGCCCGTACCCACATCGCCCAAAAGCATATGGCGCATACGCTCGGGGGCCGCCATGCGCTGCGAGATATCGGCAACCGCACGCTGTTGGTCGCCCGTCAAAGAGAAGGGCACATGTTCCTCAAACGCCCTGCGGGCCGGGCCGTCAACGGCATGCGTGCGCGGCGAAGCATCACCGAGTTCCGCTTGCGCCTGCTGCATCAAATGCATTTCAAGTGCAAGCACTTCCTCATATACCAAACGACGGCGTGCCTGGGCTTGCTCGGCCATATCGACGGGGAAATGAATCGCGCGCAATGCTTCCGCACGCGGCATAAGGCGATACTTCGCGCGAAGCGAAGCGGGCAGCGGATCGTACACGCGCCCGAGCTGAGAGAGCGCGCCACGCACGATGCGACGCATCTGGCCTTGCGGCACCTTCTCGGATGCGGCATGCACAGGAATCACCTGACCGGTGACTTCTTCGACGTTGTCGCCATCGACCTTATCGAGGAAAGGCATGGTCATGCGCAAGAAACCGTAGTTGAACTCAACTTTGCCCGCAACGCTTACACGCATGCCGGGGGTAAGCGTTTTCACAAGCCAGGGCTGCTTGAAAAACGTGACGATAAGCGTACCCGTGCCATCGACGAGCGTGACTTCCACCAGATCGAACTTCGGCTTGGGGCGCTTAAGAACGGCCTCGTGCACCGTAGCGACAATGGTGGCATTTTCGCCAATACGCGCCTGTCCGATGGTGCAGATATTCGACATATCAAGGTAGCGCTTGGGGTAATGCGCGAGCACGCCGCGAATCGTCGTGGCTCCAAAACGCGACAAAGCCGCCGCCCTGCCCGACGAAACGCCCGGAATAGAAGTCACGGGTGCGTCAAGAGCCAGGGTGGCGGCCAAGCGGTCAGACATGATGAAGTTGTTGCGCTACTCGAGCGAGAACACGACGGGGTAAAGCGCCTGCTCGCCGCGGTGCGGGTCAATCTCAAGGTCTTCGTAGGCCTCTTCGATGCGAGCGACCAGCGCCTCAAGGTCTTCGTCGCTGAAATCTTCGCCAGCGAGAATCGTCATGGTATCGGCGTCGTCGGCCTCCATGGTTTCAAGCAACGCGAGCACAACGTCGGAAACGTCGGAGCCAACGGCTTCAATGGAGCCATCGGCAATGCCAATGACGTCGCCATCTTTGATGGGATTGCCGTGGGCGTCTTTCGAGTCTTTGATGGCATGGGTGACTTCGCCGGTTTTCACCTCGGCGAAAGCCTCCGTCATGGCTTCGACGTTTTCTTCGAGCGAAGCTTCGCCATCGAAGCCGAACATCGCAGAAAACGCCTGCGGCACGCTCGTGGTGGCAACGACTGCGCACGGCTTCTCGGAAACCTCGACACAGGCCTGAGCGGCCATGATGATATTCTTGTTGTTGGGCAGAATGACGACCGAGTCGGCGTTGACCTTGTTGACGGCAGCAAGGATGTCGGCCGTGGACGGGTTCATGGTTTGACCGCCGGAAATAACGACATCGACACCGAGGGATTCGAGAATCTTGGCCGTGCCAGAGCCGGGAGCCACAGCAACGACGCCAAGCGGCTTGTGCTCGGCTTCGAGCTGCGCCTCGATTTTCTCGTTGCGCTCGTCGCTTTGCAGCTTCATGTTGTGGACATGCACTTCAGAGATCTGGCAATCGTGCGTAAGGAACCAGCCCAGAACCTGGTCGGGGCGGTTGGAGTGCACGTGCACCTTGAAGTTGGGGTGCATGCCGACCATGAGGTCGCAGTCGCCCATGGTAGGCAGGAAGTCTTTCGCAGCATCAACGTCAATCGTGTTGGAATGCACGAGGAATTCGGTGCAGTAACGGAACGCGGAATCGACATCCCAGTCGTCGATCTGCTCGATTTCCGCCTTCGGAGCAGGACGAGACATCGCAAGCGCGTCGCCAGCGAAGCCCTCCTTGCCCGTGAGGGTTGCGGCGAACGCGTCGATGAGAATAGCCAGGCCAAAGCCGCCAGCGTCGACGACGCCGTTCTCTTTCAGCACAGGCAGAAACTCGGGCGTGCGCTGCACCGATTCATATGCGCCGTTCACGATGAAGTCGAGCGCCTCTTCGGTGCTGAGCTTCTTCTTGCGAGCCTTCTTCGCGGCGGCCGCGGTATCTTTGATTACGGTAAGAATGGTGCCCTCAACCGGTTTGCGCACGGCCTGAAACGCCACTTCGGTCGCGCGAGCGAAGCAGGAATCAAGAGACGCGGTGGTAATGCCCTCTTCTTCGAAACCTTCGAATCCCTCGCACAAACCGCGCAGAATCTGCGACGTAATAACGCCGGAATTGCCGCGGGCGCCCATGAGCGCACCCGTGGTGATGGTCTTGCGAATTTCCGCACTCGAAGCGCCAATCGGAAGCTTCGCAAGGTTGTCGACGACCATTTGCATGGTGAGCGACATGTTCGTGCCGGTGTCGCCATCGGGCACGGGGAACACATTGAGGCGGTTGACCTCGTCTTTGCGGTCGGAAAGCGCCTTTTGGGCAGCAGCGATCGCGTTCAGAACTTCATGCGTAGAATAGTTGCTCATATTAGGTGGTGTCTCCTCGATGACCTTTAGCAAAGCTCGCTATTTGCGAACTTTGATGCCCTGAACGTGCACTTCAATGCCATCGAGCGGCACCTGCGCAAACTCATTGAGCACATAGGTAACGTTGTCGATAAGGTTCTGCGAAACGACGGTGATGTTGGTGCCGTATTCGATAACCACATACAGATCGACGTGAATGCCAGCCTCGCGGGGCGTCACGATAACGCCGCGGCGCAGGCGGTTGGCGGGAAGAATCTTCGCGATGCCGTCTTGCAAAGAAGGCGCCGCCATGCCAACGACGCCGTAGCAGCCGAGGGCGGCGGTACCAGCGAGGTCGGCCAGCACGTCGTTAGATACGTGAAGATTGCCGGAAATCTTTTGCGTCATGAAATCGTCCTTTCCCACGACTGCGAGACAAACATTAAGTATACCCGTTTCAGCGCAGGCGCGGTGATACTTTGATACTCAAAGTACTCTTGCACACAAAAAAGCCCGCAGAAGCGGGCTTTTGCGTTTGTGCAGTTGTCGCGCTTTAGCCGCGGACGACCTTGCCGGCCTTCATGCAGGAAGTGCAGACATTCATCTTGCGGGACTTGCCGTCGACGACGACGGAAACCTTCTGAATGTTCGGACGGAAGGTACGATTGGTTACGCGGTGGGAGTGGCTGATGCTGCGACCGGCCACGGGGTGCTTACCGCAAATTTCACAAACCTGGGACATTTCTCTCACTCCATTACTTCAGATAATCTCTGATTACAGGCAAAAAAGCTTGATTACTATAACACACGATTAGAGGTCACACAAGAAAAGTTGTGACTTCTTGTGTTCTGTGTCGAAAACGTGAACGGCAAACTACAAACGGTTTCCGATTCGCATCCGATCGGCTCGCGCTCGCGAGCAAAAACCAGGCCCGCACGAACGAGGATGCATCCCTGGTGTTTTAAAACCCGGGAACCTGTTAAACGCTACGAGCATTTAACAGGTTCCGATAGCAAAGAAGCCAAGGTTGAAGGCCATGCAACGAATGTCTAGCCGCGATACTTCTTATCGACGATCATGAGACGGCCGCAACTCGGGCATACCGAAAGCGGAGACTCGGCACGAAGCCCCAACACGCGACTGTGGTCGAACGTCGTGCGGCATACCGTGCAAGCGTTTTCGTTCAAGGCAGAAAGCGCCACCCCGCCCTTCGCCTTCGCGATGCGCTCGTAAGTCGCAAGCAGTTTCGAGTCGTTGACGAATGCGACCATGCGATCGCGTTCAGGCTTGAACTGGTTCACCCTCGCCAGAATCTCGCCGCCCTTTGCGCGGTATTCGGCGATGAGCTTTTCCTCTTTCGCGCACAGCGAAGCCTCAATAGTGTCGATTTCGCCCTCAAGTTTCTCCATTTGAGCGAGCTTTTCTTTATAGCCGGCGATTTCATCGACGAGCGTGTCGCGACGCTTTTGGTAGCCCGAAAGCTCCTTGCTGTGCAGCGTAATGGAGCGGTAGTCACCGCCCGCCGTATCGATGAGGCCTTGCGCCACCTTTGATTTGCGCGCCAAATCGGCATCTTCGCCCTCGGCGTGCGCAAGCTGAGTTTGCGTATCTTTATGCATGCCCACAATGGTGCGGCGTTTTTCGGCTAGCGCCGCCTTCTTATGGCGCACGTCGAGAATCGCCATTTTCTGGGGAAGCTCGTCGAGTTGCTTGTTCAGTCGCACGCATTCCGAATCGATCGCCTGAAGCTTCAGCAGCGCCGCGATTTGTTCTTGGGTTACCTGCACTAGACCCTCCTCGTTTCGGGATGCTGCCACGCATCGTTTTGATCGAGCAACGTTATCTTCTCACGTGCAACGCCCACGCGAGCGCACGATTCGGCGAGAATTCGCGCAAAAGGCAATTCCGACACATCGTGGCCAAGCTCAATGATGCACAGGCCCTGCTGCAACGCTTCAAGCGCGGCATGGTATTTCACTTCGCCGCACACAAGCACGTCGATCCCGCGCTTCACGCACTCAGAAGCTGCATCGCCGGCGCCGCCCGTCCACGTGCATACCGTGGAAAGAGACGTATCCATGGCGCCCCACACGCGCGGCGGGCGACCGAACACCGCCATGCAACGAGCCGATAGGTCGCCAAGCGTGAGGCCCTCGCTGGCATCGACGGCACAGATTTGACCATAGCCAAGCGATTCGTCGCGAGCAAGCGGCTCAAGCACAGCCGAGGGCTTCAAGCGCAGCATGCCCGTCAGCATGGATTGCGCAGGCGCACTCACATCGAGCGCCGTGTGCCAATTCGCAAGCGCCACACCCAAGCGCGCCGCTTCGAACACCACCGAACCCGGCACGCAGGCACGAGCCGAAAGCGGCATGAACTCATCGGGAGCGTCGAGAAACGCAGGATGATGCGTCACGAGCACGTTCGCGCCGAGCTGCGCGGCTTCGCGAACGGCAGACACTGTAGGGTCGAGCGCGCAGGCCACGCCTTCGATTTTTGCCGAAGGGTCGCCCACGAGCAGGCCGGTTCGATCCCATGGTTCAGCGTCGGCCGGCGGAAACATGCGATTCAGGGCGGAGACGAGCTCGCCCACCAACGCAGGTGCCTGCGTGCCCTTTTCCGCAAGAGGTCCACGGCCCACATGGCGCAGCCCCCGCTGTTCCTCATCAATCTCGTATTCCTCTTCATTCGCCATAATCGGCCTCCTTGTCTTTCGAGCCGTATTGGTTATTCGCACCTGTTAAATGCTCGTAGCGTTTAACAGGTCGTAAGCACGTGCCGGGCGCTATAAAGAAGCCGCCTCGAAAGGCGGCTCGTCAACATCACAAATCGACCATGCGCATACCACGGCCACGCGTAGGAACGGCGAGCTGCGTATAGCCGGCAGCACGCATGTAATCGTAAGCACGTTCGATATCGCGCGCGATGTGCTCCTTGCAATGCGCGTCGGTTCCCACCGTGCACGCAACGCCCTCGGCGCGAAACGCCTGCAAAAGCGACGGCGATGGATAGTACTCGGCGCACTCGGCATACGCGCCCGAGGTATTCACCTCGACCATGCGCCCACCCTCGCGCGCCGCTCGAGCCATACGCTCATACAAAGGCTCGAGATCGAATTCGGGCTTCGGGCTGAACTTCTTCACCACGTCGGCGTGCGCCATCACGGTAAACGGCATGTCGCTTTTCGCAGCCTCGCACCAAAGCTCGACATAGCGGTTCCAGAACGCCTCAAGGTCAACCGACTTCCAACGCGACATATTCTTATGGCTCACCATAAGCCAACGGTCAACGAAATGAATCGAGCCGAGCACAACGTCGAACCAGTCAAAGTCGCTCGCATGCAAAGCGCGCGTTTCGTCTTTGCCAAGCCAATCGAGCTCACAGCCCAAAAGCACGTCGATATCGTCGCGCTTCTGCTGCTCCCGCACAACGTCGATATAGGCCTCAAGCCGCTCTGCCGGCATGGTGGAGCGCTTCGACGGGTCGAGCTCATCGGGAATAGGATAATGCTCCGTCGCCGCCATATGGGCAATGCCCGCATCGACCGCCGCCTGCACCATGTCGCCGAGCGGATCTTTGGCATGATTGCAGAACGTGGAGTGCGTGTGCATCGTTATGAGCTCGGTCATGCAATCGCCTCCTTGAACGCTTCGAAGAATGCATCGATGTCGGCTTGCGTGTTTTCCACGCCAATCGATACGCGCAGCTCGCCTTGGGCAAGGTTGCGTTCGACGCCGAGAGCGGAAAGCACGTGCGAAGGATCGAGGCTCCCCGATGCGCAGGCCGAGCCGCCCGAAATGCAGATACCGCGCATGTCGAGCTGCAAAATAAGCGTTTGGCTCTCGAAGCCGCGCACGCATACATTCACAATGTTGGGCAAGAACTCTTCGCTGCCACAAGGCACGCAAACCGACGGCACCACGCGTTTAATGGCGCCCAAACGCGCGTACAAATCGTCGCGCATGGCACGGGCGCGCGCCGCATAAGCAGGCTGCTCAGCCACAGCGAACTCAATGGCCGCCGCAGCACCTGCGATGCCACACACGTTCTGCGTGCCGCTGCGACGCCCATTTTCCTGACCGCCACCAGGCAAATACGCCACGTAGGGCGTTTTCGCCGCAAGATAGAGCACGCCAACACCCTTCGGACCGCCCACTTTGTGCGCGGAAAACGAAGCCGCATCGACACCCCAGCCCTTCAGATCGACGGGAATTTTCCCAAGCGCCTGAACGGCGTCGACGTGAAACAGTGCGCCGGCGGCATGAGCCACGCTGCACAACTCGGCCACAGGTTCGATGGTGCCCACTTCGTTGTTGGCAGCCATAACGCTTACCACCAGGGTGTTTTCATCAACCACGCGCTTCAGTGCTTCAGGCGTTACCCTGCCCAAGCCATCGTTGTCGACAAGCTCGAACTCGAAGCCGAGCGCGCGTAGCATATGGCTCGTTTCGAGAACAGCCTCATGCTCGATGCGCGAGGTCACCACCTTGAACGGCCCATGCTTGCCCGCCAAACGAGCCTTTTCGCGCGCGCCAAGCGCCATGCCCACGATTGCCGAATTGTCCGATTCGGTAGCACCGCCCGTGAATACGATTTCGTCGGGACGATGGGCCTTCAGGGCGCGAGCCACGCGAGCACGCGCATCTTCGAGCGCGGAGAACGCCTCGCGGCCAATGGAGTGAAGCGAGTTCGCATTGCCGAAAGGCGCCTGCGTTCCCGACTCCATATAAGGCGCCATGGCCTTTGCGGCCGCATCGCACAATGGCGTGGTTGCCGCGTTGTCCAAATATATGCGCTTGGTTTGCATTGCCTGCATGCCCCTTTTATGCCTGCACGTCGTTTGTCCACGGAGCCACGAAACCGTTTTTCTGGGCCTCGGCGGCGACCGCCTTCATTTCCGCAATCGCAGCCGCGCGATCGGACGCGCCGAACACGCCACTGCCCGCAACAAGCACGTCGCAGCCCGCCGCGCACACTGCGCGCGTTGGGTCGTTCGCCTTCAAGCCGCCATCGACCTCGATAAGCGGCGAGACGCCCGCCTCACGAGCCATCTCGACGATACGGGCAACCTTGGCCTCGGTTCCTTGGATATAGCTCTGGCCAGAAAAGCCCGGGAACACGCTCATGGGCAGCACCATGTCGAGCTTCGCGATGTAAGGCTTGATGAGCTCGACATCGTAATCGGGCTTCATGGCGATGGCGGCCTTGCAGCCGGCGTCGTGAATCATATCGATTGCCAAATCAAACTGGCCGGCATCGGCGTTGAGCGCCTCGGCATGCACCGTGACGATATCGGGCGTATGCTCCAGATACCAGGGGAGCTGTTCGAGCGGGTTGGAAATCATCAAGTGCACGTCGAGCGGCAGCTTCGTAATCTTCTTCAAGCCGGCGACAAACGGCACGCCGAGCGTAAGGTTCGGCACAAAATGACCATCCATGACGTCGACATGCACGAAGGCGGCACCGCCTTCTTCGATTTCGGCCACATCACGGGCCATATTCATGAAGTCGGCGGACAGAATTGATGGTGCGATTTTCGGCTCGGTGAACACATTGGCTCCTTGCATGCATGAATTTCGGGCGAGGCCCCTACCTTTTCGTCCATTCTAACGCAGCCGCAGCGCTTGCCGCCTATAATCAAAGAACACACGAAAGGATGACCATGCAACGCTGCACGAACTATTTTGTATACGCCATGCCCATGGGGCGACTGAGCATCGCTGCCGACGAGGCGGGCATTTGCGCGATTGCTTTTGGCGACGTTGCGCACGATGGCCCGCGCCGCCCGAGCGCGCTTACGAACAAGGCGGCTACGCAACTGCAGGAATATTTCGCAGGCAAGCGCCGTTTCTTCGACATTCCCCTCTCGCCACACGGAACCGAATTCCAGCTCAAGGTATGGAAAGCCCTTGAAACCATTCCCTATGGCCAAACGCGCACGTACGCGGAAATCGCCGAAATGGTTGGCAGCCCTAAAGGCTTTCGCGCGGTAGGGCTCGCCAATAACAAAAACCCACTGCCCATTGTGGTGCCGTGCCACCGCGTTATTGGAGCCGATGGCAAGCTCGTGGGCTACGCGGGCGGAGTGAAAATCAAGAAATACCTACTCAATCTCGAGGGCATCGATACCTCGAAAATGAAATAGGTCAAGCAACGCGAAAACGAGCGATTCGATCAAAGCAAGACTGCAAAGGGCATCACGCGCGGTATTCGAACCCGACACGCACCGCCGAAAGACGGTATGCGCATACCCGATGAACTCCGAACGAACGCCAACCTCGCGTATTGCCCATGCGAGGAAGCCTATAGAACAAGAAAAGAGCCCCTATCGGGGCTCTTTTCTTGTAAGTTCGCGATCAAGCGCGGCAATTCGTTATGCGCGGCGGCGCAGGCGCGCGGCGTAATGGGCGTCGGGGCCGTTCGTCGTGAGCGTGGTTTGCACCTGCTCCTCAATTTCGAACTGCTCGCCGAACTTCGTCTTCAGGAAGCGCTCGACAACCTGCTCGTTTTCCTCAGGGAAAACGGTGCAGGTGGCATAGGTGATAACGCCGCCCGGCTTCACCATCTTGGTCGCCTCGATGAGCAAATCAAGATTGATGGAGGCCATGCTGGTGATATCTTCGGGCTTCAAGCGCCAACGAATCTCGGGGTGGCGACGCAGCGTGCCCACACCCGAGCACGGAGCATCGAGCAGCACGGCGTCAAAGCTTGCCTCGGGCAGCTTTTGCGAAAGAGTGCGCGCGTCGGCCGTGAGAGGCTCAACCGTGTCGATGCCATACGCGACACAGCGTTCGCCAAGAATCTTGTCCTTGAACTCATGGTCGTCGACCGAGGTCATAGGCACGCAATGGCCAAATGCGCGATGCGCGGCGCTCTGGAGCAGAATGGTCTTCGTGCCACGGCCAGAGCCAATTTCAAGGAAGCTTGCGGGCTCCTCGGCAGGCATGGCCAACTGCGCCACGGTTTGCGCGCCCTCGTCGGACACGAGCAGCTCGCCAGCCTCGAACAGCGCGCGCACGTCGGCGCTGCGCAGCGAACGAGCCTCCTTCACGCGATAGCAACCCTGCACGTCCTCCGACGGCTCGAGCAGCGAACCGGCCTGGTCAAAAGCCTCTTCAATCTGCTCGAAATCGCCCTTCACGGAATTCACGGCGATAAACACCGGAGCATCGGTGTTGCAGGCATGCATGAATGCGGTCGCCTTCGGCAGCGTCATTTCGTTCATGAGACGCTTGGCGAGCCACATCGGGAAGGCCTGCGAACGAGCAAGCACCTGCAGGCTCAGGTTCGGGTTGCCAAATGGGAACGTTTTCGCGCTTTCCGACATGCGGCGCAGCACGGCGTTAGCAAGGCCGCCCGCCTTGGGGGCAACGGAACACACGAGTTCCACGCCCTGGTCAACAACTACATAAGCGGGCTTGTCGAGGAACAGCAGCTCATAGGCGCTCACGCGCATAGCATCGCGAACGACCTCGTCGATGTCGTTCGGGGTTTTCATGTTGCGGTTAATGAACTCGTCGAGCGTGCCGACCGTCGCAGTCACGCCACGCGCGATTTTCGTGGCGAACGCAGCGTCTTCGGGAGAAATGCCCTGGAATTTGGCGAGCACGGCAGGCGTGACTTCGGCAACATAGGCGTTGCGCTCACGCACCACGCGACCGATGGCGCAGGCAGCCTGGCGAGCAGGCGTCACATGCACTTGGCCCTTAGGCTTGCGGTAACCGCCGCCCGTGCCGCGATAGCCTTCGCCCTTGCGACGATGTTCGCGGTATTCGCTGCGAGGAGCATCATCGTCAACCTGAGCGTCGAGGCGGTCGTCGTCGCGGCGCGGCTTGAAGCCACGCTTGTCGTCGTCGAAGCGCTTTTTCGGGCGGTCGTCGAAACGACGGCCCCCACGACCCTCGAACTTGCCGCCATCGCGCTTGTCAAAGCGGCGGTCGTCGCGCCTGTCGCCATCGAAGGAGTGCTCACGCTTCGGACCGCGATCGTCGCGGTCGAACTTACGGCCGTCACGGTCGAACTTGCGCTCGCCCTGCTCGAACTTACGCTCGTCACGGCTGAAGTCTTTCTTGTAGCCGCCCTTCTTGAAATCATGATCGCCGTCGCGACGATCGCCGCGAGGCTTGCGGTCGAAGTCGCGGCCGCCCTTGTAGCCGCCACGGCCACCATCGCGGTCGAATTTACGCTCACCGTCGTGCTTCTTGTAGCCGCCACGATTATCGTCGCGCTTGAAATCGCGCTTCGGGCCGCGATCGTCGCGGTCGAACTTACGGCCTTCACCGCGATCGTCGCGATCGCCACGACCTTTGTAGCCGCCTTGAGGCTTGCCGCCCTTATAGCCGCCACGGTTATCGTCGCGGTCGAATTTGCGCTCGCCGTCGCGCTTCTTGTAGCCGCCCTGGCCCTTCGAGCCGCGGAAGCCGCCTTTGTCGCCGTTGCCGCGTCCGCGAGAGTCGCCGCCCTTGCCGTGGTATCCGCCGTTGCCGCGGCCGTTGCCGCCGCGGTTGTTGTTCGGTCGGTTGCCGCGAGATTCGCCTGCGCCCTTGTTATCGTATGCCATTTACAATGTCTCCCACTCAATCTCGCCCGACTTGATGTTCTGCACGCCCGCAGCGAACGAACGAGCATCCATTTCCTTTTTCCCGTCAGGCTTTATTTCCAAAATCTCGAAAACGCCATCGACGCATCCGAGGAACAACCGTTTCTGCGCGAACAACACCTTGCCCTGCGCAAGGCCCGATGCGGCCTCGAAGCATGAATCGTCTTGCGAAAGCGCTGCCGCAGAAAGCACCGTGACGCCTTTGTCCGCGATGGAGCACTTCGAAGGGTGCTGCACGCCCGATGCCTGCACACGGCGAAGGTTCTCGACGCAGGCGATTTCAGGGTTCAGGTTCAGTTCACCCTTTTCGATCTTGGGTGCCCACGTAGCATCTTCCTCAGCCTGCTTGACCCAACGCTGTACGCCATGCTCCACATCGTAGAGGGCCGAAAGCAGTGCATACGCGCCTTTGTCGGCAAGTTCGCCCGTCAAACGCTCGGCATTCATGTCCGCGATTTGGCAAGAACGGCAAATGCAGTAATCGCCCGTATCAAGACCTGCCTCCATGTGCATGATGCACACACCCGCCTCGTCGTCGCCATTCAGAATGGCGCGCTCGATGGGGGCCGCGCCGCGATACTTCGGCAGAAGCGACGCGTGCACGTTCAAGCAACCATACTTCGGAATGTCGAGCACAGCCTGCGGCAGAATCATGCCGTACGCGGCGACGCAAACAACGTCGGGATCGAGGGCGCGAAGGCGTTCGACTTCAGCTTCGTCACGAAGCGTGCGGGGTTCGAACACCGGAATGTTCGCGCCAAGAGCGACTTCCTTCACCGGAGACGGCACGAGCTTCTTGCCACGGCCGCGCACCGCATCGGCGCGCGTGTACACGGCGACGACGTCGTGCTGTTCCTTCAGCTCGATAAGAATGCTCGCCGCAAAATCGGGGGTTCCCATGAACACAACGCGCATGGAATCACCGCCTTTCGAAAGTGTTTGCTAGTCGATGCTCGTTTCACCCGGCTTGGCGCCTGCCGCTCGCGCGATCTCATAATCGCGCAGCGCCTTGAGGCGTGCAGCGGGCGCAGCGCTTTCGAACAGCGTTTTGCCGTTCAAATGGTCGATTTCATGCTGCAGGCAGCGACCGAGCAGGCCGTCGCCTTCGATGATGTAGTCTTCGCCGTCGAAGTCGGTGAATTTCACCACGGCGTATTCACGACGACATTCAGGCACAGAAATGCCAGGGCATGAAAGGCAGCCCTCTTCTTCAGTGACCAATTCGCCTTTGAGTTCAAGAATTTCAGGATTGATGAGCGTGATGGGGTCTTGGCGGCCATCTTCCTGGTCGCAGTCAATCACGATGATGCGCTTAAGCACGCCCACCTGCGGTGCGGCAATGCCGCAGCCGTTGTTCTTGTACATCGTTTTCGCCATTTGCTTCGCGAGCTTCTTCAAGCTCTTGTCTTTGATGTCGCACTCCTCGCACACCTGGCGAAGAATGGGGTCGGGGTATTCCACCACCGGGAGCGTGTCAAAAGCCATATTCAGTTCCTTTTATCGAAAGGGCCACGAATCAGGCCCCGTTTCAACAAGCAAAGTTTGCAGCCGAGAGTATATCAAAGAGTGACAGCTGGGCCGACAAATGCGCAGATGGTACACACAAATATGCGGACGGCGGCAATAGACGGCACATGCGCGCTTGGCGAGTGGCAGATTGGGCGCTCTGCCACGTTACCCCGGCGCGACGCACGGGGGCAGAGTTCGCGCCAACTACAGTAAGCTGTACGGGTCAACGTCGACGGCGACATTGACTTTCTTGTTCGCGCGTCGCTTGCGAATCACCGGTTCGGCGAGCTTTGAGATGTCGGCCCCTGCAGGCGCCTTGATTAAAATGTGCCAGCGGTGTTGGCCGCGCAGCTTATCGATGGCACACGGGGCCGCGCCCAGACTCTGCCAGCCATCACCCACAATATCGTCAATCTGCTCCTGCACGCGCTTCGCGAGCACCTCGGCTTCGGTGCGCACGGCCTCCTCTTCGGCGCCCCATACCAAAATATTCGCCAAGCGCGCATACGGCGGATACCCGAGCATCTTGCGTTTCGGCAGTTCATCGGCAAGAAAACGCTTACGATCGTAATGCGCAGCTGCAAGAATGGCCATCGCGTCGTGCATATAGGTTTGCACGAGCACGCGTCCCTCGAAGTGCCCGCGGCCCGCACGGCCCGCAACCTGCTCCACCAAGTCGAACGTGCGTTCCGCCGAGCGGAAATCGGGCAAGCGCAGCTGCGTGTCGGCGTTGATCACGCCCACGAGCACGACATCGTCGAAATCGAGACCCTTCGCAATCATCTGCGTGCCCAAAAGCACCGCCGCACCGGGCTGACCAAATTCGGCGAGCAGCTTTTCATGCGCATCGCGCGTCGCAGTGGTGTCGGAGTCCATGCGCACCACGCGCGGAAGCGGCCGGCCAGTTGCGCTCGCGTGTTCGTCGAGTATGCGTCGCAGCTCCATCTCCACACGCTGCGTTCCCGCACCGAACTTCTTCAAATAGGGACTCCCACACACCGGGCACGACACGGGCGCCTGAGAGGTTTTGCCGCAATGGTGGCACACGAGCTTTCGGCCCACTTCGTGATAGGTCAGCGAAACCGAGCACGTAGTGCATTCGGGCACATAGCCGCAATCGCGACACAGCAAGAAGTTCGCGAATCCGCGCTGATTGAGCATGAGCACGACTTTACGGCCCGCATCGACCGCGGCGAACAGGTTTTCCTGCAGCTCTTTGGCGAACATGGAACGAGAGCCGCGGCCGAATTCCTTCGCCATGTCGATAATGCGCACCTCGGGCATAGGCTTGCCATTCGCGCGCGTCGGAAGTACCACGCGATGCCACATATCGTCGACCTTGCAGCGGCACAGCGTCTCGATCGAAGGAGTCGCGCTGCCCAGCACAAGCGCGGCGCCTGTGCGCTGAGCCATCCATGCGGCCACATCGCGCGCGTGGTAGCGCGGCGCGCTTTCCTGCTTATAGGTACTTTCGTGCTCTTCGTCGATAATGATGAGGCCAAGCGTTGCCATAGGGCAGAAGAGCGCACTTCTCGCACCCACGACCACGCGTTTTTTGCCTAGGTGCACCGCTTCCCACTGGTCGAATCGCTCGCCCGCCGTCATGCGCGAGTGCATAACGGCCACGGTATCGCCGAAGCGGCTCTCGAAGCGTGACACTGTTTGGGGAGTGAGCGCAATTTCAGGTACAAGTACAATGGCGCCACGCCCCAACTCGAGCGCATGGCGAATCGCACGCAGGTACACCTCGGTTTTGCCCGACCCCGTCACGCCGTCGACTACGCACGCCTCGCCGGCACAGCGGTCAATGCACGCATCGACGCATGCAAGCGCCGCCGCCTGGCCTTCGGTGAGCGCGAAGCCTTCACGTGCCTCGGCGGCCTCGGCGATGTCTTCATCGAGCGGCACAGAAGCCTCGGCTTCGCCCTTCTTCTTTCTGCGTCGCGCAGGCTTTTGCAACTCCCACACATCGCAGCGTTTCACGATCTTCGGCGCACGGCCCACGGGCGTGAGCAAATGTACACACGAGCTGAGCGGCGCCACGTATTCATGGGCGATAAATTGGACGAGTGCTGCGCCGTCTTCGTCGAAGTACGGTGAAGAAAGCACCGAAAGCAGCGGCTTGAGGCGCGAAACCGAGGTGGAATCAATTTCGGAATCGGGCCGCTCACAAACCTCCATGACGTAGCCAATCGCGCGGCGCGCGCCGAATTCGACAAGCACGGCGCAACCCACTTCTACGCCGACCATATCGGCGGGAACTACGTAGGTGTAGAGGCTGTCGAGCGACTGGGTTTGTATGTCCAAAACTAAGGAAACGGTTCTCATGCAGGCGAGTATATAAGAAAAGCGAGCCCCGGATGAGACTCGCTTTCAAAATACAACATATGTTCGTGTTTGCGAAATGCGCGCGGGCGAACTATTCCAAGCCGCATGCCTTGCGCAGCGTCTCGGCCTTGTCGCGACGCTCCCACGTGAACTCGGGAAGTTCGCGGCCAAAGTGGCCATAATTGCTGGTAAGACGATAAATTGGGCGGCGAAGGTCGAGCGCGTCGATAATCGCAGCCGGGCGCAGGTCGAAGACCTCAGACACAGCCTTCTCGATATCGGCCACAGGCACATGCTCGGTGCCGAAAGTGTCGACCATGATGCTCACCGGGCGAGCCATGCCAATGGCGTAGGCGATTTGCACTTCGCAGCGATCGGCCAGGCCAGCCGCCACAACGTTTTTGGCGACCCAGCGCGCAGCGTATGCTGCGGAGCGGTCGACCTTCGTGCAGTCTTTGCCCGAGAACGCGCCGCCACCATGACGGCCCATGCCGCCGTAGGTATCGACGATAATCTTGCGACCCGTGAGGCCCGTGTCGCCCATAGGGCCACCGATGACGAAACGACCCGTGGGATTCACATAGATATCCATGTCGCTTGCGGCCTTCAGGCCCTCAGCGGCAAGCACAGGGTTAATCACATGCTCGATAAGCGCGGCCTCGAGCTGGTCATGCTCAACGCCCTCGTCGTGCTGAGTGGAAATGAGCACCTTCTCGACGGCTTCAGGCTTGCCATCGACATAGCGGACCGAAACCTGGGTTTTGCCGTCGGGGCGAAGGAACGGAAGCGTGCCGTTCTTGCGAACCTCGGTCAAACGCTCAGAGAGACGATGCGCCAGATAAATGGGCATCGGCATGAGCGTGCTCGTTTCGTTGCAGGCATAGCCGAACATCATGCCCTGGTCGCCCGCGCCGGTTTCGTCTTCCTTATCGGCGGCTTCGCCGTGCTGGGCCTCCCAGCTTTCATCGACGCCCTGGGCGATATCGGGGCTCTGGCTGTGAATGGCGTTGATTACACCGCAGGTGTCGCAGTCGAAGCCATACTTTGCGCGGTCGTAGCCGATGGAGCGAACAACGTCACGCACAATGGTGTCGACGTCGACGTAGGCCTGCGTGCGAATTTCGCCCGTCACGAACACCGTGCCCGTCGTGGCAACGGTTTCGCACGCGCAGCGAACCTGCGAAACGTCGGCAGGCTTTCCGCTCGGCGAAATATAGCCGGCTTTTTCGAGCTCGATTTCTTTAGCGAGAATCGCGTCCAGAATGGCATCGGAAACCTGGTCGCACAGCTTGTCGGGATGACCCTCGGTCACCGACTCGGACGTGAACAGGTAGGTAGCATTCTCGTTGGACATTCAGAATTCCTTTCTTCATCGCTGTTGGCGGGACCACCGTGGGTGTTGCCCCCGGTTGGTACCGGGATCGACGAGCCAACCCTCTTCCCCGGATCTTGATAAATACTGGTGCGCCTGGCGCACAAGCTACACATAGTAGCCGAAATCGACAGCACGGCGAACCAGGCCGCCTACGCACACGAGAACGACACGAACAAGCGATTATGAGCGCAGGCCACCGTTGTAATGCAGCGTGCGACCTTCCTTCTGCAGGCGTTCGAACTTATGCATATCGGCCTCAGCCATGCCCTGGGTTTTCGTCATGCGCTTGCCATGCATGGGATCACGCGGGTCGTTCCACAAACGCTTGGCCACAGGCGCCCATTCCTCGCTGAACGCCTTGGTTTTCAAGCAAAGCTCCTCGGCGCTTTCCTCGTGCTGCAAATCGGTCGATTTCGCTCCGGAACGTGCGACCATATCGGCGAGCATGCCTGAATTCTCCAGAATGGGACACGGGCGCAGGTAGTTGCCGTCGAAGGGCTGCTCGTAGTAGTACTCCATGAAAATGGGCGAACGCAGCGCATCGAGCAGGCTTACGTCATGGATGTTCGCATTCGAGTAGTGCGCGAACACGCACGGTTCCACGTCGCCGGCAGCATTGATATGCAAATAACGGCGCCCGCCAGCAATGCAGCCGCCCACGAATTCGCCGTCGTCTTGGAAGTCGAGCGTGAACAGGGGCTTCGTCTGGCGCATCTCGCGCACGAAGTTGTACAGGTGCTCACGCTGTGCGGCGTTGGGAATAAGGTCGGGCGTGGAACCGTGGCCTACAGGCATGAACGAGAAGATCCACGCGAACAATGCGCCCTGGTCGATAAGCCAATCGAAATATTCTTCAGACGCAATGGAGCTCGCATTCTGAGCGGTGTAGCAGCATGAAACGCCGAACGGCAGGCCGTGCTCGCGAAGCAGCGCCATGGCCTTCGACACCTTCTGGAACACACCTTCACCGCGGCGGGCATCGGTGGCTTTCTCGAAGCCTTCTGCCGAAATTGCAGGTACGAAGTTCGCTACGCGAATCATGTCTTGGCAAAACGCCTCGTCGATAAGCGTGGCGTTCGTAAAGCAGAGGAACGCACAATCGGGATGCGCCTCGCACAGCTTGATGAGGTCGTGTTTGCGCACCAAGGGCTCGCCGCCCGTATAGATGAACACGTGCGTTCCCAAAGCTTTGCCCTGTTCGATGATAGAGTCGATGTCGTCGTAGCTCAAGTTGAGCTTATGACCGTATTCCGCAGCCCAGCAACCCGTGCAATGCAGGTTGCACGCGCTCGTGGGATCGAGCAGAATCGCCCACGGAATGTTGCACTGGTATTTGTCGCGATTCTTCTCTTGCTCGCCCCACACCATGAGGTTCGAGTCAATCAAAAACGATTTCACCAGGCGATTTCGCATCTCGGGGTTCAAATGGGAAATTTTCATGAGCAGCTGATACCAGTTGTTCTTCTCATCGATTGCATTACGGAATGCCTCGCGTTGCGAAGGGAAAAGGTTGCGAGGAGCGGCCTTGTCGACCATCTCCATCGCCTTTGGAAACCTTGTTTCAGGGTCTTCAAACAGGTAATCAACCATTTTGCACAATGCTGCATGTTTCACGGAATCCAAAGCGACCATAACATTCCCCTTTTCTCGCTGCGTTTTAGCGACGTGGCGCTTCAATATTTTTCTACATGTGTGGTTTTATGCCCATATGTGCATTATTATGAATTGAAGCAAAGGGAGCAATTGCCAGTATTACTACAGGTGGAGCATAAGCAACAGAGTATTTTAATTTGGGGTTAACTTAACCGAATTGTTGATTTCGGGTTCAAAGGGGGCACAAGGAAATATGGAGCAGGAAAGCGGCACGAAGAAGATCGACCGGCGCGTATTGAAAACCCGCCAAGCAATAGAGGAGGCCTTGGCGAGTCTCATCCTGAAAACCGACTACGACAAAATCACCGTAAGCGCTTTGGCGAAAGAAGCCAACATCAATCGCAAGACGTTCTATTTGCACTACGACTCAGTCGACGACGTGCTCGACACCATGACGAAACGACACGCGCAAAAAACCATGGACCGCATTAAGGCAAGCGGCGTTTTGGACACCGTGCCGCTCGATATCGATGGCGTTGCGCACGAGATTGGTGAAAGCTATCGCCAAACGCGCCTGTTCAACCCGATATTCATGGAAAAGCTTCCCATTAAGCACCTTATTTCGGCTATGACGCCCTATTGGGTCGAAGCCATTAAGCGCGAACGCGCGGCGCACGGCCTTAAGCCCCTGGAAAACACCGAGTACTATGCACGCTTCATTCTGGGCGGCATGTTCGAAGCTTACGAAAGCTGGTACAACTCGGGCGACGACGTGCCGTTTAACGAAATCGCCCGAATCGTCGCAAAGGCAATGACCCGAGGCGTCAACGGAATCTTGGAGGCAGAGTAACCTGTTAAATGCTACGAGCATTTAACAGGTTCTAGCGGCAATAGGCGCGGGTTTTGGCGATAAGCTTTCGGTAGATGCGGTCGCGAATCCACGGTTCACTCGACAGGCGGACGGCATCGTCGAGCGGCACCCACTTCAGTGCCGAATTCTCGTCGGGCTTCACTTTCAATGGATCATCGGGATTTGCCTGGGCCAAATACGTCACATTCAGATGCAAGTGCGAGCCCACATATGCGCCGCGCTTCTCGTGGCCGTTCACCGTGAGCACCTCGAGCGAAAAAACGTCGCCACCGTTAGAGCGGAAATCGGCTCGTGGGAAAGATTCAAAATCCTGCGCGAAACCGTCTTCGCATGACGAGTCTTGCTCAAGCGGAAGGTTCGAACCTTCCAGAACGCCATCCCCTCGAGCAAGCTCACCTTCGATCGGAATACCGCAGCCATACGGAAGAATGCGCCCATGCACGCCGGTCTCTTCTTCGAGTTCGCGAAGCGCTACCGCACGCAAATCAGCCACGCCGTCGGCATGGCCGCCAATCCACGACCACGACCGGTAGATGTTGTGCCACTCAAGAAGCGTACGCTCAAAAGAGGCATCAACCGTCCATATCGATGTCGCCATATGCGCCTGCGCAGAACGCTCGAAACAATTGGGGTCGCTTTTAAGAGCACGAAGAATCACCTGCTTATCGACCGATTCCTGCTCATTGAACGGCTCAAAAGCTTCAATATCGGCAATCAGCCGGGCGCGGTCGCGAGCCATCGTTTCCACATGCACTCCCCTCGTACGTCAAAGCGAGACAGAGCCGATTCCCTATCCCGCATGCAAAACCGGAAGCCAGCAGTTCCTCATCAAAAAAGTGGGGCAGAAGGCTTGCCTCCTACCCCACTTTTGCACGACTACTCGTAATCGGCCAGATTGGGCTCAATGGCAGGCTTGCCGGGACCTTCGGGCAAAAGGTCGGCGAAAGTCGCTTCCACGAGCGCAATCGCGGTGCGCGGACAGACTACCTCGCACGCGCCGCAGCCGACGCAGTAGCGCGCGTCGTAGCCCAGGCGGCCTTCCTTGGTCGCGATGCGCGCGCCACTCGCACACCTCGCCACGCAATCGAGGCATTCCACACAAACATCATGATCGGTCGCGCTCACGGCAACTTCGACATTTTCGGCAATATCGGGCTTAGCGGCATAGGCCTCAAGCAGCATACGACGACGAGGCGGCATGACGCGGGTCGCCCTGCCCTTCTCGAGCGCGTCGCTCAAATACTCGCCCTCGCTCAGGTTCAACGCCTCGCGCATGCGCTCGCGTTCCTTCTTGCGGTAGGCTTCCTTCAGCGTGTCGGACTGCTTCAAGCGACGACGACCAGAAATGATGTCAAACGCATCGTCTTTCACGCTGTCAAACGCGGCACGACGGTCGAATTCGTCATCGACCACAGCTTCCACGGGAGGCACATATTCGGGAATCTCGCGATCGAAGTGAACGTTCTCGCCCGTTTGCGCCTCGGCGATTTCAATGGCCTTGGTGAAAAGGAGCTCGCCGATTTGCGCGGCACGCGGGCAATCTTCGCAGTACTTCAAATCGCACGCCACGCACACAGGAACGTTCTGGGCAAGCAGAAGCGTCCACAGCTCGGGAGGCACGCACGCCAAGCACGGCAGAACCGTGACGTTTTTCGCCGGCTCAAAACCAGGGAAAACGTTCTCTTCGCAGGTGAGGTATACGATTTCTCCGCGCATGGCCACTTTGCGCAAGTGGTCATACAGGCGCAGAGCCGTCGCCGAGCTCGAAGAAAATGCGTCGCACACGCCCATGCACACGCCGCACTTCGTGCACGCATCACGATCGATAACAGGCGCGCCCGCCTCGTCGAACGAAATTGCCTTGGTCGGGCACGCAAGCTGGCAGCGCGCGCAATTCGCGCCGTGCGTACGCGTGCAATGTTCAGGAATCGTGAGAACTTTCATCGCTGCGAGAATCCCCCTTTAAGCAGCCATAACAACGCAGAGCGCCCGCGCCAGGCACATTGCCGGCGCGGGCGAAACATTAGAATGCGGCGGCAAGCGTCGCGTCGATGCGAGCGAGCACGTCTTCGCGATTCAGCAGCTCGATGCTCTCGAACAACGGAGGGCTCACCATGTTGCCGCACACGGCAACGCGCAGCGGCTGGAACATGAGCTTGGGCTTAATGCCCATAGGCTCGCACAGCGCACGGCATGCTTCCTGCATGGGGTCGCATTCCCAAGCCTCGGCGTTGGCAAGCACCTCGCGGCACGCACGCAGCGCTTCGTCGGCACGGGCGCCTTCCTTCTGCAGAACCTTCTTCACGCTTTTGGCGTCGAGCACGACGTTTTTGCCCCAGAACATGTACGGCAGCTTCTCGGCAGCATCGCTCAGGCTTGTCTCGCGCTCAGCGAGCAACGGGTAAAGCGCCTCGTAGAACGCCGGGCGCGCCTCAATGTCGGCAGCGGTTTCGGCAACGGCAGCAGCCTGCTCATCGTCGGAAAGCGCGAACGGCTCAGCCTCGGCGGCGTCAACCACCACAGCGCCCTCGGCGGCAGCCATGCCGGCTGCGCGGGCCTGCGCCAACCACGGCGTGGACAGCTTCACCCATTCGTCGGCCTGCATGGTCTTGATGTATTGGCCGTTCATCCAATCGAGCTTGGTCTCGTCGAACACGGCATCTTTCTTCGTAATGCGGTCGAGGCCGAACTTCTCGCACAGCACATCGCGAGGAATGATCGTGGTCTCGCCGTCGAGGCTCCATCCCAGAAGAGCCAGGAAATTCACCATCGTGTCGGGCAAATAGCCGCGCGCAGCGTATTCCTCGACGCTCGTGGCGCCATGGCGCTTGGAGAGCTTCTTGCCATCGGCGCCCAAAATCATGGAAAGGTGCGCGAACGTCGGCGCCTCAAGGCCCAATGCCTCATAAATCAGAATCTGGCGCGGCGTGTTGGACAGGTGGTCGTCGCCACGGATCACATGCGTGATGTGCATGTTCGCATCGTCGCAGACCACGGCGAAGTTATAGGTCGGCGTGCCATCGGTGCGCACCAAAATCATGTCGTCCATGACATCGGCCGGGAAACTCATGTGGCCATACACGGCGTCGTCGAACTCGATGGGGCCATGGTTCTCGGGCACCTTCAGGCGCCACACATGCGGCTCACCCGCATCGATGCGCGCCTGCGCTTCTTCGGCGGAAAGCGAACGGCAGGTGCGGTCGTAGCCCGAATAGCCGCCCTCGGTTTTCTCGGCAGCCTCGCGCTTGGCGTCGAGCGTTTCCTTCGTGCAGAAGCACGGGTACACCGCGCCGCGCTCTTTGAGCTGCTCCAAGGCAGCCTTGTAGGTGTCGAAGCGCTCGGTTTGCTTGTAGGGGCCGAAATCGCCGCCCACCTCGGGGCCCTCGTCCCAATCGAGGCCGAGCCAGCGCATAGCGCGCAGAATGATTTGCGTGTTTTCCTCGGTGGAGCGCTCGGGATCGGTGTCCTCGATGCGCAGCACGAACGTGCCGCCCGTGGCGCGAGCAAACGCCCAGTTGTAAATAGCCGTGCGGGCGCCGCCGATATGAAGCTTGCCCGTGGGCGAAGGCGCGAAACGAACGCGCACGCCAGAGGTCGAATCTGCCATACGAATCTATCCTTCCAATAGTCTCTTAGCGCTTTTGGGTTGACCCTTTGCGCAGCAGCCTTCCTATAGTAATGCAAACAACGCAGCACGCAACCGTGACCACGAGCCAAATAGCGCCCATGCCCACCCAAAATTCAGGCGGGTACATGCAAATGAGCAAAGAATCCCAGCTGAAAGTCCATGTGCCGGCCGCGAAGAACAGCGAGTGGAATTGCGCGAAGAAGCCGTCGAAATCGATAGCAACCCACGCCGCGAACAGCGCGAACACTGCCAAAACGGAAACGCCCGCACCTGCAAGCACACGCCCGAGCAGGCGCTTTCCGCCGCGAAACGCCGTAGCCGTGCAGCCAACGCACGCGGCTACCACGGCGGCAAGAAGCCACCATTTCGCAGCCTGCACCACGCCGAACACGTCGTCGAGATGGCTTACGGCGTCGGGCGTGAGCACGTAGCGCTCGCTCGCCGCGTCGAATGCCGCCTCAAGCGCCGCGACCTGCTCGCCAGAAAGTTCGCCTGCGGCATAGTTCGCCGTCGCATCAATTTTCGGAGCACCCTTGCCAGCCGTGCCGGCGAGCGCCTCTTGTGCGTTGATCGCGGCGATGGTGGCGTACACCGCGGCCTTATCGTTGTCGTCGATGGTGTAGCGTTTCGTTTGCACCGCGGCCGCGACGAGTTCGTCTTTCGTGAACGGCGAGGCGTCGTCGGTCGAATAAACGCTCGCGAGCGCCTTGGTGGAAACATCGGGCACAGCGCACGCCGCAAAGCCGGCCGCGATAAGGCTCACGGCCAATGCCGCCGCCGAAATCACGGCCACAACGCTCGTCACGATGCGCGACGAAGACTCGCTTTTCGCCATGCTATTCATCCACCCAAATAGTCGCGGCGGTAATGCCGTGCGTTTTCTTGCAAATAACCGGCTCAGGCCCCAGTCGGCTGAATACGCCGGTGAAGCGGCCGTTGTAAATGTAGAGGCCCTCCATATTGTTGTACAGCAAAGGCTTTACCGTAGCATCGGCCTCGGTGCCATACAGCGGAATGGCAAGCGTTTTGAACGGCGTGCAGTAGCGCTGGACCAAAAACGGTGCGCCCGCCTTGCTATCGACGTGGGCGTCGACGATTTCGACCCACTGCTCATCGGTGTAATTCGAACCAGCGAACACATCTTTAGAGCCGTATGCGTCGGTCGGCTTGATAATCCAGTTTTCGCGCGTAACCTTCACGTTGCGTTCGGCCACCACGTCGCTCGTCAAAAACGAGGTGAACGGCACCGTATCGCGCACGAAGGCGTTTTCCTCGTCGGTGAGCAGCGCTTGGGTTTCGGGCATATGAAGCACTTGGAAAATCTGTTTGTCGTGCACCAAATGGCCCGCAAAGCTGCCAATGAGCGCCACCTTGCGCTCGCGCACGGCCGAGATAAGCGCCTGCGACGCCTCCCAGTTATCGATGATGTCGTTGGTCACGCTGCGGCGCCAAATGGCGTCGATTTTCGCATTGTCGCGGCCATAGAATGCCTTTTTGCCAATAAGTTCGCCGTTCTCGAACGCCAAATCGCGCACGTCGTACACCGAGCACTCAATGCCGCGCTCAGCGAACAGGCCGGCGAAAATCTTGAACTCTTCGGTAATGGCATTTTCCAAGAAGTCGACAATTGCGACATGCGGATTGGCGACCTTCAAATCGTAGGTGTCGTAGATTTTGAGGAACTCGTCAACCCATCCGGCGAACAGCTCTTCGTTGCACGTACGAACCTGGTGGGCTGCGGCGAACGCCTTGAAGGGCTCGGAATTCGCGATGCTCGCGGTGATTTCACGATTCTCGTTCATGCCTGAAGAACCGTCGGCGTTGAATTCGCAGAACTGCGCCGACATGTCATCCTCGTTCAGGAACAAGTCCACGCGCGCAAACGGCAGCAGCGCGTCGTAGCCGTGCGGCAGCAGAATAAGCTCAACCAAGCGCGGATCGATATCGTATACGTGACGATAGCTGGGGTTTTCCAAATACTCGCGCATGACCTTCGACAAAATCGAATAGGTGGTTTCGGCGATATACACGAAACGCTCGTACGTCTCACGGTTGTACAGGCGCGGCACGTACGACGAGTCGACCACCTCGTGGTGGTAAATCGCAGTCGAATTGTTCATGTGCTCGCGCGCGGCAAGGCGGCCCTGCGCGTCGCCGCCACGTTCAGCAACAAGCGCGAGGTATTCATCGGTGAGCTGGGCGTTAGTGGGCATGACCTCTTCCTTCTTTCTGTCGTATACGCGCCTAGCATACGACAAGCACCCGAAGCAACGTGAAACGCGTGCGCATTCTCCCAAAGCGCACCATATCTGGCGGGCGGTCGCGCTATTATGAAGGCTCCCTATAAGCATATTCAGGAAGGCGCGCGCGTGAGCAAAACCCAAGAAGATATCCCGAAGCCATCATGGGCGCGCATCGCCGGCTTCGCATGCTACCAGGGCTTTGTATACGCCGCATTCTATTTGGGCACAAACCATCAAATGCAGCTCGGTCCCTTTTCGGTGGAGCGTGCAGAATTGCTGCTTACGCTCGCGTTCATGGTTGCCGCCTTCATTGGCGAGCGCCTCGCGCCCGACGTGGCCGAGCGAGCCCTGTCGCGTAGCGGCACGCTTGCCGCGTTCGCGGCGTTCATGAGCGCCGGAGCCGCCATTTCGGCCGCGCCTGGCACCACCGCGGCCGAAGTTGCCGCAGAAGGCCTGCTTATTGGCGCTCCTATGGCGCTCACGCTTATGGCCTGGGGCAAAACGCTCGGCGCAAACCCGCCGCGCCTCGCCGCCACCGAAATTTTCGCCGCTACAGGCATTGCCGCTGCATGCTGCTTCGCGCTGTGGTTTGCGCCAGAGGAAATCGGTTTGGCACTTCGGTGCGTGCTGCCATTCGCAGGCGTGGCGTTCATGGAAATCGCCCGACACGAGCAAAGCGGCGCCACGTCGGAAACGATGCACCCCACCCCCATTAAACCAGCTCCCGCTCGCACGCTTTCCACCCGCATGCTCGCAGGTGCTCTTATCTTTGGCTTGGCTGCGGGCTTCGTTGAGACCTACCGAAGCGACCCCGGCTCGCTTTCCACGCCCACACTCCCCTATGCCATGTTCATCGTGGCTCTGTTCTGCGGCGGCGTTTTGGAAACGCTGCGCGCCTCAGGTGAGCGCGATACATTCTCGGCGAGCTACCGCATCGCGTTCACGCTCATGCTCGCCGGCTTTTTGTTCGCGCCCGTACTCGTGGATGTCGATATCACGGGCGACGCCATTGTGCTTGCAGGTTACCTGGGCCTGTGTGCAGCTTTCGCATCGCTGTTTTGCGCGAGCGCCCAACTCGAAGGAACAAGCTGCGCGCTCGCCTTCGCACAAGGGTTTGCCGTGCTCTACGGCGGCGAAGCACTCGGAATTTTCCTCGCGAACGGCCTCGACGCTACGAATTCGCTGAACACCACACCCTATGCCGCCATGGCCACCGCGGGCCTCGCCATGGTGTGCGCCTACGTGTTTCTGTTCACCGAGCGCGATTTCAACGCGCTTTCCCGTGTTGTTGACGCCGCCGTCGACAACACCGAAGACGTGAAAAAGGCCATCGCCCAGGCTGCGGCGCTTTCGGCGCGCGAAACCGAGGTGCTCTCACTCGCGCTACGCGGCCGCACCAACGAGCGCATCGCACAGGAACTGTTCATCGCGAAAAGCACCGCCGACACACACCTTCGCCGTATTTACTCGAAATGCGGCGTGCACAGCCGCCAAGAGCTGCTCGACTTGGCAGAAAAAACCGCCGCCAGCCTGCGATCGCGCGAATAGGAGCAGCTCATGGAAGCACAAGAAAGAATGAGCGAGAGCGCCCGGGCGATGCATTCAATGGCAACCGCGCCGAAACCGCAAAAATTCATGGTCGATTTCTTGCGCGAGACGCAGGAAAGCTTTATTGAAGTGCCGTTCTGCCCCGTCGACAGCCTCGTGCTTTCGTCGCTCGTGTATTTGAACCTCGACGAATACCGCTACGGAAACGTGCATGGCGCAGAAAGCGTGCCCATAATCGACATTCTTCGCTTCACGCCGCTGCGAAGCATGCTCTCGGGCGGCTGGCTCGAAGACGCCGAAGAACTGCCCGACTTTCTGCGCGCGCTTGCATGCAGCCGTCGCTACGCCGATTTAAGCGTGAGCCTATTCGCAAACGAGACCGCCGAAATCATCGAGAAGCAGTTCTGCGCGTGCACGTTCACCGTGGGCGCGAAAGACAGCGCCCCTTTGGCCTACCTGGCGTTCCGCGGAACCGACGGCACCATTGCGGGCTGGAAGGAAGACTTCAACCTGAGCTACATGCCCGTGATTCCTTCGCAGAAAACCGCCACGGCATACGTGTCGGGCGTGCTTTCGGCGCTGCCCGGCGATATGCCGATATATGTGGGCGGCCACTCGAAAGGCGGCAACCTCGCCGAATTCGCCGCACTTACCATCGACGAGGGCGGCTACGCGCGCATCAAGCGCGTGTTCAACCACGATGGCCCGAGTTTTCTGGAAGCGCCCTCGCCGCGCATCGACGAGCCCGAATTCCAGGCGAAGCTCGACAAAACCGTGCCTGAGTCTTCCGTATTCGGGATGATTCTGGAAAGCCGCGACGACTTCCGCATCGTGCAGTCGAACGCGATGGGCTTCTTCCAGCACGTGCCGTTCACCTGGATTGTGGACGGGTGCGACTTCAGCACGCAACGCACGCTGAACAACAGCGCGAAAATGTTTGACATCACGCTTGATCGCTGGCTGCGCAGCTGCTCCCAGCACGAGCGCGAAGTATTCATCGACACGATGTATGACCTCATTACCTCGAGCGACGCGAAAAGCTGGGCCGATTTCCAGAGCAGCTTCATGTCGAATATGGCAACGTTCATGCGCGACGGCAGAAACCTCGACGACCAAACCAAGGAAGTCATGGCACATGCTATTAAGAACCTGGGCGACGTGGCCGGTCACACGCTGCGCGAACGCCTGGGCGCAACGATTGAGCGCATGAAAGAAGCCGTGCCGTTCATCGACACCGAACGCGACGGCGAGCAAAGCGCGCGCAAGAAGAACTAACAAGACCTCGAAAGAAGAGACCGTGGAAAGCACTACCAAACCCGAATACCAGAAATTCACCGTGAGAATGGCCATGCAACTGGCCGCTCCGCATACCTGGCCGGCAGCAATTCTGCCCGCGCTCGTAGCGACGAGCGCGGCAGCGGCAACGGGACACGCGATTTCGCCGATCATGGCGTACGTGCTGCTCGCGATTTGCATTCTTATGCAGGCATCGGTGAACACGTTCAACGACTACTACGACTTTGTGAAAGGCACCGACTCGGCCGACGACGACGTTGAGGTAAGCGATGCCACGCTCGTGTACAACAACGTGAACCCCGCGTGCGCACTGCGGCTGGGCATTGGGTTTTTAGTGGCGGCATTCCTGCTGGGAGCATACGTTATTTGGCAGGCCGGTTGGATTCCCTTGGCGATTGGCGTTGTGGGCGCCGTGTTCGTAGTGGTGTATTCCGCGGGCAAAACGCCCGTTTCCTACCTGCCCATTGGCGAAGCCGTGAGCGGCGGCGTTATGGGCGGCCTTATTCCGCTCGCATGCTACCAGGCGCTCACAGGCGATTTGAATTGGCTCATGCTGCTGTGGGCAGTGCCCGAGATTATTGGCGTGGGCCTGATTATGATGACGAACAACACGTGCGATATTGAGAAAGACATTCCCGTTGGCCGCCAAACGCTGCCCGCAAAACTCGGCCGCGAGAAAGCTCGCAATGCCTACCACGCGCTCGTAGTGGCGTGGCTTGCAGCGATTGTGGTGCTCGTGGGGGTGTTTTTCACGAGCGGCCTTATCGTGGTGCCGTTCATGCTGCTCGCCGCCATTCCACTGCTGAAGGCGCTGTTCGCCAACCCACTCAATTCGCACTCGCGCATTGGCGCCATGGCTCAGATTTGCAGCCTGAACATCGCTTTGGGCGCATTTTACGCTGCAGCGATTCTTGCCAGTTCAGGAGTTTGTTTTACGCTGTAAAGAAGATAACGCAAGAAACTAATCGGGCGTTTTACGGCGTAAAGCCAATGGATTAATTCACACAGTGGAGCCAAGTTCCCAAAAGAGAGCTTTTTCGAAGATGTCTCACACGACAACCAACTAATCAGTTATTGAGGCCCAGAAGACATCGCATCGAGCGACCGCTAGACCCACGAGTCAGCCCGACATAGGGCAACGATGCTAAAATGTACCAGGGCTCACATAAGAGCTTCTTCAACGATCATCCGTGACGATTGCATTGATCAGAGGTTTGACATGACTGTCGTCGAATACCACGTATCAACGTTCTTCAACGAAGATTCCTTTGAACAGGGAATCATTGACCACCTATGCACAGAACACGGGTACGAATACCTATTTGGACCAAATGTGTCGCGATCGTCCGATGCATTCGATGACGCCTTTCTGCCAGACGTCATAGGCCCCTCACTTGAGGCAATCAACACTTCCATTAGCCGACACGCCATCTACGCAGCAATAACCCAGCTCAAAGAAATCGAAGGTGGCACGCTCGTTAGTAAAAACCGTTCTTTCATGGACATGCTGCAAAATGGCGTCGAAGTTAGATGGTTTGACGGCGTCGAGGACCATACCGATATCGTTCGTCTTGTCGACTTCGACAATCCCAACAATAATACTTTTCACGTCGTCAACCAGTGGACGTATATCGAGCACGGCACCAACAAACGACCTGACGTAATTGTATTTGTGAATGGCTTGCCTCTTGTTCTTTTTGAACTGAAGTCTCCTTCTCGCGCTGAAGCCGACAACGAGGACGCATACCAACAGATTCAGAACTACAAGCACCAAATCCCTACGCTTTTCACGTACAACGCTTTCTGCGTCATTAGCGACATGCTGCATACGAAAGTCGGCACCATTACAGCAAACGAATCCCGCTTCGTGGAATGGAAAAGCGTCGACGGCAGCTACGAGGCAACCCAATACGCCGACTGGAAAACTCCTCTTGACGGAATATTTCCAAAGGCGCGACTCGTTAGCATCCTAAAAAACTTCATCTTGTTCTCAGGGGATGCAAAAATCCTCGCTGGCTACCACCAATTTTTTGCAGTGAATAAAGCTCTCGAAAGAGTTCACGACGCCATCGGCGGCGACGGCAAAGGCGGCGTCTTCTGGCACACGCAAGGCTCAGGCAAATCGCTATCGATGGTATTTCTTGCTCATCTTCTCGAAGAGAAGCTCGATAGTCCCACTATTGTGGTGATCACCGATCGAAACGACCTGGACTCGCAACTGTTTGCGCAATTCTCTAGATGCTCAGACTTTCTGCGACAAACGCCGGTCCAGGCACAAAGCCGGTCTGACCTTGCTCAGCAACTCTCATGTCGCCGCGCCAACGGTATCATTTTCACCACAATGCAGAAATTTGAAGAGGGCGAATCCGCGCTTTCCGAACGCGAAAACGTTGTTGTGATGGTCGACGAGGCCCATCGTGGACAATACGGTTTCGAAGAAAAATTCGACCGCGACGGCAAAAAGCACACAGGCACGGCGCTACTTATTCGACGCGCCCTGCCGAATGCAACATTCATAGGCTTCACTGGCACCCCTATTTCCGCCGAAGACCGATCAACTCGTGAGGTTTTTGGCGACTATATTGACGTCTACGATATGACTCAGGCCGTGGAGGACGATGCCACGCGACCCGTATTTTACGAGAGTCGCGTTGTCGCGCTTAAACTTGACCAGGGCATCTTGGCCAAAGTCGATGACGAATACGAGAAGCTCACCCAGCAGGCTAACGCCGAAACCATCGACGCAAGCAAACGCGATTTTGCGAACCTCGATGCTGTTCTGGGCGCCCCCGAAGTCATAGACGCTCTTTGTCAGGATATCGTGGAGCACTATGAAACCAATCGTGAGCACGAACTCACCGGCAAGGCGATGATTGTGGCGTACTCGCGGCCCGCCGCCATGGCCATATACCAGCGCATCTGCGAGCTGCGCCCTTCTTGGGAGGATGAGGGCAAACTCGGTGTCGTCATGACCATGGGCAATCAGGATCCCGAGTGGTGGTTCGACGTCGTAGGAAATAAGGCACACGTCAAAGAGATGGCGAAACATTTCAAAGACGACACCGATCCGCTTAAAATCGTAATTGTCGTGGACATGTGGCTAACCGGGTTCGACGTCCCCAGCCTTGCCACCATGTACGTATACAAACCCATGCGCGGCTACAATCTTATGCAGGCGATAGCCCGCGTGAACCGCGTGTACAAGGACAAAGTGGGCGGACTGGTCGTCGACTACGTAGGCATAGCCAACGCACTCAAGCGCGCCATGAAAGACTATACGAAGCGCGACCAGAAGAAATACGGGGACATGGACATCAGTAAGACAGCCTACCCTAAGTTCCTGGAGAAGATGGCCGTCTGTCGCGACAAAATGTTCGGCTTCGATTATTCCGAGTTCCTCACAACCGAGTCTGCAGCGCGTCGAAGCGAGCTCATAACAGGTGGCGTGAACCATATCCTTGCCCCCGGCGACGAGGACACCGCTCGCGATTTCGTGGAGCAGGCGGGCATCATGCTCAAAGCGTACGGTCTCGCCAAGAGCCGCGCTACCGATGCGCAACGCGTCGAGGCCGGCTATTTCCAGGTTGTGCGCGAACTCATCCTGCAGCTCACCGAGCAGGGTGGCGGGCATGGCGATAGCGGCAGCAGACTCACGCTTAAGCAGGTGAACGAGCGTATCAACGCATTGCTCGAGCAGAACATTGTCCACACCGACGGCGTCATTGATCTGTTCAAGGTTGAAGATGAGACGGTTTCTATTTTCGATCCCAAGTTCCTGACGAGCCTGTCCCGGATGAAGGAAAAGAACCTCGCCTACGAACTTCTGAGAAAGCTCATCGATGACCAAATCAAGGGCTACCGCAAGAAGAGCGTGACACAAGCAAAAAAGTACTCCGAGCTCATGCAGGGCATGGTAAACGGTTACCTGAACGGACAGCTCACAAACGCCGAGGTGTTCGAGGAAATGCTCAAGATGGCCAAGGAAATGCTTTCCGAGAATCAAAAGGCAAAGGAGCTCGGGCTCACCGAGGAAGAGTTCGCATTCTACGAAGCACTGACGCAGCCGCAAGCCATCGCCGACTACTATCGCGAGAGAAACGACGAACTCGTATCCATCACGCAAGAGCTTGCCGCAAAAATGCGTGAAATGCGTACCGTCGATTGGCAGAAAAAGCAAAGCGCTCGTGCCGCCATGCGTGTTGCAATTAAACGGCTACTCAAACATCATAAGTATCCACCCGAAGGTATGGAATCAGCACTTTCGACCGTAATGGAGCAGTGCGAACTCTGGGCCGATAACGCAGCATAAGGAGTCAAGACAATATGGCCAAAGCCAAGAACGATAAAAAGAACACAGCCGATATTGGCTTCGAGAAACAACTCTGGGACGCAGCAGACGTGCTGCGCGGCAACCTCGATGCCGCCGAATACAAAAACGTCGTGCTAGGTCTCATTTTCCTGAAATATCTATCGGATCGCTTTGACGAACGCTACCAGGAACTTGTTGCGGAAGGATACGGCGACGAGGAAGATCGTGACTGCTACATGGAGCAAAATGTCTTCTTCGTTCCCGAAGAAGCGCGTTGGGCAAACATCGCCCAGGCAGCTCACACACCTGAAATCGGCCAGATCATCGATAATGCCATGCGTGCCATCGAGCACGAGAACGACAAACTCAAAGATGTGCTGCCCAAGAACTTCGCCCGTCCCGAGCTAGATAAGCGCCGCTTGGGCGACGTAGTTGACCTATTCACTAACGTTCAAATGACCGACAACGAAAGCGAAAAAGATCTGCTGGGTCGCGCATACGAATATTGCCTGCAAAAGTTCGCGTCGATGGAAGGCAAAAACGCCGGCGAATTCTATACACCGTCGTGCATCGTACGCACACTAGTGGAAATCCTTCAGCCCTTCCATGGTCGTGTTTATGACCCCTGCTGTGGCAGCGGAGGCATGTTCGTACAGTCGGCTGCCTTCGTTGAGCACCATGGCGGCAACGTAGTACAAGACATCACCATCTTCGGCCAGGAGAGCAACCCCACTACGTGGAAGCTTGCAAAAATGAACCTCGGCATTCGAGGCATCGAGGCCGATTTGGGCAACTACGCCGACACTTTCAGTGCCGACCAACACAGAAACGAAAAGTTCGACTACATACTGGCAAACCCGCCGTTCAATCTAAAGAACTGGGGCGGCGAGTCGCTGCAAGAGGACGTGCGCTGGAAATATGGCGTGCCGCCCACGGGCAACGCGAACTTTGCCTGGATGCAGCACATGATTTGGCATCTTAATGGCACAGGCAAGATCGGGCTTGTGTTGGCAAACGGATCGCTCTCAAGCCAAACGAGCGGCGAAGGCGACATTCGTCGCTCCATCGTAGAAGACGACTTGGTTGAGGGCATTGTGGCCATGCCAGGTCAGCTGTTCTACAGCACCCAAATTCCCGTGTGTCTGTGGATTCTGAGCAAGAAGAAGGCCCAGCCCGGCAAGACGCTATTCATTGATGCGCGCGAAATGGGCACGATGGTGACGCGCAAGCTACGCGAGTTTACCGAAAAGGACATCAACAAGGTCGCGGGTGCGTTCGACGCCTTCCGTAAGGGCGAGCTCGAACCCGAGAAAGGCTTCAGCGCCATAGCTGATTTAGACGAAATCACCAAGCAAGATTTCATTCTGACGCCCGGCCGCTACGTAGGCATTGCCGAAACCGAAGACGACGGCGAACCATTTGAAGAAAAGATGGCACGCCTGACCAGCGAGATTTCAAAGTGCTTCGAAGAGTCTAATCGCCTGCAAGAGCAAATTAAGAAGAACTTGGAGGCGATTGGGTATGGGCTGTAGAGTCGCACTTGGTGACGTTTGTAGCTTCTACCGCGGCGCCAGCGTCCCCCGTACCCGCATGTACGATAAGGGTGCCTATCTTTACATTCACTATGGAGATCTTTACAAAGGTTTCGACCTACACATCGACGTTGAAGACCCCGCAAAACCCATCCCATACATCCTTAACAACGAAAAGATAAAAGACAGTCAGCGTCTCAGAGACCAAGACATCGTATATGTGCTGACCTCAGAGACAGTCGATGACCTTGGTCATGCCTACTTGTTTAACAATCCAAAGAAAAAGCCTACCATTTCAGGCACCGAAACAACCATCGTGCGCGTTAATCGCCGAGACCTCGTCGTGCCGGCTTACCTCAACTATCTTATGAACTCTCCGCGCTTTATCAGAGAGCTCCGACAGTACACGAGAGGTATGAAGGTATTCCGTGTCCATCCCAAAGACGTGGCACGAATCGAAATCGATTTACCGCAAACTGAGGTTCAGCATCAAATTGTTTCAATACTTGACGCGATATACGCAAAGCAGAAAGCAAACTCTAAGCTAAATGGCTATTTAGCTTAGTGAGGTCGATTTTCGAGACGTCGATTTCGCCCGACAAGAGCTTGGGGAGAAGGCTGTCTCGAAGGGCGGCGAGAGAATTCGATTCGCGCAGATTGGATTCGATCACGTTGATTAGGGGGCTTGCGAGCGATTCAAACCGTTCTAGCTGCGCCTTCGTCAAGCAAGGTAGAACAAACTGCTTTAAAATCTTTCCCGACAAGCTTCCGCGCGTTGATGTCGAATCTGACCAGGCGCGAAGCTCCTCATATCTTGCCGCAAGGGCAAACAAGAGGTAAGAACCGCATTTCTCTTCTGGAACCATAGCAACTATCGACTGGTTTACATAGGTGTCAAATAGAAGCATCGAGGTTTGACCTCTGGTAAAACCTTGGCCAGCGGATGCTATAACAATGCTGCCGCGATTTGCGAGTTTCGTCGATGAGCTTTCGACGCCTTCGGGCGTAATTGTCTTCTCTGCATTAATAATGAATCTAGCTCTGGTTTCGCCAGACGAAAGCCATGGCAGCATTCCGTTCCAGTAGCTAGATATTTTGGTGGATGGGGTTCCTCCGCTGTAGATACGCTTGCAGTAATCGCCAACCGTGCAGGACTCTTCGATTCCGTTTTCGAGATTAGCGCACTCGGCAAGCAAGAGCTCTTCTAAATAGCCATTTACTTCACAGTACGCAACGCCCCATTCACACTATACCTATCGTACCCAGCGAAAGGAATAGCGTGGAAACCGTCATCAATACAGTGCTTTCGGAGATGCAGGGCCTTCTTGAGCCGCGTCAACTTAAACATCTAGCCATTACGCTTAGACAAGCGCTTGAACCCAGGCAGCCTGAGCCGAAGCAAGACCTCCTCAACCTCTTTCTTACCGCTAAAGAGGTTGAGGGATGCTCCCCAAAAACCATTGCGTACTACGAGGCGACTTTGCGACGCATGAGCGCATCACTTGCTAAGTCCTACACTCAAGTTGAGAGCGATGATTTGCGTCGCTATCTCAATGATTATGAAATCTCCCGTGGCTCTAGCAAGGTAACAATCGATAACATTCGTCGTATTATGTCGAGTTTCTTTTCATGGCTCGAAGACGAGGATTACATCGTGAAAAGCCCCGTGCGGCGTATTCGTCGAGTAAAGACGGTTCAAGTTACTAAGGAAGTCCTTAGTGATGAGGAGTTGGAAATCTTGCGAGATACCTGCGAATCCAAGCGAGATCTTGCCATCGTTGACCTGCTCGCTTCGACAGGTATGCGTATCGGCGAGCTTGTGCGGCTCGACAGGAAAGACGTCAATCTATACGAGCGCGAATGCCTAGTAATGGGAAAGGGAAACAAGCAGCGTCCTGTTTACTTTGATGCACGCGCTAAGCTGCACCTCGCTGAGTATCTTGCGAGCCGTGTTGACAAGAATCCTGCACTTTTTGTCGCGCTCGACTCCTCGGCTCGACGCGTTTCCGTTGGGGGCATAGAACTTCGTCTACGCGACCTAGGTAGAAGTGCCGGCGTCAATCGCGTTCACCCGCATAAGTTCCGTCGTACGCTGGCTACTCACGCCATTGATAAGGGAATGCCCATAGAGCAAGTGCAAAAGTTGCTAGGTCATGCGAAAATAGATACCACCATGCATTACGCCATGGTAAACCAGAACAATGTTAAGGCTTCGCATAGGAAGTATTTGGAATGAAGCTTGGGGATATTTGCAGCAAAATTGGCAGCGGTGCTACGCCTCGCGGAGGCAAGGACTCATACAAGGATTCTGGTACGGCCATCATTAGGAGCCAGAATGTTCTCGATTGGACCTTTAGCTCTGGCGGCCTTGCATTCATCGACGATGATCAGTCTAAGGCTCTTTCGAACGTTGAGGTTAAACAAGATGACGTGCTTCTTAATATTACTGGTGATTCTGTGGCGCGCGCCTGTATGGTTCCATCAGAATTCTTGCCTGCCAGAGTAAATCAGCATGTGGCTATTATCCGGGCAAATGAGAAAGCTAATGGCTTGTTCCTCCTCGCTTGGCTGCAGGCGAACAAAGGTACCCTTCTAAAACTCGCTTACTCTGGTGCAACGCGAAATGCTCTGACCAAGAGAATGTTAGAGAACCTGGACGTCAATCTTCCGCCGATTGACGTCCAGAATAAGGTTGCGGCATTTATCGATTCGATCCAAGCCAAGATTACCCTCAACACTAAGCTAAATGGCTATTTAGCTGCGTGAGGTCGATTTTCGAGACGTCGATTTCGCCCGTCATGAGTTTGGGGAGGAGGCTATCACGAAGAGACTCGAGTCCCCTATTCTCTAAATTGTTCGCCCGAACAGCGTCATACATTGACTGCAACTTGGCATTGAAAGATAAGAGACTATCTCTAGGCGGAACTGGCAAGGATAACGCGTTGAGAATCGATGTGGTCATACTTGGCACGGCCGAACCAGAATTCATAGACGCCAAATCGAGTCGCTTTACGTATTGGTATAAAAACTTTGCTGCACCTGGTATACGGGGCACTGTGAAAAACATTGTATCAACGGTCCAGAAAGCCTCGTTTACATACATCACATTGTTAAGAGATCCTTTTCGTGGAATCAAAACCGATTCGCCTGAGAAAAGAGACTTTTCAGCAGAACGCATGAAGCCACCAGAGCCGTAAACTGGATATGGGCCATCAGCCAATTTCTTATGATCCTTGCCGTATTTCACCTCGGCCAGCTCTTCAAGCGTCCCCTCATGCCAAGAGCTGTCTGCCTGCTCCAGGAAATCTAAGAACAAAGCATCGCATAGCTCTTCTAAATAGCCATTTACTTCACAGTACGCAACGCCCCATTCACACTATA
>ERZ827108.707-NODE-707-length-53196-cov-10.039593_pt1 | contig 53196 bp, 46 predicted proteins | sample MGYA00519921_ERZ827108 | MGnify/ENA primary metagenome ERZ827108 (study PRJEB31778, sample SAMEA3449258) | human gut metagenome | biome: human gut; feature: human-associated habitat; material: faeces | place: United Kingdom | collected 2010/2012 ...
TGACGTTCGCCGTTTTCCATTATCCTATGGCTGATTTACTCTGGGTATCTTGTGGATACGCATGGTTGACTCATATCCACCAGAGTACATGCGAGTATAACTTCCTTACGCAAGGAGCAACATTTTGCCCAATCTCCGACTGTCATTCAGGCAATTTAGCTTTCATCCTTATTCATAACTTTTCGCCACTACCACGCAAACACTTTGGAAGTTTCCATGTTTCGTGCCCTCCGACATGCTACACTCCCCGTCGGGTTTCCCCTTTCGGATAAGTCGGGTGACGATAGGGTGCGGATTATTCCGCTATGATACCTTGCCCTATTACTTGCTCAAGGTAAGATTATTACAGCCCCTTACGGGCGCACGACCATCGAGTTTGAGATGGGAGTCCCCGTTGCGAAAATTACGCCACGATTGCCCGTGATTTCATCCAGATAGCGGCATTTCATAAACAAATCGCTTGACTTCTGGGCTTCGGTCTGGGCGATGCCGCCCACGTTCCGCATCTTGGTGTAAAGGTAAAGGTTCTTGTAAAAATGGCTCTCGTCTATAAAGAGCCTGTCTATGCCCAGTTCCTCGAAGTTTATCACGCTGTCTTTCCGCTTGGTGTCGTTAAGTTTGTCGAGCTTTGCCTTGATTGCTTTCCGTGTTTTCATAAGCTGCTTGACCGTGAACTGCTCCCCGTGGGATGCTTTTACATCGTCAATGCCACGCTCAATGTCGTCAAGCTGACGCATGAGCTGTTCCCTCTGGCGTTCCTCGCTGATGGAGATTTTCTCGAACTGACTATGCCCGATAATCACCGCATCGTAAGCTCCTGTCGCAATCCTGCCGCAGAATTTTTTGCGGTTTCCCGTTTCAAAATCCCGCTTGGTCGTCACAAGGATATTCGCACTCGGATAGAGCCGCAGGTACTCCGACGCCCATTGACCTACAAGGTGGTTCGGCACGACAAACATAGATTTCTGGCATAGCCCTAACCGCTTGCTTTCCTGTGCAGCGGCGACCATTTCAAAGGTCTTGCCCGCCCCTACTTTATGGGCAAGGAGCGTGTTGCCGCCGTAAAGGATGTGGGCAATCGCATTGACTTGATGCGGTCTTAATTTAATCTCTGGGCTGATTCCGCCAAATGTGATATGGCTTCCATCGTATTCACGGGGTCTGATGCTGTTAAATGTGTCATTATAGTAGCGTACAAGCCTGTTCCTCCGCTCTGGGTCTTTCCAAATCCAGTCTTGGAACGTCTGCTTTATCACCTCCTGCTTTGCCTGTGCCGCCGTGGTTTCCTTATGGTTCAGCACTGCTTTTTTATTGTGGTGTTCATCATAAATATAATCAAAGATGCGGGTGTCACGGAGATTCAGAGTGTCCTCTATGATGCGGTAGGCACTCGCACGCTTCGTGCCGTAGGTGCTGTCTGCCTTGACATTCCCCACGTCGGAACTCTTATTCTCAATGAACCAGTCGCCGTTCATCGGCGTATAGCGTACTTTCAGCCTGCCCTCCGCATAGCTTGACGGCGTTAAAAGCTCCAACATGAACTGCTGTATATCCTCCTGCGGTATCCATGTCGTACCCAGACGGACGGAGATTTCACTTGCGGGCAAATCCTTTGGGATGACCTTTTCCAGAGCCGCCACGTTGGTTTCATACTCTGGGTGGTCGTGTGCGGCGGCTTTCGCCGTAATGAGCTTTGCCCGCACGTTGCCCGATAAATACTCGTCTGCGGTCACATACCTTGCAGGCTCGGAGCTTGGCACTTTGAAGATAACGCCCTGCAAATCATTTATGATTTCCTCCTGCGTCCTGCCTGTGAGCCGTGCCATATAGGATAAATCAACACGGGCTTTCTCCCCGATGGAGAGGGCAAGGGCTTCGCTCGCCGTTTCCACAAAGGTCACTTCACGGTGGGGCTTTATCGTCCGTTTCGTGAACATATCCGCCTTTCTCTTAAATTTCCCCTCATCGTCAAGCACTTCCAAAGAACATAACAGGAAATAGCTTTCATCCGCCGCAAAAGCAAGGTAGTTCCCCCTGCTGTTAATCAGACCGTATTTTTTTGTAAACGCATCATAGAAACGGTTCAGATTTTTCTGCTCGGTCTGTATCATTTCCTCTGGGTAATCGTCGGTCTGGTACTGGATGAGTTTTCTCACGCAATCACGGATTTCCAACAGCCCCTTGATGCGGTTCTCTGCGGTCATGGACACCTTTGCGAGGGTCATGGTGTTATTCTCTCGGAAGTAAACCCTGCCGTCCACAAGGGCAAAAGAGAAGTTCCGCACGTTCGGGTCGGCAGGGATGGATTCGCCCTGCCCGTCAGAGATACGGTCAATCTCATTTTCAATCTCTGGGATTTCGCCGTTTATCCGCTGCATGGCTTCATGGAGAAGCCCCGCAAGCGGCATATCGGGATAGGCTTTGCAGGCACTGTCCATGCCGAACCTTGTGCTTTCCATCTTCATCTCACCAAGCACCATCTCTGGATTCTGGACAAAATAGCTGTTCATTGTGATGCCGTTTTCATCTGTGTCAAGGTGTACCCACTCTGGCTCAATGTCAATTACGCTGTCACGCTTTTGCAGGATAAGGATGTCGCTCGTAACTTCCGTGCCTGCGTTTGCCCGAAACGTATTGTCGGGAAGCCTTGCCGCACCTAAAAGCTCGGCTCTCTGTGCGATATACTTCCGCACCTCTGGGCTTGCCTTGTCCATTGTACCCTTAGAGGTAATAAACATTACAACGCCGCCTGCCCGCACTTTATCCAGAGCCTTTGCGATAAAATAGTCGTGGATTAAAAATTTGTGGGTATTGTAGCGGCTGTCGTTGACCTTAAACTCCCCGAACGGGATATTGCCAAGCACCACGTCAAAATGGCTGTCTGGGAGTTTCGTGTCCTCAAATCCCTCAATAGCAATGCTGGCTTTCTGGTAGAGCTGCTTCGCAATCCTGCCAGATATTGGGTCAATCTCAATGCCGTGCAGCTTTGATTTCTCCATGCTGTCGGGCAACAATCCTAAGAAATTCCCTGTGCCGCAGGACGGCTCCAAGATGTTCCCCTGTGAGAATCCCAGACGGTCAAGTGCTTCATACATTGCTTTGATAACGACGGGCGGCGTATAAAAAGCGGTCAGCGTGGATTCCATAGCGGCACGGTATTCCCCGTCGGAAAGTTCCGCTTTCAGCTCCTTGTATTCGTTTTCCCATGCCGCATTTTTTTCGTCAAACGCCATAGACAGACCGCCCCACCCCACATACTTTGCAAGGGTTTCCTGTTCTTCGGGCGTGGCAGGGCGGTTTTCTATCTGAAGGTCGTGGAGCAGACGGATTGCTGCCATATTGTTTCGGAACTTTTCTTTTGCACCGCCAACGCCTAAAGCATCATCCGTAATACGGTAATTGCGGCGTTCCGTGGATTGTGGGAGCAGCTTATAGGCGTTTAACCTGCCTTTTTGGTAATTATCCGTATATTTACGGAACTCATCATCGGACATATCCGCAAGCTGTTTCAGCCACTCGTCCGAAGCAATCCCCACAAGGCTGTCGCCGTCTTTATCCATGAAAAGAGTGTCAATATCCTCTTTTAATGCGGCATATCCCGCCCCGTCCTTTGCATTTTCCAGTCTGACATGAAGTATATCCTTTAAATCCCTGCCCTGCGGCTTACGCTCTGGCTCACCAAATTTTATCTTCTCCACCACAACGTCATAAGGAAGCCCGTTTTCCACGGCAGGGTATTCCGCCACGGTTTCCGTGGTCGGCTTTACGGGAGATTCTGCTTTTTCTTCGGGCTGTGCTTCTTTCTGCTCCTGCTCCAAGAGCCTGCGGACATAGCCGATTTTCTCCACACGGTTTATCGGAAATCCCACGCTGTTCTGGAAAGTGATGTCACGCATGGAAACATCGCCGCTGATTTTACCGACGCTTTCTATCAAATAGCGGCGGTTATCAATCACAAGCTCTTTTCCGATTAGGTCAGAATTATCTTCTGCTGTGACAGGCTCGGCAATCTGGTTTTGGGCAATCTCTGAACGGTTTAAGGCATCCGCATATTCCTGTGCTTCCTCCTCAGTTTCAAACGTCTGATAGACGCCGCCTACGTCATAATATCGGTCGGCACTGTCCTCTGTGGCTGTGTTATCCCTTATGATAAAAGGGTCGGCAAAGGCATCGGAAGTCTGCTCTACGGTGTAATGCGGTATCGGCTCTGGGGCGTGGGGTATAAGGTCTGGGCTGATTTCTTCCGTTTTTTCCCTGTTTTCTCCCCGATAAAACGGCTCAAGCTGTTCCTCCGTTACAGACACCAAATCATGGAAATACAGATTGGATAGACCGTTCTCGATAAAGTCGGCAAGGTCATCATACTGCGTATAATCCACAAGCACGCCGTCAATATAGGTTTCCATTCGGTACTGTAAAAGGTCGGCGGATGCCTGTATTCCATGCAGCCCATCCTCAGTAGTCGTGTAAGCAATCTTTATATTGGATAAATCCGTATAATCTGCTTCTGCGTCAATCCCAAACTCCGCATCGCAATATGCGTCAATACAGCTTATCGCCCGCTTCAGCAAAGCATCCTCTGGAGATTCCCCATGAGATTTTGTTTCTTCGGGCTGTTCTTTATCCCCGCCTTTCCTGTTCCAGTCGGATTCAGTAGCCAAAATCTCGGCAAGGAGCTTTTCATCTTCTGCCGTCAGCTCGGTATGCTGCTCTAAGAACGGGAGAAACACATCCTGCCCGAAACGCAGGCTTTCCATCTTCTCTCGATAATAGTCCCCGCCCTGCCGTTTCCATTCTGGGATAAACGGGCAGTCGGGGGAGAGGGAGTATTCATAAAAATTTCGGATATGGGCAATTAAATCACCCTCTCCATCCCCAATGTCAAACCGCCCCTCGTAATGAAATTCCTCCCCGCCGATGACTGCATGGATTTCAAAGTCGGTCTTTTTATACCAGCCGACGCCCTTACTCTCATCCAGTCTTTCATAATGCTGTTTTTCATCCAGAACGCCAAGCAGCCTGTTCCCAAGTGCAAAGCCAAGCTCCGTAAATCGGGCGTTCAGCTCCCTGTCATAAAAGGCGGGATGCTCGGAGAACCCAATAGAAAACGTGATGCTGTCAGGCTTTTCCTCGGCAGGTGTTTCCGTTTTCTGGCTTTCGGTGATGACCGTCTTCAGATGGTCATTGGCAGGGTTTTCCTTTAACTTTTCCTCAAAATCAACCCTGCTGAACTCTTTGCCGAACAATGGGAACTCCGCATTACGCAAAGACACGGCGTTTTCATCAAAAGCTATGACGTCATATTTATCCGCACCGATATAAACCACATCGCCCTCATGGTAGAGGTAGCGGAGAGGGTACAGCTCCGTAAGCTCCTGCGAAAAACGCCACGCATTGCTGCGGCTGTAAACGCTTGTAGTCTGCCCCTGAACCAGTTTAAGGAAATCAAGGAGCTGCTGCACGGTGGCAGGGTCGGAGAAAGACTGCTCCATCTGCCCCTCGGTCACATCGGCAAGGTCGGTACGCCTTACATTTTCTAGCAGGGCTTTTTCATATCCGTCCAAATCTCGGATAAAATCAGAGAGCCGCAGGGCGAGCGTGTCCCTCTTGTTGGCAGGCGGCATTTCCCTGTGTTCTTCAATAAATCTCTGCCGTGAAAGTTTTCTCTGTGTGTCGATTTCATACTGCGGTGCAGATATGCTTTCCAGATAATCGGGATAATGGTCTTTTTCTTTCGGATTGAGATAGCGGTTATCATTTATCAGCTCACGCAGGCGTTTTTCTATTTTCGCCCAACTAAGCACAAGGTCGTGTTCAGTGGAAATGCCGTCACGGTCAATGGCGATTCCCTTGCCGCTGTACCACACATATCCCTCTGTGCCGTCTGAAAAGTCAACAAAGAACCCGCCTGTGCCATATTCCTTTTTGAGAAATTCAATATTATTCTTCTTATCTTCCTGCTTCTGAAACTGATGGTAGATGTGGTATTTACCATTCGCATAACCGCTCCCTTTTACAAGGATAGCGTCTATATCCTCCTGTGAAACGGCAAAAGCAGAAGATTTTTCGTCCTCTGCTTCAGCTATCATTTCAACCTGTTCATCTACGGTCGGGAGATTGACGGCAACTTCTTCCTCATTGGCAACGCTGCCTTTGGCACTCTCTGTCTGTTGCTCTGGCTCTAACTGTAAATCAGTTCTTCCAGTATCACTTCCTCCGCTTGGCTGCGGATGGCGTTCATCGCCTGTACCCACTGCATCGGTGCTTTCTCTTTCAGCTCCTCCGTCACGCCCTGCTCTGCTGCGAGCTGCTTCGTCAGTAGTTCCAGTCTGGAAAGAGCCGTCTGCTCGGTCTGATAAAGGTGTTCGTTCAGCCTGCCCGATGTCAGCAGGTTGAGGTAAACCACCCTCTTGTGGTTCTCCAGATAATCCCTGTGCATCAAAGCGTACCTGCCAAGCGGAAGCTCTGGCTCTGTCGGTAATGTCAGGTCGGGTATAAGATAATCCGCCTGTTTCGTGTAAGTGATTTTGCTCATTATATTCGCTCCTTTCGGGTTGTTTCCTGCCTTTATCATACTGGCTTGCCATATTCTTTGCAAATGTGCGGTTCTGACCTCTAGCTTCGATTTGCACATTTCGGACTGCCGCAGAGATTTCCCTTAATGCCATCTCGGAAATGTCGCTTGTGGCGATGCCGATGGCGTTTAAGGTGGCAGGCGTGTTGAAATTAGTAATGTCCACAAAATCCTCACGCTCAAAATAGCCGTCCACATCCAGTCCGCAGCGGCTCAACAGCATATAAGCGACACTGTTTGCCGCCAGACGCTTATAAATCACTTCTATATTAAAATCATCCAGTTCCTCTAAAAAGCTGTCTTTCGTACAGTCTTTAAGCTGTGAAAGGTAATCGGGTAAATTGTCCTCCACGGCGTTTTCCGCCGTTCCCATTAAAAAAGTGGCAAGGTCGCCGCCCTCCGTGCCGCCGAACCTGTCCGCAAGCCGCTCCATGACGGGCTGCTCGTACCGCTTATCCATCTGCCATATCGGGACGGGTCGGCTGCCATAATAGCCCTCATGGGTGTCGGAAACGTCAAAATAATATTTCAGCGTGTTCCTGCGTCCTTTCGGGTCAAAGACCGCTATGCCTTTGCTGTCCTTGTTCACCCAACGCTTAAAGAGCCTGTTCCAAGTGCCAATCTCGGCGACTGCCGTAGCGTCTGGGCGTTGTGCATAGATTAAGAGCTGCTCGTCAAAGCGGCACTTGTAATTGCGGCAGGCAGAGGATAAAAAGCCCTGCCACGCCTGCGGGTTTCTCGTGACGTCCCTCCCCGTGCGGCGGTACAGCTCCGTGATAAGCTGATACTTTGCAGCCATAGGCTCACACCTCCTTATCGTTCCAAATCTTTATTTTTCTGCTTCTTATCATATTCCCCGCACCGTTCAGCGATTTCGGAATACATCTTTTCCCTCATATCCCGCTCATAGGCTCGGTATTCCTTTGCCTTTTCCGTGGGCTTATACCAGACACTCTTTTTATCTGCTTCATCTAAGCCCTCATAGCGGTCATCTATTTTGTCCATATACTTCTTGTAGATGGCATGGGCGGTGGGGTTGTCCTTTGCGTAGCGGTAACGGGCAAGGCTCTTATGATAGCCACGAAGCTCGGCATACTCATAGAGCATACGGATAACCTCACGGTCAAGCCCTTTCTGCCCCTCGGCATTATAGATTTCCGACAATCCCCTGCATCTCCATGAATGGTAGGGAGAGGTGTCGTTGGAGCTGTGGGAAGATACATACACGCCGTCTTTCTTTACCGTGATGCGGTTGATTAGCTCGGTACTCACTCCTTACCACCGCCCGATAAAACAATCTGTTCCATAAAAATATCAATCCTCCTGTTATCCATGCCCCGATTTTAAGCAAGGGCATAGCTGATTTTGTTTTGTTCCATCCTCTGTGCAAACTCCCGAACGGCGTATCTTATGCCGTCAATCTCTGCATGGGTTTCGTCCAGATAGCGGCAGACGGCAAAATAATCCTCCCCGTTCCCATAAAACATACGGATAATGCCGCCATCGGGAACAGAAAAAAGTGTCTTTCCTACGCTGTCCGTCATGCAGATTTTCAGTCCTCCGCTCATTCCGTACCGCCTCCCAGAAAAGAAATGACCTTGTTCCCTTTGATACTTTTTTGCAGCTCATTGATGAGCGTAATGTCCGCAACCGTGATTCCCTGCATGGAGAGGATGTCGTCCATCGTCATGGCGGCAATCGCCTTTTCCTCGGTAAAGCCTGCTTCAAAAATCTTATTCAAAACCTTAACCGCTTTCTGGTTTACAGCCATTCCATATCCCTCCTATCGCTCATACTCTTTCTTTTTCGGGGCTTTCGCCGCCTGCACATCTTCTGGCTTCGGCTCATAGGTGTGTCCGTTCCTTTCCATACGCTCGGCAAACTCGCAGATGTGGTAGAGGCTGCTGCCCACCTCGGTATGGTACTCGTCAATAAAACGGCAGCTCTTTTCCGCCTTTTCTCCCCAATCATAAGTGATGATGATTTTGCCGCCGTCTGGAATGCGGAACTTCTCTTTATAATGTGGGTCTATAAAACGGATTCCCTGTTCTGCTTTTGCCATGTGCTTATCAAGCCATTCTTTCACATAGCAGTAGCAGTAAAAATCATAGTCGCCCTTTGTCGGGTTGCTGCGGAGCAGGAAAGCGTGTTTCTCCGTATCCACACGGAAGCCGTATTCTGTGCAATAGTTACCTTTAAATGAACTTTCGGGATTCGCCTTTGTAAATGCCGTCATATCATAACGGTTATGCAAAAGCCCCTTATCCTCACGCAAATCATTGATTACATCATCAAGCTCCGACTTAAATTCATCGGTTTTCCATTGCTCCCTCGTATCCGTCCAAGAAGTATAAAAGCCATATCCAGAGGGTGCAAAATCACCTCGGAGATGACCGATGCACCCCGTCTGTCCCTCAAGCTGCATACTCTGGGCGTAGGTGTATTTCTGTTCGGGCTGTGCCATAGCTCGTATCTCCATCAGCGTTCCTCCCTGCTCTTTGATTTTTTTGCTTTTTCCTGTTCCTTTATTTTTATGAGGGCTTCTTTTGCCCAATCGGGCATTTTTTCTGGCTTGATTTCGCCAAGCACATCGTACCTTTCCCATCGGGCGTGTTTGCCGTCCGCAAGCGAAGTCCCAAATACCGCCTGCCCCCTGCCGCCCCTTGCACCGTGTCCGCCGTCCACCAATACAAGCTGATAGGCAGAATGCCGGTACTCATAGCGGTTGACTTCGGCATTGATAACAACGACCTTTCCCACAATGCTGTCATTTTTATTGTCTGGGATGCAGTCGTCTATGGTAAAGGGTGTCATATCGAACTTGAATTGTTCCTGCTCAGCTTTCACAAGCCCTATCTGCTCCTGCACCCTGTCGGTAAAAATCTGCATGGCTTCCAGATAGTCGTCTGAACCGACCGCATCCGTCACCCATTCTGCGGAAAGCGGGTTATCATAAGTGCAGTCGCAGACCAGAAAAGGATATTCCTCTTTTTCATCTATACCGAATACTACTTCTTTTTTACCGATATGAATGCTCTGTATGACCTTATAAGAGCTAATCATCCGTTTTTCTTCATTCTCCATCGGGCTTCTCCTTTCCCTGCTTTTTCTCCCTCTGCTCGTCTAAAATTTTTTGGATGCAGACATCGCAGAAGATAACACGGCTGTCCTTATATCGGGGATAAGGACAGGTCGTACAGTCATATTTCTTATGGTTTTCATTGCTGCCCATGCTACCGCTCACGCCCATCGTGCTGCTTCGCCTTTTTATCGGGCTGTTGATTGTACGGCATCTGGCACTCTGACTGGTAGCGTTCGTTCAGCTTCTCCCTCGCCGCTTCAAGGGTGTTGCAGTAGCAGCCCCAGTAATAGTTGTCGCCGCCCTTGCAGTACCAACATACATAAGGGTTCGGGGCTTTCGGGTGATGCCCGATGACAAGCTCCGTGTTCCCGATCGTGCAGCTCTCTATGATTTCATAGCCCTGATTGGAGCGTGTTTCACCGTTCATAGGCGTTCCTCCTCTCTTTTTGTTTCTCGTCCATATATTGCTGCAATTCATACTGGCAGGGGACGTACAGCCTGCCATTCTCTACGCAGCGGAAAATATCGCATTTCTTATCCGTGGATGCAGCATAAAAATCATCATAAGAATAGGGGAATTTCTGGCTTCCCCCGCCGTAATAGTCAGCGGCGAAAAAGCCAAGTTCCCTGTCTATCTTTAATCTGCGGGTAATCTTGAAAAAATCATCTTCCCGTTTTGTAAACTGTCGTTCTGGGATAAAATGATGCCCTCCGTATTCAAAAGACTTATCCTGCATCTTTCACCTCACGATTCTTTCGCATATCTACGGTATGCCTTTTCGCCTTTGGCTCTGATTTTCTGCATCCGCACACTCCCTAAAAGTTCTGGGCATTTCTCCTGCAACTTGCGGCGTGTCCTGCCCACGCTCTCAAAGCTCGGCAAGCCAAGCTCCTTATGGCTCAAAAGTATTCGGGCAAGCGGCATAGCTCCTGCATCTTTCAGATATAGGTTGCAGAGGGCAAGGTACAGCACCATGTCGTCATTTCTGGCATCCTCATTCTCTTGCAGGACGGCTCTGACTTTTCCCTCAATGGTTTTCAGATTGTCCATATCCACCTCCATGCATGGAAAGAAGGCGGTCATTCTGAACCGCCCCAATCCGCATTATATCTGCTTTGATTTATTTCTTCCTGCGGATATGCAGCCATACAGCCACAACGCCAATAAACGCTACAAGCACAATAGCAATCCTATTTTTTCCTCTCATTCTGCTTAATCCTCCTTTCTCTTTCTTCCGCTCTTGTAGCCGACAAATCCGAAGATTCCTGCACCGATTGTAAATGCCGACGCAAGGCTCACCCACAAACCGAGGTTAAAGTCATCGCCTGTTTTCGGGGTGTCACGGAGTTCGTTGTGCATGGTAACAGTTGCCGTTTCATCTGTTTTGATTGTCACTTTCTGGTCGGCAGGCAGGATATAGCCAGAGGATGCCTTGTCGCTGACCTCGGACACGGTGTATTCACCGATACGCAGCCCCTCAACAGTAATCTCACCTTTCTTGTCTGTCGTAAATGTCTGGTCATAACCATTGTCCCCAATGACACGGAAAGAGAAGCCCTCCACCTTGCCGTCAGAAGATGTCTTGACGATTTTGAGTGAGCCTTTCTGTGCTTCATTCAAGAATCCTTTACCTGCTTCGTTCTCTACGTTATAGGTCTTGCCGTTTTCCTCAATGGATACGGGATAAACATTCTCATCAAGCACGAAGCCTGTCGGGGCGGTTTTCTCACGGACAAGGTACTTGCCGTAACGCAGGTCGTCCATCTGGTACACGCCTTTTTCCACCTCGCCCATCTCGCCGAGCAGCCCGTCTTTCTTATCCAGTTTTCCATCTTCGTTTGTATCCGAGTAAACCTCGAACACCGCACCCGTGAGCTTGTTTTCTGGGTAGTCCTTGTCTACCTTAGTCAGAGCGATATTGCCTGTGATGAAGTAATTGACAAGCTCAACCTTTACAACTTCATCAACCTCACTAATTGTCACGCTAATTTCTTCCTCGGAGAGTACATAACCTTTCGGGCTTTCAATTTCACGGATAACCCATGTGCCATACGGTACGTCCTCAAAAGAAAAACTGCCGTCATCCTCGGATGTGGCAGTTGCGATTGCATTTTCCTTTGTATATTCTGTTGTGCCTGTCTGAAAGATGCCGATTAACGCACCGCCTAAATCTTCGCCGTCCTCATTGGACTTCTTACCGCTGACAGAGCCGTAAATCAGTTCGTTTTCAATGGCTTCGCCCTCATTTGCTGTAATATGCACAACGGCGATATCCTGCCCTGTGTACTCAAAGTCAACAGGATATTTTTCATCGCTGACAAGGTATGCGGAATTTGTGCTGATTTCCTGCACATAGTAGCTGCCCATCGGTAAATCGCTGACTGCCTTTCCGTGACCGCTTTCATCAAGGAAGATAACCTCAATCAGTTCATCCGCAGGGATAGAAGAACCGTCTGCGGCGGTCAGTTTCTCGGCGGCATACAGACCAAACGTAACGTCTTTGATTTCGCCGTTGTTTCCTACGCCGTATGCTTCGTCAACCTCAAGGCTCTTGATTACGTCGATTTCCACACGCTGACGCTCGTTGTAAAAATGTGTGCCTGCTTCCGTCACTTCGATTTCCTGTCCCGCATATACAAGCTCCACGGCATGGACTTCCTCACTTAACACCATGCCATACGGGGCTGTGATTTCCTTAACCTCATACTTTCCGAGATAAAGTTCTTTGCTTTCTGCTGTGCCGTCCTCGCCTGTAGTAATTGTATCTACAACCTCGCCTTTCTCGGCTCTTACCGTTCCGTCCGTCGTAATAATGTCCTCGGCGGCGGTAATCTCATAGACTGCACCCTCAAGGCTCTCTACTGCAAAAATCGGCTGATACAGCCCCTTGTTTCCTGATACCCTGCTGAATACCTCGCCAGACTTTTCTACCGTGATTTTCCCTTTCTGTGCCACGTTGGAGCGTTCCACTTTGACAATCGTGATGCCGCTTTCTTCCTCGGAGTTTTCCTGCTCCACGTCAAAATAAACTGGGTCGGAATCCAGAACGTAGCCATACGGAGCCTGCACCTCAACCAGAGAATATCTCTTGCCGTATTCTAAGGTCTGTGGTGTGATAAGACCGCCCTCTGCCGTGGTATAGAATGTGTCAATCGTTGTTACTTCGGGATAGGTGAATGTCATTGTCACAAGCTCCCCATTCGGGTCGTAAATCTGGAAGCCCGCACCTGCATATGGGATAACCCTGCCTGTTTCTATATCCTTTTTCACAATCTTGATATAGCTCTCAAAGTTGGCATTGTTGATAAGGTATCGGTAGGTCTGGCTGTCTTTGCAGATGAACACGTCAAAGTCTTTCATCAGCTCACGCCCGTCCCATCCAGAAGTCTGGTGTACCGTATAGATGCCATACGGCATATCCTTTGTCTGGGCAAAGCCGTTCTCATCGCAGATAAGCGTGTCACGTTCCGTTTCCTCTGCCGCATCAAAGCTGCCTGCGGATTTCAAATATACCTCAAAGACAGCCCCCTCCTCTGGCGTTTCAATCTGGGTTTCGCCGTTGTCGGTGTGCTTGATGATGGCAATATTGCCTTTAATGACCTGCTCGTTTACGTCATTCTTTGCAGAATTATATTCTACGGTATAAAGCTCTGGCTCTGCCCCTACATGGTGTACGGTCGTGTCCAGAAGATAGCCCTCGGACGGGGTAATCTCACGGATGCTCCAGTCATCGCCGCATACATAATATTTCGTTGTGAACTGCCCGTTTTCATCGGTGGTGTAAGTGTCAACCAGTTCCTCGCCCTTATAAATGCCGTAAACCGCACCTGCAAGGGAAGCGTCGCCCTGCGGCTTCTTTCCTGTTTCCACGTCGGTCTTTAATACCGTGACATTGAACTTCTTCAAAATGTTGTGGAAGCTGCGGTTTGTGACCTTTTTCCACTCAATCGGGGCGGTCTGGGATGCAGGCACAACGTAACGGATTGCCGTGTCCACTTCCTCAAGGGTATAAGGCGTGCTGCCGCTGATAAGGACATTTTCAAACTTCGCCAGTCCGTTCTTATCGGTTATGGCATATTCATCAACAGCCAAGCCGCTCAATGATGTTCCGTAAAGGTGGAACTTCACGCCCTCCACAAGATTATCCTCGGATGTTTTTACAACCTCAAGGCTTCCACGCTTCAAGGTATTGCTGAATGTGACCGTAGAGGTTTTCCCTCCGATAATCGTTACGGTCTGGGTTTTCTGCGGCTCATAACGGTCAATGGACTGCTCCGTGACAGTATAAGTGCCAGGGAATAAGCCCTCTACCGTGATATTTCCATTCTTGTCGGTTTTTACGGTCTTATTGAAGCCGTCGCCTTTGATGGTAAAGGAAATCCCCTCAACAACGCCGTCCTCAGAAGTCTTTTTCAGTGCAACCGTGCCTGTCGGCGTTTCCACGTTGATATATGCCATCATGGTGTCTACATTTTCCACACCCATAATGACGTCCTGCAGGTTCGGGTCGCCATAGGCAATCATCATCGCACCGCTGCTGACGGTCGGCGTATTGTTCCTCGTTGCCGTAATCCTTGCCTTGCCATCAATCGCCTTTGCGGATGTGATGGTCAGCTTGTTCCCAGACTTGGACACCTTTACATTGCTGTCGGAGCTTGTAAAGGAATACTCGGATAACACGCCGTTGCTGTCGGTCAGCGTTAAGCTGTATTTGCCATCCTTATAGGCAAGCTCCTTTGTAATGTCTTTCTTCCCTGCCGACATAAAGCTCGGAATCGTGCTGTGCCTTGTAAGCAGGGACACAATCTGGTCGTAAGCCGCCCTCGCCCCGCTGTTTGCATAGTTCGAGCCAAAGTGCAGGCTGTAAACGGTCGTGCTTGTCTGGCTGTACGGGCTTGTGGCGTTGCGGCATCCTGTAACAAACTCCCATACAAGGGTCTGGGTGGCAAGCCATTTCTCGTCATCACTCCCAGATAAATTCCCACTGTTGCCCTGATACCCATAGAGCAGGGCAAGCCCTACCGCCTTTCTCTGTTCTGCGGAGAGGGCGTTCCAAGCGTTGGAAGATGCCTTTGCAAGCGTGTTGCCTGTTTTCAGCGGCACGCCCGGCTGAAGGCAGAACGCCGTTTCCCCGTCCACATACATACGGTATTTGTATTCGCCTGTTCCTCCTGCGGTATGACCTCCAATGTTGGCACTGGAATTATATCTCATGGCGTTCCCTGCACCGTCGTAGGTGTGGGTAAAGCTAATCGTTCCGATGTCGCCCGCTGCAAACGCTGTCGTGGCAGGGATGACGGACAATGCCGTGACCGCAGCCAGAGCAAACGCCGCAGCCCTTTTGAATATTTTACGAATCTTCATCGTTACCTCCTGTTCGTTCTCATGTTGATAGTTTCTGACTGATTTTCTGACAGAAAAAGCTGCCCGTCTGGACAGCCTTTAATATTTCTTTTCTCGGATAGTTACTGGCAGTATCTAGGGGGGAGAGGTGTGGAGAGGGGGAAAGAGAAAAAAATTTGCTGTCCCTCAAGGGGCAGACTTCTCCCTCGGCGTTCCATGCCAAAATCCCCATTTTGCCTGCTCTACCTCTCGTGGGCTTTGTTCCGCTGCAAGTGGCGGTTATAAAACTCCAACGCCTTTACGACAAAATCCGTTTCCTGCCCTCTGGGGATGGATTTTGGTATGAGCTTGGTTATCCGCTCGTCCTTAAAGGCAGGCTTCTCTTTCTGGTTTGGCTTATCCTCCTGCATGATGGACTGGATAACCTCGTCCGTGAGTTTTCCCTCCTGCATAAACTTTTTCATTTTGATAGCCTGTGCAAGTGAGGGCGTGGCATCGTTGTAGCCCATCGCTTCAAGCAGGGTGTATTGCTGTTCCTCGGAAAGATAGGAAATCTCTACCGCAGGACGGAAAGCAATCTGGCGTTCATCTACCATTTGCAGAATTTCGGGTACAAGCTCGGTCAAACGAATATACCTCTGGATTTGATTACGGCTTTCTCCAACCTTTTCAGCAAGCTCGGCATCACTCCGTAACTTTGTCCCCAATGGGGACGAAGTTAAATCACTTCTTTCTCCTTGTCTGTTCATTGCTTCAAGCCGCATCTTATACGCAAAGGCTTTCTCACTCGGCAGAATAACAGAGCGTTGGAGATTACTTTCAACCATGACAATAATCGCTTCATCATGGGTCAGCTCCTTGACCTCACATTTGAGCGTTTCAAGCCCTGCAAGCTCGCAAGCTTTTTTCCGCCTGTGACCACTGATAAGCTCGTACCTTCCGTCCTCTTTTTGCCGAACTGTCGCAGGGGTCATTACGCCGCTCCGACTGACACTTTCCACAAGCTGCTCCATATCCTCATTCATCAAAACCTTGAATGGGTGGTCTGGGAACTCATCAATTTCGGAAATGGGTATCTCCCTTATCTTGCTTAGATTCGCTTCTGCTCGGCTCTCGTCTGTTTCAAAGAGGTCATCGTATGCGGTCAGCTCGATTCCTGTTCTTTTGTTTCTCGCCAATCTCTGCTACCTCCTTTCCGAACTGCTCATAAGCAGCGGCTACCTTGCCGCCCTTGTCGTAGGCAAAAATACTTTTTCCCTCTGCGGTAGCTTCTACCGCACGGATAGAGTGGGGTATCTTGGCATCAAAAACTTTAATCCTCTGCCCGTAGGCACTCTTTACCGTTGCGATAATCTCCTTAGAGATATTCGTGCGTGGCATTACCATCGTCATTAAAATGCCGTCAATCCGAAGATGGGGATTGATTTGCCGTTTGACCTTAGACACGGAGCGAAGCAACAGCTCTAAGCCTTTGGCAGAAAGATAATGGGGCTGTGTCGGGATAACCACGCTGTCAGCCGCCGCAAGTGCATTGATTGTCAGCATACCCAAACTCGGCATACAATCCACAAGAACCACATCGTAATTCTTTTTCACTTCATTGATGCAGGTTTTCAGCACGCTTTCACGGCTTATGGCATTGATTAGCCTTACTTCCAAGCCCGACAGTTCAATATTGGACGGGAGCAGGTCAACGCCTTCATTATGGTGCAGGATAGCTTTCTGGACATTGGCAGGCTTATCGTCTATCACATCCTGCATGATGCTTGAAAGCGTATCAGATAAATCATCTGGTCTGCCATAGCCAAGCGACATCGTTAAATTTGCCTGTGCATCGGCATCAATCAGCAGGACTTTTTTACCCTGCTGTGCCAGACTGACACCCAGATTGACTGCCGTGGTGGTCTTGCCGACACCGCCTTTCTGGTTCGTCAGAGCGATCACTTTGCAATTTGACATAGGTGCGTCCTCCTTTCGCATAAATTTAGCCACTTTGTCAAGGTGGCTATGTAACAATACCAGAGAACGACAGAACGCAAAAAAGCCGCTTACTCTTAAAATTCAATAAGAATAAGCGGCTTCATAATGATGTGCCTTAAACATATTCAATTTTCATTCTCTTAATCGGTACGTTTACAACTTTAAAGATTAACTCGTCAACGCAGTCCGTATACCTGCCATGCTGTATGGGCTTATTTTTCAGTTCCACAAGGCTATGTAATAAAATGCTTCATTCATTGCTATCCACATACAAATGATTTTTCTTTTCTCTCATACATATCGCCATCCTTTCTTGGCTAAAATATATTATTAAAACATTAGTAATACCATTATGGAAATATGCTCGCTCTATTATTTTGTGGTTATAACAATATTATAATTACTAACTGCTCTCCCATTACATCATTATAAGTTAAGTAATAATAATTTTATCAACTAACAAATCATTTATCGCCCTTTCAACCCTGCTTTTTATAATTCTTACATTCTTAAATCGAGATAGATTATCCTTATGCCATTCATAAATATCAGAATTTTCAATCAAACTTTTTTCATCAGTTGTAAAGTTTTCAAGATACGATTGATATATATTGTCTAAAATTATCTCTTTTTCTGAAAGAGATAAATACTCAAACAATATAAAATCATCAAAACGGGAAAATATTGGCATTCCCATACTCCTAATTACATCTTCTTGTGACATAAAATTAGAAGTACAAATGAAAATACATCTTGACAAATCAACCCTATAATTCGTATCAACATATACACCTTCATCAAACATCTGATAAAAAGCATTGTAAAAATTTGGATTAACCTTATCAAACTCATCAATAAGAACTATATTAGATTCTCTTGACATCAAATCCTTTGCAAAGCTACTTTTTGAATGCTCAGCACCAAAAACATAATTGTATCCTTCTGCTGTTTGCATCATTGAAAACTGTACTCTTAGTAAATTGCCACCTAACACTTTGCTAATAACTTTAGCTGTTTCGGTTTTTCCGATTCCAGAATCTCCAAGAAACATAATAACAACTGGTTTTTTATATGCCTTGTTACATAATCTAAAGAGATTTGATAAAATCTCCCTTTTCGCTTTTGATTGTCCAACGATATTTGCACTAAGATTTTGCCATATTTCTTTCAAAACCTCCCTGTCTATATCTTTATATTCTGTTCCTTCATACTCTATATTATCTGCATAAGAAACTCGAAGTGCATCAATAACTCTTTTTGGAGGATTATGTAAAAACGTAGTATCAACATCATGGTTAGTTGTTACAATAGTAATAAAATTTTGAATAACATGCTCAAAGACAGAAGCATAATCATCTGCATGAACAATTAGATTTTTTACGTCTATAGTTCCATGCAAATAAGCATGTTGCTGACGGAGATTTGCATTATAGTCTTTTATAAGTTCCATAAAATATGCAATATCATCTCCTTCAGGAATTTTCTCATCAAGAAATTTTTCAAAATCCCTTTTAGACCCAATAAAAATATATATTTTGTTATTCATTATGCGACACCCCTGCTAATAAGACATCAAAAACTGTCAAAATATCCCCACTATTATTTTCCTCTCTTGTATCAGTGTCTCCATATCTGGGATTATCATAATTTGATGCCGCATCATCCGCTGTAGCTGCATTTATCTCTGAAACTATGGAGATATTTTTGCGGTCGACTTTTCCTACAGGTACAGCATAAATAGTTAAGTCCATCTTCAATAAATCAGATATTTTATAATTATTTTTAAAACTATCAATATTAAATCTAAGAATTACAGAAGTGTTATCTTTCACACCTTCAAACTCAAAATATCCTTTTGCAAGCTTTATACTTTCATCCATTTTTACAATATCTATACTTAAATCCAAATCTGTATTAACATTCAGTCCCTCACCTTTAAACATTTTCATATATGGTGAAATCATTATTATATAGCTCAGAGAATCCTTAATCACCTTAATTTTAATATCATTGAACACTTTTACTTGTGCTTTTTCGTCCTCAACAATATCTAAAAAGTCAGTTAAAATCGTATTTTGCAATATTGTTTTTACAAGGGATTCGCTTTTAAACGATGTTTCTAATTTTGATTCTGTTTGTACTTTCGCACCGAATCCTATTAAACTTCTAAAAAGACCATTTATTCCTACAGATGCTTCTGCTGCAATATTAGCTCCCCCATTATCGGTGTCCTCGCTAAGCAGTTCTGTCGTTTTCATCAATTTACCACCTTCAATTATCTGAATATAATCAGTAACAGAACTCTCATCAAAATAAATTACTTTCGTGAGTTTTTTTGACATTACACTTCATCCTCTCATACATTTTCTATCAACAAACCTTATTATTTTAAATTATGTCAAAGTGTTTCAAAGCCTCCTTTATTGCTTCCACTTTCTCCGCTGTTGGATGTTTCCTCGGCTGTTTCAATTCCTCTACCGCATTAGGAGCATCATACATCGGTAAACCTAAATCTCGTTTTACTTCTGCGATATATGCGGTATGTACTTTGAAGCCATACTTCGCTTCTATGTACTCCTTTATCATCTTATAGGTCACTCGTGCTTTCAGCTTGTACGCTTCGGCTCTCTTGGCGATATTATCAAGTGGCACTTTGCCCTCACCCTCGCCAAACTCCACTTTTACGTTGATTACGCTATCGGGTTTTTTGTGGGAAAGCATTACAACCGTCTCAACATGTTCACCGTTGTCCAAACCAATGCTTAAATCATTTTCAATAATCGGTAGCTTAAACCGAATTGATTTAAGCCACTGACCATTGGGTTTGCGTTCCTCATAAATCTGTATTTCAGCAATCAACGCTTCTATAAGTTGTCGCCGTTCCACATCGTTCATAGCGAAATACAGCTTGTCAAAACAAATCAATACCTTGTAAATATTATCCCCTGTGATTTTCTCTGCTTCAATAGATGTCTTTTTCGCTCTGGCATCAATCAACTGTGATTCCAGTTCTTCTATCTTATCATACATCCGATAAAGCCTGTCATCAAGGTCTGCCTTTCTTCTGATATAATGTCTGTCATCGGGATTGAGATTATCAATTTCCTCCATCAGCTTCGATTTGATAGAGTAATCTTGACGGAGCTGTTTTTCATAATTTTCTATTTCTTGGTCTATGGCAGTCGTATCAACTTTCATGTTGATTTTTTCCTGCATCATAGTTGCAAAATTAGGGTTGCTGACGAGCTTCACTATCACTTCAGCTACGGCATCATCCAGAAGTTCCTCCCGTATCTGCTTTTTGTAATCACATTTATGCCCTCGCTGCATACTACGGTGTTTGCACCCATAATAGAAGAAATCCTTGTATTTCGTGCCGTCTTTTTTGTGTTTTATACTCTTGTTCCCATACATCCCTGCACCGCATATAGGACATTTCACAATCCCAGAAAGCAGATGTGTCCGTTCATTTTTCCCTTTATTGACATGTTCATACTTTCTTGCCTGTGCAACCAATTTTACCTGTGCAGCATTCCAGACATCCTCTGGAATAATAGCCTCATGCAATCCATCTACCAAAAGGAAATTATCCTGTTCCACAAGATGGTATTCATTCCGTGTCCCGTGGACTTTTTCTGTTTTCCTGCGTCCATAAGCAATTTTACCGCAGTAGACGGGATTTTTCAATATCAAGCGGACTAGATGGGCATCAAAGAGAGGGTTCTTCCCATTTTGACGCTGTATCTTGCGGATACCGTGATTCTCCAGATATTTTGAAATGCCATTCGAGCCAATATCCGTATTCACATACTGGTCGTAGATGGTTCGGACTGCAACCGCTTCTTCCTCGTTGATTTCCAACTTGCCATTCACAAGTTGGTATCCATATGGTGCAAATCCGCCATTCCATTTTCCCTCTCTGGCTTTCTGGATTCTGCCCTCCATTGTTTGAACACGGATATTCTCACGCTCAATTTCTGCTACTGCTGACAAAACGGAAATCATCAGCTTGCCTGCATCTTTGGAAGAGTCAATCCCATCCTCGACGCAGATTAGGTTTACACCAAAATCCTGCATGACCTGCAAAGTTGAAAGAACATCCGCTGCATTTCTCCCGAATCGGGAAAGCTTGAACACCAATACATACGAGATGTTATCTTTTCCAGACTTTACATCTTCCATCATTTGCCTGAATTGCAGCCGCCCCTCGATTGATTTCCCCGACTTTCCTGCGTCCTCATACTCACCGACAATTTCATAATCATTGAAATCTGCATACGCTTTCATTCTTGCTCGTTGTGCATCAAGCGAATAACCGTCAATCTGCATAGCCGTGGATACTCTTTTATAAGTGTAAACCTTTATCTTTTCTTTCTTCATAATAACAGCAACTCCTTTTCAATCAAAACCGTGATATTTGTTTCCTACACTTAAAATTGTATCAGCGGTTTTCTGAAACAACAAATGTGCGATTTGGGTAAGTTTTAGAATCGCTGCTACATTCTCTGGTATGACTGACATCGGGCATACCGTCTATGCCCAGTTCGGAAGCATATTTCGCTATAAGATTTGCCAACAGGTCTGCCAAGCCATTCCACTCATCGTCAATGAGCATATTTCGATACACCTCCTTTATTTGTCTGCCAGAGAAAGACTAATGGCAAGAGCCTTGTCAACTCTTGCCATTATGCTATCGGGCATCATTCCCATATACTGTTTTAACCTTTGTTTATCAATCGTCCGTATCTGTTCAAGTAAGATAATTGAATCTTTGTCGAGCTTATCACAATCTTTTACCTCGGTATGTGTCGGGAGCTTCGCTTTCGTGTGTGTACGGCTCGTTATCGGAGCAATAATAATTGTCGGGCTGTACCTGTTTCCTGTATTGTTGGAGATAACAAGAACAGGTCTTATGCCGCCCTGCTCCGAGCCGACAACGGGATTTAAGTCTGCGTAGAAGATGTCCCCACGCTTAATAGTCCTTTCCATTATGTGTTTAACCTCCTATCTGGATTTAGGCAGGGGCTTCCTGCCTATGTAGCAGCCAGATACAAGGAAGTATTTAAGGTCGGGAGAGCATTAACAAAATCTCTGTTCTTATGACCGCCTTATTATCTGGCTTTATGATAGGAGCACCTCTATTTGTCCTCGACACCCCGAAATGCAATGCGTCTTTGACGCAGGGAAGTCGCCAAATGGTCAGCAGCGAACTGACGCCACGGGAGTTCCACCCCAACTGTCGTCCTGACAGAGCCGCCCTCATTGCCTGCGACGGGTTGGATACCGTTCGGGCTGTGACTGGACGGGAGTACCATTGTTCTCTTTGTGGGTCATGGCGAAATCGGGAGCTGCCCGATATTTTGAGTCGGTATTTGACCGCTCACCACCTTTCATCGCTATTCTGCTTATCGGCAGGTCATGGCGTACCGCTGCACACGCTTATGCTCATCACAATCACAAAGAGGAAGTATTTGGCGAATGATTATTCGGTTGTCAAGGAACTGTCCCCGTTTTCGCCACACAAAGGAAAACTGGGTAAGAGGATTTTTGTCCTCTCACCCAATAGCCGATGGGGAAGCCCCCAATATTAGATGGTCACAAAATATTTTTCAATTTTTTTCTAAGATGCCATAGGCGAAAGTTAATTGCACTGACAGTCAGACCGCATTTTTCAGAAATTTCCGAGCTGCTATATCCATCCATTTTCCACAATGCGATTTGAATGGTGAGCTTGTCCACCTTAATCAAGACCTGATAAAGTTCCTGATTTTCAATGCTGTCCAAGAAATCATTCACCGTCTTTATTTCGGGTAGTGTGGTATCCTCCGCAACTTCCTCAAGGTATGTACCTGTATCCTGCAATTTCTCATAGTACCGCCTGTCGGAATTGAAGATAGCCCAATCGTATATACGGAGCTTCTCAATGGTATCTTTATCAACACCCAAGCTCCGCATCTGCTTTTCCTCGGCTTCTTTCCAGATACGCCATTTCCGTTCTTCTTTTGCTTTGTTATAAGCCATTATCTGTTACCTCCAATCTGAATTTTTTTAAAAAATCCAGATTGGCAGGCGGCGAACGGCATCCGACGCTGAAAATATGTGTATTGCAGCATTCTGCAAAAAGCGACAAAAGAAAAACCGCAAAGGCTGTCACACCTTTACGGTTTAGGGAGAATTTATTTCTATTATGTAGAGATTTGGCTTCTACTTTTGAGGTACAAAGCCCCCTTGCGGTGGCGAGGATTTTTTTAACAGGTTATCCGCCCATCCTCGATATGGTATATGTAAGTAGAAACTACTGCTTGCAGGCAATAAAAATCCCTCCAAACTCAAACAGGTCTGGAGGGGTAAACTATTTTCATTTGGGCGTGAAGATATAGCCCGCCAAAACGCTGTTTTTTTTATTTGGTGGGCTTTTTACTCTTATCTGCTATGGAGACTATTTGTTTTATTAGGTCAAATTCACCTTTTGGAATAAATATAGCTCCATAATGTTCAGCCATTTTTATATCCAAATTGTAGTCGCTTCCAGAAAGTAGAATAAAAGGAATGTTTCTATGGTTTTTCTTTACTTCTTGCAACAAATCTACACCTGTTCCATCACGCATATAGAGGTCAGAACATATTAAATCAATCGCATTTTGTTTGAGAATATCTATCGCTTCCCGTACTCCTGCGGCAGTATATGTTTCAAAATATTTAGACAACGCCATATCCAAAATTTGCAAGAAACTCTGTTCATCGTCCACAAGTAATATTTTCTTCATTGCTTCACCTCCATTCTGGTGAGTCCATTCTATTATTTCCACCTTACAATTAGATGAATTTCAGCTTACAATACAGTAAGCTGAAAAGGGCAGGCAATTCCTAATTCAAGAATTGCCTGCCCTTACGATAAATTGAAATTAATATTTACAATGCACTGATTGTATCGACAATGGATGTTTCTTTCATTTTTCTAATGGGATTTCTTACTGCCAAAATTACTGCAATGGCTACAACAACAATAATGATACCAAGCTCAACCAAAGGAACACTCCATATATCGCCCCATTGATAGGTTATAAGTTTGCTAAATAAAATTTTGTTGCAGACTATTCCCAAAATGCTGCCGCAGATAGTACCTGTGATTGCATAAGTAGATGCTTCGGCAATAATCATTTTAGCCAGTTGCCTGTTACTTAATCCAATAGCTCGAAAAGCTCCGTATTGTTTCATTTTTGCCGCTACACTCATAGCTATACTATTTATGATATTGAATAGCGTAATCAATGCAATCAATACCAAAAAGCCATAAATGAAAAGCCCGAAACAATAGTAAGCTCCACGGGTATTGCTATTACCCATTCGCTCATCAGAAAATGTATATTGTGAGCCTACCAAGCGGTGAATTTCGTTTACATCATTTTCTGTGGCATCTTGAGATAACTGTATATCAATGATAGTATATTCCGTTTCGCCCGTCAGTTTTCTAAAGGTATCCTCAGAACAAATGAGCTTGCCAGCATCTTGGCGATTATTAAATGGGCAGTCAGATAACATACCAACAATCTCTATATCAGCTTGGCTGCCATTCAGATTTAAGGTAATAACATCGCCTGCCTCAATGTCGTTTTGTGGCTCAAAAACGATAAGTCCTGTATTATTTTCACTTTGTGCTTTTTCCAAGCTGCCAGACAAAACATAGTCCTTCGCCCAATCAAACTGCATATCTTCATAGGAAATAAGGTCAACAACTTTTTCCTCGCCATTTACGATTACGGGAACATTGTAGGCAAACATTCGCCCATAAACATTTTTTACGGCAGGATTTTGCTGTAATTCCTCAATAAATTCAGCCTTTACCGAGCAGGTATCTTCTGGACTGATAACAGATATATCGGCAGTCCACGGCTGTAAAGGCGTCAATGTGTGATTCATAAAATCAATAGTTACTGAAAATGCAAGAAAAAGAATAATACTGATTGAAAATGAGCTAATCATTAAAATGAAATTCTTTTTGCTTGCTTTAGCATGATGAATACCAAGAGAAATGTCTATCTTGAAAAACTTGGTATTCGCCGCCTTTTTTACAGGTTGTAAGACATTTGCGTTTCCAGTTACCGCTGCCAAAGGAGAAACTTTGGATGCTTTCTTAGCGGGAGAACGGGCAGCAAGGAGAACTGTCAACAGACCGACAACAATACCCGCTATAATACTTGGATAGCTTATGCTTAAAGCAGGCATCCCACCAAAATATTCTGGACTAAGTTGCCGTAAAATAAAACACAATACCCATACCAATACCATACCGCCGACAACACCAATCGGAATTGCAAATCGACACCAATTCAAAGCCTCTTTGCGTACTAACTGCATAACCTGTTTAGGTGTTGCCCCTATGCAACGAACCATTCCAAAAAACTCTGTTCTTTGTGCCACATTGCTGTTCATACTACTTGTAATCATCAACACGCCTGCAATCAGAACAAGGATAAATAATATGACAGCAGTAGCATACACCTGTAACATAAAAGAATTACTGCTCTGTCCTAAAAGTCCAAGTAATTCTGTGTTTTCGGACACTTGCTCATCAGATAATTCAAACTGCTGCTTAATATCCGCTATGTTACTCTGAATATTTCGGGCACTCTTAAACTGCACATAACGCATTGTGTAGTCAGCGGGATTACTGTTTGTACCATCTGGGTAAATGGCACGAAAACTTTCAGTTGTCAAAAATACGCCGTAAGAGTCTTCGCTCATAAGCTTTGCAGCGTTATTCATAAAACCCGAAATTGTGTATAATATTTTTCTTCCATCGGGCATAGTGATAACAATTTGTTCTCCGATTTCTAAATGCAGCATATTTTTTGCGTTATTTGTTACCAATGCTTCATTTTCATTTGCGGGAAATGTACCTTTGTCCAATGTAGTGAAAATTTCTGTAACAACACTTTCATTACTGCCGCATATCACTACATTTTTTCCCGACAGGGTGTAGCCTTGCTCACCTCGATAATTCAAGACTCCGTAATCGGCTACGGTAGCTACTTCTGGACGGGAAGATATTAACTTTGCATCTTCATCACTTATGCCCCTTATTCCAATATGCCAATTTCCTTTTTCTTGCTGTGCCTGCAAAATCTGCCCCCTGATAAACATATCAGCCATACCGAAAATAGCCGTTACCAGAAAGACCGCCAATACAATACAAATAATAGACATACGATTTTGCTTTCGATGTACTTTTGCAGAAATGGGAACCAGGTCAAGATAATTTTTCATTCGCATTACCTCCCAAGTCCGTCAGTACACCATCTGTGACACGCAATACACGGTCAACCATAGAAGTAAGACTGTTGTTGTGTGTAATCATAAGTATCGTCTGTTGGTAATGTCTGGATGCTTTTGTCAGCAAATCAATAACATCTTGGCTATTCTTGCTATCCAGATTGCCTGTCGGCTCGTCCGCAAGAATTAACTTCGGTTTTGTAATCATTGCCCTGCCAATAGCGACACGCTGCTGCTGACCGCCAGAAAGCTGGCTTGGCAAATGGTTTCTTCGGTCTGTTAAGCCAAGCAATTCTAATATTTCTTCTACATCAGAAGCTTTCGGCTTGCGATAATCCAAAAGAAGCGGAAATACTATATTCTGTTCCACCGTTAATTCAGATACAAGCTGAAAAGACTGAAAAATAAAGCCGATATTTCTCCTTCTGAAAATCGTGCGTTCTTCTTCTTTCAACGTAAAAAGATTGCTTCCGTCTATCGTAATCACGCCAGAAGTAGGAACATCCAATGCCCCAATGCAATTTAGCAGAGTGCTTTTTCCAGAGCCAGATTCACCGACAACAGCAACAAATTCTCCCTTTTCCAGAGAAAAAGACACATTTTTTAAGGCATCAACCTTTACCTCGCCTGTTCCGTAGGTTTTACATAATTTTTGTACTTTCAATATTTCCATATATCCAAGTACCTCCTTTCTCAGTAAAGAATAACACCTCGACCTTACAAGCAGATGAATTTGACCTTACGATTATGTAAGGAAGGACAATGTAAAGGTTGTTCCCTGTAATCGCTCACTCTGAACAGAAAGAATACCGCCTTGTCCCTCAACAATCGCCTTTGCTAATGGCAGTCCAAGTCCAATCCCTTGACTATCTGAAGTATTTTTGCTTCGATAAAACCTCTTAAATATGTGGTGTATATCCTCTGGGGCAATTCCATGTCCATTATCTGTAATAAATATTCTAATCATAGCGGGAGTTTGTTTCCACGATATAGTGATTTTTCCGCCTGCATCTGTATGGTCAAGTGCGTTTTTGATAATGTTGCCAATGGCTTCACTCATCCACTCTATATCACAGCAAAGCATCTGATTCAAGTCACCATCTATCACAATTTCCTTTTTTTCATTGTTTGCCCGTGTTGTCAATTCGCTAATTGCGTGATTGAGAATATTCGAGATACTGTAATTGGATTTTTCAAAAGAAATGCTCCCTGCATCTATTCTTGTGATTTTCAACATAGACTGAATAAGCTGCTCAATCCTCTTTAATGCAGTTCCTATCTTTAAGGAAAATTCTTTAACCGTTTCGGGGTTATCTGGCTCATTCTCAATAATTTCCTGATACATCATAAGTGCCGATAGGGGCGTTTTTAATTGATGGGATATATCAGAAATTGTATTTTTAAGAAACTCTTTTGTCTTTTGTTCTGTATCATTTTTTGCTTGAAGCATAGTAGCCAGTTGGTCAACAGAAGATAAGAGCTGATAAATCGTTCCCTCATTGGATTGCGGCAGGTGAACAGTATAGTTTCCATCTATGTAGTCCTTAATGATGTTTTCTGATTTTCTATATAGCCTTTCCCTACGATACAAAAAAAGCATTGTACCTAAAAGCAGAAGCAACGTCCATAGAAATAACATCCCAAACAGTGATGCCAGCATTGTATTTTTAGCAGTAGATACATAAAGTAAATTTTCTATATCCGTGCTGTTTGAAAGACCGATTTCGGCTAAAAACTTACTTCCCGCACCGTCTGCCTCCGTATTCATTAAGGCTGTTGCAATTACTTCCTTTGAAATTCCTTCTTCCAGTAAAGAAGTAGCAATCGCATTATTATGTGTTAAAAACATTTCTTTGGTAGCCGCTGTTTGCGTGTCAATCATAGTTATTCCTATCAGAAAAAGTAGCAGAACAAGAACAACAATGAAAATACAATACCAACGGGTATTTTTGTCATGTAAGAAACTCATTCGTCCACCTCTTTCCACTGATAGCCAAATCCTCGGACTGTTAGTAAATGTTCAGGATGTGATGGGTCTGTTTCTACTTTTTCACGCAATCGCCGCACATAGACAGAAAGAGTATTGTTATCTACATAATCTCCTGTGCTGTCCCATAGCTCGTCTAAAATAATATCTCTTGTAATGATACGGTTTGCATTCTTTACCAACAGGCATATTAAGCGGTATTCTGCGGCTGTAAGTTCTAATGTCTTTCCCTTTAATAAAACACGGCTGCCTAAAAGGTCTATCTTAATATCGCCACATTCCATAACTGTTCCTGTCCCTTGACTTGACAATCCTGCCCGTCGCAGCAACGCTCGGATGCGTGAACATAACTCGCCCAACTTAAATGGTTTTGTTATGTAGTCATCACCGCCGCAGTCCAGACCACGAATAATGCTGACTTCTTCATCAGAAGCCGTAAGAAAAATAATCGGTATCTGGTTTCCATTCTTTCGTACTTTTTCACATATCTCAAAACCTGTCCCGTCTGGCAATGTGACATCAAGAATAAGCATATCGTATTTTTCTATCTCTGGTAGATAAGTTAAGGTTTCTTGCACAGAACGGACAAAATCAACATCAAAGCCATTTTTCTTTAATGAATATTGAAGTCCGTCTATCAAACTTACATCATCTTCTAACAATAAAATTTTATTTCCCATAATTTGTAACCTTCCTTCTCTTATCAACAGGCTTTTTTGAACTTTTGGGAATAAGCCACACCCGATTTACATTTAATATTCCCTCAATACGTTTTTCCTTACATAACCGTTGCACACGTCGTACCGATATTCCCCAAAGTTCTGCTGCTTCTTGTGCCGTCATATATTCAAACATTTTTGACCTCCTTAGTTGTACTGTATTTATTATATCCGTTTGAACGAACAATATCAAGTGTGCGAATATGAATTTTTATCTCTCGTAATAAGAGATTATATATCCTATTTCAAGAGATTTCACATCGTTTAATCAGAAGCCACATCTCTGTAAAATATAAGGGTAACATTTTCAGAGAATAGGTGGTGAGCTTATGGACGAAAGGAACAATCATTTTGACTTCGATTTCACTCCGATAGGACAGGCTATCAAAAAAGCCCGTGAAGCCAGAGGGATGACAAGGGAGCAGCTATCTGGGATAATCGGCTATGCTCCCAGACACATTCAGTCTATCGAAAACGAGGGGCAGTATCCAAGTATCGAGCTGTTTATCCAGCTCATTACAATGTTTGATGTGTCGGTTGACGAATACATATTCCCAAATAAGGAAGTCGAAAAAAGTTCTGTCCGCAGACGCTTAGACGCACAGCTCAACAGATTAGACGATAAAGAGCTTTCCGTCATAGAAGCAACTGTAAACGGACTATGTAAGGCAAAAGAGCCAGAGGAATAAACCTCTGGTTTTCTTTCGCCCTTTTCTAATAGCTCGGACAGCCATATCCGAGGATTTCATAGTAACCAACGGGGTAGCTGTTCTGTCGGCAGGCATCTCCAGAGTTGCCCTCCACGGTGTAAACAACGCCGTTTTCACATTTCTCTACGATACCCACATGGTCAGCATCTCCGTCCTGCCCGTCGTTGCTCCAGTCGAAAAAGATAATGTCGCCTGCTTTCGGCTCATAGTCCTTTCCCTGCCATTGTCCGTTTCCATTAAACCAATCCACACCATCCGAACAGAGAGAGAATTTCGGCACAATGCCGCTTTCCAGATAGCCGCACTGGTCGGCACACCACGACACAAAGCAGGCACACCATTCCACACGCCCCTCAAAGCCGTACCAACTCCAATAAGGCTGACCGCCCTCATTGCCGAGCTGCGTCAAAGCGACTTCTACAATGGCTTGGTTGCCGCCGCTTGTGAACGCCCGTCCATACGGATAATAGCGTAACACATGGGCGGGATACTGTGTGTCGCCGTACTTTTCCCACCCTAACCGCTGTGCCTGCATGGTGGAAAATTCTACCGCATTGGCATAGGAATAGCCGCCGTAGTTGGTTTTTGCCCATGAGATATACCCGTTGCCGAAGTTATAGCCCTGCAAGGCGAGCTTGATACGCTCCATGTCAATCGGGTTTTCCACCTCGGCAGAGATAAGGGCGGCTTTCAGCTCCTGCACGCCGCACTGGATAGAATACTCTGGGTCTTGTATCCCGTTCGGCTCATGGGGATACCTTGTGTTAAAGCTGCCCTCCGCCGCCTGCATGGGGTCAAGCCCACGCCCGCCGCTTTCCTGCATCATCACCGCCTTGATAAGCTCCACATATTCGGGGATGCCGTACTGCTTCGCATACTTCTGTATCAACGGCGTGTAGGCTTCCACCTCCGCACTGACAGGGGTATAGGAAGTGCTTTCGCTTCCGCCCCCAAATAAGGACACGGCACATCCAAGCAGGACAACAATCAAGATAATCACGACGGCAATCCAGCCGCCTGCGATTAGGGCGGAAACCAACGCCTTTGTGCCTGCGATAATCGCCTTGACTGCGGCAACGGTAGCCTTTACGGTTGCTTTTGTCGCTTCGGCTGTCGCCTTTGCGGTTGCTTTCGCTGCCTGTGCCGCTTTCTGGGCGGCTTTGGCAGACGCTTTCGCCGTTTTCTGTGCCGCCTTGACGGTCTGCTCGGTGGTCTTAATCGCCGTCTTAGAGGTTGCCTGTGCGGTCTTTACGCCTTTTTCCGCTTCCTTGACCGTGCCTTTTGCCGTAGATTTTACAGCCTTTTCCGCATTTTGGGCGGTGGTCTTGATGGTCTTTTTCCCGTGCTGACGGGTCTTTATCAACTGGCTTTTCCCATTTGCGGGAGCATCAGGGGCAGGAGAACGGCTCACAGTTCCGTGGCGGATCTGTGAGCCGTTCCGTTCTGCAGCAGCCTGTGCTTTTTTCTGCTCGGCGGCTTTCACCGCCCGTTTGGTCTTAAACTCGGCAACTTTATCCTTTGCCTTGACGATATTTTCTTTCGTGGTCTGGACGGATTTCTGCCCCTGCTTATTAAACTGGTGGATGCCCTCGTCCTTTACACGGTCTGCGGCATGGGAGATTTTATCCGCCGCATACTCGGTGGCGGAGTTTTCCTCCGCATAATATCCCTGTTCCGCCTTATCCTTTGTTTTGGCATAAGCGGATTTCATACGCTCACTGGCTATGGCGGCTTTGTCTATGGTTTTTATCGTACCCTTGACCGCATCTCTGGTCTTTATATCAGCCATGCAAAACCTCCTTTCCCAGAGGATTTGCGGTCATTTCAATTTATCTTTTTCGCCACCACGACAAGCCTGCCGTTCTGTGCGGAGTATTCGCAGGTGGAGAGGGTAATGAGCCTGTCGCCGTACTCGGCGGTCACGCCCGTATCATACAATGCAAGCTCCTTGCACTTCCCGACATAGGCGTTAAATTCTTCCTCATTCTCCGCATCCACAAAATCATAATAGCGGTAGCCCTCCGCACTGTACGCCACGGTCTTAAAGACGGCAATGATTTCATATTCTGCCTGCTCCGTGAGCGTGTCAAACTGGATGGTCTTGTGCGTTTCATAAAAGCTCTTGGATTTGTAATCCTCCAACGCCCCAAACATCTTTTGACCTTTGATGTGGTGTCCGTAAATAATGAGATTGTCGCTTGCGGCAAGGTCGCAGTCCTCTTGGATATACGGCACTCCCAAATCGCTGTATTCCTTTTCAAAATTGTGCTTCAGATAGAAATTCGGGTTGTTCTTTGTCTGCATGACAGGGTAATTGATGGTCGTTCCGTCAATGGAAATCCAACCTGCCATATCCTCATTCTGCAAATACAGCTCCTTATATTTTGCCAGAATGTCCTCGCCCTCGCTGACGGGCGTATCCTCTGGCGTTTCTTCCTCCGCAGGGGCGTTCTCCACGACCTCGGCAATCTCCGCAAAGGCTTCGGTCTGCTCATCCACCTGTGCATAATGGCGGCAGATATGCCAGCCGCAAAAAGCCGCCGCACCTAAAAGGCAGACGGCGGCAACGATACAGATAACAGACTGATATTTTTTCAGATATTCTTTCATAGGCTTTTCTTTTCCTTTCTTGGTTTACCTTACATTATCGGTGTGCTGCTTGGGTGTGGGTAAATCCCTGCAATATTCGGGATACCTCACCTTGATGCCCTCCATAAAGTAGGGGGCAAACTCGCAGCAGAACAATTCCTCTGGCGTGAAATACCTCTCACGCCCTTCCTCGGCGTAACCGTTCCAGAGGTTAAAAGCAAGGTGGCAGACCTTGACCGTGCCGCTTGTCTGCCATCCGCCGTGCATCCCCTCTGGCTCAATGCAGTCCGTCTTAAAATCAAACATGGCATTGATGTTGTTCCTTGTTTCCTCCGCAATCCCCATCACATAGAAAAACGCCCTGTGATAGCAGTCGTTCACCCTGCATTTCATCATATTTTCCAGAAAGAAATCACGGTGGGCTTTATTGCGAAACCTTATCTCTGACATAAAAAATCCCTCCATTCTTAGCACTCCCCAAATTTGGTTGTCATCAGCTTATACAGCTCCGTATTGCGTGGGAACTTATTAACGAACGGCACGAGGGAGCTGCCCACTTTCAAAAGCCCCTGACCTGCACCGACATTGGTGATATAGCTCATCTGCAAATCGGAGATATTTAAGAGCTTGGCAAGCTCGATACGGTCTGTGGACGCTTGGTTTAACATGATGATAAACTCGCTATTGGCAAGCATCGTCCTTGCCGTGTGGCTCTGCAACAGGTCGTCCACATTCTGGGTGATGCCCGTACAGTACGCCCCGTACTTACGCACACGCTTCCAGAGGGTAAAGAGGAAGTTTGCCGAGTATTCATGCTGAAAGAGCAGGTAAATCTCGTCAATGAAAATAAAGGTGTTCCTGCCTTTCGCCCTGTTCTGGGTGATGCGGTTTAGGATGCTGTCAAGCACCACAAGCATACCGATAGGCTGTAACTGCTTGCCCAAATCAAGGATGTCATAGCAGATAAGGCGGCTCTTGGTATCCACATTTGTGTGCTTGGCAAAGGTGTTGAGAGAGCCGTCCGTGAAAAGCTCAATGGCAAGGGCGATTTCCTGTGCTTCTAACTCATTCTGTTTCAGAAGTTCCTCACGGAAGTCCTGCAAGGTCGGCGGTGTCCCCATATAGTTGCCCTGCTGATAGTAGCGGTACACGCTCGCCGTGCAGCGGTCTATGATGGATTTCTGCTTTGCCCCAAGGCTTGCCCCGCCGATGAGCTGCTCGCACAAAGACAAAATGAACTCTGATTTTAAGATGACGGGGTTTGCACCGTCGCCGTAATCAGAGTTCATATCCATAGCGTTGATATGGTTTTCGCTTGTAGCTGAAATGTGGATGACCTCGCCCTGCATCGCTTTTACCAAAGGCGAATACTCACGCTCTGGGTCTATGATAATCACATCGGCATTGGGGTCGGTGAGGACAATGCTCGTCATTTCCTCTTTCGCCGTAAACGACTTGCCCGCACCAGACACGCCCAGGATAAAGGAATTGCCGTTCAAAAGGTGGCGGCGGTTGGCGACAATCATATTTTTGCTGATAACATTCTGCCCGTAATACACACCGTCCTTATGGTAGATTTCCTGCACACGGAACGGGATAAACACTGCAAGGCTCTCCGTTGTGAGGGTACGCAGGGCATCAATCTTCCTTACGCCGAACGGCAGGGCGGTATTCAGACCGTCCATCTGCTGATATTTCAGCACGGCAAACTGGCAGAGATGCTTTCTGGCTGTTGTGAGCAGGGCTTCCGTGTCATTGTCGAGCTGCTCTTTTGTTTCCGCCGTATGCACCATCGTGAGGACGGCAAACATCATCCTCTGGTCACGGGTCGTCAAATCGTCCAAAAATTCCTTGCTTTCCTTTCGCTGTTGCTCCAAGTCATAGGGGATAACAGCGGAAAAGTTGTTGTTCTGGTTTTGTTTCCTCTGCCAGTTGGTGATGTTGGTTTCCACACCCAAAAGACGGTTTTCCACCTCCCGCACGGCTTCGTCCGTAGGGACGGGAACGACATCGACGGAGAGCATCATATTACGGTTCAATTCACAAAGCTCCGCCACCATGCTGTCCTTGATATAGGCGGCGTACTCTCTGAGGAAAATCACACGCCCGTACCGATTGCCCATCTTGAAATAATCCTTTTCAAACTCAAAGGAGTCGGGGCAGATATAGTCCTTGAAGTCGTGACCTTTCCGCATCGTCTGGGAGAGGTCGAAGGAAAACGCCGTTTCCTCGCCCGTGCGGTAGAAGTCATGGAAGATACGCAGCTTGTCGTTTGCGTCAAGCTCCGTACACTTTGAGCCAAGACGGTTGAAATGCCCGATAAGGTCAGCACCCACACGGGCAAAATAATTCCTCGCTTCCTCGATGTTCTTCTTGCAGACGGAGATTGTCACATACTTGTCCTGCACGATGGAGTTAGCCCCCGTCGCCTTGTCAAGCAGCATCCTGTTGTATTCCTTACGGTACTTATCCAGTCCGTCCTCCGCCATAGGAATAAGGATGGTCTGCTCAAAATCCGCCTTGTTCAAGCGGCGGTTGTTGATGGTAATTTTCGTGGTTGCCCCGCTGTCGAGGGCATTTAACAGCTCCGAGTATTCAAGGAACATGGCTTCCTTGTCCTCACGGCTCGCCACGGCATAGTTGATGTCCTCAAACTGAAAGGTCTTTGCATATTTGTTCTTTCCAACAAGGAAAATGCCGTCCTCCCACATGGTTTTCAGCGGGATGACCGCCTGCACCGATTTCGGCACGATAAATTTTTCCTTGTCCTGCTTGAACAGGTTTCTAAGCGTCTTTATCATGGCTTACCTCCTTACGCTTTTTTGATTTCTTTTTTTCTGGCTTTCCTGCCTGCCGCTTCTGCTTTTTGGTCGGGGCGGGCAAGCCCTTTTCCCTTGCTTCGATGTTGGGTTTCAACGCTTCGTAATAGAGATTGTCTGGGGAAAACAAAATCTTCTTTGGCATTAAGAACTCCGATTTAACCCATGCCCAGACGAATTGCTCCGCCGTCATGCCGTTGTACTTGATAAAGCCCATCATGGCAAAGGGGGAAGCCCCCAGAATACACATCCAACTAAGTGTTTCCGTGCCGAACTTCGGGCGGAGCAGGAAATATAAGCCCACCGCCACGCCGCAGGCAAGGACAGAAAAAATGAACTGCCGCATCGACAGCCCGAAAAACATACTCTCCGTGTAGTTGCGGATTTCCTTATTTATCTTGACTTCCAACCGTTCTCACCTCCTTACCGTTCCATTTCGTTCTTTCTTCTTGGTGCTTTCTTCTGGGACGGGTAGGGGATAAATTCTTCCTCCCCTTTGATAATACTGAACTCTGCCCTTAAAATCGGGTGTGTTTCCCGTTTCTGGTACTGGCGGATAAGGTCAACCGCACTTTCCTTTGTGGCGGTGCTGCCTTGCTGCATCCCGTCCTTGAAAATATAAAACCGTTCCATTGTTCCTCCTTTACAAGCCCATCATTTCTCTGACAACACGGTCTGCCATCTTGACCGCACCGACTAAGACGAGCATATTGAATACAAGCTCCCCGATATAGCTCCATACCATTGTGACCGCCGCCGCATCGGGATTAACGACAGGCGGGGAAGAAGCAAACAGGGAGAAGAAAATACAGGCAAGCACGATGACAGCCCCCTCAAGGCACACGGCGGAATAGCTTTTGATAAAGCTCTTGCCGACGCTCTGGCTCGGCTCTCCCGCAAATGAGGACAGGGGAACGGGAGCGATGGCGGTGTAAATATACAGTTTGAAAAACCTGCCGTACACCGACATAATCATAATGAACGAGAGTACCGTAATGAACAGACCGCCGATAAGCGTCACCGCCCATAGGGGGATGCTCTCGAAAAAGCCGCAGTCCTCCACGGCTGTCACAATCTCCTGCGGCAAGACCGTCTGCTGTGACGCCCCGAAGCCTGCTGCGTTCATAACCGTGGATATGATACCCTGCACAATCTTAAACAGAGCCATCATCAGCTCCAAGCCATAGGTCACTGCACCTTTGGCGAGTGCAAAGCGGATAAACAGCTTCAACGCCTGCTCTGGACGCTTCACCTCCGCAAAGTTTCCGCAGGTACGCATCACGCCTACCACAAAGAACAGGACGAGCAGGGCAAGCCCGATAGCCTGCACCGCACCGTGAATATCCACGATGACATTCCATATCGCCCCGCCCTTGAAATTCTCTGGGGACTGGGTAATGAGCTGCCATATCTCGGCTAACTTCTCATTCCAAGTATTTAGGGCGTTCTCTAAATTCTGTACTACCCAGTTATCAGACATTCGACCACCTCCTTGTTAAAAATCGGCTTATGGGGCAATCCGCAAAGCGGATCTGCCCCGTAAGCCCTGTCTTGTGTCTTTGGGTTATTTTGTCTGCCGCTTCCTAATCAGCCTGTGATTAGGGTCAGAATCTCCTTTGCAAAGGTAATGACAACGCCGCCTGCAAGTGTCAGAAAGCCGTTCGCCCTCTGGGAAGGGTCGTGGGATTTCAGCGACAAGCCAATCTGCACGATGCCGAAGCCGAGCATAATCATGCCGACAGCCCTCACCAGACCGAAAATGAAATCCGACAGGTTGTTTACTACCTGTATGGGGTCGTTGGCAGCAAAGGCGGTCATGGAAGTGCCAAGCACCATCGTGAGGGCAAGCACCGCCACGCAGTAGCGGCGGAAACCCGTTCTGACCTTGCCCGTCATGGGCAGCTTCGTGGTTGCTTTCTTCTGGGTGTCCTTTTTGTTGAAAATTCGCATAGATAAATCCTCCTTATAAATTGAATAGTTCTTCCAAGTCCTCCTCGGACAGAAGCTCATAGGAAGTGCTGACAGCCTTCACGCTCACGGCGTTTTCTGGGATGTCGCTGTCAAACACAAGGGTTGCGACAGCCTGCGTCGGCTCGCCGTGGATATAAGGCGGCTGTCCTCCGTCTGCTGTCAGTTTCACATTGGGGTGCTTTAGGATGTCATACTTAAAGTCCATGACGGGACGTTCCCCACGCACAAAAAGAAGTGCGTAGCGGTTGTCGAGCATACGCACTTCATCGGGCGTTAAAAGCTCACGCCCCGAAATCTGGTAGTTGGTGGAATAGTTCCCGCTGCGTCCAGAGCTTTTCCCGTAGGTGTTCGTGTCAATGGTTTCCTTGCCCAAAAGCTCCGACACATACTTGTGGGTACTCTGCTCGTTGCCGCCCAGATAGAGGAATTCATCGCAGTTGCCGCAGATGCTTTCCCATTGCTTTTCAAAGAGGGCTTTGAGCTGTGCCAGATTTTGCAGGATAATCGAAACGGATACACCTCTGGAACGCATGACGCTCAAAATCTTGTCAAAGTCATCGGGCAGCGAAACATTCGCAAATTCGTCCATAATAAAATGGCAATGGACGGGCAGGCTCCCGCCGTACTTATGGTCGGCAAGATAAAAAAGCTGTTGGAATAGCTGCGTATAAAGGATGCTGACAAGGAAGTTGAAGCTCGTGTCGTTGTCTGGTATCAAGGCGAACAGGGCGACTTTCTTTTCCCCCAGAGAGGGCAAATCAAGCTCGTCTGTTGCGGTCAAGGACGCAAGGCTCTCCAGATTGAACTTTTCAAGCCGTGCGGCAAGGGTTATCTGGATGCTCTTTAGGGTCTTGGCAGAGCCAGAGTGGTAATCACGGTAATACTTGAGGGCGATATGCTCTGGGTTTACCATCTCCAGACGGTCAAACAGTTCGTCTAACGGGCTTACATAGCTGTCGTCGTCCTCCCGTACCTCGCCTGCACGGAGCAGCTCCATCACCATCGGGAAATTCTGCTCGTCTGGCGGTGCTTCGTATTTCAGATAGAACACCAGAGACAGGAGCAGCATACTCGCCGCCGTATCCCAGAACGGGTCTTGCGACTGGCTTCCTTTCGGCGTGGTCGCCTTGAACAGATTGGTTACAAGCCGCTGCACATCGTTGTCATTCCGAAGATAGACAAAGGGGTTGTAGCAATGGCTCTTGTGCATATTGATAAGGTCAAGCACACGCACCTCATAGCCCTTCTTCTCCAAAAGACCGCCCACATCACGGACGATTTCTCCCTTTGGGTCTAAGATTACCATTGAGGTGTTGCACTGCATGGCGTTGGGCTTGCAGAAAAACCTTGTCTTGCCCGCCCCGCTGCCGCCGCATACCAAGATGTTTAGGTTTCGGCGGTGCTTCCTGCCGTCCAGCCCGATACGGACATTCTGGGTCAGCAGCTTATTTTGTGATGCGTCCTTATCTCGGTACTTTTTATTGAGCGTACCTGCGTTGCCCCATTTGGCAGAGCCGTGTTCCTCCCGCCTGCGGTAGTTCCTGCGTGTGGAGAGATAAATGCCGATGCCCATAGCGTAGGCAAGCAAAAAAATAAGGACAGTCCTTAAACTGTCCTCACACACCGTTATGGAAAACGGGTCATTGATTGCCACGGATAGGTTTCCGATTATCTCCACGATGCCGCCGCTGACATAAGGTGCTGTCAGCAGGGCAAGCCACACGACGGGAACAATGCCGCATACGGCAAGGATTAGGCTCGCCTTGTTCTCATCGTTCCTCATTGCACCTGCACGGGGCGACCTTTACTTTTCTGGTCGGGGCTTTGGACACTCTGATAATCAGCTCGTCAACGGGGTCGGTGGGGCGTTCCTCCCGTACCTGCTCGGTACGCAGCGTGTTCAGTGCGTTGAGCATAATGTTCTTATCATACTTATCCATAGCCAGATGGTAGCGTTCTTCTTTCATGGGCTGCACCTCCTGTTAGCGTTCCTGCTCTTTGGATTTGGGCGGCTTGTTCTTCTCCATGCTCTTATACATATCGCTCTGGATTTCCCCAAGCACATCACGCATCGAGCCAAGCTCGCCCTTGAACGCCTGCGTATCCATCCCCTCATACTCTTTGGGAAGCCTGCCGAAGTTAAATCCTCTGGTATCCACGCCGTAACGGGAGCTTACCATATAGGCAACGCAGAAGGATTTGAAATCGGAAGCGTCACGGCTCTCGTTATGCTTGAAGTCAAAGACCGCCGCCGACACTTCCTTTGCCATGCTCACAAAGAGCTGTTCCTCGGAAAGCCCCGTCCTGATAAAAATGGTCTGCTGTGAGCTGTCATAGAACGCAGGCACTTCAAGCTCCTCGACGGGCTGAAAGCCGACAGGGCTTGCGTCAATCATTGCCGACACAAGCTCACGCATGGTCTTGGCTTCCTGCGGCTGCTGTCTGTCCTTTGCAGAGGTTTCGGAAACATCAAAAACCTCTTTGGCGTTATACCCGACAGCCTTTGTGCCGTCCTCACGGGTATATTCCTTGCCAGGCTCAAGGATAACGACTTTCTGTGCGTCCTTGTTCACATAGACACGGCTCTGCTTCCAAGCCGCCCGTTCTTTGAGCTGCGTCGCTTCGGGCATCTGTGCCGATACTAAGATAGCGTTATTGACAGAGTAGCGGTCAAAACGCCCCTGCACATCAAGGTACTGGCGGAAGCTGTCACCGCTTTTCATCATCTCGGCACAGGTATTGTCAATCATCTCATAGGCTTCCTGCCGCTGAGCCTGCTTTGCGGCTGCCCATTCCTCTTTGTTAAAGGGGCGGCTGCCGCCGTTGAAAACATCATAGATACTCATTTATCTTGCTCCTTTCGATTTGCTCGGTTTCTTCCGCTTCGGCGGCTGTTTATGCTCCGTCTTTCCTGCGGTCGGTTTCTTCGCCTTGTCGGAAGATTTGTCTTTGCCGACGGCAGGGACATCGGCTTCCTGCTCCTTTCGGCTCTCCTTGATTTTCCGCAGTTCTTCTCTGACTGACGGTTTCTCCGCCTTAGTCATAGTAGCCCCCTCTGCGGATTTCTTTGGCTGCTCTGAGGTAGGCTCGGACAGAGGGGATTTTTCCGTCTTTGCCACCGAGGGGTTTGGGGCGTTTTCCTCTTTCTGCATGGGCTTACCCATAAGGGCGTCCATGAGCTTGTCTTTCTCCGCCTTTTCGGGCGTTGTGATTTCTGGCTCTGGCTGTCCGTCCTTTGCATCCCTGCTTTTTTCCGCCGTGGTGACGATGGATGCGGTATCCACCGAAGCAAGGCTGAAGCGTTCCACGATACGGCTGATTTTCGATGCGTCCTCGGCTCTGGCAATCACATCGACCTCTGCATTAGGGTCTTTGTTCTTGCGGTCTGCAAGGACGCAGTAGAGTACGCCGTATTTTTTCGCTTCCTGCGTGAATTTCTGCAAATCGCCACGCTTGACGGTAAAGACTTTCAGCTCCTTTCCAGAACGCAGCATATTCGTCAGTCTCGCCTTGCCCTTGGTTTTCTTTTCCTCTTTGAGAATGGAATACAAGAGGATGGCAATATTCTTCGCACCTGCCCCCGTGATTTTGGCAGCGACCTCAAATCCCTCCAAGCTCATTCTCACGATTTGCTCCGCCGCTTCACCGCCTGTGTTCATCCTTCATCAGCTCCTTTCTTTGCTGTTCCTTTTCGTCTGCCCGTATGGTCTGTAACTTTTCCTTGAGGGTATCGCTGCGGGCTTCGATGCCCCCGCACAGTCTGACCTCCTTCCGTAAAAATTTCATTCGCTCCGTGATTTCCGAAAGCCGAGCCTTGACCGCTTCTTTTTCTTCGCCGCTTGCCTTGCGGCTCTGGGAATAAAGTCCCTTACGCTGTTCGGTCAGCTCTGATATTTCGGATTCCAGAGAGCCTTTATATGACAAGAGCTGCTCCGCCGTATCAATGTGGTTGCGGCAGAGCAGCCTTGTTTCCTGTGTGATGGCTTCCATCTTCATCAAATCATCTTTTAAGAGATAGTGAAGCCTTGCATAATTGGGTTGTTTCTTTTTCGGCAGGATGCCGAGCTTATAGCAGTAGTGGAGATACAGCCCACGCAAGCCGCCGATTTTCTTGGCGTTCTTCAATGAGCCTTTTACCCTTATGACCTTGACAGGCTTTGTCTGCTTGGAAAAACTGGAAAACTTCACCGCATAGGAATTTTCCTTAATGCGTTCCACAATCCTCTCGTTGGTATAATCCTCTCCGAGCTTATAGAGCCGCTTCGGTCTTTGCCATCCCTTTCCGATAATCGTCCAGTATTTGCGGTTAGGGTCAAAACTCACTCGGTATCCCATCTCCGACAACTGGCGGTCAAAGTCTTTCAGCGTGTAGGATTTGGAGATGGCTTCGTCCACCGCCTGCCGTGCCACGGTGTCCCTCGTGGGTCGCCCCTGCTTTTCCGCTTGGTAGAGGGCGTAGGGCTTTTTCTTACCGCTTGGGTGTTCGATGACTGATAACGCATACTCACGACAAAGCTCATCGGAACGCTTACGGAGCAGCCGCAGGTTTTTCTTGTTATCGTGATAGTGCTTGCCGTCCGCAAAGGAAACCGAGTTGACAACAAAGTGGTTGTGCAGGCACTCGGTATTTAGGTGGGTGGCGACAATCACTTGAAACCTGCCGCCCCACATCTTCTCGGCTAACTTCACGCCCACCTCATGGGCAACCTCTGGCGTGACCTCGCCTGCCTTGAAGCTCTGAAAGCCGTGGTAGCAGACAATCTCGCTCGTGTCGTTCCACTGATGTTTGGCAATCATCATTTCATCCCTTGCGGTGGCGGGGTCGCAGTTCACGCCGCTGACAAAAAACCGCTGTTCGGTCTTGTCCTTATTGGTGGCATATTCCATGACATCCACCATCGCCTGTAAATCGCTTTCGCTGTATTTGGGGTTGGCGGTCTTTTCTGGGTTTTCGGCATAGTCGATGGGGTGGTCGAGCCTGCCTTTCACATCCCATATCTCGCACACCGCCATCAGCCCGTCTGCTTTCTGGGGAGAAGATAGCTCCTGCTCACATCCAGACGGAACTCCCGCCACCGCTTGGCTTCCTCACGGAGCATCGGGGCATCCACAAAGTCAAGGGCGTTTGCTTTCGCCGCAAGCTGGTTGATGCGGTTGCCGATAGCCGACAGCTCCCGCATGATTTTGTAAAACTCTGGGTCTGGCTTCTCGCAGAGGCGGTAGCCCATCAGCATGGAACGAAGCAGGGCTTCCTTGGAATGCCCCGACCTCTCCACAAGCTCATAAAGGTAGGCGGCTTCCTCGTCATTCAGACGGAAAAGTATCTGCACATTTCTTTTTCGCATCGGCATCCTCCTTCCTTTCGGAGAGCCTGTTAATCTGCATCAGGCACATCAGCACAACGCCGATAATGCTGCCGAGCATCGTGCCGATGACAAAGAATAAAAACTCACTCATTCTTAAAGCTCCTTTCTTCTGACCGCTTTCTTGGCGGCATCCTTTTTATGGGGTATTAGGGGGCATCCCCTAACAAGCGAATTTGGGCGTCCATCGGAAGATGGATAACCAAATTCAGTGCTTGGTAAGACATTGCTCAGTCCCCGTCCTCCAGACGGCATTCTCCGCACATCGGGCAGAAGTACGGACATTCCGAACAATCCTCGTGCTTCAGACACTCGTCCTCCTCATCATCGGGCGTGTCATTTTCCTTATCACCGTCCCCGTCTGCTTCCGCAATATCGGCTTCGCCGCAGACAAAATCTTCATCGAAAAAGTCGATAAGGTCGGTGTCAAAGAGGATGATTTTGAGCTTCTCCGCCGCCTGTTCTGGGCTGTCGGCATAGACGGAAATGGTCTTTTCATAGTGTCCTGTGAGCGTTACTTCATACTGTTTCAATGGTTAAAATCCTCGCTTTCATTCTTAAATTTGGTGTGGTCTGGCGGTACTTCCTGTTAAAAATTTACTGCACAATCAACGGGCATCCCTCCTTTCACGGTGGGGATTTTGCTTTGCAAGCCCCAGATAGGACATTAAAAAATCGTTGACATCCTTGCCGACTGGCAGCGGAGCGTCAACGATTTTATAGTCTTTCTGCAATAATTCTTTTAGGGCGGCGGTACATAATCTGCCTGTCTTGTCGTTATCCAAGTGCAGGATAACGGTCTTGATTTGCGGATTTTCTTGCAGGTAAGTGGATAGGGCAATGGGGATTTTGCTTTCCTTAATCTCTTTCTTGGGCTGATATACCCCCGAAAGAGAGAGCAGATTTTCCGATTTATAGTCCTTGCCCTCACACTTTAGATAGGTGGCGTAGGACAATAAATCAATGGCGGCTTCAAATAAATGCACGGTGTCTGTCGGCTCTCTTGCCAGAAGTCGGAACGAATACCGCTTGTCGCTGCCCGATGCGTCACCCTTAAAGGAGCTGCCAAGCGTACTCCTGAGAGCCGCATACTTTGGTATTCCGTTCTTGTCCTTGCCGACAAAAACAGCGTTGTGGTACTTCCTGCCCTCAAAGATAATGCCCTCTGCGATACAGTCCTGTATGAGCTGGTAGTCAATGCCACGCCCGAAAAGGTACTCTGTCACTTTATCGCAATTTGCGTTTTTCTCTGGCAGGAGCAGCACTTTCGGCTCATCCTTTTTCACGGCAGGGGGCGGCGGCTTCCAGTCGCCCATATCCCCCGTGAGGGTCTGCACGGCTTCCACGAAGCCAAACTCCCGCACTTTCATCAGATAATCAAGGGCAGAATAGCCGCCGATGCCCCTTGACCACCAGTACCATTTGCCGTTGGAAATCTTCAAGCTGTCGTGTTCCCTCGTGCAGTAGACATTGCCTGCCACACGCTTTAGGTTGCTCGGCTCGTACCGTTGCAGGTAGGAGAGCAGGTCGATTTGCCGTGCCTGTTCAATCACGGCGGGGTCAAACTGCACATAGCCGTTACTTCTCATTCAAACGAAATCACCTCCAGAAATGAATTTAGCCGAGGGGCTTTCGGTAAAGAAAACCTCTCGGCTATGTATGAATTTCGTTTAATAATAATCGTAGTAACTTGCCATTTCTGCCGCCATTTCTGCTTCATAATCCTTAATTTCACTTAGCATACTATCAACAGCATCCAAGAAATTACACAATTCTTCAAAGCAAGAAGCCACATTCTCAATATCAAATTTTCTTGCACTAAGAAAATATGGCTTCATATTTTTATTGCAAGGATACCGAAACAAATCAGAGCTTTGGTCAAAATCATGGAATGTCTGGATATATTGTTGAGTATCCTCTAAAGTTGTGTCATCGTCTGGAGCATTTGCATACTCCTTGATTTCATCTGCGATACTGTTCCAAAGACCGAGGATGCTATGTTTTTTCTTTTGTGTAACCTTTATTGCTTTGGTATTATCTATATGACTATCCTCAACAATCACTCTTTTTAATCCAAGCTCAACAGCATTTCTATACAAATAACACATTGGCATAAACAGATTAGATTTCCTTTGTGTGATAATTTTATCCTTTAAGAAATTCCCAACTTCTGAATACGATGAGAAATAAGGATAAAAGGAGTTTCTGGAATATTTATATCCTACCACACTTTGTTGGTAATAATGTCCCCCTTCTATTATTAGCTGTGGAGAATATGCTTCATAATCTTTTGTAGAGAAAGCCCCTACATCGTAAATCTCTTTAATAACCATATAGGCTTTATTCATATTATCGTGCGTCGCAACCAACGAAATATGAGTCTGTTTTTCAAATAATGCCTTAAAATTACTTCCAAACGGATAGCGAAACATATCTGATTCCTTATCAATTCGAGAAATATCAGCTAAATAGTCCAGTACCCATTTAGCATTTTCATTTTCGTCTATCGTTAATCCTCGTACCTCAATTAGTTTTTCAAAAGATTGTTTGAGGTCATGGCGAATTTGCCCTATAATGTCTTTTCTATCAGTAGTATCAGTTACTACTTGAAAAATACTTGCTTTCAATAACAGTTCCAAACTTTGCCGATATAAATAAACTGTGGCAAAATACCACAAATCAAGTTTTGCTATATCTTGATTTTCAGCCGCTTCTTCTCCTAAATAGTGAATTACGGTTTCAGCCGCCTCATAAAAATTTTGTGCGTACTCATAAAAATCGGCATCCAAACTACCGCTATTGGCAACGGTAATAATATATTTACTGCTTCCCCCTATATGATATAAATTCATATCTGGACGTATCCATTTATAATCCATTATAGTCCTCACTCTCCATTTCTATATTAAAATATACCATATAGGTGTGAATTTTTCTACCTCTCGGCTATGTAAAAAACGGCATCAGCTTCACGCCAACGCCGTCTTTCTTCGGTCAGTCCGTCATAAAATCCCTGCTTTTTTGAGATACCCTACACTATCGTAGCAGCCACGGAAGTAAATCGCCTGCATCTCCATGTCCGTGAGTTTATTCTTTAACTCCATTACCTCAATGAGAGCCGCACATTCTTTCTCGGTCAGCTCGCTTTCGGTTTCGCTGTCAAATACGGCTAAAACCTTGGGATATTCCTCATAAATGCCCTCAATCTTTTCTTGCAGGGCTTTGTATTCCTCGTCCTCTCTCGACAGTCTGGCAACGACAGAACTTAGATATTCGTTGAAGATATTGCCGTGAACATCTACAAAAGTTTCAAATCTGAACGCATCAGACATTTTCCTCACCTCCGATTTTTCTTATCGTCACCTATTATACTGCCCAGATTTCATCAATACAAATGTGCAAATGGAATTTAACGCTCCCTGTCCTGTGTTCTTTTTTCGGGCTGTTCGTTTTCCTGCTCTGGCTCGGTATCCATAACAGGAGCGTCTTTCTCGTCCAGATTCAGCTCAATATTGAGGGCGTTCAGCCTGTCGGTCTTTTCTTTCAGCTCATCTTCATAGGCAAACGGCTTTAATACTTCGGTCTTTGCGTTGGCAAGCTGCTCCAGAGTTTCCGCCTTTCTGGTCTTAGCGGCTTCCAGTCTGGCGGGGATTTTCCCAATCTCGTTTTCAATACGGGTCAGATTTCCCAGAGCATCAGAGCCTAAATCAACCTTGTGCTTTGCCTTTCCGCAGAGGTTAAGGCAGTAATGGGTATTGAAGCTGTCGTAATAAACCTCCATCTTAAAACCTCGGTAGCTGCCGATTTCCACGGGATTTGACAGCGGGTTTTCCTTGCAGATGGCAAGGAGCATCTCGCCTGCGTCCGCTTTTTCGGTATAAGTCACACCCTTTAAGGTCATGGGGCAGAATTTATCCTCGCCCTGCGGCTTGTGTTGTTCGGCAAGGGCGGCATCGCTTTCATAGCTGGCGATGCGTTCCTCATATTCCTTGATAGTCTGTGGAAAGTATTTCAGTATCCTGTCCTCAAGGTCGTAATGCTCGGAAAGGTAGCTCTGCTTCAAGACTTTCAGCTTCGCCACCTGCATATCCAAGTCCATTTTTTCCTTGAAACGCTCATCGCCCGTGGCAAGCATTTTTACCTCCGCAAAGGAAAGAGCTACCTCGTCCACATCTTCAGCGGAACGCACGGGGCTTTTGCTCGTCATTATCTGGGAGATAAATTTCTGTTTCGATTCCACAAGCTGATAGAGGTAGGCATCAAAGGTCTGCTCGGTCACATAGCGGTAAACCTCCACCTCTGGGAACATATTACCCTGTCTTTCAATCCTGCCTTGACGCTGTTCCAAATCTGAGGGTCGCCAAGGGCAGTCGAGATTATGAATTGCCACAAGCCTGTCCTGCACATTCGTACCTGCCCCCATCTTCTGGGTAGAGCCTAAGAGGACACGCACCTCGCCACTCCGCACCTTGGCAAACAGCTCTTTTTTCTGTGCATCGGTAACCGCTTCGTGGATAAAACGCACCTGTTCGGCGGGAACGCCACGGGCAATCAGCTTTTCTCGGATGTCATCGTACACATTGAAAGTGCCGTCATTTTTCGGTGTGCTGAGGTCGCAAAACAGGAGCTGCGTTGCTTTGGTGTCGGCGTGTTCCTCCCAGATACGGTACACATTATCAATGCAGGCGTTGACCTTACTGGTGGGGTCGTCTGGCAGCATGGGGTCAATCAATCTCTGGTCGAGTGCCAGTTTCCGCCCGTCATTGGTGATTTTGAGCATATTGTCGATGTTCGGCTCGACAAGCCTTGCCCGCACTTTCTCGGCTCTCTTTGCAAGCCCCGCCACCATATCGGTCTGGATTTCACTCGGTTTGGTCTTGATGTTGTGGTAGTTGACCTTGGGAACGGGGAGCTTTAACATATCGGCGGTCTGAATATCCGCCACCTCCCGAAACATCTGCATCAGCTCTGGCAGGTTGTGGAACTTGGCAAACCTCGTCTTTGCCCGATAGCTTGAGCCTTCGGGTGCAAGCTCCAGAGCCGTGACTGTTTCGCCAAAGGTGGAAGCCCATGCGTCAAAATGCTGCAAGCCGTTCTGTGCAAGGGTGTCATACTGCAAGTACCTCTGGACGGAGTACAGCTCTACCATGGAGTTGCTCACGGGCGTTCCCGTGGCGAAAACCGTGCCACGGTTGCCCGTTATCTCGTCCAGATAGCGGCATTTCATAAAGAGGTCGGAGCTTTTCTGGGCTTCGGTCTGGGCGATGCCGCCCACATTCCGCATCTTGGTGTAAAGGTACAGATTTTTGTAAAAATGGCTCTCATCTATAAAGAGCCTGTCAACGCCTAACTGCTCAAAATTTATCACCGTGTCCTTTCTTTTCGTGTCGTTGAGCTTCTTTAGCTTGGCTTCAATGCCTTTCCTCGTTTTCATAAGCTGCTTGACCGTGAACTGCTCGCCGTTGGATTTCTTTATCTCGTCAATGCCCATCTCTATATCGTTGAGCTGCCGTTCTAACTGCTCCCTCTGGCGTTCCTCGCTCATCTGGATTTTCTCGAACTGCGAATGTCCGATAATGACCGCATCATAATCGCCCGTGGCAATCCTGCCGCAGAACTTCTTTCGGTTGGCGGTTTCAAAATCCTGCTTCGTGGTGACGAGGATATTTGCACTCGGATAGAGCCGCAGGTACTCGGAAGCCCATTGCCCTACAAGGTGGTTGGGTACGACAAACATGGATTTCTGGCACAGCCCTAACCGTTTGCTTTCCTGTGCGGCGGCTACCATTTCAAAGGTTTTTCCTGCCCCTACCTTGTGTGCAAGAAGCGTGTTGCCGCCGTAAAGGATATGGGCGATGGCGTTGACTTGGTGGGGTCTTAGGGTAATCTCTGGGCTGATACCGCCAAAGGTGATATGCCGCCCGTCATACTCACGGGGTCGTTTGCTGTTAAAGGTGTCGTTGTAATAGCGGACAAGGCGGTTTCTGCGTTCTGGGTCTTTCCAAATCCAGTCCTGAAACGCCTGCTTGATAACTTCCTGCTTTGCCTGTGCCGCCGTGGTTTCCTTGTGGTTGAATACCGCTTTTTTATTGCCGTGTTCGTCATAAACATAGTCGAAAATGCGGGTGTCTTTCAGATTTAAGGTATCCTCGATAATGCGGTATGCACTCGCCCTTTTCGTGCCGTAGGTGCTGTCCGCCTTGACATTCCCGAAGTCGGAAGTCTTGTTCTCAATAAACCAATCGCCGTTGTATGGAGTGTACCGTACTCGGATACGCCCTGCGGCATGGCTTGACGGCGTTAAAAGCTCCATGACAAACTGCTGGATATCGGACTCTGGTATCCAAGTCGTACCCAGACGGACGGCGATTTCCGCTGCGGAGAGGTCTTTCGGGATGACCTGCTTCAAGGCTTCCACATTGATGGAAAGTGCTACATCCTGCTTTGCCGCTATCTCCGCAACTTTCAGCTTCTCCCGCACATCGCCCGACAGGTATTCGTCTGCGGCAACATACCGTGCAGGCTCGGTGTTCGGCACACGGAAGATAACGCCCTGCAATTCCGTGACGATTTCCTCCTGTGTTTTGCCTGTGAGCTGTGCCATATAGCCAAGGTCAACACGGGCTTTCTCCCCGATGGAGAGTGCAAGGGCTTCGCTCGCCGTTTCCACGGAAGTGATTTCACGGTGGGGCTTTATCGTCCGCTTGGTGAACATATCCGCCTTGCGTTTGAAATTCCCCTCATCATCAAGTACCTCAAGGGAACACAAAAGGAAGTAGCTCTCATCGGCGGCAAAGGCAAGATAATTCCCTCGGCTGTTGATAAGACCGTATTTCTTGGTGAACGCATCATAGAGCCGATTAAGGTTTTCCTGCTCGGTGCTTATCACTTCTTCGGGGTAGTCGTTGGTCTGGTACTCGATAAGGTTGCGTACACTGTCCCGTATCTCAAGCAGCCCTTTGACACGGTTTTCCGCCGTCATGGAGAGCGTGGCGGGGGTCATGCGGTCATTCTCTCGGAAGTAAATCTGACCGTTTACCAGAGTATAGGAGAAGTTCCGCACATTCGGGTCGGCGGGGATGGAATTATCCTGCTCATCGGAAATCTGGTCGATTTCGCTTTCGTACTCTGGTATCTCGCCGCTTATCCGCTGCATGGCTTCGTGAAGCAGCTCGGAAAGGGGTCTGTCCTTGTCTGCTTTGCAGGCAGGCTCCAACTTCCCGAAGCGGGTGCTTTCCATCTGCATCTTGCCAAGCACCATTTCTGGGTGCTGCACAAAATAGCTGTTCATGGTGATGCCGTCCGCATTGGTATCAAGGTAAATCCAGTCTGGCTCGGCATCTATCACTCGGTCACGCTTCTGCAAAATGAGGATGTCGCTTGTGACCTCCGTGCCGGCATTGGCACGGAACGTGTTGTCGGGCAGCCTTACCGCACCCAACAGCTCGGCTCTCTGGGCGATATACCGCCGTACCTCTGGGCTTGCCTTATCCATCGTACCCTTGGAAGTGACGAACATCACCACGCCGCCTGTGCGTACCTTATCCAGAGCTTTTGCAAAGAAATAATCATGGATAAGGAATTTCTGGGCGTTGTAGCGGCTGTCATCTACCTTAAATTCCCCAAACGGCACATTGCCAAGCACCACATCAAAGTGGTTGTCTGGGAGTTTGGTATCCTCAAAGCCCTCCACGGCAATTTTCGCTTTCTGGTAGAGCTGCTTTGCGATTTCGCCTGTCAGCGGGTCGATTTCCACGCCGTGGAGCTTAGAGCCTGCCATGCTTTCGGGCAGAAGTCCGAAGAAATTGCCCGTGCCGCAGGACGGCTCTAAAATATTTCCCTGCGAAAAGCCCAGACGGTCAAGGGCTTCATACATTGCCTTGATGACGATGGGCGGTGTATAAAACGCCGTCAAAGTGGATTCCTTTGCCGCACGGTATTCCTCTGGGGACAGGCTCGCATACAGCTCCTTAAATTCCTCCGCCCATGCAGCGTTGTTCTCGTCAAACGCCATAGACAGACCGCCCCAACCAACATACTTCGCAAGGGTTTCCTGCTCTTCGGGCGTGGCACGGCGGTTTTCAAGCTGAAGTTCGTGCAGGAGATTGACCGCCGCCATGTTGTTTCTGAATTTTTCTTTTGCCCCGCCAACGCCAAGAGCGTCATCGGTAATGCGGTAATTGTGGCGGTCAGCGGAAAGAGCAGGGACAGGGGGCTTTGCGGGAGCTGCTGCTTTTTCTTCGGGTGGTATCTCTTTTTCTGCCTGCTCCAAGAGCCTGCGGACATAGCCGATTTTCTCCACTCGGTTTATCGGGAAGCCCACATTATTCTGGAAAGTGATGTCACGCATGGAAACATCGCCGCTGACTTCGCCAATGCTCTCAATGAGATAGCGGCGGTTGTCTATGGTAACTTCCGTGCCGATAAGGTTAGAATTATCCTGCTTCTGCTCGGCTTCACGCTCAGCGTCCTTTGCCGCAAACAGCTTCACGATATGCTCGGCACTATTCAAGGTGTCGGCGTATTCCTGTGCTTCTTCCTCGGTTTCAAAGGTCTGGTAGATGCCGTCCACATCGTAATACTGACCGTCCCGCCCCTCTGGAACGGTGTTGTCCCTTATGATGAACGGGTCGGCAAACGCATCGGAAGTCTGCTCTACGGTATAATGGGGAGTATTCTTTTCTTCCTCCATCCCCACGGCTGTGGGGCGGTGGGCATACAAGGTTTTCTCTGCTTCTTCAAAGGTATCAAAGCCGCCCGCCGAGGAAACGAAACTGCCATTATCCTCATCGTAGCCATAGTGATTGAAATACTTTCCGTTGGGAGCCTGCACAATGGCAATGCTTTCGTTATCGGACTTGTAACGGGCAATGACCTCTGGCTGTAAATCAGAAGCCTGCTCTTTGTCCTCGGCTTTCCTGTTCCAGTCGGCTTCGGTAGCCATTATTTCAGTAAAGAGTTTCTCGTCCTCTGGGGTCAGCTCGGTGTGCTGCTCCAGAAAAGGAATGAACACATCACGCCCGAAACGCAAAGTTTCCATCTGCTCTCGGTAGTAATCCTCGCCCTGCCGTTTCCACTCTGGGATAAATGGGCAGTCGGGAGAAAGGCAGTAATCATAAAAGTTCTTGATATGGGCAATCAAGTCACCCTCGCCGTCCCCGATGTCAAACCGTCCCTCGTAGTGGAAGTCCTCGCCGCCCACAACGGCAGAGATTTCAAAATCGGTCTTATGATACCAACCGACCTGCCTGCTTTCGTCCTCCCGTTCCCGATGCTGCTTTTCGTCCAGAACGCCAAGCAGCTTATTTCCAAGGGCAAAGCTCAAATCGGTAAAGCGGTCACCCCGCTGCCTGTCATAAAAGGCGGGATGCTCGGAGAAGCCGATGGAAAAAGTGATGCTGTCTGGCTTTTCCTCGGTGAGTGTTTCTGTTTCCTGCTTCTCGGTAATGACTGTTTTCAGATGGTCGTTAGCAGGATTTTCACGGAGCTTTTCTTCAAAGTCGGCACGGCTTAGTTCCTTGCCGAACAGGGGAAATTCCACATTCCGCAGGGATACGGCGTTCTCGTTGAAGTCGGAAATCTCGTATTTGTCCGCACCGATATACACCACATCGCCCTCATGGTAGAGGTAGCGGAGAGGATACAGCTCCGTAAGCTCCTGCGAAAAACGCCACGCATTGCTGCGGCTGTAAACGCTTGTAGTCTGTCCCTGCACCAGAGCAAGGAAGTCTATGAGCTGCTGCACGGCGGCAGGCTCGGAGAAAACCTGCTCCATCTGTTCTACGGTCATATCGGCAAAGTCGGTACGCCCCACCTTTTCAAGCAGGGCTTTTTCGTAGCCGTCCAAGTCACGGATAAAATCGGAGAGCCGCAGGGAGAGTGTATCTCGCTTGTCGGCAGGCTGCATCTCCCTGTGGGCTTCGATAAACCTCTGGCGTGACAGCTTCCTCTGGGTGTCGATTTCATACTGCGGGGCAGAGATGCCCTCCAGAAAATCGGCATAGTGGTCTTTCTCTTTCGGGTTAAGATAACGGTTATCCTTGATAAGCTCCCGCAGGCGTTTTTCCACCTTTGCCCAACTAAGCCGCAAGTCGGCATTGGTATATGAGCCATGCTTTTCAATACCGATGCCTCTACTGTCGTGCCATTCGCCGCCCCTTATACCGTCTGGATAATCATGCGTACCGCCGCCCGTGCCATACTCGTTTTTAAGAAAGGCGATGTTGCTTTTACTGCCCTCATTCTTTTGAAATTGGCGGTAAATGCGGTATTTGCCGTTCTGAAAACCGCTTCCCCTTACCAGAACAGAATCTATATCCTCCTGTGAAACGGAAAAAGCAGAGGATTTTTCGTCCTCTGCTTCAACCATCATTTCAATCTGTTCATCTACGGTGGGGAGATTCGCCTTTACTTCTTCCTCGGTGGCAATACTGAGCTGTTCGCCGCTTTCAGTTAGCTGTAAATCAGCTCGGTCAGTATCACTTCCTCCGCTTGGCTGCGGATGTTGTTCATCAGTCCGAGCCATTGCATCGGTGCTTTCTCTTTCAGTTCCTCCGTCACGCCCTGCTCGGATGCGAGCTGCTTCGTCAGAAGTTCTAACCTCTGTAACGCCGCCTGCTCCGTCTGGTGCAGGTGAGTGTTCAGCTCGCCCGATGTCAGCAGGTTGAGGTAAGTCACCCTCTTGTGCTTCTCCAGATAATCCCTGTGCATCAAAGCGTACCTGCCAAGCTGAATTTCTGGCTCTGTCGGTAATGTTAGGTCGGGTATAAGATAATCGCCCTGTTT
>ERZ827108.709-NODE-709-length-53145-cov-5.544509_pt1 | contig 53145 bp, 41 predicted proteins | sample MGYA00519921_ERZ827108 | MGnify/ENA primary metagenome ERZ827108 (study PRJEB31778, sample SAMEA3449258) | human gut metagenome | biome: human gut; feature: human-associated habitat; material: faeces | place: United Kingdom | collected 2010/2012 ...
ATACGCTGGGAAGATTCAGAAATCTGTTGGTAAAAAACGAGCTGCAGGAAAAGCTCTTTGCACAGGTAGTCGAGCAGCTTACGGCAAGAGGACTGATCCTGAAAAAGGGAACGATAGTAGATTCAACGATAATAGCAGCGCCGACTTCCACGAAAAATAAGGAACGCAAACGTGACTCTGACGCACATCAGACGTGCAAGGGGAACACGTGATATTTCGGCTATAAAGCGCATATCGGAGTTGATAAGGACAGCGGGCTTACGCATACCGTTAAAGCCACTCCGGCGAATGTTCACGATGTAACGATGATGTCTGAACTCCTTACCGGAGCGGTATACTATCTAAAGAGCGAGCTAAAAGTATAAAACACAGTTCTGTTGCAATGGCTGAGATACAGGGAAGACGTGATCTGGTGATGGTTCCAAACGGAAGATCACTTCACGAATATGCTAACCTGTATTTTGACCCACGCAATCCAATGATGTTTAAACGGCGAAACGAGGATATTTGTGTTGAAAATTAATCCTGAAATAATATATACGCCAGGCTCAGTAGTTACTGATCAAAATGCTTCGAGCAAGTACGCCCAGTTTAATGAACCAGCTGACGGTTTATCAGTGTTTAACTGTAAATTAGTATATGCCGAAAATTGGACAGACGATGATTATTTTGCTTATCTGAAAAAGGAATCCCATAAGTGTGCAGAAGTGCTTGTTCCTGACAGAGTTTCTCCAGAATTTATTGAAGCAGTAGCTGTAAAAAACACACACATGACATGGAAAGAGTCACCTCGTTGGTACATAGTAATGGTCACCTCTAAAAACCTTGTTTGAGTGAAAATGTGTATAGCACACCGCCTGCTTCTTCAAACCTCCTCGTAAGGCATACAGCCTTACTTCGTCGGCTTTCATCGCATTCGGCGCACTCTACCCATTTTCCCTCTTCAAACCGGTTTTTAGAGGTTCCCAAAATATAAAGCATTTTTCGCGAAGGGATTGAACTTCTGGTTTCGAGCAAGAAAGAACGCCTGACTGCATGGTTGTAGTCGGGCGTTCTTGGTTATATTCGGCGTCGGCGGGAATGTCCGTATGATCTTGGTGATGTAATCAGCTCCGTATACTTTGACCCTGTTGTCTGGAGCTTTTCAGCGGTGACTCCGCCTGGCTGAACTGCTTTTCTGTCTGGGATTTGGGCTGCGTGCGCTTCCTGGATTCTGTAGAAGTATCCGCAGAATAGGCCGCTGCCGCGGATTCCTCCAGCGCTGACCGGGACGAGGGCATTCTGCATTTAAGCGTGCAGCCGCGGCAGCTGTGCTGACCGCAGGAGCACCCCTTTTTCCGGGAATACTTCACCGCCGCGAAGAATCCCACAGCGATAAGCGCGAGTATCAGAATACTTACCAGGTTCATGGAGATCTCCTTTCAGGCGAGGCCAAACAGCAGTCCTACCGACCTCACCAGGAACGCCATGACCCATGCTATAGCGCACTGAATGAGCACGGTAGCCGCGGCGGCTCTTGCGCTGCCAAGCTCCCGCTTGACGGTGGCTATCGCGGCAACGCAGGGAGTGTACAGCAGCACGAACACGAGGAACACCGCTGCAGTGAACGGGGTAAAAAGCGTGGTGATCTGCGAGGTATCTCCGCCGAGCAGCAGAGTCAGTGTGGAGACCACGCTCTCCTTAGCGGTGAAGCCGGTCAGCAGGGCGGTGGAGGCTCTCCAGTCGCCGAAGCCCAGCGGTGCGAATATCGGTGCGACGAACCCGCCGAGCAGAGCCAGCAGGCTGTCCTCCGGGGATTCCACGATGTTCAGCCGAACATCGAAGTTCTGGAGTATCCACACGATGATGGACGCCGCGAATATCACTGTGAACGCCTTCTGTATGAAGTCCTTTGCCTTTTCCCAGATGAGCTGACCCACGCTCTTTGCGCTTGGCAGTCGGTAGTTCGGAAGCTCCATCACGAACGGCACTGGTTCGCCGCGGAACTTTGTAATTTTCAGCAGCAGGGCATAGAGCATTCCGCAAAGAATGCCGAAAACGTACAGCCCGATCATTGCCAGCACCCGGTACTGCGCCGGGAAGAACGCCCCTATCATCATCGTGTAGATGGGCAGCTTTGCCGAGCAGCTCATGAACGGCGTCAGCAGGATAGTCATTTTGCGGTCGCGCTCGCTGGAGAGGGTGCGGGTAGCCATTATCGCGGGGACCGAGCAGCCGAATCCCACCAGCATGGGGACGAAGCTCCGACCGGAAAGACCCAGCTTACGCAGCGGGCGGTCCATCACGAAGGCGACGCGCGCCATGTAGCCGGTGTCCTCAAGTATCGACAGGAAGAAGAACAGCGTGACTATAGTCGGCAGGAAGCTGAGCACGCTCCCGACGCCGGCGCACACGCCGTCCACCACCAGCGACTGCACCACCGGGTTGACCTCGAGGTATTCCAGTCCCTTCGCTATCCAGTCGATAACGAAGTCCACGCCCATGCTCATCAGGTCGGAGAGCCACGCTCCGATAAGGCTGAACGTCATCAGGAACACTATAGCCATTATCCCGATGAAGCAGGGGATAGCGGTGTATTTTCCGGTCAGCAGGCGGTCTATCTGCATGCTGCGCCTGTGCTCGCGGCTCTCCCGGGGGCGCACGACGGTTTTTTCGCAGAGGTGCTGAAGGAACGTGAAACGCATGTTTGCCAGGGCTGCTTCGCGGTCCATTCCGGTCTCCTGCTCCATGATGTTCACAAGGTGGTCGAACGCGTGTTTCTTTTCGTCTGGTATGTTGACCTTCTGCCCGATAAGCTCGTCGTTTTCGACCAGCTTTGTCGTCGAAAACCTCACGGGAAGCCCCGCCGCCTGTATGTCCGGCGCGAGCAGCATAGAAGCCGCGTGGATACAGCGGTGCACTGCTCCCACCTTGTCAGTAGAATCCCTGCTTTCGGGGCAGAAATCCACGCGTACCGGTACTTCCCGATAGCGCGCGACGTGTATCGCGTGGTCGATAAGTTCGTCGATACCCTCGTTTTTCGCCGCGGAGACCGGAACGACCGGTATACCGAGTATCTGCTCAAGCTCGTTGACGAGGATAGAGCCGCCGTTGGCGCGTACCTCGTCCATCATGTTGAGGGCGAGCACCATCGGTATCCCGAGCTCCATGAGCTGCATGGTGAGGTAGAGGTTGCGTTCGATATTCGAAGCGTCAACGATGTTGATGATACCGCTGGGGTGGGTGTTCAGCAGAAAATCCCGGGTGACTATCTCCTCGTTTGAGTAGGGCGAGAGGGAGTAAATTCCCGGCAGGTCGGTGACGGTGGCTTCTGGGTGGCTGCGTATAGTGCCGTCCTTGCGGTCGACGGTGACGCCGGGGAAGTTCCCGACATGCTGATTTGAGCCGGTCAGCTGGTTAAACAGCGTAGTTTTTCCGCAGTTCTGGTTGCCTGCAAGCGCGAAGGTCAGAGGGGAGCCCTTCGGGATAGCGGCTCCGTCGTGGACGGTGTGGTACCCGCCCGCCTTCACAAGCTCGCCGACCCCCGGGTGCGGAGTGCTGCTGTTCCGGCGCGCTCCCACCACGGAAGCCCTGACGGGCTTTGTATGTACCTGGTCTACCGTGACCTTCCGCGCCTCCTCTAGCCGGAGAGTCAGCTCGTAGCCGCGGAGCTGGAACTGCACCGGGTCGCCCATCGGCGCGACCTTTTGCAGCGTTATTTCCGTCTGGGGAGTCAGACCCATGTCAAGCAGGTGGTGCCTCAGCGCCCCGCTTCCGCCGACAGAGCTTATGTACGCGCTCTGCCCCGGTTTTAATTCGTCCATCGTCATGTTTTTTTCCTCCCGGATATCCTTTTATGTTATAGGCTTGTCTAGAAATACGCTGAATAAAACAAAATTCAGCATGTCCTGTTCATCTTCCTGAATTATATTCGTACGCTGGCGGGCTGATGTTTCTTTGCGCACAAAACAAAAGTTAACTGTAGCTAATATATTATATCACAGGAATACTGTCCGGTCAATGGTTTATCGAATATTTTAGCTTCTGCGCCGCAAAACTGTCGATTCTTAAAAAATTGTCAAAAAAAAGAGGTCAAAATTAGAAAAAGTGCTTGATTTCTTTCGGGGAATGTGATAGAATATAACTGTAATTCATTCGGAGGTGGTTGTGTGTACAAAGTTTCCTTTACCGGATATCGCCCGCAGAAGCTGCCGTTCAGGGGAGAGAGCGACCCCGCATGCGCAGACCTTAAAAGGCGGATATACGCTGAGATAGAGCGGCTTTACGAGCACGGCGCCGGGGAGTTCTACACCGGCATGGCGCTTGGCGTTGACATGTGGTGCGCTGAGGCGGTTCTGAAGCTGAAGTCCCTGCACCCGGAGGTCAGACTGGTTGCGCTGCTGCCCTGCCGGGGTCAGGAGAGCCGGTGGAACTATGCGGACCAGCGCCGCTACAACGAGATACTCAGCCGGTGCGACCGTGTAGAGTGCCTGTCTCCGGTCTACACCAGCAACTGCATGTTCGTCAGGAACCGCGCCCTCATTGATAGCTGCGACCTGATGGTTGCGGTTTACGACGGGAGATCCGGCGGCACAAAGTACACCGTTGACCTTGCGGGGCAGCTCGGCAAAAAGGTCATTGTGATCCCTCCGGTGGCATAGATATACAATGCCCGAACGGGCGTAAATAAACGTCAAGCAGGAGCCTTAAATTCAGGCTCCTGCTTTTTTATCACGATTCACCGGGATTCAGCGCGTTCAGAGGTTCTTTTCAAGGAACTCTTTCAGCGCGTTTTCCGAAGCCCTCTCGTCGCCGCCGCTTACTGTTACCGTGATGGTGTCTCCGCACTTTACGCCCAGCCCCATCAGAGCGATAAGCTTTGCGCCGCCGACGGTCTTTGCGCCTTTTGTGACCGTCACCTCGCTGTCCAGCGCCCTGACGGCATTGACAAGCAGACCTGCCGGTCTTGCGTGAATGCCCAGTTTGTCCTTGATGGTGTATTCAAATGTCCTCATTGCGTTTCCTTTCAGTTTATCCTTATCGCTTCTTCGCCCGCCCTGACTTCGCCGGAGGCTGCCGCTGTCACGCTGCCGTAATCCTCCGTATTCCCGACTATCATCGGCGTTGTGAGCTTATACCCCGCGCGGCGTATCTTCTCCATGTCGAAGGTCACGAGCAGGTCTCCGCGGCGTACCTGCTGACCTGCTTCAACGTGGGATTCGAAGTACTTTCCGCCGAGCTTCACCGTGTCTATGCCGATGTGAAGCAGAACCTCGCAGCCGTCGGAGGATACGATATTCACGGCATGCTTCGTGTCAAACACCATGTCGACCCGCCCGTCGCAGGGAGCGTACAGCCGCCCCTCCGCAGGCTCTATAGCTATTCCCTCGCCGAGCACCTTCGCAGAGAACACCTCGTCTCCGACCTCCTCAAGCGGGACCGCCTTTCCGGTCATATGGGCGTAAAGCACCGTTGGCGCGGAGCCTGCCGGAGCAGTCTCCGGCTCAGCAGTTTGAGGGAGCGCGCCTATTATACTGTCGGGGTCGTCGGAGGCGGGGCTGTCGATGAACGCTTCAAGGTCTGACCTCACCACCGATACCTGCGGACCGTAGACCACCTGCACTCCGTTGCCCTTTCTGATAACTCCGGAGGCTCCGCTTTCCTTCAGAAGATCCTCGCTCACAAGCCCGGGATCGTTCACCGTGACCCTCAGCCGGGTAGCGCAGCAGTCCACGTCGGAGAGGTTCTGCCTGCCGCCAAGACCTTTGAGTATCAGCGCGCTCACACGGTCGGTACTGCCATGGGAAGCTCCGGACGCGCCGTTTCTGGCTTCCATGTCCTTTCGGGTGTAGAGTTTTGTTTCTTCGCCGTCAGGCTCTCTGCCGGGGGTCTTGAGGTTCAGCCTGGTTATCATGAAGTAGAACACGAAATAGTACACCACCGCATATGCCAGTCCTACTATCACTATCCATATCCAGTTGGTTTTCTGATTTCCCTGGAGTATTCCGAACAGAGTAAGATCGATGGCGCCTCCGGAGAACGTCATTCCAACGCCGACATCGAGTATATGCATCAGCATATAGGAAAGTCCGGCGAGCACGCAGTGGACCGCGTACATCAGCGGAGCCACGAACAGGAACGTAAATTCCAGCGGCTCGGTGATGCCGGTCAGGGCTGAGGTCAGCGCGGCGGAAAGCAGGAGGCCTCCGACCGCCTTTTTCTTTTCGGGGCGTGCGGCGCTGTACATCGCAAACGCCGCCGCAGGAAGTCCGAAGATCATGAACGGGAACTTACCCGCCATGAACCTGGTCGCGGAAACCGAGAAATGCTCGGTGCTGCGGGAGGCAAGCTCCGCAAAGAATATATTCTGCGCGCCCTGGACGGTCACGCCGTCTATCACCATCGCGCCGCCAAGCTCGGTCTGCCAGAACGGCATATAGAACACATGGTGCAGTCCGAACGGAATGAGCGCCCTTTCCAGAACGCCGTATAACCAGGTACCGGCGTAGCCGCTTTTCAGCACAAGCTGACCGAGCTGCGCGATTCCCGCCTGAACCGCCGGCCAGATGAAGAACATCAGCACCCCGACTGAAAGGTAAACCACGCTGGTTATAATCGGGACGAACCGCGCTCCTCCGAAAAACGAGAGCACCTGCGGCAGCTTTATCCTGTAGAATCTGTTGTGGAGCGCCGCTACGCCAAGCCCCACGATAATGCCGCCGAAAACTCCCATTTGAAGCGTGGTGATGCCCAGTACCGAGGTAAGAGAGTTCGCCGGCATTGCCTGCGCGCCGCCTTTGGCGCTGATAAGCGCGCTTATCGCGGCATTCATTATGAGATAGCCTATCGCGCCGGAAAGCGCGGCTGCCTCCTTCTCTTTCTTCGCCATGCCAATCGCTACGCCCATTGCAAACAGCAGCGCAAGGTTGTCGAAAACTACGCTGCCTGTCTTGCTCATGATGTCAAATATCGTGTAGAGCACACCGCCCTCATGTATCACGCCGGTCAGACCGTAGGTCTCAAGCGTGGTGGGGTTCGTGAACGAACTTCCGATACCAAGCAGCAGCCCCGCGACCGGAAGCAGCGCTATCGGGAGCATGAACGATCTTCCGATCCTCTGGAGAACTCCAAAGATCCTGTCTTTCATAAGAAACCTCCGTTCAGTAAATATCTCTTTTAATGATTCCCATTCTGTGACGGATTATTCTTTGAAGCTGCGAATAAAAGCGCGGATCAAATTTCACGCAAAAGAGTCAGCGTACGTGCTGCGATCTGATTTACAGCGCTGTACCAAACGCTTTTTATCTTCCCTGAGCGAACGTACAGCCTTTTCAAAAGCGGACATGTCTACCGGTTTTGAAATGTGGGCGTCCATTCCTGCGTTGAGACAGGCGCGGATATCGTCGGAAAATGCATTTGCGGTCATTGCTATAATGGGTATTGCTTTTCCGTCGGGATTTGAGCTTTTCCGTATTGCCCGGGCGGCTTCGTATCCGTTCATCAGCGGCATCTGCACGTCCATCAGTATCATGTCGTACTCGCCTGGATCCGCCGCTGCAAAATAGTCTACCAGCGACTTGCCGTCCGGGAATATCCGACAGGACGCCCCGCGCCATTTCAGATTAGCCTCAAGTATCACGGCGTTCATCTCGTTATCTTCAGCACACAGGAACCGCACCCCGCTGAGCGCCGAGCCGGATTCTGCCTTCTCTTTTTCATTTTCATCGGCAAGCCCGTTTTCGAGCTTTCTCCAGAAAAACGGTACTACTATTGCGCAATCAAGCGTTTCCTGAAAACGCTGAGCCAGTGTGTCGCTGCATATCCCGGCGATCTTCACAGGCTTTTCAGAGGCTCCGCGCAGCCTTGAGATATCGTCGCCGCTGATGTTTTCGCAGATTCCCGATGTGATAAGCACGACATCATACGCGCCGCGGCTTAGAAGTTCAGCCGCAGCGCCGATGCTGCACACTGTTTCCGGGGTTACTCCGTGAGCCTTCGCAGAGACCGTCACGTCATCGTCCCGCCCGATCATCAGCATTCCGTTTATCTCTGAGCGTTCGTTCTCGTCAGCCTTGAATTTCAGCGTTACTGTAAACCGGCTGCCTTTTCCGGGCTCGCTCTGGACGTCTATTCTGCCGCCTATCATATCGACAAGGCTTTTTGTGATCGTCATTCCCAGACCTGTTCCCTGGACCTTGTTTGTAACGGAATTCTCCGCGCGGGTGAATGGGCTGAATATCGTGCTGATAAATTCCTGCGACATTCCCATGCCGTTGTCCGATATTGTGAACTGGTATTCCGCATAGCCCGGTTCGCTGTCAAGCTCGGTTATCTCGAAGATTATCCTTCCGCCGTCGGGAGTGTATTTTGCAGCGTTTGTAAGAATGTTCAGCAGAATCTGCCTCAGGTGTGTTCCGTTGCCGTTTATCTGCTCGTGGCGTATCATGCGGGTGCGGATTTCAAACTGCTGCCGCCGCTCCCTGGTGTTGGTGCGGATGATCGTTTCGATTTGCGATATCTGCTCTGAAAGCTCCAGCTTTTCGAGGTTAAGTGACGATATTCCGCTTTCTATGCGGCTCATGTCAAGAATATCATTGAGCAGCCCCAGCAGGTGATGGCTGGAGTTTTGAAGCCTGCGGGTATATTCCTTGATGCGTTCGGAGCTATCCGTTTCATAGCCGAGAAGGTCTGCGATACCAACTATGGCGTTCATAGGCGTGCGGATATCGTGTGACATGTTCGACAGAAACGTGGTTTTTGCTTTGTTCGCGACTTCCGCGGCGCGGCGCGCGTTTTCGATTTCAGTGTTCGCCTGGCGGAGCTGTTCGTTTTTGGCTTCCAGTATGGAATTAAGCTCCTCCATGCGGCGTGTGTTGTTCCGCTCTGCCCGGAGCGCTTCCTTCTGCTGGCTCCTCAGCACCAGGTATACGAATCCCACGCACAGCACCAGCATTACCCCTGCGAACGTCATGATTATCGAACCGGTTGTGTCCACGAGGTTGACCGTATTTACCGCCACATACGACGACGGTATAAGGAACATCAGCGTCCAGTCTGCCGTATCCAGGCGACGGAGCGCGTAATAGTATTCCTCGCCGTCCAGGACTGCGTTGGAATACGCGATGCCATTTGAGTTCAGCTCCTGCTGGGTCTGTTCGAAGTTGCTTCCGTGTAGGTACTCCATCTGCCGCAGCACGGAATAAACATTGTGACCGCTGATAAGCTCGATGGAATTCGAGCTGAATATCTTCGAGCCGTTTTGGTCGAGGACGTACACGCTGTTGTTGTCATTGTACGCCTTGCAGTTGAAATACTGGCCCAGTTCCTGCATTGCCTGGACCGTCCCGAAATACATCAGGCTTATCCTGTCGTCGCCGTCAGAGATCTCCATGGGGGAGCTGAGCCGGTACATAAAAACTATGTTGGTGGTTTCGCCGTTGAGGGAGCTTGAAACGAAGCTCACATGTTCCGGCTCATCGAAAAAATAGTTTATATTTTCGGTGAGCCCCATGGCGCCGGAGCTGGTGTAATATCTGCCGCGGGTGTCTACGGCGACAAGGCTCGTTCCCTTCTGCGGCATATCACAGACTTCTTCCTGCTCCTTTATGAATTGGTAAAGTTCCTGCGAGGTATGAATGCCGCTTCTCATTAGCTGGTTCGTGTGGGACCGAGCGTCAGCCCAGCGAAGCTCAAGCACATCGTTGAGCCCCTCGAATAACTGAGTCGTGACCTCCTTCATCTGATTGAGACGTTCGCTGTAGAGTATTCCGTCGTTGTAGCTGTGGTAGAAATTAAGAAACAGCACGACTCCCAGAACGGCAGCGGCAACGAACGCCTCGCAGGAGATCATCAGTTTTGCGGCAGCGGGTCTGACGGACAAATGCTTCATATTTCCTCCTGCATTATTCCCAGATTATATCCTTTGCCGAAAACGATTCATACGCCGACATCATTTCCTCGACCGATTCAAGCCCCGCGATTCCGCTGTCCAGAATATTTCCTTCGGCTTCTACGGCGTCTGTCGCTCCGCATATCGCAATCTTGTAGGTCTTGTCCGGCTCCAGACTGAAGCCTTTCTTCGTCACCAGTATATAGGGATAGGTTTTCCCGTCGCCGTATAGGTCGAAGCCCTGCCGAACCAGCTCGTTTATCCGTGCGCCGGTAAGCGTCACGGTTTTTATGGTGTCTTTCCAACCGGTGGGGGTTATCGCGCAGAGCTGCTGCTCAGTGATCTCCCCGGGATACAGCGAGCCGCTTACTCCATGCGTATTCTGTGTGCTGATATGGCCGGGTATCCATTTGCCCAGCGATACGAGGGCAAGGTCGGAGCCGGTCGCCTGCGCGAAAGCCTTGCCGACAAGCCGTGCGCAGTCCTCCTGACCGATGTGCTCGGTAACGGTCGTGTAGGTCTCAGTGATATCGTTCACGATGTCGTTCTGCGAGGCGTCAAGGATTTTCACAACATCCTCAAGTTCCGCGTCGCCAAGAATGAACGAGGTCATGACATCCCCAACGGAGACTATCGCGTTTTCCCAGCCGGAATAGATGAACGGAGCGGTATGGCCGGTGCTGAATTCTTCTGTGATGGCGTAATAGCAGTTATCCTCGGAGATGGGAGCGTTTTTCAGCGGCAGCAGCGACGAGCTTTTCAAGGCGTCGCCGCCGAGGGCGTTCATTCCTTCGACTGTGGAGAGCACCTCCATCACATGCATGGCGTCCCTGAGTTTCTGTTCGTTCCCGGGCTGCTGTAGAGTGCGGCTCATGGCGTAATACCGCCGCACGTTCAGAATATACACATTCTGCTTTCCGTCCTCGGAGAGGTAGGGCATAAGTCCGAATTCGTCCTCGCAGCCCGCCATTGAATTATGGCTGCCGAGCAGGAACAGAGTGTTTCCAAGAGCGTATTCGTCATGCTGTTCACTGTCATTGATTACGTTGCCATCTCCATTGAGCATTCCGATATCCCGCCACTTTTGCAGCATTGAGAGGCATTCGAGCATTTCCGGCGTTCCGGAGGCGCTTGCCCTTCCGCTGAGGAAATCCTCCTGCCATCGCCTTCCGTCAAGGGTGCTCAGGAACCCGGTGTCGCAGATGTTGCACAGGTACTGGAATCCGTAGCCCGAGAACTGGAGCTCGTTCAGAGCAAGCCGCACCCCTGCCTGCTGTGCCTTTTCGGAAAGCTCCCGGAGGTCGTCAAGGCTTTGCGGAAGCTCCCAGCCGTGCTTCTCAAGCAGGGTCTTGTTGTAGGTTATGCCCTGGCACTGGTAGTGGCTCGGGAGGGCGTATATCGCGCCGCTTTCGGTGATCACGTCGTTCAGGCAGTTTTCCTTGTATTTATCGGTGAATGCAAATCCCGACATGTCTATCAGCTTATCGCTGACTTCCATGTGTTTGGATATGTTGAATGTCATTCCGAATATATCCGGAATGTCTCCGGCTTCAAACATTTCCTGGGTGTAGGCGGTGGTGTTCTGACCATTGTAGTTCAGGATCTCGATGTTTATTTCGGGGTAGCTTCGGTGCACTTCGTCAATGAAATCGTCAAGCTCGCAGACCGGCGAAAAAATCGTGATAGGGTCATGCACCTTGTCCGGCGAATCCACCACCGAGGGATCCACAGTGCAGCCGGAAACCAGCCCTGCTATCAACAAAGCGCTTCCGATGAACATTCTTTTTTTCATATTTTTCTCCAAACCAAAATTACCGCGGTATTTAACAGCGTCAACACAAATTTGAACACTAAATTAACCGCTGCCAACTGTCATACACTATAATTATACATTTTTATACATCTTTTGTCAATAGCCAGAATAACATTTGGGCAATGTTATACAAAAAGCGCCACCGGAATCTGTGACTTATAAAACGGCCTGCGGGCGTTTTTCTGCTTGAAATCACCGGAATGCAATAATTTGTCGAAAAGCTGTGTTAAGATGCCGTTAAGAACGCTTGCATTTCGCCGGGGACTGTGATATACTATAAATAAAGCAGTCAGTGAGTTTTAACGCGCTGATCTGAACACAGCAAAGAAGCGCCTGTTTTCGCAGGCGTTTCATCATTCAAGAGGGAAGGAATGAGTCCGCCATGAAAGACAGCATATACGCAGACTGGAATCCCTGGCACGGCTGCACGAAAATAAGTCCGGGCTGCAAATTCTGCTACGTCTACAGGCAGGACGAAATGTACGGGAATCCGACCGCAAGCAGCCGGTGCACAAAAAACGCGGCGTTCGACCTCCCGGTGCAGCGAGGTCGCGGCGGCTACAAAATACCGCCGGGGAGGATTATTCTGACCTGTTTCACGTCGGATTTCCTGCTGAAGGACGCCGACCCCTGGCGGCAGGACTGCTGGCGCATGATGCGGGAGCGCTCCGACTGCTGGTTCTACTTTTTCACGAAGCGCATCGACCGTCTCGCCGAGTGCCTCCCGCCGGACTGGGGCGAGGGCTACGACAACGTTATGATAGGCTGCACCGTCGAAAATCAGGAGCGCGCCGACTTCCGGCTGCCGATATTCCTGTCGCTGCCGATAAAGCACCGCTCGGTGATAGTGGCTCCGATGCTGGAGCGCGTCGACCTCTCAAAGTGGCTCGGTAGCGGTATCGAGGAAGTCTCCGCCGGCGGGGAATCGGGAGCGCATGCCCGTCCCTGCGACTACGCCTGGATACTCGACCTGCGGAGGCAGTGCGTGGAAAACAACGTGCCGTTCAGCTTCCACCAGACCGGCGCGCATTTCATCAAGGACGGCAGGCTGTACAACATCGAGCGAAAATTCCAGAAGGCTCAGGCGCGGAAAGCCGGAATAGATTTCCGGATAGGCGGGAACGATATCTCCGAGACCGCATCATTCCGCGAGCCGTGCGACCTTCAGCTGCGGCTGGAATCCATCCCCGCCGATGACGGCGAAAATAGCATATAAATTTCACAAAATCCCTTGAAATAATCAGCGAATCGTTGTATAATATAATCGTGGCATTGTGCGCCGCTATCAAAATACGGGAAAGGAACATTTTTATGCCTTTTGATGAGATCAACCGGGAATTTTCATTCCCCCTTCAGAAAATAATCGACGAATATAAGCTGGAAGTTATATACATGCCGGAGGACGGCGGCAATACCCTTATCTCCGACCATGAGATAAACAGACCCGGTCTGCAGTTCGCTGGATTTTACGAGTACTTCGACAAGCAGCGTATCCAGGTGATGGGCAGAACGGAGCATTCCTACCTCTCGACCCTGGAGCCTAACGTACGCCGCGAGCGTATCGACAACCTGCTGAGCTACAAGTTCCCGGCGCTTATCATCACCCGCGACCTGGACGTGTTCCCTGAGCTTGTCGAGAGCGCGAAGGAGCATGAGACAACCCTGCTACGCACCGACGAATCCTCATCGGTTTTCACATCTAAGCTGGTTAACTTCCTGAATCTTCAGCTCGCTCCGCGTATCACCCGCCACGGAGTTCTCATTGAGATCTACGGCGAGGGCGTCCTTATCCTCGGCGAGAGCGGCGTAGGTAAGAGCGAGACCGCGATCGAGCTTGTAAAGCGCGGTCACAGACTCATCGCCGACGACGCGGTAGAGATCAAGAAGGCGTCCAACATCACCCTGGTGGGAAGCTCTCCGGACAATATCCGTCACTTCCTCGAGCTGCGCGGCATCGGTATCATCAACGCGCGTCAGCTCTTCGGCGTCGGCGCTGTTAAGCTCAACGAGAAGATCGACATGGTGGTCGAGCTGGAGCTGTGGAACCCCGAAAAGACCTACGACAGAATGGGCGTGGATACCCACTATATGACTATCCTCGGCGTTAAGGTGCCGCTGCTCACTATCCCGGTAAAGCCCGGCCGTAACCTCGCAGTTATTCTCGAGGTAGCCGCTATGAACAACCGTATGAAGAAGATGGGCTACAACGCTGCAAAGGACCTGCTCCATCAGCTCGGGATTGACTCCGACAGCGAGGAGATCATGTCAGACCTCAACATTTAAAATTAATTCGGAATTCGGAATGCGGAATTCGGAATGAATGTGTCCCGCTTCGCGGGACGGATTCCAAAAGCAATATATAACGGACATTTCCGCTTACTTTGCTGTTGTACGATTTTGGAATAATTGAAATCAGTCCGCGGAGCGGACACCGAAATTCCGAATTCCGAATTCATAATTCCGAATTTAAAAGAAAGGTGTATTATAATGAAGTACAATATAGGTATCGACCTCGGCGGAACTAACATCAAAGTCGGTCTGGTCGATGAAAATTACAATATCGTAGCCAAGGCAACCTGCAAGACCGACCTCCCGCGTCCGGCGGAGGAGATCGCGGATTCTATCGCGGAGACCGTCTGGAAGGCTCTTAACGACGCGAAGGTAACTATCGACGAGCTGAACTCCATCGGTATCGGAACACCCGGCACTGCTTCCCGCGATACGGGCGTGGTTTTGTATTCCTGCAACCTCGGATTCCGCAACACCGACCTGCGTTCGCTCATCGGCGCACGCCTCGGCAAGCAGGTCTACGTTGAAAACGACGCTAACGCGGCGGCGTTCGGCGAGGTCCTCGCGGGCGCTGGCAAGGGCTGCAGGGACGTTGTAGTAGTCACCCTTGGAACCGGCGTAGGCGGCGGTATCATCATCGACGGCAGGATCTACACCGGATTCAACTACTGCGGCGCCGAGCTGGGACACACCGTTGTCCACTACGGCGGCAGACCCTGCAACTGCGGACGCAAGGGCTGCTTCGAGGCGTATTCCTCCGCTACCGCGCTCATCAACATGACCAAGGAAGCTATGGAAGCCGACAAGTCCAGCAAGATGTGGGAGATATGCTCAGGCGATATCAATAACGTCGACGGCAAGACCGCGTTCGACGGCTGGCGCGCAGGCGACAAGAGCGCTTCCGGAGTCGTTGATATGTACATATCCTACCTCGGCTGCGGACTTACAAACATCGTAAATACTTTCCAGCCGGAGATACTCCTCATCGGCGGCGGAATCTGCAAGGAGGGCGACAACCTCACCAAGCCGCTTGAGAAGATAATCGCAGAGGATAGCTACTGCGTCGACCCCAAGAGGTCGACAAAGCTCGGTATCTGCCAGCTCGGAAACGACGCAGGTATAATCGGCGCGGCGTTCCTCTACACCCTCGCTGAGTAAGGAGACGGTATGTTTTTTCTTTCACAGGACGGCATGCGTCTGGTCGAGAGCAGCCACCTCTACATAAACGAAAGCTCCATCTTCGCCGTGATAAACGGCGGCGAGGACGTGGAGCTTGCACATTTCGATCTTTACGGCGCGGCGCAGGAAGCGCTCCGCAGCGTGTACGCCGCCATTGAGGACAGCGAGGCAGTTTTCTCCTTCGCGGAATGACAGCAGCATTACCGGCATAATCTATATCAGGTCAGCGCTGCGCGGAGAACATGTTTGTGCGGCGTCGGCAAAATTCTACTACACACCGGAGGTCACACCTTGAACTATTCCCAACTGATCGCCGCCTGCCGGAACGACGGCATTCCCTGCGAGGAAAACGCGGCGCTCGCTCCCTATACCTCCATGAAGATAGGCGGAGCCTGCGACCTGCTCGTAAAAACCGCTGACGAGAAGCAGCTCCTGACCGTGCTCAGGCTGTGCCGTAGCGAGAATATCCCGCACTTTATCCTCGGCAGGGGGAGCAACCTGTTGGTAAGCTCCGCGGGCTGGCGCGGGGCTGTGATCCTGCTTTCCGGCGAGAAGACGGAGGTCGAGGCGCGCGGGAACAGCCTCACCGCCTGGGCGGGAGTTCCGCTGTACGCGCTGTGTTCCGCAGCCCTGGAACACTCGCTGACCGGGCTGGAGTTCGCGTACGGCATTCCCGGCTCACTGGGCGGAGCGCTCTACATGAACGCCGGGGCGTACGGCGGCGAGATGAAGGACGTCGTGACCTCATGCCGGTATGTCGGCGGCGACGGGGAGATACACGAGATGTCCGCTGCGGAAATGCAGCTTACCTACCGCCACAGCGTTTTCAGCGGGAGCAGCATGGTTATAACCTCGGTCACGATGGAACTCGTCCCCGGCGACAAGGCTGAGATAAAATCCCGTATGGAGGAGCTTATGCAGCGCCGCCGCGACAAGCAGCCGCTGAACTTCCCGAGCTGCGGAAGCACGTTCAAGCGTCCGGAGGGGTACTTTGCAGCCGCGCTCATAGAGGAGTGCGGTCTGAAGGGATTCACCATCGGCGGGGCGCAGGTCAGCGAGAAGCACAGCGGGTTTGTTATCAACCGCGGCCACGCTACGTTTGAGGACGTGATGGCGGTGGTGAACGAGGTAAAGCGCGTAGTCCTCGAGAAGAAGGGCGTTGAGCTGGAATGCGAAATGCTGATCCTTCAATAGCAGTTACCTGACCCAGAAAAGGAGCAACAGATGGAATTCGTTATAGTGACCGGGCTTTCCGGCTCGGGTAAATCCTCGGTGATGAAGGCGCTGGAGGACATCGGTTTTTTCTGCATAGATAATATGCCGCCGCAGCTTATTCCGGATTTCGCCGCGATGTGCAATGAAAACGCCGAGATAACAAAGGTCGCGATAGTCACTGATATACGCGGCGGCGCGATGTTCTTCAAGCTGGAAGAGTGCATTACTAAGCTGCATATCCGCGGAATAGACGTAAAGGTGCTGTTCCTGGAGGCTTCCCGCGAAGTGCTGATGAAGCGCTACAAGGAGACCCGCCGCAAGCACCCGCTCGACGAGGTATCCGGCGGAGACATCGGCAAGGCTATCGACGCGGAAGCGGAGCTTCTCAGCAAGATACGCCTCAATGCAGACTACATAATTGATTCCACGATGCTCAGCACGGGGCAGCTCAAGGAGCAGATCGCGGGTCTGTTCCTCGAGAAGGCTTCTGACGGAATGATCGTTAGCTGCATGTCGTTCGGGTTCAAGTACGGCTCCCCGCAGGAGGCTGACCTTGTTTTCGATGTCCGCTGCCTGCCGAATCCGTTCTACGTTCCGGAGCTTAAGCACAAGACCGGGCTTGAAAAGGAAGTTCAGGATTACGTTATGAGCTTCCCGCAGTCGCAGGAGCTCCGGGACAAGCTGTTCGACCTGATATCCTTCCTGATTCCGCATTACGTCACCGAGGGCAAGAGCCGTCTTGTCATCGCGTTCGGCTGCACCGGCGGAAAGCACCGCAGCGTTACATTTGCGGAGCTTACCGCGGCGTATCTCCGGGAGAAAGGGCTGAGGGTCAGAACTCTCCACCGCGACGCTGAAAAGAAATAACGCAATGCTCGGCGGGGCTTCCGGTCAAGTGAGCGGAATTATATTATCAAACGACAAACAGGCAGGAGCCATAATGCTCCTGCCTGTAATTTTGTTTAGAGGTGACCTTTACTTCTTAGCTTCCGACGGCAGTTTTACCGACTTCCTATAAATGAACAGCGAGATAACGGCGGTTATCAGCTCAGTTACCCAAAATGCGTTCCAGACGCCGTTTGCTTCAAATGCGCGGCTGAGCAGGAACGCCGCCGGAATTATCACCACAATGAACCTGCACAGCGAGATTATAAGCGACGGAACTCCCTTGCCAAGCCCTTCAAGCGAACCAGAGGCCGTAACGGACACCGACGACACGATAAATCCCGCGCTGATTATGCGCAGAGCGGTCTCTCCGGCGGCGATGACGTCGGGGCTGTCAGTGAACATTCCCATTAGCTGACCGGGTATCAGCAGGCAGATGGCGGTGCCGACCGTCATTATACCGCAGCTCATTAGCAGAACAATGCGGAAAAGCTGGCTGACGCGCTTATACTCTCCGGCGCCGTAGTTGTATCCGATAAGCGGGCGCATTCCCTGGATTATTCCGCTTGTGGGAAGATACAGGAAGGTTTGCAGCTTGTAGTATATTCCCAGAACCAGGACGTACACCTCGGAGAACGCCGCCAGAATTGCGTTCAGCGCTGAGATGAGTATTGACGGCAGCGCGAGGTTCAGCGCCGCGGGAACACCTATTGAGTACAGCCTGCCTATCATTCTGCCGTCTGGGGAGAGGTGCTGTTTGCTGAGTTTCACGCTTATCGGCCGCAGGAAATACACGACGATATAAATTGCAAGAGAAATACTCTGGCCGATTCCTGAGGCAAGCGCGGCGCCCTTGATACCCATTTCGGGGAATCCCCAGCCGAAGATCATCATAGGGTCGAGGATAATGTTGACGATACAGCCGCACAGCAGGCTCACCATTGAGGTTTTCATGCTGCCTACCGCCTGGAATATTTTCTCGAACGCCATGCCGAGATTTATCACTACTGAGAACAGAAACGCGACATTAGAGTACTGAAGTCCGAGCTGTATTACCTCCTGGTCGTTGGTGAAAGCTTCGAGGAACGGCGGCATTATCAGAATGCTGACAACGGTGAGTATAACTCCGTGGATAGCGGCAAGAAGCACTCCGAGCGTAGCGGCGCGGTCTGCGCGCTCCTTGTCGCCCGCGCCGGAGTAGAATGCGATCACGGCGTTTATTCCAACTCCGAAGCCGATCCCGGCGGCGTTGATGAAATTCTGCACCGGGAACACCAGCGACAGCGCGGTCATTGCGCTGTCGCTTATTTTGGCGACGAACAGGCTGTCCACGATGTTGTACAGCGAGTTCACCAGCATTGAAATTACCATCGGCAGCGCCATTGAAAGCAGCAGCGGCAGCACCGGTTTTTCCTTCATAAAGGTGTTGTCCATTTTACCTCCTACCCGGAAAATCGCACAAAAAAACCACACAGCATATGCTGTGTGGCGAAAAGGGGAGCGCGTCCGGAAAAATCCACATCATAATTTTACGTCGCTTATTATAGCATACAATACGGAGGTTGTCAATTGTGAAAAATACACAAATTATCCCCGCAGGTGTTCTGCGGGGATATGCTTATAGATTTTCGTCGATCCACTTTGCGCGGTTGTTGATGAACTTCCTGAGATACAGCACCTGGTCAAGATAGGTGTTGTAGTTTTTCATCGTCAGCGGCTGGAATCCGTTTGCTACGCCCAGGGTGTTCCAAATCTCGAAGTTCTCCTCAGCAGAGGGTATCACCATCGGCTTGTAGGCGTCGATGGTGCCGAGCGCTGCGTTCACCATCGTGTCGCGGACATCGTTCCAGCGTGTGCGCGCCTTGTTCCGGAAATCCTCGTCGGTCATGAGATAGTTGAACCATGTAACGCCGATGTAGCCGCTGCTGTCCATGCTGCCTATCGTAGCCCAGTCGTCGTACTTCGGGTTATCCATGTACATATTGCCGAAGGCCAGGTCGAAGTCCCATATAGGCCCCATTTCAAGCCGACTGAGGGTAGGCTTTGTTATGTAGCAGCTCCGGCGGAAGCAGGAGTCAAGGTTGTAGCTCAGCTCATGCACCAGGAACCAGTCGATGAAGCTGTCTACGTTGATGTACTTTTCGTAGCCGTCCAGGGTGGTTATTGCGGCGTCGGCCTTGCACATATAGTCGTAGATGAAGTCGAAGTGCTTCTGCGTCCACTGGTAGTCAGCCTGTGGGTCCTCCTCGGTGTCGGGGCTTTTTATCTTGATGTTCACTCCGCAGCCGGAGGGCAGATTGAAGTAATTCCAGCCTTCCTTATCGGTGGAGGGGTCTGCGCCGCCTATCTCAAGAAGGTATCCGGTCTCGACATTCGCGAGGCTGTCGTCTATCGCAATCCGCGATGTCTTGACTTCAAGCTGCTCGCCGAGCGTGTATACGCCCTGATATATCCCGTTCATATAGACGTCCACCGGGATAGCGTGCGGCACGAAACGGAAGCTCCCGAGGGAACGCGCCATTTCAAACGCGGTGGTGTTCCTCAGCATGGATTCATCGGCGTAATTCGCGAGGAGCACCCAGCGCTTCGCCTCGGACATTCCAAGCAGTGACGCTTTGTCGTCAAGCTTGATTTTGTAGGGCTTCTTCGGCCATTCCCAGGTGGAGTGGCCCCTGCCGCGTATCTTTCCGGTGAGCGCTTCTGTGCTTTCGTACCTTCCGTTTGTCATTCCGGCGTCTATCTGAACCGTGCAGTCGGCGTAATCCTCCTTGATGATCGCCGACGGGTCGGAGGTAGTGAGGTAGACTGCGGGTATCAGCTTGTCGGTCTCCTGACCGAAGCTGCCGGGAATCTCGCGGAGCATAACGCTCCAGTCGTCGGAGCGGGGGGTATAATTCGCGGGGATATATTCATCGGAGATCGGGATAACGCGTCCCTCTCCGTCGCGGGTATATTTATCAACGCTTTCCGTGCCTGGTTTGGAGCAGCCGCTTACCAGCACTACAGCTGCGAGTGCCGCGGCGCAGATCTGCCTGAATTTCACAACAAAGCACCTCCGGGAAATCAGTTCTCATACACTAATTATATACTATTCTCTATTTTCTGTCAACAAGATTTCATATTTTTGTAGGATATACAAAATCTGTGCCTTCGCTTATGTATAATATTTCAAAGAAAAACCGGAGCATTCGCCCCGGTTTTAGTTCAATTCAGAATTTTATCTCCGCTGAGCAGCTTCAGACTGCCGTCAACAACGGCCGCGCCGGTGTAGCCTGTCTTGTCGTCGTAGAGGGTGTGCAGGCTGCGGGAACGTCCAAGTTCCGCGAATTCGTCGACGACTGAAACGCCGTCGAAGTAACGGTATGCCGCGCCGGAGCAGTCCGTGCCGTTTATCACGAAGCAGTTTGTCCCGCTGAACCGGAAGCTCTCCAGCTCGGAAGCGGTCAGCGCCTTGGCGAAGCTGTCCGCCTGGACTGCCTTTTTGCTTTCCAGTTTGTACAGGGTCAGCGTGATACCCGTTTTGCTTACTGCGCCGCAGAACGCGTAATCTCCGCTTACCACGCCGTCAGCCGATGTGAGATCGAGCGCCTTCGGGGAGGACGTATCGGAGATATCCACCGCCATAACAGTGGAGCCGCCGCTGCCTACGTACACGACATTCCCGCTTATCCGGAGATGATCTATCTCCCCGCCGGTGGTGAACGCCGCGAGCGGCTTCAGGGCGCTGTCCCTGAGGTACACGGTAACGCCGCCGTCGTATATCTCGGCGTCGGCGATGACTCCGTTTCCTGCCGCGCAGGCGGTGATCTCCGGGAGCGCGGCGCTTACAAGGCTGCCGCCGTCAGATGTGAGTTCAGCGGAGCCGTTTTCGCGGGTCATTGCGGCGGTGAAGCTCTCCGCGCCGCTGTATATCGGGGAGCCGAGCGCGGCAAGGCGCTTTTTCTGTTCGCCGTTTTCAGCGGCGTACTCGCCCCAGACTGCGTAGCTGCAACCGTCCGCCGAGCCGCTCACCGCGATTTCAGCAGGGGAGAACGCGGTGAGCTGACCGTTCTTAGATCCGTATGGGAGGTACTCAAGTACGTCGTCCACGGTGAACGACTTCGTGAATCCCGGCGTGTAAACGCTTCCGAGCCGAATGACGTCCTCGCCGCAGAAAATATCCGTGAGCGTTCCGGACTGCCCGCAGCTCCAGGTTTCGCCGCTGTCGTCCACGCCTATGAGACCGCACTCCGCATCGCCGGAGTACACCGCGGTAACGCCGGAATCAGTCTGCATGACCTTAACGAATTCCGCGCCCTCCGGCGGGAGCACATGAGCCGCAAGCCCCCCGGAATCCAGCGCGTAAACGCTTATCCCGTCAGGCTCCGCAGACCACAGCGTGTTTCCGCTGCTGAATACGCCGAGCTCCTTGCCGGAGTTTATCAGCATATCGCCGAAAACCTGCTCGTTTTCCGACAGCTTCTGCGTTTTTTCGCTGCTTATTCTGCCGTTTGTGTACGCGGTGTAAATTTCCGAGAAAACCGCCGCATTATCAGAGGCGAACTGGAACTCTCCTCCGGAGCTTCCAGGCGCTGTGAAGCCGAGAATATCCATCAGCGGGTCAATCGCGAACAGAACCGCCGCGCCGGCGGCTGCGACTATGATCGCATTCCTGCGCGCTTTCGGGGAATCCTCCCTGACCTCTGCCGGCTGCTCGGGCTCCGTTTCTGGAGCCGTCTCCTCTTTCCGGCGCTTTCTCTGCCGGGCGGTGTACTTTTCCTCAGGTTCGTCCTCGATCTCTGCAGCTATTCCGAGTTCCTCCGCGAGGTCGTCGATGGTGCGTTTTTTCTGACGTGCGGTCAGCACCGGAGCTTCCTGCTCGGGTGATTCGTCCTCGTAGGATTCCTCGGTGCGGCGCTTCTTCTGACGCGCTGTCCGGACAGGTCTGGGCGGTTCGGAAGGCTCAGTAGGCTCAGTGGTTTCAGCAGACTCTTCCGGTGTGGATTTCTCCGATGCGGGGGCTTCCTGTACAGTCGATTCCTCAGATCCAGCCGGATCTTGCGGCTCAGGCTGTTCTTCCTGTCGGGACTCAGCCGCCGCTTCCAGTTCGCCGGAGTCTATACGCATGGTTATGGTGTGCTCCCAGAGCTGACGCGCCGTGTATAGCATACGGGTGTAGTCCTTCGGCGTAAGCCCGGAGCTTTCCAGCGTGACGATGAGCGTTTGCAGGTTCATATCCGGGTGCTGCTCGATTTTCGAGACCGCTTCCTCGGGAGCGCCGCAGCCCTTGAGCAGGTATAGGAAATCCGCCGAGCCTATCCCGAGGGAGCGCAGGCGGTTCAGGAATGTGAACGCGTCCAGCTCCGGCGGGGCGGCGTTTTCGTCCATAAGGCACACCGCGATGTTCTGCGGGAGCAGGCTCTCGGGGATAACTTTTTCAAGCATAAGGCTGCGTATTTCGGAAACCGTCACCGGCGTTCACCTCCTGTTCTGTATTTGCCGTTCAGTCAAGCTCGAATGCGGTCAGCACCTTTTCAAGGGTCTTGTTTACCGCCGTGGAACTCATACCGGTGAAAAGCGATATTTCGTCCGGCTGGAGCTTCGCGCTGATGTACATGCTTGCCACAAGGCGTTCTGCGTCGCTGAGTCTGGAGAATTCAGCGCGTATGTCGAATCCGCCGTTTTCCGGAACCGGCTGAACGGGGGATTCCCGGAGCTTTGTACGTATCCGTGCACAGAGGTTCCGGAACATGAACGCCCGGAAAGCATCCTCGCTGCGCAGCTTATTTACCGTGGTCATACCGTCCCGGGCGGAGGCTGTGACCAGCTCCACCGCGTCGGCGTCGTCGCAGAGCGTATAAAAAGCGGTGTAGTACATCTCGCGGTAGACCGTCTCGTAGAGCCGCGCGAACGCCTTTGTGCCGCCGTTTGCAGCAAGCTCTGAAAGTTCCTTGTATTCCCGCTTATCCATAACTACACCGCCTGTTGAATTATTCCTCGCTGTTGGTAATTGCTATTCCGAGTTCCTTAAGCTGCTCCTCGCTTACAGTGGAGGGAGCCTCGCTCATCAGCTCGCTTGCGTTCTGAACCTTCGGGAAGGCAGTAACGTCGCGGAGGCTGTCGCAGCCGCACATCAGCATTGCAAGTCTGTCGAGACCTATGCCGGCGCCGCCGTGGGGAGGCGCACCGTATTTGTATGCGTCGACAAGGAAGCCGAACTTCGCATTGATCTCCTCGTCGGTCATGCCGAGCATTTCGAACATGTGCTGCTGAAGCTCCGGGTCGGTGATTCTGATGGAGCCGCTGGAAAGCTCGATGCCGTTGAGCACGAGGTCGTAGCACTTTGCGCGTACCCTTGCCTTGTCGGTGTCAAGGTAGGGAATACACTCGTCAAGCGGCATTGTGAACGGGTGGTGCATAGCGAGCCACTCGCCGGATTCCTCGTCGTACTCGAAGAACGGGAACTCCACGATCCACAGGAAGTTCCAGCCCTCGGGGATAATGTCGAGCTGCTTTGCGATCTTGAGACGGAGCGCGCCGAGCACGGGGAGCGTTACCTTGTCCTTATCTGCAACGATGAGGGCAACGTCGCCCTTCTCGCAGCCGAGAGCCCTGAGGATAGCCTCAAGCTCGCCCTCGCCCATGAACTTTGCGAAGGAGCAGTTAGGAGCGTCGTCTACCCACCTTACGTAAGCGAGACCCTTCGCGCCGATGCCGCGTACGAATTCGGTCTGCTTGTCGATCTCCTTGCGGGTGAGCTTTGCAGCGGCGCCCTTTGCAACGATACCGCGGACGGAGCCGCCGTTTGCAACAGCGTCCTTGAATACGGAGAATCCGCAGTCCTTTACGATATCGGAGATGTCGGTTATCTCCATGCCGAAGCGGGTATCCGGCTTATCGGAGCCGTAACGGGTCATAGCTTCGTCGTAGGTCAGGCGGGGAAGCGGGGTGGGGATATCAACGTTGAGAACGGTCTTGTAGAGGTGCTTTACGAAGCCTTCCAGGCACTCGAGGATATCGTCAACGTCAACGAAGGACATCTCGAGGTCGATCTGCGTGAATTCAGGCTGGCGGTCTGCGCGGAGATCCTCGTCGCGGAAGCAGCGCGCAAGCTGGATATATCTGTCCATGCCCGCGATCATCAGGAGCTGCTTGTACATCTGCGGGGACTGCGGCAGTGCGTAGAACTTGCCGTTGTGGATACGGGACGGCACGATGTAGTCGCGCGCGCCCTCAGGGGTGGACTTTATCATCATCGGGGTCTCGATCTCGGTGAAGCCGTTTGCGTAGAAGTACTCGCGGGCTGCCTTTGCTATTTCGTGGCGCATCATGAGGTTCTTCTGGAGCGGCTCGCGGCGCAGGTCGAGGTAGCGGTACTTGAGGCGGAGCTCCTCGTTGGTCTTGGTGTTGCTTACTATCTCAAAGGGAGGGGTCTGCGCCTTGGAGAGAATGCGCAGCTCTGTTACGACTATCTCAATGCCGCCGGTCTTTATCTCGGTGTTGACGCTCTCACGCGCGCGCACAGTACCCTTAGCCAGCAGAACATACTCCGAGCGTACGCTCTCCGCCTTTTCGAACACGCTCTTTTCGGTGTTCTCATCGAAAACGAGCTGAACGATACCGGACTTGTCTCTCAGATCTATGAAGATAAGGCTGCCCTTGTCGCGGACTCTCTGTGTGAATCCGCCTACAACGACTTCGCCCATTTCCAGCGTAACTTCGCCGCATAAGCATGTCCTTCTCAGACCCTGCATTGTGTCTGCCATATAAATAGTTCCTTCTTTCTTTTGATATACCGGAAAAATCCGCATTATTTTTAATTATACCATTAATTCCGCTATTTTTCAAGTGGAAAACAATAATTTATTGAAATTTCGGAAGAGGAATTTACTTTAATTCCATAGGTGTGAACCTAAGACCGCTGACCACCTGTTCTATGTCCGTATCCGTGAAGCCGAACCGGTGATACACCGGTACAGCATAGGGCGAGGAATTTACGGTCATTTTCCCAGAAGGACGATTCTTCATGACTGTCTGAAACAGCATTCTTCCGATGCCCTGTCTGTGACGGCTTCCCTTTACGAAGAACAAGGCAATGTGCGTCCCTTCATTCCTTGTGGCAATCATTCCGACGAGTTCGTTTCCGGAAAGCGCTCCAAAAACTCTGAGTCTGGAAACGTAATCATCGTCGTGTATTGAACGGTAGAATTCGTTTATGCCCTCGTCAGAGTATTCCGGAGCTTCAAACTGCATAAAGACTTCCCATGCCAGCTCCATAGCCATTCCGATTTCATGTTTGTCAAGCTCTCTGAAAGTAATGCTTTGCTCCATATTGTCACCCCTGTGCTATCTGTTCCAGTACTTGCGGTCAAGGCTGCGGAAGCTTATCGCCTGGGCGATGTGGGATTTCCCGATATCCTCGCTGCCTGCGAGGTCGGCGCAGGTCCTTGCGACTTTCAGGATACGGTCGTAGGCGCGGGCGGAAAGCCCCAGTTTCTCAAATGCGGATTTCAGCATTTCCTCCGCGTCTGGAGTCAGCCGGCAGACCTCCCCGATGATGTCGGAGGTGATACCGCTGTTGCTGCGGATATCCGTTCCGGCAAAGCGCTTTTTCTGTATCTCCACCGCCTTCTGGACGCGTTCCGCGATAGCCGCGGAGCTTTCCTGCGGAGCGCGGCGGCTCAGGTCGGCGTACTCGACGGGCTTTACCTCGACCTGGAGGTCTATGCGGTCAAGCAGCGGCTCTGATATGCGGTTGAGGTACGCCGTGACCTTCTGCGGTGTGCAGGTGCATTTCTTCACCGGACTGCCGAAATTCCCGCAGGGGCAGGGATTCATCGCCGCGACCAGCATTACGCGGCAGGGGTAGCTCACCGAGCCGCTGGCGCGGGAGATCACGATGTCGCCGTTTTCAAGCGGCTGACGGAGCGCTTCCAGCACGCGGCGGTCGAACTCCGGAAGCTCGTCCAGAAACAGCACTCCGTTGTGCGCCAGGCTGATCTCGCCGGGGCGGGGAATGCTCCCTCCGCCGACCAGCCCGACTGCGGACGCGGTGTGGCTCACGGCGCGGAACGGACGTTCCGTCACGAGCGGCTCCGCGGGGTTTATCTCACCGGCTACGGAGTATATCTGGGTGGTCTCGATGCTCTCGGCGAAGGTTATCTCCGGGAGTATCGAGGGGATACGCTTTGCAAGCATGGATTTACCCGACCCTGGAGGTCCAAGCATGAGCAGATTGTGCGAGCCTGCCGCCGCGACCTCTATCGCCGCCTTCGCCTGGGACTGCCCCATAACGTCCGCAAAATCCAGCAGGTGAGCGCCTTCGCGCCGCTTCGGGACATACTTCTCCTCCGGAGAAAGCCCGGTTCCGTGCCGCAGGAACTCCATTATCTGGGCGACGTGCTCCACGCCGTAGACCTCGATACCGTCGGCGACGGACGCCTCCTTGGCGTTAGCCTTCGGGAGGAATACGCGCTTTGCGCCGTTCTGCGCGGCGGTCAGCACCATCGAGAGCGCTCCGTTGACCGGCGCGAGCTTGCCGTCAAGGGACAGCTCCCCGATGAAAACGCTGTCGGACAGGTCGGCGGTGATGAGTCCGCCCAGCTTCATCAGCGCGGTTATTATCGGCAGGTCGAACATGGAGCCTATCTTGCGCACGCTCGCCGGGGCGAGGTTCACCGTGACCTTCCCGTTAAGCAGTTTCAGCTCCAGATGACCCAGCACCGCGCGGATGCGCGCCTTGCTCTCCTGCACGGCGATATCCGGCATTCCTACGATGTCGAACGACGGCTGACCCGGCGCGATGCTCGCCTGAACCGTCACCATGAACGCGTTCAGACCGAAAAGTCCCGCGCTTTTTATCTCACTGAACATTCTTACTCCCTTACTTCTGACCGTCAAAAATCAGCTCAAAGTTGTCTATATCATGGTATTTCCCGTGCTTAAAGCCCACCTGATGCAGCGTTCCGCAGAATGCGAAGCCGAATTTCTGGTGAAGCTTTTCGCTGACATCGTTTCCGGCGGTTATCACCGATACGACGCTGTGGAGCGTTCCGCACTCTTTTGCGCGGTCGAGCACTGCGCCTATCAGCGCGGAGCCGGCGCCTTTCCTGCGGAAGTCCGGGGAGATGTACACTGAAAGCTCCGCAGTGGAGGCGTACGCCTCTTTCTGGCGGTATTCCGAGAGGGAAGCGTAGCCGATGGCGGCGCCGTTTTCCTCACCCGCAAGAATGAAATGCGAGTCGGTCTGGTGCGCACTGAACCATTCCTTCCACTCGTCCAGGGTGCGCGGGTTGAGGTCGAGGGTGGCAACGCCGTGCTCTACCTCGTAGTTGTATATTGCCAGAAGCTCCGGGATGTCTCTTTCTCTGGCTGGTCTGATAGTCATGATCTGCCATTCCTTTCGGTTGGATTCTCTGAATGCTTATATTTTACGCTTTGCGGAAGCATTTGTCAATAGGCTGGCCAGTATATTCCGGATACTTTTTTCAGACAACCATCACAAAACCGCCCGTTAAACCATTTGTTTGCACTTGCAATTCTCTGGCAGTTGTGCTATAATAAAAATATGTGTACCGGGTGAATTTTCCGGTTTTTCAGAGGAAAGGATTTGATACATTGAAGCGAGCAGGACTTGATATCGGTTCAACCACAGTAAAGGCGGCCGTTATCGGCGAGAACGACGAGCTTCTGTACAGCCAGTACAGACGTCACTTCTCGGATATCAGAAAGACAGTATTTGACATAATTTCGGAGCTTGGCGAGCACTTCAAGGGCGAGCGCATGATGATCGCGGTCACAGGTTCGGGCGGTATTTCCGTTTCAAAGTGGCTGGGGATCCCGTTCGTTCAGGAGGTTGCAGCCGGCACCAACGCTATAAAGAAGCTTATTCCCCGCACTGACGTAGCCATCGAGCTGGGCGGCGAGGACGCTAAGATAACCTACCTCACCGGCGGTCTGGAGCAGCGCATGAACGGCTCCTGCGCAGGCGGAACCGGCGCGTTCATCGACCAGATGGCGGCTCTGCTCAACACCGATATCGGCGGTCTGAACGAGCTTGCAAAGAAACACACGACCATATACCCGATAGCCTCCCGCTGCGGCGTTTTCGCGAAGAGCGACATTCAGCCGCTGCTCAACGACGGCGCAAAGCGCTCCGACGTCGCTGCTTCGGTATTCCAGTCGGTGGTAAACCAGACAATAAGCGGACTTGCCTGCGGTAAGCCGATAAGGGGCAACGTGGCGTTCCTGGGCGGCCCGCTGCACTACCTGTCGGAGCTTCGCGCGCGATTCATCGAAACGCTGAACCTCAAGGACGACCAGATAATTTTCCCGGAGAACGCGAACCTGTTCGTGGCGATGGGCTGCGCATTCTCTGATGAGACTGCGGAAGCCGACCTTGACGAACTCGTGAAGAAAGCCGGAAGCCTCGGCACGGCTGACATGCGCGAGGTGGAGCGTCTTGCTCCGCTTTTCAGGGACGCGGCCGAGCTGGAAGCGTTCAAGGCGCGCCATGCGAAGGCTGTGATTCCCACTGCGGACATCGCGAAGCACAAGGGCGCGTGCTACCTCGGCGTGGACGCAGGCTCCACCACAACGAAAGCAGTTCTGCTGAACAAGAACGCCGAGATAATCTATTCCTACTACAGCGGCAACGGCGGCGACCCGTTGAAATCCGTTATCGGAATTCTGAAGGACATTTACTCGAAGCTCCCCGAGGGCGCGTACATAGCAAAGGCGTGCGCCACCGGCTACGGTGAGCATCTGATAAAGGCGGCGCTCGGCGCGGATTTCGGAGAGATCGAGACCATGGCGCACTACAAGGCGGCTGACCGTATTCTCCCGGGCGCGGAGTTTATCCTCGATATCGGCGGTCAGGACATGAAGTGCATGCGCGTCAAGAACGGAGAGATAGAGAGCATTCTGCTCAACGAGGCATGTTCAAGCGGCTGCGGCTCCTTCATCGAGAATTTCGCGAACGCGCTGGGTATGTCTTCCGCAGATTTCGCAACGCTGGGACTTACCGCAGAGAATCCTGTTGACCTCGGCTCCCGCTGCACCGTGTTCATGAACTCCCGCGTAAAGCAGGCTCAGAAGGAAGGCGCGACAGTTGCGGATATCTCCGCAGGTCTGTCATACTCGGTCGTAAAGAACGCGCTGTTCAAGGTCATAAAGCTGCGCGACACCTCCACCATGGGCGATAAGATAATCGTTCAGGGCGGCACGTTCATGAACAACTCCGTGCTGAGGGCGTTCGAGCTGATTTGCGGCAAGGACGTTATCCGCCCCGACAAGGCGGGATTGATGGGCGCATACGGAAGCGCGCTCATCTCCATCGAGCGCGACGACGGCAAGGGGAGCACCATCGCTCCGCTGGATAAGCTGGAGAGCTTCACGGTCGAAAAGACCACCGCGCGCTGCGGACGCTGCTCCAACAACTGCCTGCTGACCATCACGAAATTCCCGGACGGGAAGCGCTACATAAGCAACAACCGCTGCGAGCGCGGCGCGGGCAACGTATCCACCAAGGAGAAGCTGCCGAACCTGTTCGACTATAAATACCATCTTCTGTTCGACCGCGAGTGCCTTCCGGAGAGCACCGCAAAGCGCGGCGTAGTGGGACTTCCCCGCGTTCTCGGAATGTACGAGAACTATCCGTTCTGGCACAAGTTTTTCACCGAGCTCGGATTCTCCGTGAAGCTGTCGCCGAAGTCCTCCCGCGAGATTTACGACCGCGGCATTGAGACCATGCCTTCCGAGTCGGTATGCTATCCGGCGAAGCTGGCGCACGGTCATATCCAGGCACTGGTTGACGAGGGAGTGAAGTTCATTTTCTACCCCTCCATGCCGTATGAAATGAGCGAGAACAACGGTGCGGACAACCACTACAACTGCCCGGTCGTTGCTACATATTCTGAGGTTATCAAGAATTCCGTGCCGGAGCTTCGCAGGGACGTAAAGTTCATGAACCCGTTCCTGCCTATATTCCACAAGAAGCGCATGGGCGAGCGCCTTTACGAGGAATTCACAAAGGAATTCCCGGACGGCGGATTCACTAAGGAAGAGATAGTTTCCGCGCTGGATAAGGCGTACGCCGAGGACGAGGCGTTCAAGACTGAGATGCACCGCAAGGGCGAGGAGACCGTGAAGTTTCTCGAGGAGAACGGCAAGTCCGGTATCGTGCTCGCCGGAAGACCCTACCACATCGACCCTGAGATAAACCACGGACTTCCGGAGATGATAACCGGCTACGGCTTCGCGGTTCTCACCGAGGACAGCGTTGCACACATGGAGCAGGTAGTCCGCCCGATAAGAATTGTCGACCAGTGGACATATCACTCAAGGCTGTACGCTGCGGCTCACGTAGTCGGCAAGCACGACTGTCTGGAGCTTGTCCAGCTCAACAGCTTCGGCTGCGGTCTGGACGCTATCACAACCGACCAGGTTCAGGAGATACTCCGCAGCTTCGGAAAGCTGTACACCTGTCTCAAGATAGACGAGGTAAACAACCTCGGCGCGGCAAGAATACGTCTGCGCTCGCTTATCTCGGTAGTCGAGGAGCGCAAGCGTCATCACTACAAGCCGGTGATGGGTCACCTCGGCTATGTGCGCCAGCCGGAATTCACCGAGGAAATGCGCAAGAAGCACACTATCCTCTGCCCGCAGATGGCGCCGATACATTTCGACCTGCTGGAGGCGGCGTTCGGTCATTCCGGATATAACGTCGTTATCCTGCGCGACTGCTCGAAGGCGGTCGTTGACGAGGGACTGAAGTACGTCAACAACGACGCGTGCTATCCGTCCATTCTCATTGTTGGACAGCTCATTCACGCGCTCAACAGCGGCAAGTACGATCTCAGGAACACTTCCGTTATGATTACCCAGACCGGCGGCGCCTGCCGCGCGACGAACTACGTCGGCATGCTGAAAAAGGCACTCAAGGATTCTGGTCACGGCGATATCCCGCTTATTTCGCTGAACGTCGTAGGACTTGAGAAGCAGAGCGGATTCAAGCTGACCATGCCGCTTGCAATACGCGCGTTCATGGCGATAATCTACGGCGACGTGCTGTCACGCTGCCTGTACAAGGTTCGTCCCTACGAGGTCACGAAGGGAAGCGCGGACGCGCTCTACGAAAAGTGGCGGCTGTTCCTGCGCGAGGACATGAAGTCGATTTCGCTGCCGAACTTCAACAAGAACGTCCGCAACATCGTCAAGGACTTCTCGGAATTCCCGGTGCTGGACATCAAGAAGCCGCGCGTCGGACTTGTCGGCGAGATACTTGTAAAGTTCCACCCGGTGGCGAACAACAACATCATCGGGCTGCTTGAAAACGAAGGCTGCGAGGTAGTCGTGCCAGACCTGATGGGATTCTTCTACTACATATGCTCCCACGGCAAGACCAAGCGCGAGCTGCTCTATACCACACGCACGAAGGCGTTTGCAGAGGACGCGGCGGTAAAGGCGTTCCGCTTTATGGAGCGCAGCTACCGCAAGGCTGTGAAGGGAACCAAGTTCGGCTGCCCGGGCGATATCTACGAAATGCGCGAATCCGTGCGCTCCATCGTATCCCCCGGCAATATCGCCGGCGAGGGCTGGTTCCTTTCGGCGGAAATGCTGGAGCTTATCGGCGAGGGCGTTCCGAATATCGTATGCATGCAGCCGTTCGCCTGCCTGCCTAACCACGTTACCGGCAAGGGCGTTATCGGAGAGCTTCGCAGACAGCACCCGGAGAGCAACATCGTTGCGGTAGATTTCGACCCGGGAGCTTCCGAGGTAAACCAGGTCAACAGAATAAAGCTCATGCTTACCCAGGCTTACGCAAATGCGGGTATAAGCAGAAGGGATGTTGTAAAGGTACAGACCGACGATAAGTATTCTCAGCTCATCGGTTCGGGAACTTCAGTCTGATTAGGGAGGTAATTATATGAAAAAGCTCGTTTCCCTGTTTATGGTTCTGGTAATGGCGCTCACGGCGCTGAGCGTCGGTGTTTCCGCGGCTTCCTCCGGGAATCTCGCGGTAAGCTGCAAGCTGTACGACGGTTACACGATCGTGAACGTCACCAGGAGAGGCACGGTGTACTACACCACCGACGGCTCCAAGCCTACATCTAAATCCAAAAAGCTCAATTCCACAAGGATAAAGGTCTCGGAGCCGTGCAGAGTGAGACTTGTAAGCTATGTCAAGGGCAAGCCGGTGGAGTACCTTACAAAGAAGATTCCGGTGCGCCTGCGCAAGCCGACGGCTTCGCTGTCCAGCAAGGGCAAGGAGTACACCTACGTTATCTCCATACCAGACGGAGCGTCCGCGTACATCACGTATGACGGAACCACGCCGTCAAAGTCCAACGGCGACCTTGTGCAGGGCGGAATGATATCGGTTCCCGCGAAGAAGAGCGCGAAGCTCGTCTGCGTCAAGAAGGGCTGGAGGAATTCAAAGATAATTACTGTAAGAGCCAGGGGAGCCGCTTCGGATAATAACAAGTCGAACGACTCGGCGGACGAAACCAGCAGTTTCGCCGACGAGGTAATAAGACTGGTAAACAAGCAGCGCACCGCCAACGGTCTGAGCAAATTCACGACCTCCAACAAGCTGTCCGACGTTGCACAGACCCGCGCCAAGGAGCTTACGGAATCATACTCGCACACCCGCCCCGATGGCAGCAGCTGCTTCACGGCGCTGAGGGAGGCAAATATTGACTACACCGCCGCAGGAGAGAACATCGCGGCAGGCTACAGCACGCCGGAGGCGGTCGTTGAAGGCTGGATGAATTCCAAGGCGCACCGCGCAAATATACTGAATCCGAATTACTCGAAGATCGGCGTGGGATACTTCGCTGACGGCTCGGGTTACGGCAGCTACTGGGTACAGGTATTCGTTTCTTAAAGGAGATTTAAATTATGGCTTCCACGCAGTTCACAGCTAATTCCAACGGCGAAAAGGGCGGAAAGAAATTCGGTTTCTGGGCGCTTATCATCGTGATCACCCTGGCGGTGCTGATACTTATTTTCAACAGCTTCACGGTAGTTAACGAAGGCTACATCGGAGTAAAGTACCAGTTCGGAAAGATAGTTTCCAGCGACCTTTCGGCAGGTCTCAACATGCATATGCCGTTCATTGAGGAGATACAGCAGGTCGACACCCGCGAGCAGATATATTCCGTCCAGACCGACGCCTACACCAGCGACACGCAGACCGTTGACAACCTGGGTCTTAAGCTCAACTATTACTACGACGGCACAAAGCTGCCCGAGATAATCAGAACCATCGGTATCAGCAACGTTGAGACCAAGCTGCTTGTTCCGAATGTTGCGAAGATATCCAAGGACGAGATAGGCAGGGTAAAGGCGGAAGATCTCGTACAGAACCGTTCCGACGTTCAGAACGCGATCTACGAATCCCTCAAAAAGACCCTGGAGCCGCAGGGGGTCATCGTGACCGCATTCGCGATCGAAAACCTCGCGTTTGAGGACGCTTTCGAGCAGTCGATCCAGGCGAAGGTGATAGCGGCGCAGGACGCTCTCAAAATGCAGAACAAGACCGCTGAGCGCGAGGAAGAGGCAAAGCAGAAGGTCATCGCGGCGCAGGCGGAGGCTGATTCCCAGAAGATAAAGGCTGACGCTGAGGCGTACTCCATTCAGGCAGTGCAGGAGCAGCTCGCAAAAAGCCCGAACTACATCGACTATCTCAAGATAAACAACTGGAACGGAGTTCTCCCGCAGGCGATCGGAACAGAGGTAAATCCGTTCATCGGGATCGACGCGGCGGCTTCTAATGCAAAGAGCAGCTCCTCCGCTTCCGCACAGGTATCTACGGACGCTGAGTAACTTGAAGGATCATCAAAAATATCATCAGGAAATGCCGGGCGGCGTTTGTCGCCCTGCATTTTCCCATTTTATAAAGGAAGGGTAACAGAATTGGATTACACAACATTAAAACGAAACGCGCTTACCAGCTTCTTTTCCAGAACTAACGAAATGCAGCGCCGCGCGGTGTTCCGCGTGAAGGGAGCAGTCCTGATAATCGCGGGTGCGGGCAGCGGAAAGACTACAGTGCTCTGCAACCGTATCGCTAACATGATGAGATTCGGCAACGCGTATCTTGACGAGACCGTCCGCAGCCTCACTCCGGAGCAGGAGCAGTTTCTCCAGGATTTCCCCGCGATGGAAAAGACCCCGGAGAATGCGGAGCGCCTTGCGGAGATCGTAGCAGTAGAGCCGGTGCAGCCCTGGAATATCCTCGCGATAACCTTCACCAACAAGGCGGCGGGGGAGCTTCGCCAGCGCCTTATCGACATGATAGGCGAGGACGCGGAGAAGATAAACGCGTCAACGTTCCACTCTGCGTGCGTGAAGATACTGCGCCGTGAGATCGAAAACCTCGGCTACCAGAGGAGCTTCACGATTTACGATGACGATGATTCCAAGCGTATCATCAAGGACGCCATGAAGAAGCTGAACCTCGACGAAAAGGTGTTCAACCCGAAGGTGTTCAAGAACATGATCTCCCGCTGCAAGGACAAGATGATATCCCCGGAGGAGTACGCGCCGATGGCTAACGCTTCCGGCGAGCTGATGGAGAAGCGCTGCGCGGAGGTCTACACCGAGTACCAGAGCGCGCTCAGGAGCGCCAGCGCGGTGGATTTCGACGATATAATCTACCTTACAGTAAAGCTGTTTGAGGATTTTCCGGACGTTCTTTCGCACTACCAGCACCTTTATAAATACATAATGGTCGACGAGTATCAGGATACGAACGTTGCGCAGTACCGCCTTATCTCGCTGCTTGCGGGGAACAACGGAAACCTCTGCGTGGTCGGCGACGACGACCAGTCAATTTACCGCTTCCGCGGCGCGACTATCGAGAATATCCTCAGCTTCGAGAAGCAGTATCCCGGCTGCGAGGTAATAAAGCTCGAGCAGAACTACCGTTCCACCGAGAATATCCTGAACGCTGCGAACGCCGTGATACGCAACAACAAGCAGCGCAAGGACAAGCAGCTCTGGTCTGCGCTGGGCGACGGCGACAAGATAAAGTGCTGCAATTTCGAGAGCGAGATAGCCGAGGCGCGTTTCGTTGCCGACACTATCCTTGACGGCGTGAAGGAAGGCAAGCACTACACGGATTACGCGCTGCTGTACCGCAGCAACTCCCAGTCGAGAAGCTTTGAGAACACCCTGGCGCGCTCGGGAATTCCGTACACCATCGTAGGCGGTCTGAGGTTCTACGACCGCAAGGAGATACGCGACATCATGGCGTACCTCGCGGTGATAAACAACCCGTATGACTCCGTGCGTTTCCGCAGGATAATCAACGAGCCGAAGCGCGGTATCGGCGACGCCACGGTTGAGGAGATAATCCGTATCTCCGACGGGCTGCATATTTCTCCGGTGGAGGTCTGCCGCGAGGCTTCGCAGTTTGAGCCGCTTTCGAGGAAGTCGGCTGCGCTGAAGGCTGCCGCAAACCTGTTTGACGAGCTGGACGAGCTTGCGGATTCGCTCCGCCTGGACGAGCTTATCGACGCCGTTGCGGAGAAATCCGGATACATAAAGTCAATGCAGGCTCTGGGCGAGGAAGGCTCCACACGTATTGAGAACATCAACGAGTTGAAATCCAACGCCTTGACGATGATACAGGAGAACGAGGATACCACGCTTCCGGATTTCCTCGAGCAGGTGGCGCTGGTTTCCGACCTTGACAGCTACGACGGCGACCTTGACCGGGTATCGCTCATGACGATGCACAGCGCGAAGGGTCTGGAGTTCGACACGGTGTTCCTTGTAGGCGCCGAGGACAACATTTTCCCGAGCTACCGCAGCATAAACGACCCCGCCGAGATGGAGGAGGAGCGCCGTCTTGCATATGTAGCGATAACCCGTGCGAAGCGCATGCTGTATGTAACGCACACGTCCTATCGCGTGCTCTACGGTCAGACGATGAGAAACCGCCTGTCGACGTTTATCCGCGAAATACCGGAGGAGTACATCGAAAAGACCGGCGACCGTCCGAAGCAGGCGTCGACCTGGAAGAAGCCGGAGAAGCCGAACTACCTTGCTCAGGAAGCGGCGAAGATGGTAACGAAGCCGACGCCGGTAGTATCCGGAATAGTATTTGCGCCGGGCGACCGCGTGAAGCACAACGTATTCGGCCAGGGAACCGTAGACGAAGCAAAGCGCATGGGCAACGACACCATGCTGACGATCAGCTTTGACAACGGTCAGGTGAAGAAGGTAATGGCGAACTTCGCCCGCATTGAGAAACTGTGATCAGGAGGGCTGCGAAGATACATGAGTAAGACTACGATAAACATGATGTCCAGCGCCACATCGGTAAAGGGTCAGGGCGTGGGCTCTGCATATATAGAGCAGGTCGGGCTTGTAAGCAGCGAACTTTCCGACAAGTTCGAGGTCACGATAAACAAGCGCATTAAGGCGGACATCACACATTACCACACGATAAACTTTGGATATTATCTTTCGATGAAGTCACTCACTAGCAGGGGAAAGTCGGTAGGTTATGTCCACATGCTGCCGGAAACGGTGGAGACGAGCGTGAATCTCCCGCGCTTCATGAAGCAGATATTCTATAAGTACATGATCAGCTTCTACAAGCGCATGGATTATCTTGTGACGGTAAATCCGTATTTCATCGGCAGGCTGGCGCACTACGGCGTTGACAAATCGAAGGTTACGTATATCCCGAACTTCGTTTCTTCGGAGGTGTTCCACCCGGTTTCCCCGGAGGAGAAGATAAAGCTGCGCGAGAAATACGGAATAGATAAGGACAAATTCACAGTTATCTGCGCGGGTCAGCTCCAGGTGCGCAAGGGAGTTTTCGATTTCATCGAGGTTGCTAAGCGCATGCCTGACGTTCAGTTCGTATGGGCTGGAGGATTTTCGTTCGGCAAGATCTCCGACGGCTACGGCGAGATAAAGAAGATCTGTGATAATCCGCCGGCAAATGTGAAGCTGCTCGGAATAATCGACCGTGAGTACATGAACGAGGTGTACAATCTGGGCGACGTTATGTTCCTGCCCAGCTTCGAGGAGCTTTTCCCGATGACGATACTCGAGGCGATGTGCGTAAATATCCCGGTGTTCCTGAGAGGCCTTGATATCTACCCGGATATTCTTTTTGACTTCTACAGCAAGGCTGACGATGTTGACGGCTTCGTTAAGGAGCTTGACAGGCTCCACAACAATAAGGAGTATTACGCGCAGCAGTGCGAGGCTTCCAGGCGCGGAAATCACTTCTACTCAAGAGAGCATGTAACGAAAATGTGGGACGAGTTTTACTCAATGGTCAGGGATTCAATCAAGAAATAAATCAGAGCCGCAGGTTTCACTGCGGCTATATTTATATACGGTAACCTCTAAACCCCACCGCTTTATTCCCGATAGGGTGATCCTGAAAGATTTAAAACCTCACGCACAAGTTATACAACAAAATGGGCAGGCTCACCGCCTGCCCACTTTTGTCAATTTTTCGGAAGCGCCATAGTGAATGTAGTTCCGCTGCCCTCGGAGCTTTTGACAGTTATCGAACCGCCGTGGAGCGAAACTCCATGCTTTACGATGGAAAGCCCCAGACCAGTTCCGCCTATCTTGCGGGAATGGCTCTTATCCGCACGGTAGAACCGCTCGAATATTCGGTCGATACTATCCGCAGGAACCCCTATTCCCGTATCTGATACGGTCACTACGATATCGCCGCCGCTGCTGCGGACGTCTACGTCCGCCCTGCCGCCCTGTTTATTGTACTTCACAGCGTTGTCTAGCAGGTTGTAGATCATCTCCTCAAGAACTGTTGCTATACCGGTAAACTCGGAGCGCTCTCCGGTCACAGAGATAGTCACGTGCTTCTCGTCTGCCTGCGGGCGGAGCCGCTCTGCGGCGGACTGAGCCAGCTCGTACAGATCAACTCTCTCCCGTTGGTCGGAGAACGTGTTCTCGTCAAGCTGCGACAGCTTGAGTATATCCTGTATCAGGGTTATCATGCGGCCGGCTTCGTCGCGGATATTCTTCGCAAAGCCCGGAATGTCCTCCGGCTTTACGATACCGCCGACCAGCATATCGGAAATCCCGTAAATAGTGGTGAGCGGAGTTTTCAGCTCGTGGGAAACATTTGAGGTGAACTCGCGGCGCAGTTCCTCGCGGGCTTCCTTTTCGGTGATATCAAGGATTATCATGACTGCGCCGGTAACGCTGCTTCCCGTGAACGCCGGCGTTGCAATTACCTGGTATATCTTCTCGGACAGCGTGAGGTCGGTCTCGCTGCGCTTGCCTGCGAGGGCGTCCTCGACAGCGCTGCGGAATGCTTCGCTGCGGTTCAGGACCAGCACGCTGCGGCTGGAGCCGGTAAAGTCAGAGCCGAGGATCTTCAGCGCAGCCGTGTTATAGGAAAGCACCTCGGTTCGGCTGTCGATGATTATAAAGCCCTCGCTCATATTCTCAGTGATAAGCGAGAACTCCTTCCGGCTTCGGGTAAGCTCCGCGATCTGCTGATCTATCTCGTGGTTCTGCTCGCTTATGCGGTGGAGCAGCGGCGCGATCTCGCTGTAGCTCTCGCCGATGTCGGGATTCTTGAGGTCGATGCTGTTTATCGGCTTAACGACCACCCTCGCAACTATAGCTGCAACTCCCAGCGACACCATCGCCGCTATAATAACAATCAGCAGAACTTCCCACCACATGCCTGCGATACGCGCAGCCACGGTATCCATCGTACCGGCCACGCGCACTATGCAGTCGTACCCGATGACACGGGCGCAGTATACCGTCATCTCCGACATGGTGTAGCTCTCGCGTATTGCAGTGCCGGTTCCCGACTGCTTCGCAGCGACTACCTCCTCACGGCCGAGGTGGTTTTCCATTGTCGCTGGGTCGGCTTCGTTGTCGAAAAGTACCGTGCCGTCCTGACCGATATAGGTTATGCGGTTCTCAAATGTGCCATGGATATCATGGCTGAGCTTGCGGAGGCTCTCAACATCGTCGTCGGGCGAGGTGTTCTCCATCGTTGCCGCGAGAAGCATCGCCTGCTGCTCAAGCTGCCTCTTGAAAAGCTGCTGCTCCTTCGTGTAGGCTACGCCGAGCACCATTGCAACAGCAGAAATTATAGCGACCAGCGAAACGATGAACGCTCCGCCGAAAATTCGTTTCGTCATATGCGCTCCTTATGTTATGTCGACTGCCTTGTAGCCTATTCCGCGGACAGTCTCGATCATGCCGCCGCAGTCTCCGAGCTTCATTCGCAGCGTGCGGATATGTACGTCCACGGTGCGGCTCTCGCCGTCGAAATCGTAACCCCAGACCTTCGTGATGATCTTCTCGCGTGAAAGCACCGTGCCGATATTTTCAAGCAGGTAGCACAGCAGTTCGAACTCCTTGAAGGTAAGCTGAACTTCATTACCATTGACCCGCACAATATGCTTCGAGGTGTTGACGTAAAGCCCGCCTACCTCGTATTCCTTTGTTTCCTGCGAGGTAGTGCGGCGCAGCAGCGCCTTTATGCGGGAGATAAGCTCCATGGTGCCGAATGGCTTTGCAACGTAGTCGTCGGCGCCGCTGTCAAGACCTATCACCTTATCATACTCCGAGCCCTTCGCGGTCAGCATTATAACCGGAAGCCCCGCATACTCCGGGTTGGAGCGCAGCTTCGCCAGTACCTGCATGCCGTCCTCCTCGGGGAGCATTATATCCAGCAGCAGGACAGACGGCGTTTCCTCCTTCAGAGCCGCCCAGAACTCGCTCGGGCGCTCGAAGCCCTTTGCCTCGAGCCCGGAATTGTTCAGCGCGTACAGCACGAAGTTCCTGATATTCGCGTCGTCCTCCAGCATGTATATCATAGATTGTCCTCTCTTTCAGCGAACCGGGCTCAGCGTTCTCCCGTGATGGAGTAGACCACCCATTCCGCGATATTTGTTGCGTGGTCGGCGATACGCTCGAGGTACTTTGCCGCCATCAGCAGATCCATGAAGTACTCGGCGTCGCCGGAATCGCTGCGCACCAGCTCGATAAGCTCGCGCTTTACCTCAAGGAAGCGCGCGTCTACCTTATCGTCTGCTTCTATGGCTGCCTTCGCGAGCTTCACGTCTTTTCTGACGAAGGAATCAACGCTCATGGTCACCATGCTGATGGCTTCGTTTGCCATGTCCGAGATATGCACCTTGCCCGCAAGCTCGGTGGAGTGCACGAATCCCGCTATTTCCGCGATATCCTGCGACTGGTCGCCGATACGCTCCATGTCGGAGATCATCTTAAGCGCCGAGGAAACGCACCTCAGATCCTTCGCCACCGGCTGCTGATGAAGCAGAAGCTTCATGCACAGCGCCTCGATGTCGTGCTCCATGTGGTCGGTCTCTTCCTCGTTGTCGTTGACCTTCGTTATCATCTCGGAGGTCTTTTCGTCAAACAGTGCCTTTACGGCGCAGGCTATGCTCTCTTCACACAGCGCGCCCATCTTGATAAGTCCTACGTTGAGCTGCTCGAGCTGCTCGTCAAAACGGTTTCTCATATTATGCCTCCCTGGATCAGCCGAATCGTCCGGTTATGTAGTCCTCGGTGCGCTGATCCTGCGGAGTCGAGAACAGCTTGTCAGTGTCTGCGTATTCTACGACCTCGCCCAGCAGGAAGAACGCCGTCTTGTCGGAAATTCTCGCCGCCTGCTGCATATTGTGAGTTACCATAACTATAGTATACTCCTTTTTCAGCTCGATTGCAAGGTCTTCTATCTTAGAGGTTGAAATAGGATCCAGCGCGGAGGTCGGTTCGTCCATAAGCAGCACCTCAGGCTCTACCGCCAGCGCCCTGGCAATGCAGAGTCTTTGCTGCTGACCGCCGGAAAGTCCCAGCGCGGATTTTTTCAGCCTGTCCTTGAGTTCGTCCCAGATTGCCGCGTCGCGCAGAGACTTCTCAACGATGTCGTCGAGCTTTACCTTGGAGTGAATCCCGTGGGTGCGGGGACCGAACGCGATGTTGTCGTAGACGCTCATCGGGAATGGATTCGGCTTCTGGAACACCATTCCCACGCGCTTGCGCAGGAGGTTTACGTCCATCTTGCCGTAGATGTCCTCGCCGTCGAGCAGGAATTCGCCGGTTATGCGGCAGCCCTCAACGAGGTCGTTCATGCGGTTGAGGGATTTCAGCAGCGTGGATTTTCCGCAGCCGGACGGCCCTATGAACGCGGTTATCTTGTTTTCCGGTATCTCAAGGCTGATACCCTTGAGCGCCTTGAAGTCGCCGTAGTAAAGCTCGGCGTTCCTGATATCGAATTTCATATGGGTTTATCCTTTCTTTTTCGCTATCCGGCGCTCGATAAGGTCGGAAACGAGGTTTATTAAGAATGTGAGCGCAAGCAGGACTACTGCGGAAGCAAACGCTTCGTTGACATGCAGGCCTTCGTTGGAGAGAATGTACATGTGAACGGTAAGGGTCGCAGCGGAGCTTCCCGAGCCGACAAGCGAGCCGGGAATGCTGTGTCCGGAACCGGAGGTAAAGATGAGCGCTGCGGATTCGCCGACGATACGTCCTATAGAGAGGATAACGCCGGACATGATACCTGGCACCGCCGTGGGAAGGATAACGCGGAACACTGTGCGCATCTTGCCCGCGCCGAGCCCGAAGCTTCCTTCGCGGTAGCTGTCCGGAACGGCGAGGAGCGCCTCCTCAGTGGTTCGGATAATCAGCGGAAGGATCATCATTGCGAGGGTGATAACGCCCGCCATCATGGAGAATCCCCAGCCGAAGGAGATATTGAACATCAGGTATCCGAACAGACCGAACACGATGGACGGAATGCCGGAAAGAGTCTCGGTGGTCACGCGGATAATTCTTACTAGCTTGTTGCCGCGCTTGGCGTACTCAACGAGGTACACCGCCGCGAAAACGCCTATCGGAACGGCGATCACAAGAGTCAGTGCGGTCATGATTAGGGTGTTTATCATCGCCGGCATCATGCTGACGTTTTCCGTGGTATAGTTCCAGTCGAACTGCTCCGCGGTGAGGTGCGGAACGCCGTTTATAAGAATATACGCGATAATGAAGATGAGCATTCCGACCGAGAATAGTGCCGCCAGCATTACAAGGATCATGAGGATCAGCGAAAGCGGGCTTCTGGCGTACTGCTTCAGGCGCGCACCGAATGTCACGCGGTTGATGTAGTTCTCGGGCGCGGTGGTTTTCTTTTCGTTTGTCATAGCTGCTGTAGGAGCGTCAGTCATCAGTCTTTCCTCCTTTTAAGTGCAGAGAAGCAGAGGTTGATTATAAGTATGAACACGAACAGCACTACTCCGGTGGCGATGAGCGCTTCGCGGTGAAGTCCGCCGGCGTAGCCCATTTCCATTACGATGTTGGAGGTCAAGGTGCGTATGCCGGAGGTGATGCTCTTCGGAATGACCGTCTGGTTGCCCGCTACGAGAATTACCGCCATCGTTTCGCCGATAGCGCGCCCCACGCCGAGGATTATCGCTGCAAGTATACCGGATTTCGCCGCCGGCAGCGAGGCAAAGAACACGCTGCGCTCATGCGTTGCACCGAGCGCGAGCGCGCCCTCGTAGTAGCTCTTCGGAACTGCGTTCAGGGAGGATTCGGTGGTCTTGATCACCGTCGGTAGTATCATTATGCCGAGGAGTATGCCTGCGGTCAGCAGGGATTTACCCGAGCCGCCGAACAGCTCCTTCATGATGGGAACTATAACCACCAGACCAAAGAATCCGTATACGATGGACGGGATCCCGGCGAGGAGGTTTATCGCGGGCTTCACGAAGCGGTAGAGCTTCTTCGGGCAGTAGTGCGACATGAACACGGCGCAGAGTATTCCGATGGGAACTCCGATAACGACCGCGATTCCTGTAACGAGGATAGAGCCGATTATCATCGGGAATATCCCGTAGTATCCGCTGGAGGGCTTCCACTTTGTGCCGAACAGGAAGTCGGTAACGCCGATCTCACCGATCGCCGGAACGCCGGAAGCGAACAGGTACACGCATATCAGCACCACTGCCAGTATCGAAACACATGCGCATATCAGGAACAGCGCGTGCATTATGCCTTCTTTGACCTTCTGCATAATAATACCTCTTTGTAAAATTTCCAGAATGTTACTTTACATTCTAATACTCATAAAAGTGCGCTGCACGTTAGCTGGAATGCCGCAGCGCAGCGCGTAAGGGAAGGGAGAAACCTATAAACTATATGCGGCAGGACGCCGCAAAGTTGTCGCCAAAAGTACGGCATGGACGCCGGGATTTCAAGCGACAACGGGGAGAAACCTATAAAGGTGAGATTATTTAAATCAGCCGAGCTCGCTCCAGTTGTTGATCTCGCCGGTGTAGATCTTCATTACCTCGTCGGAGGTGATGTTCTCGATGGGGTTCTCGAGGTTTACGATAACCGCGATACCGTCGTCGGCGATCTTCATTTCGGTCAGACCTGCGTCAAGCTCTTCCTGCTTGAGTTCACGGGAGGACATACCGATATCGCATGTGCCCTCGGTCGCGGATGTGATACCTGCGCCGGAACCGGTCTGCTGAATGTCGATGGAAACATCAGGGTTAAGAGCCTTGTATGCCTCGCAGAGCTTCTCCATGATCGGGCCTACGGAAGTGGAGCCGTTCAGGGAGATCGCGCCGGTAACTCCGGAGGGAGCGTATGCGCCTGTGGAGTCGATGGCGATGTAGCCGTTGTCAGCGATGATCTTCTGACCGTCGTCGGACTCGATGAAGGCGATGAGATCCTTGGCTGCGGCATTGCCGTCGAGCTTTGCCTGCTGATAGCATACGTTGAACGGTCTTGCTACAACGTAATCACCGGACTTGATGTCGGCTACGGAGCACTCAACACCGTTTACGTCGAGAGCCTTTACGGTGTCGTTGAGGGAGCCGAGGGAGATGTAGCCGATCGCGTCTACATTGCCTGCTACGCTCATCATAACGCCGTTGGTGGAGTTGGAGATCTCAGCGTCGCCGCGGGTCATATCTTCCTTCTCGCCTGCTTCGTTCTTCTGTTCAATGCCCATCAGCTCAACGAACGCGCCTCTTGTACCGGAGCCGTCCTCGCGGGATACTACTGTGATGTCGGTGTCAAGCTTGGAAGCGGTGCTGTCAGAAGCGGTGGAATCTGCTGCGGAACTGTCAGCAGCGGAGGTATCAGCGGCAGAAGAGCCTGCCTCAGCAGCGGAGCTGCTGTTGGAGGAAGCGCTGGTGGTATTTCCGGAGCAGCCTGCAAGTGCTGCTACCATAAGCAGAGCGGCTGCGCTTAATGTGATCTTTCTTGTAGTCATAATGTTGTTCTCCTTTAATATACGGCGTAATCATTTACGCTTATGCTGTGATCTTTCCTTGTCACAAGCATATTATATCAGGAGAATGTTAAATCCAAAAGACAGGGTATGTTAAATCTCTGTAAAATTTAACTTTTTTCATTTCTGGTTAAAGCCAGGGTACGTGTACTTTTTGAATCGCAGATAAACTATAGGTAACTTCTAAAAACCTCTTTGAAAAAGAAGATAAAAGTGATATAATAAGGAAATGAAACAGAAAACAGATTACCTATTTTAATCTATTAGTTCCGTGCCGGGGTAGAACTGCTGTAGTATTTCCTGAGCTGACAAACCGGAGCGCGCCATGAGATCCGCTGTGTAGACGCTCATGCCAACACCGCCGCCGCTTCCGCGGGTGCGGAATATGAACGAGTCGTGCTCCTGCGTAATTGCAACAGCCGCGCTGCGCAGACCGAGCGCTTCCCGGAGCTGTTCTCCGGTAAGTTCCACGCCGCCGAACCTGATACAGCGCAGCGTTCCGTTTTTTGTGTACTGCGGCTCGGAGAACCACTCCGCCTTGTCTGCGGGGAGCACTACGCTTCCGGTGACCGGAGCCAGCATTTTCCGCACGGCGGTGCAGGTGTATTCTGAGCTGGCGGAGTATTCCGGTGAATCCGGGTCGCGGCTGAGCTTCAGCGCCGGAAGGTAGGTGAAACCTCCGTCGTCGGTCACGCCGGAGGATACCCGGCAGCAGGGCGTGTACGCCGGTCCATCGTTATAATAGAGGCACTCCTTAGCCGCGCGCTCCGCAACTCTGGAAACGCGCTCCAGCCACTCGGGATACTGGTCGGCGTAGCGTTCCTCCAGCACATCAGGCGAAAGCCAGTCCGGGTAGATGTCGCCGCGGTCGGCGAGGTCTGCGCCGAAATCAGCTTCGCAGTTCTGCATGCAGTACTGCGCCTGGCTTGAAAGCGCGATTCCCGCCGCAAGCAGGGTCTCCTCCTGAAATGACGGGTCAGCAGCGGCGAATATGCAGCCGGCGAGGTACTCGGAAAATCCTAGTGTGAGTATGCGGTTTTCGTCTTCGATGAGCAGAGTTACGTTCTCCGGCGCAGGCGATGGAGCTTCACGATGGCAGCCGGTGAGCATTATTGAAAATCCCAGCAGGGAAGCAAGTACTGGTTTCGGGAACTTCATTGCAGCGATCCTCCATTATAAATAAACCACAAACGAGAATTTTGCAACCTGATAATAAAAAATATTCAGAAAATGCGAATAACGCTTGACAATCACGGCGAAATATGCTACAATATACTTATATATTTCTTAATTTGAAAATTCCGCCTGACGGAACGGCAATTAAGACCAGTATAAAAATATGGCACGGAGGCGGATCTTCTAACCAATGAAAAGAATGGAACAGCTCAAGAACTCTGCTACCTTCAAGCAGATGTGCGACGATTTTTTAAGCACTACGGCTATCGATCCCAGCCTGCCCGGAAAGTTCGGAGTAAAGCGCGGTCTGCGTAATTCCGACGGTTCCGGCGTTGTTGCGGGCATCACAAACGTATGCTGCGTACATGGCTACGTTATAAGCGAGTGCGACAAGCAGCCCATCGAGGGCGAGCTCATCTACCGCGGATACAACATTCGCGATATCGTGAACGACGTGCTGTCGTCCGGGCGCTACGGCTACGAGGAGGTCGCGTATCTCCTCCTGTTCGGTATGCTCCCTGACGAGCGCCAGCTCACTACGTTCTCGCGCCTCATCGCTGAGTACCGCGACCTTCCCATGTACTTCAGCGAGGACGTTATCATCAGAAATCCGTCCCCGAATATCATGAATAAGATGGCTCAGGCAGTGCTTGCGCTGTACAGCTATGATTCCGCGCCGGAGGACAAGTCTGTTGAGAGCGAAATGCTCAAGGCTATTTCGATCATCTCCAGACTTCCTGCGATCATGGTAACTTCCTACCAGGCAATGCGCCGATTCTACCACAACGATTCAATGGTAATGCACCAGATAAACAAGGACGAGAGCCTTGCAGAGAGCATTCTTTCCACCCTGCGCGACGACCGTTCCTACACTGCCGAGGAAGCTCACCTGCTCGACCTCTGCCTTATGCTCCACGCTGAGCACGGCGGCGGAAACAACTCGACGTTCACCTGCCGTACCGTATCTTCCTCCGGCACCGACGCCTACTCCGCATACGCGGCGGCTATCGGTTCGCTGAAGGGTCCGCGTCACGGCGGCGCTAATATCAAGGTTATGGAAATGCTCGACTTCGCAAAGGCGGGTATCAAGAACTGGGATAACGACCAGGAGGTCAGCGACTTCCTTCACAAGCTGCTCCGCAAGGAAGCCGGAGATCATTCCGGGCTTATCTACGGCATGGGTCATGCGGTTTACACGCTGTCCGACCCGAGAGCGAAGATACTCAAGGCCAACGCGATGAAGCTGGCTAAGGGCACCGAGTTTGAGAAGGAATTCCTGCTGCTGGACAGCATCGAGAGACTTACTCCGGGAGTATTCGCGGACGAGCGCGGTGATATCAAGAATATATGCGCAAACGTGGACATGTATTCTGGTCTGGTATACAAGATGCTGAAGATACCGGTAGAGATGTACACCGGTCTGTTCGCGTGCGCGAGAATCTCCGGCTGGTGCGCCCACAGAATGGAAGAAATGATCAACGGAAAGCGCATAATCCGTCCGGCTTACAAGGCGATAAACCTCAACAAGAACTACATACCGCTCAGTCAGAGAATATAATGCACAACAGGCTTTCAGCCTGAAATATTACTTAATTCGAGAGGGATAGTGTCATGGCAGAAGAAAAGAAAGCTGAAAAGAAGGACAGGTTCAAGCTGGCAAAGGAGTTCAAGGCGTTTATCTCAAGAGGAAACGTGCTTGATATGGCGGTAGGTCTTATCATCGGTTCTGCGTTCACCGCCATCGTCAATTCGCTGGTCGGCGACCTGCTGATGCCGCTGCTGGGACTTCTTACCGGCAAGATGGATTTCTCGCAGCTCAAGCTCGTGCTTCAGCCCGCGGTTGAGGAAGTCCTCGATGAAACCGGCGCGGTGGTTACTCCTGCGGTCGCTGAGATCTCGCTGAACTACGGCTCGTTCATTCAGTCGGTTATAAGTTTCCTTCTTATCGCGCTGGCTGTTTTCATTCTTGTGAAGGCTATCTCAAAGCTCCACCGCAAGAAGGAAGAAGAGCCCAAGCCCGAGCCTAAGCCGGATCCCCAGATCGTTCTGCTGACGGAAATACGCGATCTGCTTAAGGAAAAGGAAACTTCCGTAGATAAGTAAATCAATGCCCCTGTAAAATCAGGGGCATTTTTGTGCTGTGAAGTACGAAAAGGCGCTTGACAATTGGACGAGATGGTGATATAATGTCACATGGATATACTGCAAAAAAAGGAGAAATACATAAAATGTCAATGAATTTCCGCAGGAAGCTCCCCGTACCGAAGGAGATAAAGGAACTTTACCCGCTCAACGATAAGATCAAGGCTATAAAGACCGAGCGCGACGCGATGATCGCGGACGTTTTCACCGGGAAGTCTGACAAGTTTCTGCTTATCATCGGGCCGTGCTCCGCGGATAACGAGGATTCAGTAATGGACTACACCTGCCGCCTTTCCAGACTTCAGGAGCAGGTCAAGGACAAGATCATTATTATCCCGAGAATCTACACCAACAAGCCCAGAACCACCGGCGAGGGCTACAAGGGAATGATCCACCAGCCAGACCCCACCAAGGGCGAGGACATGCTTGAGGGTCTTATCCACGTGCGCAAGCTGCACACACGCGCCATTGAGGAGACCGGTCTTGTGTGCGCTGATGAAATGCTGTATCCCGAGAACTACCGCTACCTTTCCGATATACTCAGCTATGTCGCAGTAGGCGCGCGTTCCGTTGAGGATCAGGAGCACCGTCTTACCGCCAGCGGCATGGAGTGCCCCTGCGGTATGAAGAACCCCACCAGCGGCACGATTTCTATCATGCTGAATTCTATCCGTGCGGCTCAGAGCAGCCACACGTTCATCTACCGCGGCTGGGAGGTCAACACTGACGGCAATCCGCTTGCCCACGCTATCCTCCGCGGCGCGCAGAACAAGCACGACCAGACTATCCCGAACTACCACTATGAGGACTTAAAGCTTCTCTATGATATGTATCAGGAGAAGAATCTCAGGAACATGGCGTGCATTGTGGATACCAACCACTCCAACAGCGGCAAGAAGTACCTCGAGCAGATCAGAATTGCAAATGAGATCCTCCATTCCATGCGCCACTCCTCGGAGATACGCAGCATGGTGAAGGGGCTGATGATCGAGAGTTACATCGAGGACGGCGCGCAGAAGGTTGGCGACGGCGTTTACGGCAAGTCGATCACCGACCCCTGCCTTGGCTGGGAAAAGAGCGAAAAACTGGTTCTTGAGATAGCAGACCAGCTGAGATAATAAATTCCGAATAAATATTAAAAGCGTTGACGGGAATCCAGTAGTCCCGGAATATCCTTTCAGAGAGCCGCTGTCTGGTGCGAAGCGGCAGGATTTCCGTGCGGCGAATTACCTCCCTGAGCGGCGGTGCGAAAGCGTACGCAAGTAGTTCCGCACGGGTAAGCCCGTTATAGCTGTCAGAGGCGGGAGATATCCCGCAAACTGAGGTGGTACCGCGATAATTCGCCCTCTGTGAGTTCTGCTCATGGGGGGCTTTTGTATTGTACAGACGTTATCGGAAATAATACCCGGGAGGTGATCATATGCAGTTCAAATTCTGCCCTGAGTGCGGAGAGAAACTAATAACAAAGACTATCGGCGACGAGGGCGAGACATCATTCTGCGAAAACTGCGGCAGACCGTGGTTCAGTTTTTCCTACCCATGCGTGATATGTCTGCTGACCGACGGCGCGGGGAAGTACGCTTTGATACGCCAGACCTACGCAACCAGGAATTACGTCTGCGTTGCGGGGTTCATCAAGGAGCACGAGACCGCCGAGCAGACCGCTCTCCGGGAAATACGAGAGGAAACCGGGCTGGAAGTCCTGAACATGCGGTATATCAGCAGCTATTACTATCCGAAGCACGATAATCTCATGCTTGGGTATCTCTGCACGGTGAAGCACGGAGAGTTCCGGCTTTCCGGCGAGGTGGAAACGGCGGGGTGGTTCGGGCTGGAGGAAGCCCGGGAGCTTCTCAGCCATGGAACGGTCGGCAAGGACCTGATGAGAGATTCGCTAAGAATGAACGACGGGCGCTGATTCAGGCGCGGTGAAAGGGGTGGTATCAATGGAAATCAAGGTTTCCATCGCTTATGGGAGTTTTCCCGGATAATACACAGTTCAAAGTTGAAAAATTAACATATCAAGGAGAAAAACAATGACACTTTACGACGAATTAGTAGCACGCGGACTCATCGCGCAGGTAACCAACGAGGAAGAGATCAAGAAGATGATAAACGAAGGCAAGGCGACCTTCTACATCGGCTTCGACCCCACCGCTGACTCACTGCACGTAGGACACTTCATGGCTCTGTGCCTGATGAAGCGCCTCCAGATGGCAGGCAACAAGCCCATCGCGCTCCTCGGCGGCGGAACCGGTATGATCGGCGACCCTTCCGGCAAGTCCGACATGAGAAAAATGCTCACTCCGGAGACCATTCAGCATAACATCGACTGCTTCAAGAAGCAGATGAGCCGCTTCATCGACTTCTCAGACGGCAAGGCTATCATGGTCAACAACGCCGACTGGCTGATGGACCTCAACTACATCGACGTTCTGCGCGAGGTAGGCGCATGCTTCAGCGTTAACAAGATGCTGTCCTTCGAGTGCTACAAGCAGCGCTGGGAGCGCGGCCTGACCTTCCTCGAGTTCAACTACATGATCATGCAGAGCTACGATTTCTACATGCTGTACCAGAAGTACGGCTGCAACATGCAGTTCGGCGGCGACGACCAGTGGGCAAATATGCTGGGCGGCACCGAGCTTATCCGCAAGAAGCTCGGCAAGGACGCTCACGCTATGACTATCACGCTGCTCCTCAACTCCGAGGGCAAGAAGATGGGCAAGACCGAGAAGGGCGCAGTATGGCTCGACCCTGAAAAGACCTCTCCGTTCGAGTTCTTCCAGTACTGGAGAAACGTAGCCGACGCGGACGTAATGAAGTGCATTCGCATGCTGACCTTCCTCCCCATCGAGGAGATCGAGGCTATGTCCGGCTGGGAGGGAAGCCAGCTCAACAAGGCTAAGGAGATACTCGCATACGAGCTTACAAAGCTGGTTCACGGCGAGGAGGAAGCGAACAAGGCGCTCGACGCCGCAAAGGCTCTGTTCGGCGGCAAGGGCAACACCGAGAACATGCCCACTACCGAGCTTGAGCTCCCCGAGGGCAAGATCGGCATTCTCGACCTGATGGTGGCTGCCAAGCTTGTTAATTCCAAGCGCGAGGCAAGAACCCTGATCGCGGGTAAGGGCGTTGCAGTCAACGACATTATCGTTGAGGATCCGAACGCTGAGATTACGATCGACGGCGAGGTAATAATCCGCAAGGGCAAGAAGGTTTACCACAAGGTTGTAAGAAAGTAATTTCGGCGTCTGTTTCGCTGGGCAGAGCCGGTATGTCGGGTAAACACCCGTAATTCCAGAATTGCCGAACGTTTTCGCGGAATGGTCTAAAAATAGCTTTAAGTAACAAAACAGAGGGAGCGTGGAGTGCGTTCCCTTTTGTGTTATTAGGAATAAAGGAGAAATAAATAAATTTTTAAAAAATTAAATAATAATTATTGACATCTATAAAGATTTGTGTTATAATGTAAATACAATAAATGAATTCTTAACTAAAAGAATCCAGTTTATTGTTGCTTAATTTGGAATTTTGTCTAATGAAAGGATGGGTTATTATGAAAAAAGCACTAAAGAAAATAGCTGTTATGGTTACGATTGTTGCCCTTACTATGGGAAATTCGGTACTGTCGGCTGCAGAATCTGGTTTTTCTACACAGTTTGAAGTTTCTGACCCTAATGAAGTTTACAGATGGATCTATAATCACCTCTCTCATATTAGTTTGAATGATGCAGACAAGCAAAAAATAATTGAGGAATACTTAGATTCATCTGAATTTCTTTATCAGTTTCAGCATGATAAGGAAGCGGCCCTAGATAATATTATTACAAGACTGGAGATTGATGATCGACTCATTAAGGAACAAAATCAAGGGTTATCAAGAGGCGTTTCTAGTAGCGGAAACTTGTATTCTTGTTCAGTAAATACAAAGATCGTTCAAGAAAAAGACACATGGTGTGGAGTTGCGAGTACTTTAATGGTTCTAACTGGCATATATTCACATGATAGTTATAGCCTTATTTCAACCTATAAAGAGCCTTCGCAAACAGCTATCAGTAAGAAAGTGATTCCAAGTGGAGAAACAACTGCATTTGTATACGCAATTGTGGATTATTTGAATTCGCAACTGAAATCTAGCGCTTCAAATAAATATGCCTATACGTTTGTTGGAAGCACTATGACAACTACAAAATTAACCAATTATATAAAATCAAGTTTAGCAGCAGATCGTCCTGTTATTCTTAGAGCTGCTCCGTATGGAACTTTATCATATTACAATGGAAGTGGCATTAGCAGATCTACTCTTCACTATATTGTTATTGATGGTTATGATAAGATAACGGATACTTTTTGGGTTGCAGATTGCACCTATCTTAAGGCATATCAGGGACGGCATTACAATGTAGCGGCTTCAGAAATTAAGTCTTGCGTGGAAGGGAGCTATATAATCCATGCGTAAAAATGTACTCGTAATTTTCATGCTGGCTGTATTGGCACTCTCCTGTGGCTGCTCTTCCAGACAGTGGAACAAGGGGTCGGAGCTTGGGGAAAATCAGAGCTATGCGGAACAGTTTTCAAAAGCGCCGGATCATCTGAGCAGCCTTCTTCCGGAGGATAACTATACTGACGATATGGTTCAGGCGCTGGCTGGGAGCGATAATTATTCTGACAAGCAGGAATATGATCTGCTTATTAGCAATTATGAACAGTATGGCCGGTACGACGGGCTTCAAATGATTGCATGGGGAGGTGCGAGGTACTTCGCGCTTTCGGATAAAGAAGCGCTGTGTTTCGTAAATTATGGCATCAATCAGGCTGCAAGCCCCAAATGCTTCGAGATATACGAGCTGAATACGGCAGAGAATACGTCGGCTTTAGTGACCTCATCGCTTGATTCATATATAATTGATGGGATATCAGATGGGGAAAATGTGTATTTCCTTTGCTCAGACGGCAGGCTGCTTTGTATCGACAAGGACAAATCCATAAAGGAAGAAACCGGGGCGTATGATCCTTCGGTATATTCCAGCTTAGTAGTATCGCTTTCCGGTGATTCGTCCGTTGTTTCAATCGTCGATATTGATGGAAATACAGTCTGGTCAAAGAACGTGTAAGCCTTGTCTGACTGCTGAATAAACTGGTTTTGCCCCGGGGATTCCCCGGGGCAAAATGGGTTTTAACAGCCAAATGTAAGTCGCGGCGGTCTTTCAGGAACCGACCGCTTCAGTTCCTGTAAAGTTACGGCAGCGCATTGAATTCCGCGCTCATTATGTATTTCCCGCCGGGATCGCTCGGATTCAGCAG